>Ga0326726_10002232_pt1 | contig 17867 bp, 14 predicted proteins | sample MHFenrmetagenome_2_FD_207603 | JGI IMG/M metagenome (GOLD analysis project Ga0326726, IMG submission 207603) | Lab enriched peat soil microbial communities from Michigan Hollow, Ithaca, NY, United States - MHF15MN | ecosystem: Environmental > Terrestrial > Soil > Wetlands > Peat | place: USA... | reverse complement strand
ACCTGGACCCCAAGAATCTGGAGATTGTGGCCGGGCATCTGGCCGCGGTCTTCTCCGCGCTCGACCCGGCCAACGCGGCGGACTATGCGGCGAACGCCAAGGCATTCGGCGACAGGATGGAAGGGGCTCTCGGGCGGTGGCAGGCGGAGCTCGCTCCCTATAGGGGAGCGGCGATCGTCACCTTCCACAGGAACTTCATCTATTTCGCGGATCGTTTCGGCCTAAAGCTCTTCGGTAACGTGGAGCCCAAGCCCGGCATCCCGCCGACCCCCCGCCATATCGCTGAGCTCGCCGGAGCCATGAGACAGGCCGGCGTCCGGGTCGTGCTGTACCAACCCTACTACGACGCGACTGCAAGTCAGGAGCTCGCGGCGAAAGCCAACGGCACCGCCTTGGAGGTCGCAACCGAAGTCGGCGGCGTGCCCGAAGCGAAAGACGCATTTTCCAAGTTCGATGTGCTCGTCTCTTCTCTCGTCAAGGCGTTCTCCAATAAGTGAGGTAATGAGCGATGGGCTTCCTGATGGTTATGACGCTGCCGCTTCTCGCATGCATTCTCGTCATGTCGATTCATCCTCCTCTCGGCCAGCACGTGCTGGCCCGGGGGGTGATATTCGTGGACTTGGCTCTCGCCCAGATCGCGGCCATGGGGCAGAGCGTGGCATTCCTCCTCGGGGCCGAACCGAACGATCCGAGCACCTATATCTGGTCCTTCGGCTTCACTCTCGTGGGCGCGTTTATCTTCAGCTTCCTGTGGGACCGCGAGCATTCGGTGCTGCAGGAGGCCTTCATCGGCATCTCATTCGCCCTCTCGACCGCCGCCACCCTGCTGCTCCTCGCGAACGCTCCCCACGGAGCCGAGCACGTGCGCGGCACTCTGAGCGGAGAGGCCCTCGGTTGGGTGACGTGGAAAGACATCACGATCATGGCCGTTTTGTATGCAGTCGTGGGAGCCTTCCTACTGCTCAAACGCAGGGAGCTTCTCCTATGTTCCGAGGATCCGAAGGAGGCACAGCGAAGGGGCCTATCGGTGCGGCTGTGGGACTTCTTCTTCTACGCCTCTTTCGGGCTCGTCGTCACGATCTCGGTCAAGCTCGCCGGCGTGCTGGCGGTCTTCTCGTACCTCATCGTTCCCATGGTCTGCGCCACGCTCCTTGGGAAAAAGGGTCCGGCCCGCCTCTACTGGGCTTGGGGGATCGCGTTCGTCGCCTCCGTCCTCGGGGCGGTGCTGTCGTACCTCAGGGACTGGCCCATGGGGGCGACGATCGTGTGCATCTTCGGCGTGACGGTGGCCGTGATCTCGTTCACGGTACGGATGAGGAACGTCGATCCCGAGAAGAGAGAGGCAGAGCCGCAGATATGACCGCGGGGCGCAGCCGAGGATTCGATGGCGAGGGGCGCACGGATCGCCGGGCTCGACCGGGTCGCCGCGCCCGACCGGCGCTCACCCGAGCGTCACCATGACGATCCCGCCGACCGCGAGCACGGAGGCGATCACCTTCCTCGCGGTGAACGGCTCCTTGAGAAAGATCGACGCGAAGATGAGCACGTAGACCGAGCTCGTCTGGTTGAGAATCGCCGCGGGGCCCGCGAGCGAGTACTTCATCCCCGCGATCCAGAAGATGAGCCCGAGGTACGAGCCGAGAAGGGTGGCCGGCACGGAGTATTTCCAGTTCCGCGCCGGCCGGAAGAGACCCACGATCTCCCGCCGCTCAGGCAGGACGAGCGCGACCGGGATCATCGCGATGAGAGCTCCGATCTGCCGCATCGTCGTCGCCCAGAGGACGGGCGAGCGGTTCAGCACGGGCTTCGCGATGACGATGCCGAAAGCGACCGTGGCCATCGCGATCACGCCGAAGAGGCTCCCGATGAGAATCTGCCTCGCCGTGGTGCCCCGGGGAGGCTCGTGGCGCGCCGCGATGAGAACTCCAGCGACCACGAGCGCGAGCCCCGACCACTGCCACACCCCGAGGCGCTCCCCGAGCATGGCGAAGGCGAAGAGCACGATGAAGGGCGCGTAGAGGCAGTCGACGATGGCCATGATCCCGGCGCCGAGCCTGTTGAGCGCCATGAGGAGAAAGGTATCGGAGATCGCGATCGCGATGACGCCGCTCGCGAAGAGCGTGAGGTAGTCTCTGAGCGGCGCCCGGTAGAAGACCTCCTGCCCCGCGAGCAGAATCGTCGGTACAAGGAACACCGTCGACGCGGCGACCCTGAAGACGTTGAGAGCGAACGGCGGAATCGTCTCGCCCGAGCGCTTGAGAAAGATAACCGCGGCGGCCCACGTGACCGCCGTCATGAGCGCATAGAAGCTTCCCATGCGGTCTATCTGATCTTCATCTCGCCGATGAGGCGCTTCGCCCCGCTCATCTTGTCCAGGATGAACAGGACGTAGCGGGAATCGACGTTGATCGAGCGCGTCGTCTCCTTGATGAAGAGATAGTCGGACGAGATGCTCTCGTAGTTCCCGTCGAACGCCGCGCCGATGCATTCACCCTTGCCGTTCATGATGGGGCTCCCCGAGTTTCCCCCCGTGATGTCGTTCGTCGAGAGGAAGTCGACCGGCACGTCGCGAAGCGCGGAGTCCTCGTACGGCCCGTAGTCCAGGCTCTCGTGGAGCGCCAGCAGCTCCTTCGGACAGTTGAACGGATCCTCCCCCGTGTTCTTCTGAACGACCCCGGTGAGCGTGGTCACGTACTTGTAGACGACCGCGTCCCGCGGGACGTAGCCCTTCACCGATCCGTAGGTGAGACGCATCGTGCCGTTCGCGTCCGGATAGAGGTTCCCGCCCTTCCACAGCCTGTACGCCTCCATGAAACGCGGGCTCAGGCGCTGGAGCGCGCCCCCCATGGTCTTGTCCTTGTCCTCGAGCACCTTCGATTCCTTGTTGAGCTTCACCGCGAAATCGACGAAGGAATCCCCCTGCTTGAGCAGCTCCTCGCGGGAGAGATCGAACATGCGGAGCCGCTCGTCGGCCGATCCGAGCTTGGTTCCCGCGTAGAGCTTGTCAAGGAAGGCGTCGATCTTCTTCTCGGCCTCGGCACCCGTCGCCCCCTGGAGAACGGCGTCGACCGCCTCGATGCGCTGGTTCGCGGGCAGATCGACCGCGCGCATGAGGAAGTACTTGAACACCCTGCGGTCGACCTGCGGGTCGTAGCTCATCTGCATGATGCGAAGGGTCTGCTTGAGCCGCGGGACGTCGCGATCCTGGTACCCCGGCCGCCGCTCGAGATCGCTCTTCACCTTTTCCTCGGTCCAACGGTCGAGCGTCCCCGCCGCGCGCAGCATCTGGCACCCGAAGTTCATCTGCCCCACGATCAGGCTCTTGTCACGGTAGCTCTTCTGATCCTCGTAGAGGGCGGCGATCCCCGGGAGAACGTCGCCGTACTTCTTCTTCATGTCCGGGTTCATGTCGAGCCACTTCGTGAACGCCTGCTCGGTGGTCCGTTTCTTCTCGAGCAGATCCCCCTTCTTGAATCCCTCGAGCATCCCCTCCCAATTCTTCATCGAGTTGTTGAGCATCTGGTCGAACTGGGCGACCTTGATCTTGATCTCTTCGCCGCGCTTCGCCTCTTCGCCGAGAATCGCGAGCCAGTCCTTGAACATCCCTATTCGCGTCGGATACGAGTAATCCTGCATCTGGGCGATCGTGTATGACGTGGCATAGCGCCCGGTTCTCCCGGGGTAGCCGATGATCATCGTGTAGTCTTTTTCCTTGACCCCGCCCGTCGACATCGCGAGAAAGACCGAAGGCTTGTAGGGAACGTTCTCTTTGGCGTACTCGGCCGACGTGCCGCCGGGACCGACGTACGCGCGGAGGAACGAGAAATCCCCCGTATGCCGCGGCCACATCCAGTTGTCGATGTCGCCGCCGTAGTTGCCAACCGCCTCGGGAGGCGCATAGACGATCCGGACGTCCTTGCACACGAAATACGTGAAGAGCTCGTACTGCATACCTTCGTAGAAGGAGACGACCCTGCACTCGGCGTCGCGCCCCTCCTCACCGGACTTGACGATCTCCTTGATCCGCTTCTCGATGGCGTTGTAGCGCTCGAGGTCGCCCATGCCGTCGGTGACCGCCGAGAGTACCTTGGTCGTCACGTCCTCGATCGAAACGAGCACGGAGGCCCGGTAGCCGGGCGCCGGGATCTCCTCATCGTAGCTCGCCGAGTTGAACCCGTTCACGAGGTAGTTGTGCTCCATGCTGCTCGTGCGCTGGAGCGCCCCGAGGGCGACGTGATGGTTCGTGAGGATGAGTCCGTTCGGAGACACGAACGAGCCCGTGCCGCCTCCCAGGCTGACGATCGCGTAGGCGATACCGCCCCCCTTGCCGTCGTATATCTGCCTCGCCGAGAGCTGGAGCCCCATGGTCTGCAGATCCTTCCACGGCAGCTTGTCGAGTTGGTCGATCATCCACATGCCCTCCTCGGCGAGCAGCGCCGCGGGGACGACGAGGATCAGGGCAGTGAGCACAAGCGCACAGAGCCTGGAACGCATTGGCGAACCTCCTTGGAGTGCGGTGCATGGAATAGGTCGAAAAACGGTATACTACCACTCCGTGGGGGCTTCGACAATGAAGATTTCGGCAAGAGGATCTCGAGGGAGAGGGATCAGTACTCCTGGAGAACCTTCTCCCACTGGCGCGCCAGCTCGAGCTTCTTCGCGACGAGCTCAGTGACCTGCGGGTTCGCGCTCTTCTCCTGGAGCTCCTCCCACTCGCTGATCGCCTTGGCCATGTCGCCGAGGCGAGCGTGGAGGTAGCCCTTGATGAACATCGCCTTCTGATTGTCGGGCTTGATGAGGCGCGCTTTCGTGAGGTAGATGAGGGCGTCGCTCAGCTTGTCCATCTTGTAGTAGATCTCGCCGAGCATGCGGAGCGCCTCGAAGCACTCGGCGTCGACCTGCAGCGCCTTCTCGAACTGGGCTGACGCCATTTCGAGATTGAGCCGGCCGTAGTACTCCCTGCCGCTCCGGAGCAGATCCTCGAGACGACCCTCGCGCTCCGGCCCGGTCACGGTGGCCGTCTCTCCGCTCGCGAGCTCGATGACCCCCATGACGACGAGTCCATAGATGAGTTTGCTCGTCGAGAAGAGGTCTCCGCCCACCGCATCGTTCACTTCTTTGACCGAGCGTTTGCCGTCGATGAGGGAGAGAATCTCCCACTCGCGCGGCTTGAGGTTGAGACGCTGCTCCTCCCGCGTATCGGCGCTCAGCGCGAAGAGGGAATGGCGTGACGGCACCTTGCCGCCGATGTTGGACCATTCATCGATGCGGCGTGCTCCCTCGAGAATGAGATTCTCCGTATTGAGCGGCACGACGATGTCGCGCCGCTGGTCGATCTCCTCCTCGATGAACCGGCATTCGCCGCGGTCCCACTTGAACAGCTCATAGACGCACTCGCGGACGCAGTTCGCGAGAAAATTCTCGAGGTGGCCGCGCGAGGCGATCCCCTCCCCCTCGAGGCACTCGATGAGAGTCGGGTACCTGCGGAGCGCCTTCTCGATGCGGGACAGGGAGGCCTCATCGATGACACCCCAGTCGACGAGGAGCGTTTCGATCGTTTTGGGCACGCGGTCGTGGATGACGGCGAAGCAGGTATCCCCCTGCCGGAATATGACCTGCGCCTCCTTGCCGTCCGGCCCGTCGGTGACCATGAGGCGCCCCGTCTTCTTGTTGATGTGGAGAACCTGGAACAGATCGAAGAGCCCGAGCTCCTTTATCGACGATTGAATGGTCATAGAGAATCATCCTCCGCGGGGGCAATCTCCGACAAGGCTTCGAGGAGAGATTCGGTCGAATCATCGCGCGCCGCGTCCACCGGCGCGGCGGAAGGGACCTCTCTCGCGGCCGTCCTGGCCGGCTCCGCCCGGCCGGCGGATGCTGCTGTGGCCCCGGCCGGCCGCGCTTCGGCGCCGGGCACGGGAGCGGCCGGTTTTTTCTCGCCAATCTTCTTCATACCCCGTTCGACGATGGACATGAGGTACTCCTTGATCTTGTCGAATCTCCTCGCGAGACCGCACTGGAGGAGCCCGAGGAGATCGTCGTCGGGTTCGAATGCAATCTGAGGGTCGACCTTCGCCTGGCTCGTGTGCTGCGGGGCGTCCATCGCGAGAAAGAACGCGAGCCCCGTGTAGCGGGGGGAGAGTCTCGCGGCGTCGAGCATGGCGTTGATGGCGGCCTGGAAATCCTCCTCGCGGAGGTAAATGAGTGCTTTCAGGTAGAGGGCGTCAGCGTGATTCTTGTCGAGCGCTATCGCGCTCTCGATATCGAAGAGCGCGAGCGTCAGGCGGTTCATCTTGTAGTTGAGGAGGGCGTGCTTCTCGTACAGGAGCGGGCTCTTGCCCATGAACGCCTCGAAACGCTGAATGAGGTTCTCGGCCATCATGTACTCTTCCTTGAGCAGATGGCAATTGAGGAAATTGTAGTTGAGCTCGGGATGATAGATCTTGAGGTTGAGGCCTTTCTTGAACATCCGCTCCGCTTCCTCCTTGAGACCCACCTGGTACAGGAGCACACCGAGGTTGTTCATCGTGTCGGCGTCGGCGGAATTGAGTCGGAAGGCCTGGAGATAGCAGAGGGCGGCCTCGTGGAATTCCCCCCGCACATGGTACACGCACCCGAGGAGGCGGTACGCCTCCGCGTTCTCGGGATTCACCTCGAGCGTTCGCAGGAACGCCTCGGCGGCGGCGTCGGTGTTTCCCTCGACGACGTGGATCTTGCCGATCTCGATGTGGACGCGGTCGGTGTCGGGCATGTCCTGAAGGGCTTTCTGGAACTCCTTGAGGGCCTCCTTGGCAAAACCGCGCTCACGGTACGCAATGCCGAGCGTGAAAGAGGTGCTTTCGAGGCTCGCGACCTCCTTGCCGAGGGTCGCGCGCGGAAGGTCGGACGGGCCGTCTTTTCCGCGGCTCGACAGCGCGAGATTCGCCTCGGCGTTCTGGAACGACGGGTTCAGACGCGAGGCCACGCGGCTCTCCTCGAGAGCCTCCTGGAGCTGGCCGTTGTCCCCGAACGCGAACGAGAGGAGGAAATGGGACCGCCAGTAGTCGGTGTCGAGCTTGATCGCCGCGTTGAGCTCGGCAATCGACTCGTCGGTGCGACCGAGGTTGTAGTACACCTCGCCGAGATCCGTGTGGAACACCGCCGACTTGGCGAAATTCCCGGCGATGGCGAGGTAATGCTCGAGCGACTGCTGATAGAGCCCCTGCGCCTTGAGCGTCGTCGCGAGATGGAAGCGAGCCATCGTGTGATCGCCGTTCTTCTCGACGACGGCGCCGAGCATGTCGGCCGCCTCGCGGAAGCGCCCCATGTTCTGGTAGCTCACGCCGAGCCTCAAGAGGGCCTCGAAGTTCTCGGGATCCCGCTTCACCTCGTCCCGCCACCGCCGCACTTCGGAATCCTCGAGACCGGTCTCGGCGAAGAGGTACCGGAGGTTCTCACGCGCGAGATCGAACTTCGGGTCGACCTTGAGCGCCTCCTTGAACTGCTCCATCGCCTCCGCGTACATTCCCTTGCGGAAATAGAGCACGCCGAGGTTGTTGAGCGCCCCGGGGTCGCTCCGCTCGACGCGGGAGGCGAAGCTCAGGAGAACCTTCCGTTCGTCATCCTTGAGTTCGGGCATGTCCCGTCCTTTCACCGAACCGTCAGGCCGTCGGCACCTGATTGAACACCTTGGCAATCACCTCGACCACGCGCGCGGCGTTGAACGGTTTGATGAGAAAGTCCCGCGCGCCGGCGGTGATCGCTTCCTGTACGAGCGCTTGCTGGCCGAGCGCGCTGCACATGACGACCTTCGCCTGCTTGTCGAATTCCACGATTTTGCGGACGGCATCGATGCCGTTCATCTCGGGCATGATGATGTCCATGGTGACGAGATCGGGCCTGAGCTCCATGAATTTCTCCACGGCCTTCACGCCCGTCTCCGCCTCACCGACGACCTCCATCCCGTTCTCGACGAGGATATCGGAGATCATCTTCCGCATGAAAATCGCATCGTCAACGATAAGTACCCTGAGTTTCACTGGTGCACTCCTTTCCTGTCAGTCGACGCCGATTGCTTCAAAAATCGTTTCAAGCGAGTCCGCTGTCGGAACGAAGAAGAGAAAACCCTTGCACTCGTTCGCGCCGAGCGTGAACGCGGTCTCGAGGACGAGGGCGTAGTCGGATTCCATGCTGAGATCGACGAGCACGGAATCCATGACGGCGCCGAGCATGTCGTGCGACACCTGCGGTACCGAGTGCATGAGCTTCTTGTGAACGAATGCGGCGAGGGCATTCAGGTAACATCCGCACATGATGTTGCCGATCTCCTTGAGGACGCTCAGAGAGTACTCGTCCCAGACCTTCTCGTTCTTCAGCGGCTTTCCCGTCGCGAGCTCGACGAGCCGCAGCGACTCGGGATACGGGAAGATGAGAAACATCATCCCCCGGAACCTCTCGCTGTACCCCTCGAGGTAGACGACGGACACCATCGATTCGGGGCCGTTGAAGAAGTTGTAGATAATCTTCACGGGGATGAGGTCGACGTTCGTCACGTTGACGTCGATCCGCTTTTTGAGAAGCTTCGACAGCCCCGTGATGGCGTGCCCCGAGCCGATGTTTCCGAGCTCTTTGAGAGCGTCAATTCTCAAGAACGATGGTCTTTTGATCGGACTCATACGTGCACCTTCCTTCAAAGAGAACGTGAGGATCCCATATGAACGCCACCTTGCCGCTTCCGAGGACGGTCGCGCCCGATATCCCCCGCACGCCCCTGAAGAGCGGCGGCAAGGCCTTGATGACGATATCCTGCTGGCCGATGATTCGATTGACGACGACGGCGATCCGTCGCTTCCCGGTTTCGACGATAATGACCTTCGCATAGCGCTCCCTCGTCGACTCGAAGGGCAGCCCGAAGATCTTGTCCGGCATGAGGACCGGGATGACCCCGTCGCCGTCGCCCAAGACGAGCTCTCCCCGCAGGCTCTTGAGCGAGCCCTGCTCGAACCGGTTCGTTTCGCTGACGTACTCGATCGGGAGCGCGTGAATATCGGGACCGACGGAGAAGAGGAGCGCCTTGATGATCGAAAGATTGATCGGGAGCAGCATCGCGACGGTCGTCCCGGCTCCCGGTGTGCTCCGGATCACAATCGATCCGCCGAAGGAATCGATCGTCTTCTTGACGATGTTCATGCCCATGCCGCGCCCGGAGAGACGGTCGACCGCGGTCGAGGTGCTGAATCCCGGCATCGTGAGGATGCGGCACACCTCCTCCTCGGTGAGCACCGTCGTCCCGCCCTTGACGATGCCCTTCGCGGCCGCCGCCTGGGCGACCTTGGCCGTGTCGATACCGCGCCCGTCGTCCGAAACCTCGAGGACGACGTTGTTCCGCTCGCGCCGGGCGCTCAGCGTGAGGTGCCCCTCTTCGGGCTTACCCGAGGCGCGGCGCTCAGCGGGTGTTCCGATCCCGTGATCGAGCGCATTGCGGATGAGATGAACGAGCGGATCGACCATGCCTTCGAGCACGGCGCGATCGAGGCCGATCTCCGCGCCCGTGATATCGAACTTGACGTTCTTTCCCTTCTCGTGCGAGACGTCGCGCACGAGCCGATTGAAGCGCTGGAACACCTGACCCACGGGGATCAGCCGCGCCTCCATGACTTCTTTCTGTATCTGTGAGATGAGCCGCCACGAGACGGCGAGCTCGTCGAGGAGCGGTTTCGAGCCGAGCTCGGCCGCGATGGCGCTGAACCTGATGCGGCTGATCGTGAGCTCGCCGACGAGATCCATGATCCGGTCGAGGCGCTCGAGCTCGACCTTCGTCGAGGTTATCCGCTGGGTCACGCCGGCTTCGATCTCCGGAACCGGCGGCGCGGGAACATCGACCTTTTCGGAGACAATCGATATGTTCGACAGGAGAACGAGCACCTCGCTCAAGAGCTGCGCGCTTCGCGTCTCTCCCGCGCCTTCCCCCGTCGCCAGTCCCACGAGCTTCTTCAGAATATCGACGGCACCGAGCATGCAACCGATCTTCGCGACGGTGACATCGGCGCCCTTCCGCAGCGTGTCGAGAACGTTCTCGAGGGCGTGGCTCGCCTCGACGATCTCCTGGTAGCCCATCGCACCCGACGTTCCCTTGAGATTGTGGGCGTGGCGAAAGAGCTCGTCTATGGGCGCGCGGGGCTCCGGTGCCGACTCGAGACCGACGAGGCCGTTCTCGAGCGCCTGGAGCGCGTCGTCCGCCTCGCTCTTGTAGAGCTCCTTATAATCACTCACGTTCATACGCGGGCTCCCTCGTCCCGGTCTCGCGGATCATCTGCCCGATGCATTCCGCGATTCCCTCGAGCGGGCACACCTCGTCGGCGAGGTCTTCGCCGATCACGCTGCCCGGCATCCCGTGGATGAGACTCGATTCCCTGTCCTGGCAAATAATCCTTCCCCCGCAGCGCCGCACCGCCGCGCTCCCTGCGGTCCCGTCCCTCCCCATCCCCGTGAGGATGACCCCGATGAGGCGCTGCCGGAAGATCGGCGCGCAGGAGGTCATCGTGAAATCGATCGACGGACACGCGGTGCGCTGGAGCGTGTTCTTCCCGAGAAGCATCACGCACGGGCGATGCTCCCGCTCCTCGAGAAAGAGATGCATTCCACCCGGAGCGACGAGCGCGCGCCCCGGGAGTATCGCGTCCCCTTCCACGGCCTCGCGAACGTCGAGATTCGAACGGCCGTCGAGCCGGTCCGCGAGGAGCCGCGTGAAGTCCGGCGGCATGTGCTGCACGATCACGATTCCCGCGGGGATATCGCGCGGCAGCCGGGGAAGGAGTTCCATGAGCGCCTGAGGCCCCCCCGTGCTCGCCCCGATCACGACGACGGAGCAGAGCGACGGCGCGAACGAGCTGCGTTTCTGCGCGCCGATTTCAATCTCGGCAGAGGCGAACCGCATGCGGCGCACGTCCACCGTCGCGGCCGCCTTGACCTTCGCGAGAAGCTCATCGGCGGGGAACCGGTTCCCGCCGAAGGTCTTCGCGATGAAATCGACAGCGCCGTACTCGAGGCACGTGAGCGCGAGATTGGCGCCCTCGGCGGAGTAGCCGCTCACGATGACGACCGGCACAGGCCATTCGCTCATCAGGTACCGGAGCGTCTCGAGACCGTTCATATTGGGCATTTCAAGATCGAGCGTGATGCAGTCGGGTTTGAGCTCCGCGACCATCTTGAGAACGGCGCGGCCGTCCGAGCCTTTGCCGACGACCTTCACGCCGGGGTCGCGCTCGAGCGCTTCGATGATCATGGTCCGCATGAGAGGGGAATCCTCCCCGACCACGACCCGTATCGCGCCCCCGTGTGCGCTGCTCCGATTCTCCGTCATCAGTATGTCTCCTCGGTGCCGTTCACGTATCGGACGAGAACGCTTCCGTTCGAGACGTCGAATGTGATCGTCCGTCCGCTCGCCCCCCCGACGGCTTCAGCGGCGATGGGGATAGCGAGCTCCGCGAGAATCTCGCGGGCAGCGACGATGTTCTCGTCGCCTATCTGCATCAATCCCCGGCAGCCCTTGAACGCATCGAACATCCGCGCCCCTCCGAATATCTTCGCGACGATTCGCTCGCGACGGGCTCCCCACTGGAGCATCCGCTCGATCATGGCGGGGATCACGGTGTCGACGAACTTCGCCCTGTTCCCGTTGTTCTTGACGAGCTCCCGCCGTGGATGCATCGCGTGCGCGAGCGCCCCGATCCCGGTCGAGGCGTCGTACAGCACGATGCCGAGACACGATCCGAGCGCCATCGTCATCATCTGCATAGGTGCCTGCCCCACGCGAAATTGGGCCACGTCCACCTTGGTGACACTTCCGACCCTCTTTTCAACCGCCAATCACAAGCTCCTTTGCCAGCAAGTCGTCGGGGATGAGTTTCTCGGAGTCCAAGCACACGACCATTCGGCCGGATACCTTGACGATACCGGTTACGAGGTTGGAGCGCGCGCTCCCCGCGCCCAGGTCGGGAGCCGTCTGTATCTCCTCGCTCTGAATCCGCGTCACCTCGAGCACCTCGTCGACGAAGAAGCCGAAGCTGCCGCACGAGGCGTCGATGATGATCATTCTCCGCCTGAGCGGCGCCTCGAGGGTCTCTCCGGGACCGGTGCCGAGGAGCAGGTGAATCTTCACGATCGGGATGATCTCCCCGCGGAGGTTGATGACCCCCTCGATGCTCGCGCCCATGCCGGGCACCGGGAACAGATCGAGCGGGCGCAGAATCTCCCGCACGTTCGCGACGGGGATGCCGTAGTATTCGGCGCCGAGGCGCAGGGTCACGAGCTGCGTGCCCTTTCGTGTTCTGTCGTACGAGCGTTCGTGCTTCATCGACCATCAATCCTTTGTTCAGACGAGCACGTTCTGTTCGACCTTATCGGTCGAGCCGACGTTGAATTTTCCCACGTGCTCGCGGAGCTGGATCGCCATGTCGCTCAGCTTCTGAGCCGAGGAGGCCACGTCCTCCATGCTCGACGTCATCTGTTCCATCGAGGCGGCCGTCTCCTGCGTCGCCGAGGCGTTCTTCTCGGCCGTCGACGAAATCTCGTCGATCGAGCCCGTTACGTTCTTCATGCCGCGCGAGAGCTCCTTGGTCGCGGCCGAGATCCGGCGCGCCATGTCGGACGAGCTCCTGAGCACCTCGACGATCTCGTCGAGGGACTGCCCCGTGCGCGTAATGACTTCCTTCCCCTCCGTGACCTCTTTCGCGCCGAGCTCGATGCTCTTCACCGCGGTGCGCGTCTCTTCCTGCGTCTGGCGGATGAGCGCGGCGATCTCTTCGGCCGCTCGCGCGGAGCCTTCCGCGAGCTTACGGACCTCGTCGGCGACGACCGCGAACCCGCTGCCCGCCTCCCCCGCTCGCGCGGCCTCGATGGCGGCGTTCAGGGCGAGCAGGTTCGTCTGATCGGCGACATCGGTGATGACGTCCGCGATCTCGTCGATTTGGTTGGATCGTTCGCCGAGGTGTCTGATGATCTCCGCGGAATCCTGGATGACGGTGTAGATCTTGTTGATCTTCTCGACCGCTTCCTTCGCCGAGTCCCCGCCTTTCGTCGCGGTTTCCGAGGCGTTCGTCGCCGCGGAAGCGGCGAGCTCCGCGCTGTTCGCGACCTGCTTGACGGAGCGTTCCATGTTGCGGATTTCCTTGATCATGTCGTCGACCTTCCGCGCCTGAACGTCGCTCGACTTCGCGATGTTCTGCACGGTCATCGACGTCTCTTCCGTGATCGAGTTCATCTGCTCCGTCGCGGCGGAGAGATTCTGCGCGGAGAAATTGACCTTGTCGGCGGTGCCCCTGATCATCTTGATGATGCTCGCCATATTCGAGAAGAGCTCGTTCAGGGCGAACCCGAGTTTGCCGAGCTCGTCGTCCGAGCGGATGTCGACCGTCGTCGTGAGGTCCCCCGCGTTGTTCGCGAGCGCGCGGCTCGCGGAGACGAGCTGGGTCATGGGCCGCTTCAGGATGAAATGAACGAGGAGACAGAATATACCGAAGCCCGCGAGCAGCGTGAGCCCCGTGAGCGAGAGGGCGCGCCACTTGAGATAGTCGAGCGCCATGTCACGGTGCGTCTCCGAGAGGGCGAGCTTCGCGGCGTTCGCCGCCGCCACCGCCCGGTCGAAGGCGTGTCCGGTATAGTGCATGAACGCGAGATAGTTCATGGCGAAGATGGCGAGCGTGACCACCGCCATGGCGAAGAAGATCTTCGCGCTGATGCTGTTTCCGTGCAGACTGATCTTCATGGTCTCCCTCCTTCAGGAGCGTCCAAGTGAGATTCTCTGATATATCTTGTTCCGCGGATCGATGAGATCGAACAGCATGAGGGCCATTCCCATGACGGCCTCGCTCCGGCCGAGAATGAGCATTCCGTCCTCCCCGAGCGCCTTGTGGAACCGCACGAGCACGTCGTTGCGAACGTTCCCATCGAAATGGATGAGGACGTTCCTGCAGAAGATGGCGTCGAGGAAGGCGAAAGGCGGCTCCGAGAAGAGATCGTGAGCGGAGAACTTCACGCACCGTCTCACGTGCGCCGCGACTCGGTATCCCTCCCCATCCGGCTCGAAGTATTTCTGTTTGAGGCTCGTCGGAATCCGATCGACCTTGCGCGCCTGATAGACGCCGGCCTGCGCGACCGCGCACGACTCTTTCGATATATCGGTTCCATACACCTCGACCCCGAGATCGACGTTGTGCGCTCGGATATACTGAAGCATGAGAATGGCGAGGCTGTACGCCTCTTCCCCCGTTGAGCATCCGGCGCTCCAGACGCGAATCGTTCGCGAGGGGGAATGGAGCTTGCGGTCGACCATCGCGGGGAGAAGCTCCTTCTCGATCGTGTCGAACACCTCGCGATCCCTGAAGAACTCGGTGACGTGGATCGTGACCGTGTCGAGGAGCTGGTCGATCTCGCCGGGGTTCGCGGTGAGGAATTCCATGTACCCGTCGAGCGTCGTGATCCCGAGCGCCGACATGCGAATCGAGACCCTCCGCTGGAGACAGGCGAAGCGGTAGGTCGAGAGGTCCCTCCCGAATTTCTTCTGGATACTCGCGAGCAGCTCGCCAAGGCTCATTCCAACGAGAGTCATCGTCGCTCCAGATTCTTCATGATACGGACAATGCGCCCCGTTCGCGGGGCGCGCGTGAATCCAAGAAGCACCACTGTTCCCTGTCGCCAACCCTGCCTGCGGTGAGCGTCGGGCCATTCTGGGAATCGGATTTGCAATTGCTATACCACACAGGGACATAGGTCCAGGCGTGTCCCGCGCGGGAACGGGTCCGCACGGGTTACAATGTAAGGATAATAAACACAATGCGTTACGTTCGAGGCGAGACTCCGGGATGCAATGGGAAATGGCGCGGCACAGTGCGTAAGAACGATGGACTTTGCACCGCGCCCTTCGCTTTTTGCAACAGGAGCGGAAGAAGGAGAACGCCATGCAGGACATCGTGATGAAGCAGGTCGACGTGTTCACGACGAATCCGTTCGGCGGCAACCCCGCCGGCGTGATAACCGAGGCTGATTCTCTCTCGAGCGAGATGATGCTCACGATCGCGGGGGAGATGAACCTCTCCGAGACGACGTTCGTCACGCTTCCGTCGACGGATGAGGCACTCTTCCGGATCCGATTTTTCACGCCGAGCGAGGAGGTGAGCCTGAGCGGCCACGCGATGATCGCTTCCTGCTACGCGCTCATCGAAGACGGACGAATCCCGCTCGGGGACGGCGTGACGAAAGCCCTATTCGAGACGAAGGCCGGCATCAAGCACCTCGACATCCATTTCACGCGCGGCACGGCTGCCCGGCCGTCGGAGGGCGCGGGGGTGGCGCTGGCGATCAACGGCGCCGAAGCGGGCGTTCTCGAGAAGATCATGCTTCACCAATCGGTCAAGATGCACCGCCCCTCGGACGTCTCCCCGCAGGACGTCGCGCGGATTCTCGGCCTCGACGCGGCTGAAATCCGGCGGACGGGGCTCCCCCTCGAGATCATCTCGACGGGGCTCGAGCAGCTCATGATCCCCGTCGCCCACAAGGAGACGATTCACGAGATGAATCCCGACCTCATCAAGCTCAATCTCATGAACCGCGCCCACGGCATCCACACCAACCACGTCTTCGCCATCGACACGTACAGCGCCGACTGCGTCGCCTACATGCGCCATTTCGCCCCGGCCCTCGGCATGTGGGAGGATCCCGCCTCGGGGACCGCCGCCGCCGGCCTCGCCTCCTACCTCCTCCGCCACGGCGTCGTCACATCGGGAAACATGATCATCGAGCAGGGGAAGGACGTCGGGAATTTCGCGCGAATCCTCGTCGAGGCCCTGAACCCCGAGGACCCGCTCGGCGAGATGCGAATCGGCGGTCTCGCGGTGACCTCCATTACGCGGAGAATCTCGATCGAGGACGGAGTATTCGTCGTTTCCTGAGGCTAGCGTTTCGGGAGTGAGAAGTAGAAGGTCGAGCCCGCACCCATTTCACTCGTGACCCAAACCTTCCCACCGTGCAGCTCGACGTAGTGCTTCACGAGCTTGAGTCCGATGCCTAGACCGTCCTTTTCGCGCGTCGGTCCGCCGTCGAGCTGGCTGAACTTCTCGAAGAGCTCGGGTATATCGTTCGCGTCGATGCCGGGACCATGGTCCCGCACCGAGACGACGACCTCGTCCGTCGCGTTTCTCGAGGCGATGACCACGGACTCCCCCTCGCGGCTGAATTTCACGGCGTTATTGAGCAGATTCACGCACGCCTGCCTGATCCGCAGCGGATCGAAGCTGATGATCGGTATGCCCTCGTCGAGATCGGTCACGAGCGTGACGCTACTCTGCACCGCCGATGGTTCCGCGATCTTCGCCGATATCTTGATGACGTCGTTGAGGCTCGCCTCTCCCATGTGGAGCATGGTCTGGGACACCTCGACCCGTGACAGGTCGAGAAGATCGTTGATCAACCCGAGGAGCTTGTTCGAGTGCGCGTCGATGACGCGCAAGAATTCGTTCCGGGTCTCGGGATCGATCGTCTGCTCCCGGTCCTCGATGAGCGTGCCCGTATACGCCATGATGACGGAGAGGGGCGTGCGGAGCTCGTGGCTGATCCTGCCGAGAAACTCGTTCTTGAGATCGTCGAGCTCGCGGAGCTTCTTGTTGATCGTCAGGAGCTCCGCGTTCTGAACGGTTATCTTCTCCTGGAGCATCTTGCGCTCCGTCACGTCATGGGCGAGCGCGAGAATGTACGGATGGTCCTTGATCCTGATGACGTTCGCGCTGATCTCGAGATAGATGACCTCTCCGTTCTTCTTGAGATAAGGAATCTCGGAGAGCCTCGTCACGGTGCCACGCAAAACGTCCGAGAGCCTCTTCTTCGCCTCGTCGCGCCGCACCGGAAGCGTGAGGCTGAGAATCTCGCGGCCGATGAGTTCCTCGGGAGTGTAACCGGTCAGATCGCACAGCATCCCGTTGCATTCCACGATTTCGCCGGACGAATTGATGATCACGATGATCTCGCTCGCGTTGCGCATCAAGAGGTGATATTTCGAACCGAGATCCTCGAGCTCGCGCAGGAGTTGGCATTTCTCGATCGCGATCGACGTGAGGTTGCTGAACCGCACGATGAGGTCGAGATCGAAATCGCTGAACCGGTTGAGCGTGTAGCTTCCGACATTCACCGTTCCGATGAGCACGTTCTTCGCCATGAGCGGAACGACAATATCCGATTTGAGCGCGTCCTCCTTCATGATCTCGCGGAACCGCGTGTCGGCCGGGATGTCCCCCCGCACGACGGGCTTCTTGTGGATCGCGACCCACCCGACGAGGTTGTTCTCCTCACGCGGCACGTAGCGCCCCTCGCCCGATTTGTCACCCGATTTGCGCCAGACGTGGCGCATGAAGAGGCCGTTCTGCTCCCGGTCGTAGATTGCGACGCACCCGATATCGTAGTCGACGACCTTCGAGAGCTCCTTCGATATCGTCGACAGGATCTGGTCGAGGCCGAGCTGAGAGTTGATGGCGTTCGCGATCTCCATGACGGCGGCGAGCTGCCGCTCCTCGTCGGTTCTGTCGCGGCATACGTCGCAGTAGACGAACGAGGAGGCCGCGTCCGGGGCGGGCTTCATCTCGGCGCTCTCGCGCACGTCGGGGGAACCCTGCCTGCATGGGCCGTCCTGCCCATCCGGAAGCGGGGGTATCGATCCGAGTTCTTCGAACTGGCTGCTCAATGATCCTCCCGGAGATCGAGGCTCTGCCGCGGAACCGCTCGAGACGCGGGTGCACGCGAGAGCCTCGCGTGCACCACGCTGTCCGGTAGTATGCAGGAAATATTCCACTCCCGTTGGAAAACGGTCCGAAAACCGGGACGGAACTGATTTTGTTGCAAAC
>Ga0326726_10002231_pt1 | contig 17868 bp, 18 predicted proteins | sample MHFenrmetagenome_2_FD_207603 | JGI IMG/M metagenome (GOLD analysis project Ga0326726, IMG submission 207603) | Lab enriched peat soil microbial communities from Michigan Hollow, Ithaca, NY, United States - MHF15MN | ecosystem: Environmental > Terrestrial > Soil > Wetlands > Peat | place: USA... | reverse complement strand
CCTGGGCTGGCGTCCGAGACTCGCTGACCTTTGGCGCCGAGCCTCCCCAGCTGCGCCCGCCCACGGGTCACGCTGCAGCCGCGATGGTCTGGGATCCGGCCGTGCCGGGCGAGGATTGCCTCAACCTCAACGTCTGGACGCCGGATCCGGGATCGGCCGGCCTCCCGGTCCTGGTCTGGATCCCGGGCGGGATGTTCGAGGTCGGCACCGGTGCGTCCTACGACGGCGGCCGCTTCGCCCGCGACGGCGTCGTCTGCGTCACGATCAACTATCGGGTCGGCGCCGAGGGCTTCCTGTACCTGGCCGACGGTGACGCGAACCTCGGCCTCCTCGACCAGATCGCCGCGCTGGAATGGGTGCGCGAGAACATCGCGGCGTTCGGTGGCGATCCCGCAAAGGTCACGATCTTCGGCGAGTCGGCCGGCGCGATGAGCGTCGGCACGCTGCTGGCCGCGCCGCGGGCGAACGGCCTGTTCAGGGGAGCCATCACCCAGAGCGGCGCGGCAGATCGCGTCGTCCCGGCCGCGACCGCAGAGCGGATCGGCCGGTATCTGGCCGATCGGCTCGGCGTCGATGCCACCCGGGACGCGATCGCGGCGATCCCGCCCGACCAGGTGCTCCTCGCAGCGGCGGAGCTCAAGGCCGACATGGTCACGCACCCCGACCCGGAGCGCTGGGGCCTCGACGTCGTGGCGAGCGCGCTGCCCTGGCAGCCGGTGATCGACGGGGACGTGGTCCCCGGCCGCCCGATCGACCGCATCGCCGGCGGTGCGAGCTCGGGTGTGACCGTCATGGCCGGCTCGAACGCCGACGACTGGCGGCTCTTCGTCGTCGCCAACGGCTCGCTGGACCGCCTCACCGACGAGATCCTGGCCGGCCCGGTCATCGAGCACGGGTTCGAGTCGGCGGCCGCCTATGGCCTGTCCGGCGACGCCGTCGCCGCCTACCGCGCCGCCTACCCGGGCGCGAGCCCCGGTGAGCTGCTCGCGGCCATCGAGACCGACTGGTGGTGCCGGATCCCCGCGCTGCGCCTGGCCGACGCCCACGCGCCGGCGCGATCGGGCACCTACCTGTACGAGTTCGCCTGGAGCTCGCCCGAGGTCGGCCCGCTGTTCGGTGCCTGCCACGCCCTCGAGATCGGCTTCGTCTTCGACACCCTCGACCACGGTCCCGAGCAGATGCTCGGGGCGATGCTCGGAGCCGACCCGCCGCAGGGACTCGCCGACGCCATGCACGGCGCCTGGGTCGCCTTCGCGGCGGCGGGCGATCCCGGCTGGCCGAGGTACACGCTCGATCGGCGGGCCACTATGCGCTTCGACACGGTCTCGCGGGTCGTCGACGATCCGCGATCGTTCGAGCGGACGCTGTGGAGCGGGCTGGGTTGACGGCGCGCGACCACCCCCGGAAGCCGGGCCCTCCGGGCTTCCAGCGCCTGAGCGCATACGACCAGCACTGCCTCAGGGTCGAGACGCCGGCGAGGCCGCTCCAGGTCGGGATTTTTGCCGTGCTCGACGGACGGGTCCTGCGTGATCCGGCGGGACGGCTCCGCTTCGCGGACATCCGGCGCGAGATCGATGGGCGGGTCGCCGGGGTGCCCGAGCTCCGCCGTGTCGTCTTCCATCCGGGTCGGCTGGCTGGTCCGCCGCTCTGGGTCGACGATCCCGCCTTCCGCATCGACCGTCACGTCAACGAGCTCGTGCTGTCGCCGCCGGGCGACGAGGCGGCCCTGCTGGCCTTCACGGAGCAGCTGATGGCCCGGCCTCTGGATCGCGCCCGGCCGCTGTGGCGGATGTGGTTCGTGACCGGGCTGGCAGACGGGCGGGTCGGCGTGCTCGTCGTGCTTCACCACGCGCTCGCCGACGGCCGGACCGCGATGCGCCTGGTTCGCTCGCTGCTCGAGCCGCCCATGTCGTCCGCGGGTTCGGTTCCCCCGAAGCCTCCCGTTGCCGCGGTCGCACCGCCCTGGGGCGAGCTCGTCCGCGACAACGCCCGATCCACGATCGAGTCGGCACTGCGGCTCGCCCGTCCGGCCACGTGGCGGCTTGTCGCCGAGGTCGCGCGTGCCGCCCGGCAGACCTTCCGCCTCGCCCAGCGCGCGCCGCGGACCTCGCTCAACGCGCCCGTCGGACCCAGCCGCCGGCTCGCGACCGTGCGGCTCGACCAGGCCACCGCCCGGCGCGTGGCGCGGGCGTACGACTGTGGCGTCAACGACGTCGTCCTCAGCCTGGTCGCGGGCGGAGTTCGTGCCCTGCTCGCCGGTCGTGGCGAGCCCGTCCAGCGGCTGCGACCACGCGCCGGCGTCGCCGTGGCGCTGTTCAGCCCCGGCCACGGAGCCGAGGCCGGGAACGACATCGGCACCCTCCACGTTCGATTGCCGATCGGCGAGGCAGACCCTTGCGCCCGGCTGCCGCTGATCGCCCGCGAGACGGCCAGGGCCAGGCGGAGTTCCATGGTGGCCGCCGAGCCGATCGTCCGGGCGTGGTTCGGGCGCTTCGGCGTGTTCCGGCGCGCGCTCGAGGGCCAGCGGCTCGTCAACCTCGCCGAGACCTACCTGCCGGGTCCGCCCGTCCCGATCGACGTTCTCGGCGCACCCGTCCTCGATCTGCTCCCGATCGCGCCCCTGGCAGGCAACCTGGGGCTGTCGTTCGTGGCGCTGTCCTACGCCGGATGCCTCGCGGTCGCCGTCCGGGTGGACGCGGACCAGTTCCCCGACCTAGACGTGCTGCTGGCCGCCATGGAGCGGGACTGGCCGGTGCTGGCCGCCTCGGTGACCCCCACAGGTCGGTCACGGAAGCCCGCGACGCGCTCCCCTGCCGGCTCGGCCGCGTGATCCCCAGGCTCACTTGAGGGCGCAGGAGACAGCGGGTGTCGAAACGGCGCGAGACGCCAGCCGGCGCGCCCCTCACCGTGAGCGTTTCGGGTCTCCTGCGGTCCGCTCCGCTATGGCGAGCTGACTGGCTGGCTCACGATCGGCATGGGGGTATCCCACCGCCCCGTCCCGATCGAAGCTGACACCAGGGCTGCGGCCAACCGCCGGCGAAGCTCGCTCGCGACAGCCATCTGGGTCCCCGTCGCGACCCGCTGCTGGAGCCTGATGGAGGCACCGTCCATGCCGATCCCGGTGACCCAGATGTCGGTCGGAGCATCGGCGAGGATCCGGTCCGCCCAGGGGGCCTCTTCCCGCATCTCGCCCGCGACCTGGGCCGCGATCGCCAAGGCTCGATCAAGCTCACCGGCGTGTGGGATATGAAGTTCGACGACGGCGACCGAGAACATCCGCGTGAGGTTGGACGAGAGCCGGATGTACCCGTTCGAAACAGCATGCGAGGAGCCCAGCGCGTCGCGCAGCAGCGTACGGCGCAGGCCGATCTCCTCGACGACCCCCTCCGCTCCGGCATGGTCTCTGATGACGACGTAATCGCCCTTGAAGAACGGACCCTCGACGAGGAGCAGGAAGCCCATGACGTAATCGAGGACCACATCCTTGGTGGCGAACACGACGGCCACGATGAGCAGGACGATCGCGGCGAGGACAGTCCAGAGCTCGAAGACGGCCAGCGCCAGAGCGAGGAGCCCGGCGAGCACGGCGCCACGGAGGAGCTTGATGAGGAGGTCCTCGATCGTCCCAATCCGCTTCCCGACCTCATCGGCCGAGCTCGACCCGGACGGAAGATGGGTCGCCTGGGCGGTGATGACGGCGGGCACGAAGCGATGGATGGCGCCCAGTCCGATCCGATAGACCACCAGGAGCACGGCGGCGCCGATCAGCAGGGCCGCCAACCGGCCAAGGAGCCAGCGAAGCGGCTCGTTCAGTTCCACTGGCCACCTCCCAGGTTGACCGCCGTTCGTCCAGGCCTCTGCGGGACCGCTGCTCCTCAGCCGAGGCTCGTCATCCAGTCTTACACTTCGGGGACCGGTTGGAATCCCAGTTGCCCGAGGTGTTCTCATGTCCCGACTGAACGAATGGCTCGCCCCGAAGACCGTCGTCCACGCCCACTGCGACATCCCGTGCGGGATCTACGATCCGGCCGGCGCCCAGCAGGCGGCCCGGACCGTCGCCCGGATGGTCGAGCTCATCGGCCAGATCGACGCTGGCTCGACGGCGCCGGCCGACCGCAACAAGTTCATCCGCTGCGTCACGGTCAAGGAGCAGCACGCGGAGCTCGTCAAGCACGAGGTCCAGGTGATCTGGTCCGACTACTTCAAGCCGGAGCACCTCGAGGCGAACCCCGACCTGCACACCAAGGTCTGGAACGTCCTGAAGCTCGCCGGCAAGAACAAGCAGTCGATCGACGCCGAGGCGGCGGCCCAGCTCGAGGCAGCGGTCAAGGAGTTCGCCGACATCTTCTGGTCGACCAAGAAGTAGCCGTCGGGGCCCGCGCCCTCGCGATGGCCGGCGATTCCGAGGCGACGAACCCAGCGCTCGACCTCGCCGCGCGTCTGCCGGGCGGCGAGGCCGCCTTCGACGTCGCCCGGCGTGCCGGCCGCGGGCCCTGGCGCGTCCTCGTGACCGAGGATTCGATGCGTCCCGCGCTCGAGCCGGGTGACTGGCTGCTCGTCGATCCGACGATCCGGGTCTGGCCGCGTCGGGGCTCGGTCGTGGTCGTCCGGGAGCCGGGCACAGACCTCCTCGCGATCAAGCGGATCGCCGCCCGGCCCGGCGACGTCATCCGGACCAGGGACGGCCCGATCCGGCTGAGCCGGACCCAGGCCTGGCTGCTGGGCGACGACAGGGCGCGCTCGGTCGACTCGCGCCGGTACGGCCCGGTCGAGCTCGACCGGCTCGTCGCCCGGGCCTGGTACCGGTACGGCCCCCGCGGGCGCATGGGCCGGCTCGAGCGAAGCGTCGGCACCTGAGTCCGGCGGTCCGACCGTCCGGGTCCGGTCCGGGGCGGTTAGGCACCTTCTCGACGGCCGGCCACTCGGCTATCGTCGAGCCGCCGGCGTACCAGACCCGCGCCCAACGGGCGACGGCTCCGGGTCACGATCGGAAGCGCGATGCCAGCCCGCCAGGCCCAGATCGCTCGGGTCCTGCTCCTGTCGATGATCGTCGGGGTGCTCGCGCTCGGTTGCGGGTCGTCATCCGGGAGCGGGGCTCCGACTTCCGCCGCCTCGCTCGTGGCCCCCGGCGCGACCCCAGCCCCGACCCCGACGCCAAGTCTCTCGCCGACACCGACGATCGCGCCGACCCCGACGCCCTCGCCCGAACCGTCCGACACGGTCATCGGAGAGGTCGGCCGGCTCGTCGTCCCGGACCAGTCGTATGCGATCACCCGGCCGAAGGGCTGGAAGCGGATCCGTCTCGATCCGCAGTCGCTCTCCGACGTCGCCACCCTGTTCCCCGTCGACTCGGACTTCGGTCGGATCCTGTCGAGCGACCTGTTCCAAGTCGCCGCGCTCGGGATGAAGGTAATGGCGTTCGACGCATCCACGCACGTCGGCCTCGGCGCCTACCCCGCCAACCTGAGCGTCCTCGCCCAGCCGGACATGGTCTTCAATCTCAAGCAGCTCAAGTCGGTCGAAGCGGCCCAGCTCGGAGCCATCACTGGCATCTCGAAGGTCGTCGCTTCGGACCGCAAGCTGCCGGCCGGCGACGCCGTACGGTTCACCTATCAGGTGACCGCCCCGACCGCGGCCGGTGGCGAGCTCGCGTTCCGAGGCGTCCAGTACATCCTGGTCGGCGACCGGCTCACGTACATCGTCTCGTTCAGCTGCGCGAAGCTCGACTCACTGTGCGTCGATCGCGCCGAGAAGGTGATGCGGACCCTCGAGCTGCTGCCCTGACCGCGACCGGTCGGTGACCCGGTGGCTCCCGCCGGCACGCGACCGTTCCCTCGGGTCCGGATCCTCAGCCGGCGCCGATCGCCTCCGGCTCGGCCATCTCGAGGCCGGCGACCCGGCAGTCCTCGGCGAACCGCTCCTGCGCCTCGAGCTCGGTCGACCAGCGGCCGGGGAAGCACACCACGCGGCTGAGCCCGAGGTCCTGGAGGGTCCCGAGCAGGTCGACCGTCGGCTGGCCCGGCTGGCGAATCTGGTCGTCGCTCGTGTAGAGCGAGATCTTGAGCGTCGCCGGATCTCGCTCGATCTCCTCGCACCGCCCGCGTGCGAGCGCCATCAGCTCGGCCGTCCGGTCGGGGCCGATGTAGACGAGGTTGAGCTCGTCGGCGAACCGTGCCGCGATCCGCATCGTCACGTTCGGCCCGTTGCCACCGACGATGATCGGGATCCGCGGCGACTGGAGCCCCTTCGGCAGGTTGATCGCGCCTGAGACGCTGGCGTACTCGCCCTGGTACGTGGCCCGTCCCGGCTCCAGCATCCGCGTGATCACCTCGAGGTGGTCGTGCAGGGCGCCGAGCCGCTCTCCGATCGTGGGGAAGCCGTAGCCATACGCCCGCCACTCCTCCTCCTTCCAGCCGGCCCCGATCCCGAGCTCGAACCGGCCGCCCGAGATGACGTCGATCGTCGAGGCCATCTTGGCGGTAAGGGCGGGGTTGCGGAACCCGGTGCAGATGACCATCTGGCCGAGCCGGACGCGGTGGGTGACCATCGCCAGGGCGGTGACCATCCCGAACGACTCGAAGGTCATCTCGTCGGTCGGATCGGGGACGGTATGGAAGTGGTCGAAGGCCCACACGGACTCAAAGCCGAGCCGCTCGGCATCGGCCGCCAGCTCGATCGTCCGGGCCCAGGCGGTCGCCGGATCCCAGCCGTCGTACTCGCCCTTCCAGCCCTGCGGGATCAGGAGCCCGACCTTCATCGTCACCTCGTCTCGGGAGCGTCGCCGGCCTGCGACGTCCACCCCACGTCGCGCTGGGTGGACCGTCGCCGGTGGGGCGGGGCCTCCAGCCTATCATCGCCGCCATGGACGATCCCACAACGCCGGCCGAGCCGGCCCCGCCAGGCGCGTCCCCGACGCCGCCCTTCGACCCGGAACGACCGCTGGCCGGGCCGCCGGACCCGTGGCACTGGGCGGAGCAGCCGGTCGACCGTGGCGGACCGCCCTGGTTCATGACCGAGATGATCGCGGCGGAACCAGCGTTCGCCGAGCGCTGCCTCACCCGGCTCGTCGGGGCCGGGCCGGACGGTCCGGCGGGTCGGCTCGCCGCCGCGCTCCGCGAGGCCGCCGCGGCAGGTGCGCCCGTGACGGTGGTCGGTTGCGGCACGAGCGAGCACGGGGCGCTGGGGCTGGCGGAGATCGTGCGCGACGCGTGGGCGCGGGCTGGGCTGGCGGGGCACGGACCGGTCGCCGCCCAGGCGTTCGAGGCGTCGCTCGAGCCGAAGGCGGGACTGTGCATCGCGATCAGCCACGACGGCTCCACCTGGGCGACGACCCAGGCCCTTCGGGCGGCCCGCTCGGCCGGGGCCCGGACGGCGATCGTCACGGTCAGCGGGCGTGCGCCGGGGGCGCAGGGCGTCGACATCGTCGTCGAGACCGAGGAGCGGGACACGAGCTACTGCCACACGATCGGCTACACGTCGCCGCTCGTGGCCGGCCACGCCACCGGCCGGCTGCTGACCGGTGAGGTGGACGCGCTGCGCTCCGACGCCGCGGCGGTCCGGGCTCTGATGGCGGCCGGGCTCGGGGCCGAGGGGACGGCGGCCGCGGAGTCGATCGCGGGCCGGCTCGCTGGCTCCCGACCGATCCTGGTCATCGCCTCGGGAGCCGATCGGACGGCCGCCCGCGAGCTCGTCCTCAAGCTCGAGGAGGGGACGTGGACCCCGGCGGCCTCGCGCAACCTCGAGACGTTCCTCCACGGTCACCTGCCGTCGACGGACGCCGCCACCGGGCTGGTCCTCGTCATGACCGACCGGCGCTCGCGGCCCGAGCGGATCGACCGGGCCCGCCAGGCGCTCGAGGCGGCCGGCGTCATCGGCATCCGGACCACGGCGATCGTGTCGGCCGGGGTCGCGGCCGAGCTGGATCCCACGCTCACGCCGCTCGGCCGGATCGTGGTGCCCGAAGCGCCGGAGCTCCCGGCGCCGGTTGCGTCCCTGCTCGGGTCGGCGACCCCGCTCCAGCTCCTCGTCGAGCGTCTCGCCCGGGTCATCGGCCGGAACCCCGACCCGATCCGGCGACAGGATCCGGCCTACGCGGCAGCAGCCGAGAAAGCCGGCGGCTGACCTCGGAGCGGAACGTCAGCCGCGGCCGACGAGCTCGGCGCCGAGCAGGTCGATCATCTCCAGGTCATGCGGCAGGAAGTCCTGGAACATGATCCGCTCGACCCCCGTGGCGGCGTACTCGGCGACCTTGGCCCGGGCGCGGTCGGGTGTCCCATAGATCCAGCGCCCCTCGCGCATCGCGAGCCACTCGTCGCCTTCGTCGGAGTTGAACTCCGCCATGAGCGCCCGCCGGCGCTCGGTCAGCTCGGCCTCGTCCCGGCCGATCAGCGTCCCGACCATCGCCGACCGGCGGATCGTCGCCGGGTTCCGCCCGATCGCCCGGCAGGCCTCGTCGAGGATCGCGAGCCGTCCGGCGACCTTGGCCGGATCGCCGGACGAGACGTTGAACTCGTCGGCGAACCGGGCGGCGATCCGCAGTGAGCGCGGCGAACCCCAACCGCCGACCAGAATCGGCGGCCGGGGGACCGGCTTCGGCTGGAAGATCGAGTCCTCGATCCGGTAATGGGCGCCCTCGAACGACCAGCCGTCGGGCTCCTCCCACAGGCCGTGGACGATCGCCAGCTGCTCCTCGAGCATGTCGGCACGCTCGGCGATCGGCGGGAACGGGAAGCCGTGGCGGCGGTGCTCGTCCTCGTTCCAGCCGGCCCCGAACCCGACCTCGACCCGCCCACCGCTCATCTCGTTCGCGGTTGCGACGACCTTGGCCAGCGCGCCGGGCTGACGGAACGTGACCGGCGAGACGAGAACACCGAGCCGGATCTGCTCGGTCTCGCGCGCGAGCCCGGCGATGACGGTCCAGGCGTCGGTCGTCGGCCGGCCGGCCGGTCCGGGGAAGCTCTCGTAGTGGTCTGACCGGAACATCGCCTCGAAGCCGGCCTGCTCGGCTCGTCGAGCGATGGCCAGCTGGTCGGCGTACGACAGGCCCTGTTGGGCCTCGATCATCAGGGCGTAGCGCACGGTCCTCCACTCCTCCCGCGCCCGACCGGCGGCCGGTCGGCCCGCCACACGGTCTTCACGAGCGCTCCACATCTGCCTGCCAGATTGCGTCTCGAAACAACGTCCTCCGGACCACCTGAATGGTCGCGATTGACACGATGATCGAGTTCGGTATGATAATTCACATGACCAGAACTACTTCCACCGAGCCGCTTACGACGGCCCGGCCGGCGACGACCCGCGCGCCGACGAAACGGCTGGAGCCGACGGGGGCGCCCGCTCCGGCGACGGCCCGGACGGCCGCCGTCGCGGGCGTCCTCGACGAGCTGAACGGTGCGGTGCGCCTCCTCCGCTGCGCCTCGACCGGCCGGATGGTGAAGCAGGGCATCAGCATGACGCATCTCCACGTCATGTGGCGGCTCGAGGAGTCGGGCGAGCTGCCGATGAGCCGGCTCGCAGACTACCTCGACGTCGCCCTGTCGAACGCCACCGGTCTCGTCGATCGGATGGAGGAACGCGGCCTGGTCACCAGGAGCCGCGTGTCTGACGACCGCCGCGTCGTGCTCGTCCGCCTGACCGCGACGGGCCAGGGCATCCTCGAGGAGGTCCAGATCATGAAGCGGGACCTCATGAACACGATCCTCGAGCGGCTCGACGATCGTCAGCTCGGCCGCCTCCACGCCGCGCTCCGCGACCTCCGCCGGGCCGTCCGCGCCGAGGAGGCCGCGCACCCGGACCACTTCGATGCCGGTCACGACCACGAACATCCCCACCCCCAGCAGCAGCCCGCGTCCCGGGCGGATGGAAGGGAGCTCTCGACCCGATGATGGAAGAAACGTATATCGAGAAGGTCGAGGTCCCGACCGTCTCGGAAGACCCGGCTCTCGGACTGCCACGACGGCAGAAGATGGAGATCCTCTTCGCCGTCCTGCTCGGGATGTTCCTGGCGGCGCTCGACCAGACGATCGTCGGTCCGGTGCTGCCCAGGATCGTCGGCGACCTCAACGGCGTCGACTACTACACCTGGGTCGTCACGATCTACCTGCTGACGAGCACCGTGACGGTCCCGATCTACGGCAAGCTGTCCGACCTCTACGGACGCAAGCCGATCCTGATGATCGGGATCACCCTCTTCCTGATCGGGTCGGCCTTGTCCGGCCTGAGCCAGGAGATGTGGCAGCTCATCCTGTTCCGGGGCATCCAGGGGCTCGGTGCCGGCGCCCTGTTCCCGATCGCCCTTGCGGTCATCGGCGACCTGTTCACGCCGGCCGAGCGAGGCAAGTACCAGGGCCTGTTCGGGGCCGTCTTCGGGATCGCCTTCCTGATCGGTCCGGGTCTCGGTGGGTTCCTGACCGACAACTTCAGCTGGCACATGGTCTTCTTCGTCAACATCCCGATCGGGATCGTCGCGCTGATCGTGATCTGGCGACTCCTGCCCAACATCCGCCACGTCGAACGGGCGGGCCGGATCGACTATCTCGGCGTCGCGACCCTGACCCTCGGCCTGGTGCCGTTCCTGATCGGCCTGACGGTCGCCGAGACGGCCGGCTTCACCGACCCCTACGTCTGGGCCTGGATTGTCACCGGGTTGATCTTCATCGGGGTCTTCGTGTACGTCGAAGCGAACGCCAACGAACCGATCATCCCGCTCCACCTGTTCCGGGGTCGGACGTTCTCCGCCTCGATGGTCTCGATCTTCTTCGCGACCTTCGGGTTCGGGGCGGCGATCATCTTCCTGCCGCTCTACTTCCAGATCGTGCAGGGTGCGAGCGCGACGGAGTCGGGCTACCGGCTCCTGCCCTTCCTGTTCGGGCTGATCCTGAGCTCGATCGTGTCGGGCCAGGTCGTCAGCCGGACCGGTCGCTACAAGGCGATCGTCCTGGTCGGACTCGCGACGCTGACGGTCGGCCTCGGGCTGATGACCCAGCTGCAGGTCGGGACCTCCGACAACATCCTCGCTCTCTGGATGTTCATCGCCGGCCTCGGCGTGGGACCGACCTTCGCCGTGTTCACGATCATCGTCCAGAACGCCGTGCCCTTCCATGAGCTCGGTGCCGCCACGTCGGACCTGACCCTGTTCCGCCAGATCGGCACGACGGTCGGGATCGCCCTCGCCTACACGCTCTTCCGCAACAACCTGTCCTGGGAGCTGCTCCGGACGCAGGTCATCAAGGCCGGCGCCCCCGAGCAGCTGGTACCCGCCGTCGCTCCGAACGGGTTCGATCTCGGCCAGCTGACGTCGGTGACCGGCGGCGGGAACTCTCTCCTGACCCAGATCCCGGCGCAGTTCCAGTCGGTGTTCGTGGATGGCTTCCACGCCGCCTTCACGATCGCCCTGGCCAACAGCATCTGGCTCGGCGTCGGGGCGACGATCGCCGCCTTCGCGGCGGCGCTCTTCCTCCACGAGATCCCGCTGAGGCAGACGATCGGTGCCCCGGTTGTCGCGGCTCGGCCAAAGGCGGAGGTAGCCGCCGACTGACCCTCTCCCGCACCATCCTCCTCCGACCGGCCCCGGCGCGGATTCCCCGCCCGGGGCCGGTCCGCGTCCGGTCGAGTACGCTGCCGAGGATGGACGACCGGCCTGCCGCCTTCCGCCCCGAGCTGACCGCCCCCGGTGCCGCCGAGGCGACGTTCCGGCGCCTGCTCCGGCTGACCGACCTCCCGGCCGAGGGACTCCGGCGGGTCACCGCCGGTGACCTCGACGTCCTGCTCGCGCGGACGCCCAGCGGGATCGTCGCCGTCGACGACCGCTGCCCGCACATGGCGGCCCCGCTGTCGGTCGGCGTGCTCGATGGGTGCGTGGTCGACTGTCCGCTCCACAACGGCCGGTTCGACCTGTGCACCGGCGAGCCCGTCCGGATGCCGACGACCGGCGGGCTCGACCCTGACGGGCGCTACCACCCGACCTGGTCGCCGGCCGGGAGCGCGCCGAAGGAGGACCCGCCGGGGAAGAAGGCCGAGGCGCGCCGACTCACCCGGGTCCGGCGGCTCCGCTACTACCCGGTCCGGATCTCCGATAGCTGGATCGAGGTGGCGCTGCCCGGCTGACGCCCAGCTCAGCCCGGGCTCGTCGGGCTGACCAGGTGGTTCGCCCGGGCGAAGGCGCGGACGACCCGGCAGACCTCGTCCGGGTCGTCGGTGACCGTCAGCAGGGCGAGGTCGGCCTCCGACACGGTCCCGTCGGCCATGAGCGTCTCACGGGCCCAGGCCAGGAGCCCGGCCCAGTACTCGGTCCCGACGAGGACGACCGGGAAGTGGCGGATCTTGCCGGTCTGGATGAGGGTCAGCGCCTCGAACAACTCGTCGAGCGTGCCAAAGCCGCCGGGCAGGATCACGAACGCGTCGGCGTACTTCACGAACATCGTCTTGCGGGCGAAGAAGTAGCGGAACTCGATTGCCACGTCGACATAGGCGTTTACCGACTGCTCGTGGGGCAGCTCGATGTTGCAGCCGATCGACAACCCGCCGGCCTCCTGGCAGCCCCGGTTCGCCGCCTCCATCACGCCCGGGCCGCCACCGGTGATCACGGCCCAGCCGTCACGAGCGAGGGTCCGGCCGATCTCGCGGGCCTGCTCGTAGATCGGCGATCCCTCGGTCGCGCGGGCGGAGCCGAAGACGGTGACGGCCGGGCCGACCTCGGCCAGGGCGTCGAACCCGTCGACGAACTCGGACATGATCCGGAGCACCCGCCAGGGATCCTCGCCGAGGAACGCGGGGCGGGTCGATCGGGCGAAGAGCTTCTCGTCCTCGGTCACCGGCGGGGTGGCGGCGAGGTGCTCGTCGGTCTTCGGCTTGATCGTGACGCGGCCGCTCCGATGGCGTGGAGGGCTGCTGCGCGGCGCTCGTTCGGTCACTGTCCTAGGATGCCACCGCGGAGGTGCCGATGCAGCGGACGAAGCTCGCGATCGGTGTGCTGCTCGGGCTGGTCGGCGCGGTCTGGCTCGGCCAGGGGCTGGGAATCGTCCCGGGCAGCTTCATGACCGGGAGCCAGTTCTGGGCGATCGCCGGGATCGTCGCGCTGGTCGTCGGGATCTACCTGGTCTGGGGTTCGATCCGCCAACGCTGACGGGTCGGGCCGGTCAGGCGTCCCTCAGGAGCCAACTCTTCCAGGCCGCGTCGGCCGGGCCGGCGCTGACGTCCGTCCCGCGCCGGACCAGCGGCAGGCGCAGCAGCCGCTGGTCCGCGAGCACGCGCTCCACGATCTCGGCGTCATCCATCCGGAGGTAGCCGAGGCCCGCGTCGCGGTACGCCCGGCCTTCCGTGTCGAGGAGCGCGGCCGCGCCCAGTCGCTCCGTGAAGCGGCGCAGCTCCCCGGGGGCGATCGGCTTCCGGCGCAGGTCGACACGGTGGACCGGGATCCGCCGCTCCTTGAAGAACCGAACCGCGGCACGCGTCGCCGGGTCATCGTCCAGGCCGAAGATCTGGACCGGGGCGGGCTCGGACCGGGAGGCTGGCGGCACGGGCCCAAGCCTAGCGGGCAGTGCGTGGTGCGCGCCAACGGGCGAACAGTTGCCACGTGTCTCCGGTTCGTTCGTCCGGTGATGCGTCCGACGCAGCAACCCGGCGGTGAACGATCCCGATACGGAGCCCGTGACGCACGAGGATGTTCCGGACGTCGACCTGACCCGGCGCGCTTCGCTCACAGGAGCGCGTGGCGCACGGGGCCCGAATCGCAGGGCCCCTGGATGGGCCACGGCGGAACGGAGCGGCCACGGCGGAACTGAGCGGCCACGGCGGGCGGACCGGCCCGGCGGAACGGATCGGCCCCGGCGGAACGGACCGGCCACCGCGGAACGGCTACCATCGCACCACAGGAGGTGCCCGCGTGACGGTCTGGTTCACGGTCAGGCTCGAGGATCGCCCCGGCTCGCTGGCCCGGGTCGCGACGGCGCTCGGCGAGCGCAGCGTGAACATCACCGGGATCGTCGGCGTGGCCGAGGATACCGACGGGGCGCTCATGCTCACCACGAGCGATCCGGCCAAGTCGCGCGAGGCGTTCGCCGCCCTCGGGCTGCCGTACGAGGAGCACGATCCGACCGCCGGCATCGACATGGACCGCCTGACCGTTGCCGACGTCGGTCGCGGCGCATCCGGCGCCGGCACCTGACGCCGGCTGACCGGACCGTCCGGCCAATGCCCCGTCGTCGCAGCGCCGCCGTCCCGACGGTCGCGATCCGGCTCGCGCTCGACGACGTGCCGGCGGCGATCCCGGCCCTCATCGCCCGCGTCGCCGAGAGGGGCGGCACACTGCGCAACCTGAGCACCGTGCGCCGCATCGAGGGCGAGGCCGAAGGGACGGCCGGCGTCGAGGTCGAGGTCGAGGTCGAGGGGCTTGCCGAGGACGACCTCACCCGAGCCGTGCGCAAGGTGCCCGGCCTCCGGAGCCAGGGCCTCACCCGCAGCCTGGACCGCGTCTTCGGCAAGCGGGTCATCGTCGTCGGCGGCGGCGCCCAGGTCGCCCAGGTCGCGCTCGGCGCGGTAAGCGAGGCCGACCGGCACAACCTGCGCGGCGAGCGGATCAGCGTCGACACCATCCCGCTCGTCGGCGAGGATGCCATCGCGGCGGCCGTCCGGGCGGTGGCCGACCTTCCCCGCGCCCGTCTCCTCGTCCTGGCCGGCTCGATCATGGGCGGCGACATCACCCGGGCCGCCCGCGAGCTCCGCGCCCACGGCATCCCGATCATCGCCCTGAACATGGTCGGCTCGATCACCGAGGCCGTCGACCTCGTCGTGTCCGACCCGGTCCAGGCGGGGACGATGGCGGTCATGGCGATCGCCGACACGGCGACGTTCGATCTCGCCCGCCAGCGCGGCAAGCGGCTCTGACCGCGACAGGCGACCGAAACATGCGGATCGCGACCTGGAACGTCAACTCGCTCAAGGCCCGCCAGGAGAAGGTCGACGGCTGGCTCGAGCGGGCCGCGCCCGACGTCCTGCTGCTCCAGGAGACGAAGCTCGGCGACGACGATGCACCGGTCATGGCCTTTGCGATGAACGGCTTCGAGCTCATCCACCACGGCGAGGGACGCTGGAACGGCGTCGCCATCGCCGTCCGCCAGGGCCTCGGCGCCGGCGACATCGTGACCAACTTTGGCGACGGACCGGTCCGCGACAGCGGCCCCGGTGCGGCCGTCGCGGTGAGCGAGGAGGACTTCGACCCGTTCGACGAGGCGCGCATGGTCGCCGCGATCGTCGACCCGGCCGGGGCCGCCGGCGGGCCGATCCGGGTCGCCAGCCTGTACGCCCCGAATGGCCGGGTCGTCGGGTCGCCGTTCTACGACGGCAAGCTGCGCTGGTTCGAGCGGCTGGAGCGGTGGCTGCGCGAGACGCAGCTCCCAGATGAGGCCCTCGTCCTCGGCGGCGACCTCAACCTCGCCCCGACCGACGACGACGTCTGGGATCCGGCGGCCGTCCACGGGGGCACCCACGTCTCGGAGCCCGAGCGGGAGCGGTTCCGGGCGCTCCTCGACTGGGGTCTCGTCGACGCCTACCGCCGGGCCAGGCCGGAGACCGGTCGCTTCACGTGGTGGGACTACCGGGCCGGCAACTTCCACAAGAACCTCGGGATGCGGATCGACCACCTGCTCGTCACCCGGCCGGTGGCCGAGCGGGTGGTCTGGGCCGAGATCGACCGCGAGGCGCGCAAGGGCCCGCCGATCCCGTCCGACCACGCGCCGCTCGTCGTCGACCTCGACACGCCCGGCCGACCGTTCGACGCGGACTGGGCCGGCGCCCTGTCGCGGATCGCCGCGCGCACGCGACCCGCCGGCCGATGACCCGCCTCAGGCGGTCCGTCGCTCCTCGCCCGAGCCGGGTTGCACTTGACGGGACACGTCGCGTCCCCGCGACAAGCCGTCCCGTAGGCTGCGGCTGATGACGGTCTCCGAGGCGGTCCCCGAGATCCGTCTGTCGGGCGTCTCGAAGCACTTCGGCGACGTGCGCGCGGTCGACGACATCTCACTCGAGATCCGGTCCGGCGAGTTCTTCTCGTTGCTCGGCCCGTCCGGCTGCGGGAAGACGACGACCCTGCGCATGATCGCCGGGTTCGAGCTTCCGACAAGCGGTCGGATCGAGCTGCGCGGCGTCGACGTCACGAACGCGCCGCCCGACAAGCGCCCGGTCAACATGGTCTTCCAGAACTACGCGCTCTTCCCGCACCTCAACGTCCACGACAACGTCGCCTTCGGACTCCGTCGCCACAAGGTCAAGGAGGCGGACGTCAAGGTCCGGGTCGCCGCGGCGCTCGAGCTCATCCACCTCGAGGGCTACGGACAGCGAAAGACGAACGAGCTGTCGGGCGGTCAGCAGCAGCGGATCGCCCTCGCCCGGGCACTCGTGAACCGGCCTCAGGTGCTGCTCCTCGACGAGCCGCTGGGCGCACTCGATCTGAAGCTCCGGAAGAACCTCCAGATCGAGCTCAAGCGGATCCAGGTCGAGGTCGGGATCACGTTCGTGTACGTGACCCACGACCAGGAAGAGGCGCTCACGATGAGCGACCGGATCGCGGTGATGCACCAGGGCAAGGTGGAGCAGCTCGGCCTGCCGGAGGAGCTGTACGACCATCCCAGGACGCGCTTCGTGGCCGACTTCATGGGCACTACGAACCTCCTCAGGGGCTCGGTAGAGTCGATTTCCGATGGCGTCGCTGCGGTTCGGCTCGAGGGCGGTGAGACCTGTCGCGCGGCCGCCACCGACGGCATTCGGTCCGGCTACGCCATCGAGATCTCGGTGCGGCCCGAGGCTGTCACGATCGGCATCCCCGGCGCGGGCGGCGCGCTCTCCATCCAGGGGAGGGTCGAACAGTCGGCCTTCCTCGGCGCAGGTGTGCAGTACCAGGTACGCAGCCAGGGCGGGTCGCTCATGAGCGTCATCGCCCCGAAGTCCGGCCGGCGGTTCGTCGCCGGCGAGGACGTCGAGATCCACTGGGCGCCCAACGACGCGCTGGTCGTCGGCGCCCATCCGGTCGTGGAGGAGCAGGCATGACCCCGAAGAACGACCCGAACCTCGATCTGGAACGGATCCTCGTCCGCTACCTTGCCGAGGAACGGATGACCCGCCGGCAGCTGCTGCACCGGATCTCGGTGATCGGCGCAACCGCTGCGCTCGCCCCGATCATCGCCGCGTGCAGCACGGGTGGTGCTTCGGCGGCACCGACCGTCTCGAGTCCTACGCCGACCCCCGCCCCGAGCGGCACCCCGGCGCCTCCGACACCAACACCCGAGCCAACGCCGGTGCCGACCCCGGAGGCCGAGCTCCACATCTGGAACTACGCCGAGTACATGGGCGAGGACGTGGTCCCCTCGTTCGAGAAGAAGTACAACGTCAAGGTCACGAGCGACTTCTTCGACACGTACGAGGGGATGTACGCCAAGGTCACCGCAGGCCAGACCGGGTTCGACATTACGTTCCCCGCCTCGACCGACGTCCCGGGCCTGGTCACGATCAACAAGATCCTGCCGCTCGACCTGTCGCTCATCCCGAACAGGGTCAACCTCGCCAAGGAATGGGTGAACCCGGGGTACGACCCGGGCAACGCCCACTCGATGCCGTACATGTGGTGGACGACCGGGGTCGCCTACGACACCGACAAGATCAAGGAGACGCCGACGAGCTGGAAGGCGCTCTGGGACGAGCGCTGGGGCGGGCACATCGCGATGCTCGACGACCAGCGCGAGGCGTTCGCGGCCGCCCTCATCCAGCTCGGGTACAGCGCCAACACAGTCGACGACGGCCAGCTCGACGAGGCGCTGGCACTGCTCAAGCAGCAGCACCCGCTTGTCCGGCTGTACAGCGTCGAGGACCAGCAGTACA
>Ga0326726_10002230_pt1 | contig 17871 bp, 17 predicted proteins | sample MHFenrmetagenome_2_FD_207603 | JGI IMG/M metagenome (GOLD analysis project Ga0326726, IMG submission 207603) | Lab enriched peat soil microbial communities from Michigan Hollow, Ithaca, NY, United States - MHF15MN | ecosystem: Environmental > Terrestrial > Soil > Wetlands > Peat | place: USA... | reverse complement strand
CGATCCGCTCACCCGCCTCTCCGACAGCGACTGCGTGCTGATTCTTTCTGCCGATGCCGGCGGCTGACGTGCCCGCGGCCCCCTTCGGCTATCACGGCTGCTACCTTCGCATCGATGTCTCGACCGGCCGCGTCGATCGCGTGCCGATTGCCGAAACGGTGCTGCGGCAGTTTCTCGGCGGAGTCGGCCTGGGCACGTGGCTCCTGCTCGAGGAAGGCGCCGCCAGCTCCGAGGCTCTCTCGCCCGAAGCGCCTCTCGCCTTCGTCTTCAGCCCGCTCGTCGGCAGCCCGCTCACGACCTCCGCCAAGTTCGCCGTCGTCAGCAAGAGCCCTCTGACGAACCGCATCAACGACTCGCTCGCCAGCAGCGGATTCGCGATCGCCGGCAAACGCTGCGGCTGCGACGCCATCGTCGTCGTCGGACGGGCAGCGGAACTGTCGACGCTCATTGTCGATGACGGGCGCGTGCGCCTGGAAACCGCCGAGGATCTTCGTGGCGCGGCTTGCGGCGCCACGGAGTCGACGGTCAAGGCCCGGCTCGGCGCCGGCTATCAGGTCGCGTCGATTGGCCCGGCCGGAGAACGCGCGGTTCGTTACGCGACGATCTCGCACGACGGCCGTCACGCCGGCCGCGGGGGCAGCGGCGCCGTACTCGGCGCCAAGAACGTGAAAGCGATCGCCCTGCGCGGCACGCAGCGATGCGAGTGGGCACAGCCGCGAGCGTTGGCCGAGTACAGCAAGGAGCTGTCGACCCGATCATTCGGTCCGGCAACCGCCAAGTACCGCGAGCTTGGAACCGCGTCCAACCTGCTGACGTTCAATCGCCTCGGCGTGCTGCCGACCCGCAACTTCCAATCCGGCACGTTCGAGGGCGCATCCAGCATCTCGCCTGAGGAGATTCGCCACACCCATACCAAAACGCGGGCGAGCTGCGTGGCCTGCACGATCGGATGCGAGCACATCTACTCGCTCGGAGAAGGGAAAGACGAAGACAGGGACGACGACAGGGGCGTCCGCCTCGAGTACGAGAACCTCTTCGCACTCGGCCCGCTGTGCGGCGTCGGCGACGCTGACGCGGTGCTCCGCGCCACCAGACTGTGCGACGACGTGGGCATCGACACGATCAGCGCCGGCGGCTCCATCGCCTTCGCGATGGAATGCGTGGAACGCGGATGGCTCGACGAGCCGTGGCTCTCGTTCGGATCCGGGGACGCCGTGTTCCGCGCAATCGAACTGATCGCCAGGCGCGAAGGCATCGGCGATCTGCTCGCGGACGGCAGCCGCCGGGCCGCGGAGGCGATCGGGCGCGGCAGCATTGCCTTTGCTGCACAGGTCAAGGGCCTCGAGATTCCGGGCTACGAACCGCGCGGTCTGCAAATGATGGCGCTGGGTTTCGCGGTGGGAGGCCGGGGAGCCGATCACAACCGCAGCGGCGCATATGAGGTGGATTTCTCCGACCGCGTCGATCGCAAACACGCGACAGTGGATGCCGTGCGCTATGCGATCGAGACCGAAGACAAAGCCGCGCTGATGGACTCGCTCATCATCTGCAAGTTTCTTCGCGGCGTGTTCGACGACTTCTACAGCGAGGCGGCAGACATGTTGCGGCTCGTGACCGGCTGGGACACATCCGCCGGCGAACTCCGCGAAACCGCCCGCCGCATCCTCAACACGAAACGGCAGTTCAATCTTCTGGCCGGCTGGACGCTGGAAGAGGACACGCTGCCGGACCGGTTTCTCGAGCAGGCTCTCGACGGCGATGCGGCTGCAGCCTTGAGCCGCGAGCGGCTCGACGAGCTCGTCGGCGAATATCACCGCCAGCGCGGCTGGTCTTAGATCTGGTGTAGTGCGGACCTTCAGGTCCGCCGTGTCGGGCAGGCCTGAAGGCCTGCACTACGACTTCAACCCCGCGATCGCGAGCGCATCCAGATAATCCTCCTGCGTATTCAGATTGCGCAGCGTCAGCAGTTCAGGGTCTGCAGACGTCATCTCCGCCGGCTGTACGCGACGCGTCTTTACGGCGTCAAAAAGAAATGCCGGCCGCAGACGGTCGGCAGCCAGCAGCGCCTCGACGTGCGGAAGGGTCCGGCGCCTGTAGACCGCCGAGAGCGGATGCGCGAAGCCGTCGATTTCCATCACGGCGATGTCGTGATCGCCGAGCAGTTGAACCATGTGTTCGACGAACTGAGGAACGAGCAGCGGCACGTCGCAGCTCGTCACGTACGCGATCTCGACGTCTGCCGGCAACGCCTTGAGCCCGGCACGCAAGCCCTCGAGAGGGCCTCGGCCTTCGCGTTCGTCGCGCGTGATGCTGACCGAAGGCGGCAACTCCGGCAGCTCCTGCCCGGGCGCCGCGACCGCGACGAGCGGCGACGTCACTGTGCCCAGCAGCCGGACGACACGCTGCAGCATCGTCTCGGTTCCGAACGGCAGAAGAGCCTTGGACGATCCCATCCGCGTCGATCGCCCGCCGCACAAGACGATGCCGCCCGCGGTCACGATGAGGCCGGGCCAATCGTCATGCCGAGACGCACCAGAGCGTCTTGCGTCGCCACTTTGGCGAGCAGCGCTTGGAACGCCAGAACTCCCTGCCGATTTGCACGCGACCTGGGAACGACGAAATCGTAGCGCTCATCTTGAAGCGGCAGGAATCCGAGTCCGGCATTGGACGCTATCGTCTGCAGCGTCACCCCCCAGTCGGCGCGTCCCTGGGAAACGGCTGCGGCCACCGCGTGATGATTTCGAGGCTGCACCGCGTAGCCCGCGGGCTTCTCCCCGTCGAGCAGCCGGTCGATGAGCACGCGCGTCCCACTGCCCTGATTGCGATTCACCATCACACAGGAGGCGTCGCGCCGCGCGGTCGCAATTGCCTCGCTCGCGGACCTTCCTTCGAAACGCTGGTCGCCGCGGCGGAACACGACGCCTTGCACGCGTCCGTAACCTGGCACGAGATCCATCGCGCTGGTCAGAAAAGGGCGATTGTATTCACCCGTCTCCAGATCCAGGAGATGAATGCTCGCGACGTCGCATTGGTCGCGCTTCGCCGCTTCGAGCCCGGCCGTGCTGCCCACCGCGAGGAACTTCGATCGGACACCACGCTGTTGAAGTTCACCCAACAGGTAATCGAGCCCGATGCAGTGGCTCCCGATGACGACGAGATCGGCCAACTGGAGTTCGTTGCCGAGCACGCGCACATCGATTGAGGTTCCTGCTTCGACGATCTCTTCATGCCGGCCAATGGTGGTGAAACCGTCGGCGCGGCTGAAGGTGGTGACGCTTCCCGAGCCCTGGCCCATCGGGTATGCCGCGAGAGACATTGTTCCGGTCTGCGCGTCCGCAGTTTCCACCAGGCTCACGAGCAGGTACTCCGTGCGTCCGATCTCGCTGTTCACTTTGACGGCCAGTCGCGCCGTCACGGTCGCCTGGCTCTCGGAGCGCCGGCCGGCCTTCTCGCGAATGACGGGCGCGACAAATTCGTGGAACGTGAAAATCGCCGACGTGGGAAAGCCTGGCAGCACGACGACCGGGATCCCGTGCGTCGCTGCGAGACAGATGGGCTTGCCGGGCTTCAGCGCGACGCCATGCGCCACGATTCCCGGATCGTTCAACTCGGCGACCACGCGATACGAGATATCGCCGGCGCCCTTACTTGTGCCTCCGGACAGCAGCACGACGTCCGCTGACGCGATCGCCTGCTCAAGCCGCTCGCGCAACGCCGTCGCATCGTCACCGGCAATGCCCAGCCGCAGCGGCTCTCCGCCCAGCTCGCGCACGGCGTCGGAAAGAATCTGCGCGTTCGAGTCGTACACCTTCGCGGCTTCCATCGGCGCCCCGGGCGCGATGATTTCGTCGCCGGTCGAGAGAATCGCGACGACCGGCTTGCGCCAGACATCCACGCGCGCGACGCCAATCGCGGCCAGCACGCCAGTGTCACGGCTCGTCAGCCATTGGCCGCGGCGGAGCACGGTCTCGCCGGTGGTGATGTCGGTGCCCGCAAAGGAGACTCCGCTTCCCGGCGTGACCGCGCGCGTGACGAGCAACTGGCGGCCGCGTATGTGTGCGTGCTCGACCATGACCACGCCGTCAGCGCCGCGCGGCATCATGCCTCCGGTGGCAATCGACACGCTGGTGCCGCTGCGAACGACAGTGTGCGGCACCAGGCCGGTATGAATCGTTTCCTCGGCGAGCTCGATCTGACGTGGAACCTCCTCCGACGCACCGAAGGTGTTGTCGGACACCACGGCGAAGCCATCCACGTTCGAGCGATCGAACGACGGGACGTCAACCGGCGACACGACGTCGGCGGCCAGAACACGGCCGAGCGCCGCGTCAATCGGAATGTTCTCTACACCCCGCGGCGTGACATCGACCGCCGCTCGAAAGCGCCGCTCCGCTTCGTCGCGATCCAGCACATGAAGGAACTGCTCCTGATCACGCATACAGCCAGACCTTCACGGAGGCACCCGGAGCAAATCCCTCGCTGTCGGCCGGGACGATGACGAACCCGTCGGCACGCGTCGTGGAAGACAGCACCGACGCGCTTCCGGTGGCGAGCGGTTCCACGCGGCCGTCGACGATCCGCACGCGCACGTAGTCGAGCCGGCCGATTGGAGAACTGATCTTGCGCGCCAGCGATGCGTCGATCGAGTGATACGGCCACGCTTTGGCCCGCCCGCCGAGCGCGCGAATGGCGCGGCCGGCGAAGAAGTCGTACCCGCAAAGACAGGACACCGGATTTCCAGGCAGGAGAAACACCAGGCGATGCTCGAGGCGCCCGAAGCCTGCGGGGCTGCTCGGCCGCATGGCGATTCCATGCACCATCAGCTCGCCGTGCTCACCGAGCAACGACGGCGCGATGTCCTCGGCTCCCACGCTCGATCCGCCGGACACCACAATCACATCCGCATCGTCATGGAGCGCCTTCAGGATCGCGTCGGGCTCGTCCGGAACCAGTGCCGGAAAACTGACCGTGGCGCCGTCACGCTCGGCGAGCGCCGTCAACATCGGCCCGTTCGCGTCGACGATGCAATGTCCGTGCGGCGACGATCCCGAAGGGAGGATCTCGTTGCCGGTGACGACCAGGCGAACGCGCGGCCTGCGAACCACGCGCACCTGACCGGCGCCGATGGAGCTCAAGAGTCCCAGATCCTGCGGCCGCAGCGGCCGGCCGCGCTCGAGCACCGTCGCTCCCCGCACGACATCCTCGCCTCGATGGCCGACATGCTTGCCCGGCGAGACCGGCGCGAGAGCGTTGACGCGTGAAGCGTCACCCGAGTCGCCAATCCACTCGGCAGGCAGCACGGCGTTGCAGCCGGGCGGAAGCGGAGCGCCCGTCATGATCCGCACGGCCTGGCCTCGAGCGACCGAGCCCGGAAACGGACGTCCGGGGAACGAGTCGCCGAGCACGGTCAGCGGGAGCGGGTTGTAGGCCGTCGCGCCCTCCGTGCTGTCGGCCACAACGGCATATCCATCCATCGTCGCGCGATCGAATCCAGGGACCTCAACGTCGCTGACGACGTCGTCGGCCAGCACGCGACCTGCCGCCTGCTGAAGAGGAATCGACTCGGCGTCGAGCGAACGCAGCGGCGCCTCGAGCAAGGCATCGATCACATCGAGGGCCGCCTCGACCGTGTGTCGTCGCGCGAAGCCACGCATCCGCACGTCACCGGTCGTGTTCTGGCTCCGTTCAGTCATGTCCGGTTCGGCAACATCCGAATCTCTCGCACAGGGATGCCTTCGAATGCCACCGGACGATGCGTGGCCACCACGATTGCCGTGGGACCTTCTTCGAGCGCGCGGATCATGCATGTCCGCCACGCCGCAAGGGCCTCGTCGTCCAGCCCGCCTTCCGGCTCGTCGACGAGCAAGAGGGACGGCCGGCACGCGATCGCGCGCGCAAGCGCCACGCGCCGCTGTTCCCCGTGTGAGAGCTTTGCCGCATCGCGATCGAGCAGCGACGAGAGGCCGAACGCTGCAGCGGCGCTTTCCACCTGCGGCCGCGAGGGACAGGCGAGCGACAGATTCCGTCGCACCGATCCGCTGAAGAGATAGGGCGAGGAATGAACATATGTCGCGCCGCTCGATCCTTTGCCGAGGTGCCGTTCGAGGCAGCCGGCTATCGGCCGAAGCAGGCCGGCCAGGGTTTTCAGCAGCGCCGTCTTCCCCGTTCCGTTCGGTCCAGTCACGTGCCACACCATGCCGGACGACAGATCGAGATCGGGGACAGCAGCCGCCGCCGAGCTCGAATAGCCGACCGACAGGTCGCGCGCGCGAATCAGCGTCGTCTCGGTTTCAATCATCGTTCGGTCATGAATGCGTGCATCAATGCATTGGCGACCAGCGCGACGGCCAGCAGAATCAGACCGAGCGCAATCGCCCGCGCGTCGTCGCCACGGTTGTATTCGAGGGCCACGTACGTCGTGAGCGTCCTGGTGGCGCCGCGAATGTTGCCGCCGACGATCAGGGCTGAGCCGAGCTCGGTGAACGCTCGCGAAAACGCCAGGAACGTGCCCGAGGCGATCGCGAACCTCACCTCCCACAGGAGCCAGCCCATCCGACGAGCGGGCGTGACCCCGTGGGTCACGAGCGCCTCGCTTGCAGAGGCCGGCAGCCGATGGAGCGCGCCGAGCACGACCGCGACCAGCAGCGGCAGCGCCAGAGCGAGCTGACCGAGTGCCATCGCAGTACGCGTGTAGAGCAGCCTCGTCCAGCCGAGCGGTCCGCTGGCGGAAAGGATGAAATACAGCGTCAAGCCCACCACGACCGTCGGAAGCGCGGCGGCGGAATGGGCCGCCCACATGCCGAACCTCGCGCCGCGCGGTCCCGATCTCGCCAGCGCATACGTCAGCGGGAGGCCGAGCGCGACCGCCGCGATAACCGCCGACGTCGATACCACAATCGAGACGCCGGTGATCTGCCAGACCTCGACGTCGCGATTGACGATGAGCGCCAAGGCGCGTCCGATTTCAGCGAACATACGCCGCGGCTGGAGGAGGCAGATCGGCCGGCGATTCACGCGGCGCCCCGAGAGGCCACACCTGGAACGCGGGCCGACCATTTGCGACAAAGCCCGCGACCCATTGTCTGCCGTCGCCGTCGGCCAGCCAGCCGGTCAGCGCCACGGCCGCCGCCCGCTCGGTTCCCGCCAATCCCGGGCGTACGAAGACGGCATACGTGTTGAGCAGCGCCGATCCGCCTTCAAACAACGAGACCAGTCTCAGCGCCCGTCGAAACTGCTCGAAGGTCGCTCGATCGCTCAGCGTGTACGCGCTCTTCTCGTTCGCGACTCGCAGCGTGCCGCCCATTCCCTGGCCAACTTCGAGGAGGCGATTCGGCGACGGACGGCGTCTGGCCAGCGCCCATAGCTCCTGCTCGCGTGAATATGTGCCTGAGGCGTCGCCTCGGGAGACAAACATCACGTCGCTTGCCGCAATTCTGGCGAAGGCATCCACCGCGTCGGACGCGCGACCGATGGCGGCAGGATCGCCGGGCGGACCGGCAATGATGAAGTCGTTGAACATGATCTTTCGATAGCCGGTGATCACGCCGGCAGCGAGCGCTGCGGTTTCCGATGCGGGATCGTGTGTCAACCCGATCGCCACTTCACCGCGTTTGAGGAGATTCAGCGCCTGACCGCTCCCGACCGCCAGAACGTCGACCCTGATCTTCGTCTGCCGTGAGAATGCCGGAAGCACCGCGGCCAGCAACCCCGAATTCTCGACACTGGTCGTCGTCGCCATCCGTACGACATCCGGCGCCGACCCGCATCCCGTCGTCGCCAGGAGCACGATGGCCGCAGCCAGCGAGAGACCTCGCAATATCCTCGAGGATATAACGCGAGGCGTTCCGAGACCAGTAGACTCGCCAACCTCGATCATGATGCGTGGACAGCTTTTCGGCTTCGCCGCTGGGTCGACCGGAGATCGCGCTCGAGCGCCGCCAGTTCCTTCGCGATCGCGCGCTGCGCCGAGCGCTCCATGGCGCGGTACCGTCGAATCACGCTCAACCCGAACTCCGTCAGCGTGGCCGACCCGCCCCCGAGTCCGCCGGTTGTCGTGCGGACGACAGGCTGCCTGAACTGCGAGTTCATGCTGTCCACAAGCAGCCATGCGGAGCGATACGACATGCGCATTTCGCGGGCGGCCCCGCTGATCGATCCGCCGTCGCGAATCGACTCCAGAATCCGGATCTTGCCTGGGCCCAGAGGGCGATCCGGGCTCAGGTAGACGCGCAGGAGCACTCGGGCCATTCCGGTATGTTACCTTCACGCGGCCGGCCCGACGCGCGCCTGGGATCTACTGAGGAAGCGCGGTTCTCGGCAACAGCTGATCGCGCATCGCGGTGTTGTACAGGAATGTCGCCATGACCACGGCGGCCTGACGGAGGTCCTCGGGCACCAGCCGATCGTACGTGTCGCTGTTTGTGTGGTGGGTCCGCGTGTCGTACTCGAGCGGATCCTGAATGACTCCGGGACTTGGAATGCCTGCCTGATCGAACGGCCGGCAATCGCCGGCGCAGCGCGGACGCAGCGTGACCAGTGTCACGCCGAGATCGGCGAGCGGCGCGATCCACCGCTCGAAGATCGGCACGAGCGCCGTGTTGCCGGCGACGCCCACGCCTCGAATCCGGCCGGCGCCAAGGTCCACGTTGTAGATCGCCGAGAGCCGCGCATGGTCGGGCCTGGGCACGGCCGGTCCGACGCGCCGGCGTGCGAACTCCGGCATCAGCAGCTGCGCGGGCGTCGACGCTCGCGGCAGATCCGCGATATGACGCTTCACGTACACGGACGACCCGAGCAGGCCTTGCTCTTCGCCCGTCCACAGGGCGATGCGAATCGTCCGTAGCGGCCGGACGCCCAGCGCGTTCAGGATGCGCATGGCTTCCATCGCGATGACCACGCCTGCTCCATCGTCGGTCGCGCCGGTGGCCGCCGCCCAGCTGTCGAGATGCGCGCTGATCATGACGACTTCGTCCTTGTGACGCGCATCGACACCGGGGATGTCGGCCAGGACGTTGAACCCCTCTTCGCGATCGCCCGTGAACTCGACGTCCACGTTCATCTCCACCTTGACCGGGGTCTGTCGCTCGAGCAGGCGCGACATCCTCAGGAACTCTTCGACCGCGACGATCACGAGCGGGACGCGCATGGCATGTGCCTTCTGATAGGCGTACATGCCGAGGTTGGCGTTCCAATCGGCGTAGATCGTCCCGCCGCTCGCGCCACCTCGTGCGTTGTTGCCGCTCGGCACCATCACCGCGCGAACACCCTCGTCCGCAAAGAACCGGCCGATGCGCTCGGCGAACGCGGCGTTCGCGAAGGCGCGTTCGAGCTGGAGATCCGCGTCGGGTGCCGCAGCCGGAGCCGGCCGGCGAAACTCTGCCAGCGCCGCGTCGTCCAGCCGATCGGACAACGGCTTGTCGATGGGAAACGTCTCCGGCGCGCTGCTCGCGCGTCCGAGGAGGACGATCTTGCCGCGGAGCGTGCCGCGAAGAGGCGCGAAGCCGCGCTCGTCGTCGAATCCGTGAACCGACACGACATCCGCCGAGATCGGACCAGACGTCGCCGGCGACCACGGACCGGCGGTCGCGATGAAGTTGGCGGCGTACGGCTCGACGAGGCGCACCCACACATTGCGCTGCCGCCAGCCCAGGCCGAACTCTCCCCAGCTCTCTTTCCGCGCATTCGAGCTGCCCCCAGCCGCCAATTGTTCCATCGTCCACGCGACAGCTTTGTCGAGGCCTGGAGAACCGGTGAGCCGTGGCCCGATGCCGTCCATCAGCTCGCTCGCGTACTGCATCACGTGCGGACGCGTCGTTCCTTCGTCGCGAATGCGGGCGTACATCGCCAGGTCCGGAGCGTCGGTCGCCGTCTGGCTTCCAAGATTGGTGGCAAGCACCGCCATTACAGCGGTGGTCGTGAGAACTCGGCGTGGCAGAACTGCTTCGCGCCGCATGCCAGCAGATTCTGCCATGACGATACAAGCGCCCCTCGGGTATTTCTGCGTTGTCATCGAAGCGTGGTGCTCCGACCCCCTTAGCGGCTTCAGCGCGATCCTATGCGGGCACGACGATCGCGAGATCAGGGCCGGAGAAGGGCGCGAAGTGGGACGCGTTGAAGGTCAGCAGCGTCCGGACCCGAGCGCTGCGCGCGCATTGAGCAATCACCGCGTCATAGACGCGACCGCCGGCCACGCCATCGGCGGGCGCGGTGCGCAGGAGCGTCCGGTATTCGGCGGCACTCAGTGCCACGCACGTGATGCCGCGGACAAAATTCGAATCCACGAGATGACCCGCAACGTCCGGTGACAGCCGGTGCGGCGCGGGCAGGCGGGTCAGGACCGAGTACGCCTCGACGAGCGCCGGCGCGGCGACGACCATCCGCTCCCGCCTGCTCTGCCGGCCGTCGATCGCCTCGAGCGCGCGAAGGTGATGCTCGTGCCACGAGCACACCGCCGCGACCATGCAGCTCGTGTCGGGAAGAAAGGAGGGCGCCGCGCGCCTAGCCGCCACGGCGCTCGCGGCGCAGAGCGCGTCGCGTCTGTTCAACGGCGTCGGCGGTCAGGGCTTTCGTCGGGGCCTTCGGCACGGCAACCACCACTCGTCCGCGCTTTTCGATCCTGACCTCGAGCGGCGCCGGCTCGATCTCGATGCGCCCTTCACGGACGCGCACCTCGAGCGGCATGCCAGGCTCCAGGCCCGCCTGCCGGCGGACCTCTTTCGGAATGACCAGCCGCCCGGCTGAATCGATGGTAGAAATCATGCCATTGATTTTACCATTACAGGCGACCCGCGACGATTTCTGGCGCTCTCATGTCATGTCGATCGCCGCGGCATGTCATGTGCTCCAGACGACGCTACAATGAGCCGATGTCCGGGAGCGATCGCGTGAATCCGGCCAGCCCTGGCCTGAAGCTCACCTACGACGACTACCTGCTGTTTCCCGAGGATGGAAACCGGCACGAGTTGATCGACGGAGAGCACTACGTGACGCCACCGCCCAGGCTGAACCACCAGGGAATTTCCGGCAATCTCCACCTGGTCATTGCCTCATGGCTCGAGGACCATCCGATTGGGCGTATCTACTACGCTCCAGTCGGCGTGGTGTTCTCGAACTTCGACGTCGTCGAACCGGATCTGCTCTATCTCTCCAACGCGCGCATGGCCGAAATTGCCACGCCGAAACACATGCAAGGCGCGCCCGAACTCGTCATCGAAATCGGATCGCCCAGTACGCGGAAGCGCGACGAGACGATCAAGAAACGGCTGTACGAGCGATGGGGAGTGAGCGAGTACTGGGTGGTCGATCCCGACACGGAGGTTGTCCGCGTCTATCGACGCGGCGCGGAGGGATTCGAGCGCGTCACCGAACTCTCGCGAGAATCCGGTGAGGTGCTGACGACGCCGCTACTCTCAGGTCTCGAGCTTCCGCTGGCGAGAATCTTTCGCGAGTAGCCGCTAGTGTGCGCCCCCGGCGACGGGCGGCGCCGGCGCAGGATCGACGCTGAACGTCAAACCAGTGAACATCATCTCTTCCCACGTCTGATCGCCCCACCAGACGTCCTTCGTCGGATCGGGATTCGACTTATTCGACACCGAGTTGTCGTACCACGCCGCGGCGTGGAGCTTCGAACCCTTCGGCAGCTTCAGCGGCGTCTTGAACTCGTAGTCCGTCTGCCAGTCGAAGTCGTAGCGCGGCACGGCGAGGATCGTCTGCGTGCGGCCGTCAGGGAACGTGACGTCGTAGCTCCATCGCCTGCCACGCACGTGCGTGTGCGGCAGCATCGCCCACAGCGTCACGTCGCGATTCACCGTCATCTCGGCATCAACGCGGTAGTCCTTCGCGCCGGCCGGGATGTGCAGCGCGCCGTTGATCAGCGCGGTGCCCCGCAGTTCGGTTGCCGGTGGCGTCTTCGAGAACACAAAGCCGATGCTCGTCCGATCGGTGGTCGGCTTCCCGGTGGTCGTGTAATGCATCTGGAAGATCAGCGTCGAGCCGGCCGCCAATCGCATCGCCGTTCCAGGCTGGTAAACGCGGCCGCCGTTGCCAGGCACGTAGCCGCCAATCGAAGGACCGAGCATCTTCGGCGCCGGCCGATCGTTTGGTCCGAGTGGCTTCCGCTGATCGTCCGGCAGCGGCTCGCCGCCCGTCTGGCCCGCGGGTATGGTCGTCTGGTCCTCTGGCATCGACAACACCGGCTGCGGGCGCGGACGCGCGGGCTGTCCCTGGGCGCGTTGCGGCGGCGTCGCCGGCGCGGGCGGACGCGTGTAGACGATCACGTGATGCACGGCCGCGCGGTTGCCCGGCCGCACTTCGTACGCCTGCACCCACCGGTCTTCCGTGAAATTCGTCGGCACCTCGAAGTACTGGTACGCGACGGTCCCGCCGGCCGGAATCGGATAGTCCTCACCCATCTTCACGACGGCGTCCGGCTGCCCGATCGTCCAGCCCTCGGCGTAACGTGGCGCCGCCGGCAGATCTTTCGGATCGCCTTCGGGGGCGCCGCTGGCGACCCACTTGAGGAGCGCCGCTTTGTCGCGGGGATCGAGGCGCCGGTCGTTGAGGAATTCGCCCGTCGAGGGATCCGCGTGCCACGGAGGCATCGTGTCAGCCGACACGCGCGCCGCGATGGACCTGGCCCACGGGTAGGTGTTCGCGTACGTGAGCAGCGACATCGGGCCGATCTCGCCGGGACGATGGCAGCCGGCGCAGTTCTTATAGATGATGGGCGCCACATCGCGGCTGTAGGTCGGTGCGGCCTGGGGATCCGCGGATTGTGCGCGGATCTGCAATGACGCCGTCGCTCCGAATGCGGCCACTGTGAGTGCGATCACCGCTCTGCGTGTCATGTCGTACCTCGGCCCTTATTTTACCTTTAACTTGTCGTCGATGAACCTCGCCGCAATGAGTCGAACGAAGTCTGGTAGTTCATGTAACGACACGATACCGCCGGCCGGATCGAGCGACGTCAGCCGCATCGCCTCATCGGGGTCGTTCATCATCAGGATCGGATGGACGCCGGCGGCTCTCGCGGCGCGAAGGCCCTGCTCGGTGTCGGTGAGGCAGACGACGCGATCCGCTGACAGCGCCGCTTCGGTCACGGCTTTTCTCAGTTCGGCCTCGGTGACCGACGTCACCGCGATCACCTTCACGCCGAGCGCGTCGAGCTCGGCCAGGGCAGGCGCGGCGTCTTCATACAACTTGCCGTGCTCGTCGACGACGATGCCGACCGGATCGAACAGAATGGCGTCGATCGCCTTCACGCGCTCAACGCCGCGAGGCCCGACGCCAGCAGCCCCCTGGCCATTTCGATCTTCATCGCGTTGTACTTGAGCGGCGCCGCGTTCGCCAGCGCGCGAGCCACGACGCCGTCCGCGAGACCGCCGCCGAGCGTCTGTCCCGCGAGCAGACCTTCGACGGTCTTCTCGCGCAGCGGCCTGCCCGCGATGCCGCCGAACACGACGCGAGCCGAGGCGATGACATCCCCCTGCATCTGCAGGCTCATCGCGAGCGATGCCATCGCAAAATCCCACACGCCTCTCGGTCTGAGTTTCTCGAACGACGTACGCAGGCCCGGCGTCGGCGGCGGAATCACCACGTCCGTGAGAATCTCATTCGATCGGACGACGTGCGACTGGATACGGCCGTCGACCATCATGTCGCCGGGCACGAGCTGTTCGACGGTGAGCGTCTTTTCACCGCCCGGCGTCGCAAGCTTCACGGTGGCATCGAACGGAATCAACGCGGTCGCCGCGTCGCCCGGGTAGACGGCGTAACACAGCCGCCCGCCCATCGCCGAGTGGTAGTAACTGTTGTCGCCGATCGCGCCGTAGCAGAGATAGCCGCCGTTCCGCCAGCATGAATAGCCGCCGCGCAGGTACTGGCACCAGACTTCCTGGAGCAGGTCGCCGCCGATCGTCGAGGCATTGCGCAGCTCCGGCGACGAGATCATCCCGATAGCCTTGACGAGCATCGGGTACCTCTTCGCCAGCAGATTGGACTCGGCCATCTCGGCGAGCTTCGTCAGCGCGCCGATCCGGATGCTGCCATCGCGTTCTTCCCTGATGTACCTCAGGTTGTCGATCTTCTTGATGTCGACGAGAAAGCGCGGCGCCTGCACGAGCCCGTTCTTGAGCCGAATGAGCACGTCGGTGCCGCCGGCGTAGACAGCCGCCTCGTGTCCGTGGCGCGTGAGCAGCGCCGTCGCTTCTTCAATCGTCGTGGGCCGGTACACTTCGACCTTCTTCACTTCTTCACTTGCTTTCCGCTTTGACCTTTTCGCTTTCCGCCTTCTTGAGCCCCGCCATGATCTTTTCCCGCGTGATCGGATGCTCGCGGATGCGGACGCCGCACGCGTTGTAGATCGCGTTGGCGAGCGCACCAGGCACCGAGCCGATGCTGGTCTCGCTGAAGCTCTTGATGCCGTAGAACCAGCGCGGCTCGAGGCTGTCGATGTAGACCTGCGTCTGCACCGGTACGTCCATGATCGTCGGCAGGCGATACGAGAGGTAGCCGACACTGTAGTGCTTCGTGCCCGGGAACTCGCGGTCCCATGGAATGGGATCAGTCGCGATCTGCGTGCTCTCGACGAGTGAACCGATCATGTCGGCCTCGGCGACGAGCGGGTTGATGACGATGCCCGTGTCGTGGACGTACGTGGCGCGCAGGAAGCGCCAGTCGCCCGTCCACGTATCGACTTCCACTTCGGCGAAACACGCGCCGACGCCCTTGTTCTGACCGGTGCGTTCGCCGCCGGCGACACCGCGCCCTTGCATGCGGATCCTGCCGCCGTTGGCCCTGGCGAGAGCCGCGAACGTGATACTGCGGGCCGGCACTCCCGTCGCGACGATTCGTCCGTCGGCCATCCGAAGCTCGCTCGCATCCACCTTGAGCAGACGCGATGCCCGATCGAGCAGGGTCCTTCGCAGCTTGTCGGCGGCGCTGCAGATCGCGGCGCCCTGGAGCGTGATCGTCCGCCCCCCGAACCACTCGTCGCTCGCTGGCGCGATGTTCGTGTCGCCCCACTGAACGCGGATTCTGTCGCGGCTCGTGAAGCCGAGCATCTCGGCGACGACATGCGCCAGCGCCGTGCCGGCATTGCTTCCGCTGTCGGGCAGCGCGATCTTCATCGTCACGCGTCCATCGGCGCCGACTTCGAGCTCCGCGCCGAACACCGACGCGTCCGCCGCCGCTGCCAGGTCAGCGAACGCCGCCTCGCCCTCGTGGTAGCCCATGAGGCCGCCGTGATGCTGCGACATGCCGAGGCCGACGCCTCGCTTGAAGCGCCCGGGTGTCGCTCCAGGCGTCGCGCTTCTCTTCGCCCAGCCGAAGGTCTTCGCGCCTTCGGCCAGCACTTCGACCGACGCGAACGAATCGTACGGATACCGGTCGTCACCCGGCGCCGGCCGCGTGATGTGCTTCAGCCGGAACTCGATCGGATCGAGGCCGAGCGCCTCGGCCATCTCGTCCATCATCGCTTCCCACGACCACTTCGTTTCCTGCTGGATGTAGCTGCGCGAGGGACCCGGCCGTGGCGCGTTCGTCTTGTACGCGGACCACGTCGAGCGCCAGTGCGGCACGCGCGACGTGTAGAGCTCGAGCTGGTTCGTCGCGTTGCCCGGACCAGAGGCGTGATAGCCGGTTTCGACATCGCCGACACTCAACGAGATCTCATGCTGCAGCGCGACGATCTGCCCGTCTTTCTTCGCGCCGACCTTGAAGCGGGTGAGCGTCTCCGGCTTGATCAGCAGCAGCGACAGCTCCTGATCCTTGGGCAGCATGATCTTCACCGGCCGGCCCGTCACTCTGGCGAGGTGCGCGATCAGCGGATAGAACCGCTCGGCCGCCAGCCGTCCGGATCCAAACGTCGATCCGTTCCACTTGTTGACGAAGCGAATCTTTGATGGGTCCATGCCGAGCGACGCCGCCAGGGCGTTCCGCACCGGATAAATGCCCTGACCCATTCCCCAGAGCGTCAGCCTGTCGCCGTCCCATTTCGCGACGCTGCCGCTCGGCTGCATCGGCACCGACACCGCGCCCGAGAAGTGATACTCGAACTCCCTGACGACGTCGGCTTCGGCAAAGCCTTTCTCGACGTCCCCGGACTTCGACTCCCACGTGCGAATCAGATTGCCCTTCCCGCCACGCAGGTCCGGCGCGCCCGGCGCCATCACCTCTTTCAACGTCGACACGAACGGCAGCACGTCGTACTCGACGCTAATCGCCGCGATCGCATCGTCGGCCAGATCTTCCGTTTCGGCCGCGACGATGGCGACCACTTCGCCCTGAAGGTTGAGATCGCGCGGCAGCGCGGGCGGAACGAGGCGGTTGCCGTTGGGGCTGGTCGTCACCGTGGCCGGCGAGTCCTTCGCGGCGACCGGTGCCGGGGCGTTCTTATACGTCAGGATCTGTGCAACGCCCGGCATCTTCTCCGCGACCGAGGTGTCGATGCTCCTGATGCGCGCCCGCGGATGCGGACATGTCAGGAAGCGCGCGTGCAGCATCTCCGGGAAGCGCACCCGGCTCGCGTACTCCGCTTTGCCCGTGAATCGCGGGATCGAGACTTCGGCGAGCGCCGGCATCGACTGGCCGATGACGTTCAGATTTTCCGGCGCATAGCCCTGCCACTTCTTCGTGACCGTCCGCCGCCGCACGCCCCCAATGAACTCGTCCAGCTGGTCGCCCGCTGCATGGCCGCCGTGCGTCGCGTAGTCGCGGACCATCGGCAGCTTGACGTGCACGATCGAATGCGGCTCGACAACAGGTGCCTTTTCGCCGCGCAGCACGGCAGCCGTGTCGAGCACGGTGCGCACGATCGACGGATACGAGGCGCACCGGCAGATATGGCCCGCCAGCGCCGCCTTCACGTCGTCTTCCGACGGGTTGCGGTTCCTGTCGAGCAGTCCCTTCGCCGTCACCACCCAGCCGGCCGTGCAGAAGCCGCAGTCGGCCGCGACGCGCGTGTGTCCGATTCGCTGCAGCGGATGCAGGTGGTCCGCGGTCCCGACGCCCTCGATCGTCAGCACTTTCTTCCCGACCGCTTCCATGGCGAGGGTGTGGCAGGAGTAGAACGGCCGTCCGTCCACGAGCACGCTGCAGGCGCCGCAGCTCGCTTTGTTGCAGCTGCGATTGGTGCCGGTGAGCCCGAGTTTCACCGCCAGCACTTCCCAGAGGGTGGTGCGCGTCTCGTACTCGGCGGCAAACGACTTGCCGTTGATGAGGAAGGTGCCGGCCTCGCGGGCGATGGGCGATGGCAGGGACAAACGACGAGTGGGCGTATCGAGCGCGGCGGCGACCGACGCCGACCGCTCCGCCGCGATCGCCGTCAACGCGATCCCCTGCCCCGCCGCCTTCAGGAAGTCCCGGCGCGAGAACGCCATTTCGGCGGCATGTTAACATTCGCGCGCGATGAAGTGGCTCCTCGCCGGAGTTTTTCTCATGACACCGGTCGTGTCGGCGCAGGCCCCGTCCGATGCGCTTCAGCCCGTGGCGACGATGAAGCAGCTCATGCTGGACGTCATCCATCCCGCGTCGAACAGCGTGCTCCTCGCAATCAATCGCGGCGGTCCCACGAACGACAAGGAGTGGGCCGAGGTCAGGCGCGGCGCGATGACGCTCGCGGAATCGGGGAATCTGCTGATCATGCGGAATCGGGCGGCGGCGTGGGTCGCCGACGCGAAACTGCTCGCCGAGGCCGGCACGGCCGCGTACAAAGCCGCCGACGCCAGAGATGTCCGGTCCCTGTCGGAGCTTGCCGATCGCATCGACGCGTCCTGCACCACCTGCCACAAGCAGTTCCGGCCGGCGGTGTTTCCCGCAGCGCGGTAACGCGCTATTTCGGCTGGTCAGGCTGACCTAACAGCTCTCGTAAATCGT
>Ga0326726_10002229_pt1 | contig 17871 bp, 17 predicted proteins | sample MHFenrmetagenome_2_FD_207603 | JGI IMG/M metagenome (GOLD analysis project Ga0326726, IMG submission 207603) | Lab enriched peat soil microbial communities from Michigan Hollow, Ithaca, NY, United States - MHF15MN | ecosystem: Environmental > Terrestrial > Soil > Wetlands > Peat | place: USA... | reverse complement strand
TGTCCATGCCGTCCATTCTGTCCATAAAGTCCATTCCTTCTTCGTCCATTTCTTCCATCAGGCACTCCCACGGCGACTTACTCCTGCTCCTCCGACAACTTCCTGATCAGAGCCCGGATCTCTTCGAGACGCCGGTAATCGCTTTTCATGAGCACCGGTTTCCTGGCGGCGATCTGAAGGACCTGCAGCGCCTCTTCACTGCGATGCTGGTCGATATAGAGGAGCGCCAGTTCGTGGTAGTGCCTGATGGCTCTCGGGTTGAGGCTGATAGCCTTCTTGAATGCCCGTTCGGCCAGTTCCGCGTTGCCTTCAGGCATTTTGCCGACGAACGTATTGCCGAGGAACCTGCTCATCCACCCTATGTTCGAGATCTGGCGGTAATAGGAGCCGAGAATGGACCATGCGACATCTTCGTTCGGATTCAGGGCGATCGCCCTGTCGAGTTCGCGCTTGATCTCATGAGCCCTCGCCAGTTTCTCCTTTGTTCCGATCCTGTCCGACTTGACGGCCAGGGCCGCGGCCAGCCAGGTGTGGGCGGCGGCGTTGGTGCTGTCGATGGACACCGACTTTCGGGCATAGTCCACGGCTTTGGTATAGAAAGGCATGCGCCGGGCTGCCTCTTTCGGATTTATCGACTCTGCAATGCTGATGTTCAGGCGGGCGAGTTTCCAGTAGATGTCGGCGTTCCCGGGACATGACAGGCGCATGGCGTCATAGAGCGAATCCGCCCTTTCGTAATCGAGGCTCATGAACGCTTGGTCCGCGGCCTCGAACGGGGCTTTACGGAGCGCAGGTTCTGCGAAAAGCATGCATGGATGGGTGAGAGGGTAAACCATGCATCCGAACAGGGAGAGCTTAACCATGGATGAGATTGCGAGCTGTCGCACCGAGGTCATCTGAACCATGGGAGATCGGGATATTTCCGGTTGAGCCTCCTGTCGAGGCCGAACCATTGGCCTGTAGGCAGGAACATCATAATGAGCGACATGACGACAAGCACGGGAATGCTCAGGTTGTAATAACCGCCTGCGGCGAAATTCAGCAGGAGGAATAGCCCGAAAACCGCGTTCATGCGCGTGGCCAGGCCGAGCAGGAGGCACACCCCGATAACGAGTTCACCGATGGTGACGATCCATGCTATCGGCAAAGCCAGCGGGATGGCGAAGTGCTGCAGGTAGGATGCCTGAAACGGTGCGGCCCATGCATCGAAGGAGCCGGGAACGGAGGTGTCGGCCTGCAACTCGTGGAGCCGCTTCAGGAAGTGCCCCTCCATGATGCCGCTCCACATCCAGCCGTGCATGATTTTGTGGATGAAACCGTAGAGAAACAAGAGGGTGTAGAGGTATCGGACTAAAAGGGCGAAAACCACGCCAGCGGTTTTCATCGGATGCGATTTCAGGTATCCGCTCCTCCATTCAAAATCGGTAATAGACATTACGTACTGTTTAAGTGAGTAAAGAATAAGTGTTTCCTGTTCAAAGGTAAGATAAAAATAATCTTTACAGAAGATGCTGGGGATCTACGTCGGTGAATATGGCCAGATTCTGCCGCCGGTGAACAGCCACGATCTCCTGCTGGAGCGCCCGGATATCGGCGGTGGCCGGCTTGAACCCGAACAGCTTCAGGATGAGCTGGTAGCGGTAGCGCCCCTTGATCCGGTTGATGCCCGCCGCGGCGGGGCCGAGGATCGAGCCCTTGCCTTCGGGGAGCAGTGCTTTCAGCTTTTCAAGGAAATCGGCAGCCCCCTGTTCGGCCACGGTTTCTTCAGGTGCCGAAAATTCGAACTTGATGAGCTTCGACACGGGTGGATAGCCGAGTTCGGTTCGGACGAGCATCTCCGCTTCGTAGAACCGACGGTAATCTCCTTCCAGCACATGCCTGAACAGATCGTTGTCCCTGTTGTAGAGCTGCAGGAAGACCTCTCCCGGCGAGCTTGACCGGCCGGCCCTGCCGGACACCTGCATCAGGAGCGAATAGATCCGTTCGGCGGCCCTGAAATCGGGGATGTTCAGGCCGATGTCGGCCATCAGCACCCCGACCAGGGTGACGTCGGGAAAGTCGAGCCCCTTGGCGACCATCTGGGTGCCGAGCAGGATGCGCGATCGCTTGTCACGGAATGCGCCGAGGATTTCGGCATGCGAGTCCTTCGTCGAGGTGGTGTCCACATCCATGCGGAGGATCGTCTCGTCGGGGAACAGTTCGCCGAGCTCCTCCTCGATTCGTTCGGTTCCGCTGCTTTTGTAGAAAAGCTTTTGCGATGAGCAGGCGGCGCAGCTCCCGGTGTGCGGCGCCGTGTGGCCGCAGTAGTGGCAGCGGAGGCTCCGGTCGCTGGAGTGGAAGACCAGCGGGATATTGCAGAAGCGACATTGCGGTACATGCCCGCAGTCGAGGCAGAGTACGCTGCCGGCGAATCCGCGTCGGTTCTGGAGCAGGATCACCTGTTCGTTGCGTTCGAGACGCTTGCGTATGGCATCGTACAGCACTCCCGAGATCGACGGGGTGACCCGCTGGCTTCCGGGCATCCATACCAGGCCGATCGGTGGCAGCTTCGCATTGTCGATCCTTTCAGGCAGTTCCAGGAGCGTGTATTTGCCGGCTACGGCGTTGCTGTAGGACTCGAACGACGGCGTTGCCGAGCCGAGCACGCAGACGGCGTTTTCGAGTTTGGCGCGCATGACGGCGGTGTCGCGGGCATGGTAGCGGGGAGATCGGTCCTGTTTGTAGGCGGCGTCGTGCTCCTCGTCGACGATGATCGCGCCCAGGTTTTCCAGCGGCGCGAATATGGTTGACCTGGCACCGAGGGCGATGCGGGCCTTGCCCTGCCGAAGGCGCTGCCAGGCGTCGTACTTCTCCCGGCTGCTCATGGCGCTGTGCATGATCTGGATGTCGTCACCGAAATAGTGCCTGAAGCGCGAAGCGGTCTGAGGTGTAAGGGCGATCTCCGGGACGAGCACGATGGCCGTCTTTCCAGCCGCCAGCACCTGCCGGAGCAGTTCTATATAGACCATCGTCTTGCCGCTTCCGGTCACGCCGTGCAGCAGGAAGGTCCGGAACCCGTTTTTCCGGGACGATTCCGCAAGGGCATCGAGGGCTGACTGCTGGTGGCTGCTGAGGGAGCGGATGCTCTTCTGCGGCTCATCGAACCGGGAGCTGAATGGGCTGCCGACCTCGATCTCGGACCGTACGGCGAGCCCCATGGCGACCAGGCCGTTGAGCACCTCCCGCGAAACACCGGCCTGTTCAGCGAACAGGGCGCGATCTGCCGACGCGGCCAGTGCCTCGAAGGCAGCCCTTTTTTTCGGAGACTTCGCCAGTTGCTCTTCCGGGTTCCCGGGAAGGCGGTCGCTGATGCGCCAGGCGCTCCTGGTTTTCGGCTTTGTTTCTTCGAAGGTTTTGGTCAGCCTGACCAGTCCGCCCCTTTCGAGTTCCGTGATCGTTTTATACAGCTCCCTTTTTCCGAGCTTTTTCCTGAGCTGCCGGACCGTGAGTTTTTTCCCGACAGTGAGCTCGTGGAGTATCCTTCGACGCAGTCCGGAATTCCTCACTTTACCGGTCGTACTTTCAAGGCGGAATTCAGTCAGTTCGACCATATCGTCGACCACGGTCCTGAGCGGAGCAGGCAGGGCGGCCGTGATGCAGTCGACAGGTCTCGAGATGTAGTAGTCGGCAAGCCAGGTCACCAGCTTCAGGAGGGCGGCAGGGAGCACCGGCTGCCCGTCGGACAGGAGATCGACGACCTCACCCTCCGGCTCGGTGTCAGGGTCGTCCGCCCTGAGCGCGGCGACATAGCCGACATAGGAGGCGCCGTGGCCTTTGATGGAAAGCAGCACCTGGCACCCGGCAAGCACCTCCTGAACGATGCTTTCGGCGATTGAAACGAAGAACGCATCTTCGCGGTAAAGCCTGTCGACGAATACGAGTGCGTGCATAGGTGAACAAAAAAGTCAGTGCGGAGCACTGACTTTTTAGATGAAATTGCTTGGTGGCGTTCCTTAACCCTTGATGGACGCGAAAATGCTGTTCCTGATCTCCTCCACTTCGCCGATTCCCGATATCCGGCAGTATTTCGGTGCATCGCCATTGCCCTCGAGTGCCAGGTCGCGGTAATAGCCAACGAGCGGTTCGGTCTGCTCGTGATAGACGTTCAGGCGCTTGCGTACGGTCTCTTCGCAGTCGTCATCACGCTGCACAAGCTCCTCTCCGGTGACGTCGTCCCGGCCTTCAACCGCTGGGGGATTGAAGATGAGGTGGTAGGTCCTGCCGGACGCGGGGTGGACCCGGCGCCCGCTCATGCGTTTGATGATCTCCTCGTCGGGTACGTCGATCTCGATGATGTTGTCGATCCTGATGCCTTCGCTTCGGAGCGCATCGGCCTGGGCAATGGTGCGAGGGAACCCGTCGAAAAGGCAGCCGTTCGAGCAATCGGAATGCTCCAGCCTCTCCTTGACCAGTCCGATGATGATGTCATCCGAGACGAGTCCGCCTTCATCCATGATCTTCTTCGCGGCAATGCCCAGAGGGGTCTGCGCCTTGACGGCGGCACGGAGCATATCTCCGGTGGATATCTGAGGTATTCCGAAAGTTTCAGTAATGTATTGGGCCTGTGTTCCTTTGCCGGCGCCGGGAGCGCCCAACAGGATAACTCTCATGAAACGGTGTCCTTTATGAATTTTTTTTCAGGGAAATGACAGTGATTTTAGGTCTCGCCGTATTCGGAGCGTCATTGCCTGCAGTGACGGCCGATCCGTTCGATTCGATTGTGGCGCCCTGCTGTGGCGCCGCGGGCTTGGGCTGCTCACCGGATGTCCGGGTACCCGTGTATGGGCCCGATGGGTTGGCGCTTTTCTTGAATTCGATGGATTTCGCTTTTGGGGAGCTCGTGCGGTGTTCGAGCTTTGTTTCGTCGAACAGGTTCTGGAATGCGCCGGTAGAGCCTGAAGGGTCGAGGGAGCGGAGCGCGTAGTCGTTTTCAGTGACGATCTGCCTTCTGAACTCGAAATCGAGCGCTGAGAGCATCATGCGCAGCATCCGGCGGCTTTCGCCGAGGTCGCCTTTCGAGTCGATCCTTGTGTGCGCCTTGCCGTTGACCGTGGTGATGGGCCGACCGTGCACATCCATCTCTTCAAGCAGGCCGAAGGTAATGTCGATTTTCATGCCGAGCAGGGCAAAGGAGGATACCTCGGCGCGAATGGTCCTCATGCCGCCGACGGCGGTTTTCTGGTTTTTAAGGCTCCAGCCGACCCAATGGTCGACTTTTTCGGCGATATATTCCGCGATGTCGTCGATAGAGCTGTCGTACCGGCGCACCCTGAGTTCGCTGAAAACCGGTTTTTCGGAGGTGTGGGTCGCATTGTCCGTCAGGCAATGGTAGACCTTGACCATCTCGTCTCTGAAGGGAATGAAATTGATCAAATCCATGATATGAAGAGCCGGTTAGTGATTACTGCGGTTCGTTGCCGTAAGGGCCGGGCTGGGTTGCCAGCTGTCCGCATGCCGCATTGATGGCTGCGCCCTGACTTTTTCTCACGGTGACATGCAAACCGGCATCCAGCAGCTGCCGCACGAACGTGTCCCTGGTTTCGGTGTAGGCAGGCCTGAACTGAAAATTAACGATTGAGTTATAATCAATCAAATTTATTTTGCACAAAAACCTCTTTGAGAATCGGGCCAGTTGACGGGCGTCTGCAGGAGAGTCGTTTATCCCCTCGAGCAGCATGTAGACGAACGTCACGGGAAGCCCCGTCAATCGGTTGTAACTGTCGATCGCCTTGCCGAGCTCGTCAAGCGGATACTGGCTCGCCACCGGCATAAGCTCTTCCCGCTTCCGCTGATCGGCGGTGTGCAGCGAGACGGCGAGTTTGGTCTTCAGCCCCGACGATGCGATCCGGTGTATGCCGGGCACGACGCCTACGGTCGAGATCGTGATCCGCTTTTCTGACAGGCTGAACCGGTAATCCGCCGCTGTAAGCGTCGAGACGGCCTCGATGACGTTGTCGAGGTTGAGCAACGGCTCGCCCATGCCCATGAAGACGACATTGGTGACCCTTCTGTCAGGTGTATTGCGAGCCTCCCGTTCAAGGGCGTAGACCTGAGCGCTCATCTCGAAAGCGTGCAGGTTCCTTCTGAAACCCATGCGTCCCGTCGCGCAGAACCCGCACTGAAGGGGACAACCCGCCTGCGCGGAGACGCAGATGGTCATTCGTTCACCGGAAGGGATCAGTACGCTTTCCACCAGTTCTCCGTCTGGCATGCGCAGCAGGTACTTGACCGTAGGTGAGTGGTCATCGTCCATATCGTGCGGATTTTCGCTCTCCGTACGCTCGACCGACGGGTTGCGTATGGCGTAGGAAGAGGCGAGCTTCTGGCGGAGTCCTGAGCTGATCGAGCTCATCGAACCAAACTCTTCGGAGCCCTGGGAGTAGAGCCAGCGGTGGAGCTGGTTCGCCCTGAACCTCGGTTCGCCAAGCTCGGCCATGACGGCGGCAAGCTGCTCCCTGGTGAACTCCATGATGTTGGGCATGATCCCTGCCCCTGATCTGTTTACTGTGGTCATACCGATGCCTTCGTGGTGAAGCCGATCCTGAAGTGATTTCCCTGCGAAATTACAATACGTCGGCGGTCTTGTTGTTGAACAATAAAAAAAGTACTTTACAGCACGAATAAATTCCCTGTATAAGGAGACCGAAACCATTCCGACACAATATAATGACCCCTGCTCCGGAACCATCCACAGAGAAAAAGGATTTCAATCACCAGTTACTTGACAAGGTCATTCATGCAAGGATTCGTTTTGCCGCCCTTGCATACCTGCTCAGCGTCGACGAGGCTTCGTTCGTCGAGCTCCGCGACAGTATCAAGGCGACGGACGGAAATCTCAGTATTCACCTGCGCAAGCTTGAGGCGGCAGGGTATGTGGAGTGCATGAAGAGCTTTGAAAGTCGGAAGCCCCTCACCAGTTACCGGGTGACCGACACGGGGCGTGACGCATTTCAGCGGCATCGCAGGCATGTCGATATGTTCTGCGAGGACCAGTCAGGGCTGCAGATGGCCTGACGCGACGGGCAGGAGCCTTCCTCCGGATCATTGGACAAGGTTGTATACCCGCAGTGTTCCCGGCGAGATTTTTCACTTTTGACAACCATTACCAGACCCGATGATTATACCCGAACATGGCCGGACCCTGACCACCCAGGAATGGCAGCCGGTCATTGACGAGATGCTACAGGCCAGACACATTATTCTGACAACGCACGAGAATTCGGACGGAGACGGCCTCGGCAGCCAGGTTGCCCTCGCAGTTGCCCTGAAGACCCTCGGCAAGGAAGTTTCGATTTTCAACCCGACCGAAGTCCCCGCCAACTACCTGTTCATGAAGGACTTCTTCGACATCACGATGTTCAGGGACCGTGACGAAGAGTCCATCCAGGAGATCCATCTGGCCGACCTGTTTGTCGTTCTCGATGCGAATCTCAGGGACAGGACCGGAAAACTCTGGCCTCATGTCGAATTCGCCCGTGAAATAGGCAAGCTCAGGATCGTCTGTATCGATCATCATCTCGAACCTGAGGATTTTGCCGACGTGATGGTCTGCGAGTCCTACGCATCCTCCACCGGTGAGCTGGTCTGTGACCTGATCAACGAACTTGCCTCCTTGACCGGCAGGGAGTTGTTCACTCCCGATTCGGCGTCAGCCCTGTACGCGGCGATCATGACAGACACCGGTTCGTTCAGGTTTCCGAAAACGACTCCTTACGTCTACCGGCTCGCCGGGTTTCTCGTTGAAAAGGGGGCGAATCCTGAACTGGTGTACGACCGCATCTACAACTCGCTCAGCCCCGAAGCGCTCAAGCTGCTCGGGCTTTCGCTGGCCAGCATCAAGGTGCTGGAGAATGGCCTGATCTCCTGGCTGTTCATCTCCAGGGAGATGCTTGAAGAGACCGGCAGCAAGCTGTTCGATACCGACCTCATCATCCGCTACCTGCTGAGCATACCGACCATCAAGGTCGCCGTGCTGGTCGTCGAGACGCTGGACGGGCGGGCAAAGGTGAGCTTCAGGTCCCGCGGGAGGATTCCGGTCAACCAGCTTGCGAAGCACTACGGCGGCGGAGGTCACATCAATGCCGCTGGTTGCCTCTTGCAGATGTCCGCAGAAAAAGCACAGAGGGTCATCATCGATCAGGTGCGCAAGTTCACCCGTGAGCAGGTCGACGCCCAGGAATATCCTCTTTTCGACAGGAAATCCTGATCATTCCGGGTGTTCCACCCGTTCAGCATCGTTCGCCGGTCGGGCTTCAAGGCCAGGAGGAGCCTCGACTGCCGTGATCCCGTCCTCCCATGGCGGGATAGATGAGCTCCAGCCCCGGGTTTTATTTTTCGACCTTCCGCGGCCATAACTCCCTGATTTCGTTATCTTTCCCCCATTTCCCCTGTTGTAACCATCGTAGTAACCTCTCTCAGCAGTATGTCCGCAAGGCTTCGGCGTTTCCTGAACAGACCTCATTACAGTTTCAGCCGTTTCATGGTCGCGGCTCTCCTCCTCTCGGTCCAGATGTTCCCTCCGGCCACGGCCGTCGCCCTGCCGGTGCAGGGGCGGTGTGTCGGGGTCAGCGACGGCGATACGGTCACCCTGCTCATCGGAGGACGATCCGAAAAGGTGAGGCTTTACGGTATCGACGCTCCTGAAAAGGTGCAGCCGTTCGGCGAGAGGGCAAAGCTGTACGCGGCCTCCCTGGTGTTCGGCCGGCAGGTCGATCTTGAGAGGGAAGGCAACGACCGATACGGGCGCACGATCGGCAAGGTGTATGTTTCGGGCCGCTCGCTCAACGAGGAGATGCTGCGCAAGGGGCTTGCGTGGCATTACCGCGCCTACTCACACGATGCCGGCCTGGAGGCGATGGAGCAGACGGCGCGCCGTGGACGGCTCGGTCTCTGGACCGATCCGTCACCGGTGCCGCCGTGGGACTTTCGACGGTCCGTCCGCACAGGTCGTCCTGCTGGTGCCGGTGCTCAACGTGCAGCTCCGTCCGCAATGGCCACAGGGCTTGCATCCGTAGGGACGTCGTACCGCGGCAACACCTCGAGCCGTGTATTCCACAAACGAGGCTGCAGGAGCTTCGACTGCCCGAACTGCACAACCGCCTTTCCGACCCGTCAGGCAGCCCTCGCGGCCGGCTACAAGCCTTGCGGCGCCTGCCGCCCATGAAGCAAGGATGGTTTTCGGATTTTTTCGATAACTTTTCAGGCCTTGGACCTGTTCCGGAAGGGGTGAAAACGAACCACAGATCGCGTTGAATCCATATGTCATTTCAGGGCTGGAAGAGAACCCTTGTCCGTACGAAGGATGGTGAACCGGCCGAAGCGTCGGCGCCGATGATCGTGTCGGCGAGCCGGGCGACCGATATCCCGGCTTTTTACGCACCATGGTTCATGGAGCGCCTGAACGCCGGTTATGTTCGATGGGTGAATCCCTTCAACCCGGGACAGCTCAGCGTTGTCTCCTTCGAACATACCCGGGCCATCGTATTCTGGAGTAAGAATCCCCGCCCGCTGATACCCTTTCTGCGCGAGATCGACACGAGAGGCATCGGCTACTATTTCCATTTCACCTTGAACCACTTCGAGCCGGAGGGGCTTGAGCCCGGGCTTCCACCCCTGGCGGAACGCGTGGCTACCTTCCGGAGGCTCGCAGACCTTGTCGGACCGCAACGGGTCATCTGGCGCATCGACCCCCTCATGCTCACCGGCACGATAACGGTGGAGGTGCTGCTCCGCCGAATCGCGAAGCTCGCCTCCATGTTGCGAGCATGTACCGAAAAGCTCGTCTTCAGCTTCGCCGACATTGAGCGCTATCGAAAGGTCGGCCGACGGCTCGACCATCATGGGTGTGGAGCGAGGGAGTTCTCCGTCGCGGAGATGATTTCGTTTGCCGCGCAGTTAAGGGAGTTGAATCGGGAGTGGGGATTCAGTCTCGGTTCTTGTGCCGAAGCGCTCGATTTCGAAGGGATCGATCACAACCGGTGCATCGATGGTGAACTTCTGGGGAGGCTCTTCGGCAGTGACCGGGAGCTGAGCGGTTTTCTGCGACCCGGAGGGCCTGAAATGTTCAGTGGGTTGCCTGTATGGGATAAGATCAGGGACCGGGGGCAGCGCAGGGAGTGCGGTTGCATCGTGAGCAAGGATATCGGGGCCTACGGAAGCTGTCCCCATCTTTGCCGCTACTGCTATGCGAACGGGTCGGATGCGGCGGTCATGAACCTGTTCAGCCGCCATGATCCGAAGTCCGACAGCCTGGCGCCCGGGCTCTCGGGTCGGGGTGGCGCTGCCCGGCCCGGAATTGTCGGTCAACCCTGAGCGGATGACACGGTTTCCGCATTTTCTTTTTTTATTGATAAGCCACCGGGACCGTCGGGTAACAAAATCACGATAAAATTGGTACTTTTAAGAGAATACGGCGCAAAACGGGGTAAACGACGATACCTACCTCAATTAATGTGACTGTAACGCCCTTGCGCCACTATGGTTGAACTTGAAAATGCAATAACCTTACACCATGCATAAAGCTAAAGGAACATCACCCTTGTCCGGTATGAAACTCACGGTGACGCCAAAACCGGCCTCCTCGATAGAGGCGGATCTGCTTGCCCTGCCTGTCGGCAGGAAGGAGCTGAAAAAAGAGGGCGCTGCGTTGCTTGAGGGGCTCGGCCTTGAAGGAATTGCACTGAGCGATTTCAAGGGATCGGCTGGAGAGCTGACCATCGTCTACCGGAACTCGGCAGGAGGTGGCTCCAAAAGGATAGCCCTGCTCGGCCTGGGAGAAGGCAAGTCGACCGAAGATTACCGCAAGGCGGCCGAAGCACTGGCCAGGCAGGCGGTGGAGCTGCATTGCGGAGTCGTGGCTTTCGACTGTTCGGGTCTGGAGGACTGGGCGAAACATGCGAAGCGATCAGCGGAGTCCCTGGCTGAAGTGGTTGTCGAAGGGATTCTGTTCGGCGCTTATCGGTTTGACCGCCTGAAGAGCGGCAAGCTTGACAAGGAGAAGAAAAAGGAGGAGAAGGATACTCCGAAAACGATCGTGGAACTTGTGCTCGGGGGTTGCGGAGAGCTTGCCGGTGCAGTCGAGAAAGGTGCTCATGCCGGCATGGCGGTCGGCACCTGCCAGAACGTGTCGAGGGATCTGGTGAACCTGCCGGGCAACCACCTTTCAGCGGAAGCTCTTGCGGATGCGGCCCGGGAGGCCGGTAAGCGGGGCGGATTCGACGTGCAGGTGTTCGACCGGGAGAAGATCGCCGCTCTCGGTATGGGCGGCCTCCTGGCCGTCAACAAGGGGAGTGAGGAACCGCCGACGTTCACCATCATGGACTACCGCCCGAAAGGCAAGGCAAAGAAAACGGTTGCCCTCGTCGGCAAGGGGGTGACATTCGACTCCGGAGGCATATCGATCAAGCCCTCTGCCAACATGGATGAGATGAAGAGCGATATGGCCGGAGCCGCCTGTGTGATCGGCGTACTGGAGGCCGTCTCGAAGCTAGGGCTGCCGCTCAGGATCGTCGGGCTGGTTCCCGCGACGGACAACATGCCGAGCGGTTCGGCCCTGAAACCGGGTGATATCATCACCACGATGTCGGGCATCACCGTGGAGGTCGGCAACACCGATGCGGAAGGCCGGCTGATACTCGCCGATGCACTGACCTATGCGAAGCGTGAGTACGATCCGGACGTGATCATCGATCTCGCCACGCTGACCGGCGCATGCATCGTCGCCCTCGGCATGAAGGTCGCCGGGATGTTCAGCACCGACGATACCCTGGCTGAGGAGATCATCAAGGCGAGTCAGGCTGCCGGTGAGAAGGTCTGGCGCCTGCCGCTGTGGGATGAATACGCAGAACAGATCAAATCGGATGTCGCGGACGTCAGCAACACCGGAAGCAAGGGCGCCGGGACGATCACGGCCGCGAAATTTCTCCAGAACTTTGTGGAGGGACATGAGCACTGGGCTCATATCGACATTGCCGGCCCTGCCTTCGCGGCCAAGGGAGGAGGCGCGAGTTCAGGCGGCACCGGTTTCGGGGTACGCCTGATCGTGGAACTGCTGAAGGCGTGGTCATGAGGAGTGACAGGTGACGAGTGACAAGTTGAGTCTCGGAGGGAGGAGTTCCATCAATTCAATCGTTTTTCAGTTATGACATCCGTCAGACAGAACCCAGTGGTCATCATTCCCGGAGTCCTTTTCTGGGACTCGCTCTACGATGTCATGCGGGACGCCCTGGCCGAATGGGTGCCTAGGGAGAAGATCGCCGTGGTCCCGGTGAGCATTGCTGACTGGATCGGCATCCCGCCCTCTCCGGAACGTTCGACCAACAGGGTCATGGCCTCTCTCGACAGGACGGTCCGTTCCATGGCCCGTCGTTTTCCGGGTGAACCGGTGACCATCGTGGCGCACAGCGGGGGCGGGACGATCGCCATGATCTACCTGCTTGAGCAGCCGTTCCAGGGCGACGTCTACCGGGTTGACGGCATGGTCGGCCGCCTGGTGACGCTCGGTACGCCGTTTCATACGCATGAGCATTTCGCGAAAATCAAGACGGATTTTATCTTCAGCCATATCGAACCTGAATTTTTCGGAAAATACCCGGTCGTATCGGTAGTGAGCGATCAGTACAAGGGTTCACTTGGCGGAAACATCACCGAAAAGCTCTGTTATATGTTCTACCGGAGCGTTACCGATGAAGGAGATGTTGCCGGCGACGGCATCGTGCCCGCAAAAAGCTGTTTTCTCGAAGGGGCTGAAAATGTTACTATATCTGAAACCGAGCATCTGCCAACCCCCCATACCAAGTGGTACGGCACCAAAGAGGGAATCGAACGATGGATACAATGGCTTTGAAATCATGGAGGCGTCACGTCGGCGTGTGCTTGCTGATCGCCCTTTCATCCGGGCTCACCGCTTGCAGGCAGGAGGAGAAGAAACGAGACGAGCAGCAGCAGCATGTCGAGTCCATGATGGCGATTCTGCTGCAGGTCCAGAAAAACCTGGGCCGTATAAGGCAGAAAGAGGCTGTTGTCGAACGACTCTCATCCGATATCGAGGGACGGGAGGAGGTAAACGCAGACAAGATCGGCAAGCAGATCTACGGCAATATCCGTTACCTCGATTCGACCCTCACCGCCAGCAAGGCTCTGGTCAGCAGGCTTGAAAACGAAAACCGTTCGTCAGGTTACAAGGTCGAGGCGCTCGATCGCCTTACCCGCGAGTTGAAGGGTGACCTCGATGCCCGCGGCCGGGAGGTTTCGAGCATGAAGGGCGAGATTTCGAAGCTCAACAAGGAGCTTTCCAGGCTGTCGTCCACGGTCGATGTGATGGACGAGGTGATCAGCGATCAGGAGGACCGTATGGCGACCGCATACTACATTGTCGGCACGGTCGACCAGCTCGCGAGCAAGGGCATACTGGTCAAGCCGGGCACCCTCGCAAAGTTGATCGGCACCGGGCCGGTCCTTGCAAACGACTACGATACGAAGGCTTTCAAGAAGATCGACGTGACCGAGACCAGCGATATCTTCTTCGACAAGCCGGTCAGGAGTCTCCATATACTCACCCCGCATACCAGGGGGTCATATGAACTCGTCGGCGGCAGCACTTCAGCGCTGCTGCTTATCAAGGACACCGATGAGTTCTGGAAGAAATCACGATGCCTCATCATCGTCAGCGAGTGATCGTCGGGGGATTGGTCTGCCCGACCATGTCAGACCGAAAAAGAGTGGCGCCGCTGTCGTTTTGTTGTTGATTTGCAAACTTTAATTAACTGCCCATCGCCGGTAGGTTGACGGGCTTTGAATTTTAACCTCGATTTCATGAAAATCACCATTTTCGGGACCGGATATGTAGGCCTTGTGACCGGAGCCTGCTTTGCCGAGGTCGGCAACGATGTGCTCTGCGTCGATATCGACGAGGCGAAGATCGCCAGGTTGAAGCAGGGAGAGATTCCGATCTACGAACCCGGCCTGGAGGAGATTGTCGTCGAAAACGTACGGGAGGGACGCCTGAAGTTCACCTCCGATACCGAATCCGGAGTCGATTTCGGCCTTTACCAGTTCATCGCCGTCGGCACTCCCCCTGACGAGGACGGCTCCGCAGACCTCAGCCACGTGCTGAGCGTCGCAGGAAGCATCGGACGTCACATGAAGGATTACCGGATTGTCATCAACAAGTCGACGGTTCCGGTCGGGACTGCCGACCTGGTTCGCGCAAAGGTCAGCGAAGTGCTTGCTGAACGGGGTTCGGCGATCGATTTCGATGTTGTTTCAAATCCCGAATTCCTCAAGGAAGGGGATGCCGTGGATGACTTCATGAAGCCGGAGCGCATCGTGGTCGGTGTGGACAATCCGAGGACCAAGGAGCTGCTTCGCAACCTCTACGCGCCGTTCAACCGCAGCCATGAGCGATTCATCGCCATGGACATCCGCTCAGCCGAACTGACGAAATACGCCGCCAATGCCATGCTGGCCACCAAGATCAGCTTCATGAACGAGATCGCCAACATCTCCGAACGGGTGGGCGCCGATGTCGAGGCCGTGCGAAGGGGAATCGGGTCCGATTCGAGGATCGGTTTCGCGTTCATCTACCCCGGTGTCGGTTATGGAGGTTCCTGCTTCCCGAAGGATGTCCAGGCCCTCGAACGAACCGCACGCAAGTATGGCTATGATTCGCGGATACTGCAGGCCGTCGAGGCGGTCAACAGCGACCAGAAGCTCAGCCTTGTGGATAAGATACGCGCTCATTTCAATGGTGAGCTGAAAGGACGGGTCATCGCTTTATGGGGGCTCTCCTTCAAGCCGAACACCGACGACATGCGCGAGGCGCCAAGCCGAAGCGTCATGGAAGCGCTCTGGAACGAGGGGGCGGTCGTCCAGGCCTACGATCCGGTCGCCATGCATGAGGCGCGGAGAATCTATGGAGAGCGGGAAGGGCTCGTGTACGCCAATCGTCCCGAAGATGCGGTCAGGGGCGCCGACGCGCTCGCCGTGATGACCGAGTGGATGGTGTTCCGCAGCCCGGACTTCGACCAGATCAGGCAGGATCTCAAACAGCCGGTGATCTTCGATGGAAGGAACATCTACAACCCCGATTTCATGGAGCAGATCGGGTTCACCTACTACTCGATCGGCCGGCAGCCGAGATTGCCGAAATAGAGCGCTGCGGCGCGTCGTCCATCACCCCCTGCCCGGGGTCAGACGGCGCGCCAGCCAGGGAAGTGCTGCAATGGTCCGTGCCCATGGCCCAGCCTCCTGGAGGCACCCGCCCGCAGAGCCGCCCGTGTGTAATCGATACCCTGTTTCACCGCTTCGGTCATCTCCACTCCCAGAGCCAGCTTCGACGCGATAGCCGACGCGAGCGTGCAGCCGGTCCCGTGCGTGTTCACCGTCTCGATCCACGGGTTGACGAACCAGTATGGCACGCCTTCGTGCATCAGGCAGTCGCAGCACTCTTTTCCCTCACCGTGACCGCCTTTGATCAGGACCGTACGGGCGCCCTCCTCATGGAGGGTTGCGGCCAGTCGCTCTATGCCGGCCCGGGACGAGGGGGGGGCGCTCATACCGGCCAGCGCAGCCGCCTCGAGCAGGTTCGGCGTGACCAGGGTTGCACGAGGGAAGAGCAGCCGCTTCATGGTCGTTCCTCCTGATGCGGGGAAGAGCGTTTTCCCGCTCGTGGAGCGAAGAACTGTGTCAAGGACGACCGGAATGCCACTGACCGTTTTCAGGAGCTCTGAGACGGTTTCTGCGGCCTCTCTGGAGCCGAGCATGCCTATCTTGACCGCATCGATCCTGATATCGGCGGCAATCGTCTCGAACTGAGCCCTGATAAACTCCGGGGGGATCTGGAGCGAGGCCGTGACCCCGATGGTGCTCTGGGCCGTAACGGCGGTAATGACGCTCAGACCATAGCAGCCCGAGGCGGCGATCGTTTTCAGATCGGCCTGAATGCCGGCTCCGCCGCTGCCGTCCGAACCGGCGATCGTCAGGACGGTGGTGTACTCGCTCTGCGTGCTCATGCCCAGATCCTCCGGACCAGTTCTTTGGTGGCCGCTGATGGATTTTCGGCTCCCGCAACGGCGGAAATGACCGCGATTCCCGACGCGCCGGCATCCATGACCATGGAGACATTTTCCGGACCGATGCCTCCGATGGCCACCACGGGCAGGTCGACCGCCCTCCTGACATCCCTGATCACACCCGTGCCGAGCGGAGGCGATGACTTATCCTTCGAACAGGTCGGAAAGATATGCCCAAGCCCGATGTAGCCGGCGCCATCAGCCATTGCCCGCCTTGCCTCATCGATTCCGGAGACCGATACGCCGATGAGCGCATGCGGTCCGAGAATCGAGCGGGCTGCGGCCACAGGCAGGTCCTGCTGGCCGAGATGCACTCCATCCGCCTGCATGGCGCGAGCGATATCGACGCGATCGTTGACGATGAACGCCGCCTCGTAGCGTCCGCAGAGCTCCTGGATCCGCACCGCCCATTCGAAGAGCTCGCGGCCGGAGGCATGTTTTCTTCGCAACTGCACCATGCGGGCCCCGCCCTCGAGGGCCATTCTGGCGAGCTCGACAGGGCAGAGGAGGTCGTCTGTGATCACGCAGAGAAATCGGTGGGGAAGGTTCATGTGGGTAGATATGCGCGATAGGTTTCGATGGTCGATGGCAGTGCCTCCACGTCGAGAAACGGCCCGAGGGCAGCGATGCCCCAGGCTCCCTGTTCAATGCAGGCCAGGCTTCTTTCCGGGGTTATTCCTCCCACGGCATAGACCGGAATCGACACGGTCCGGCAAACCTCTGCTAGCTCATCGAGCCCCTTTGGAGGACCGAAACGCTCCTTTGACGGGGTTGCGAAAACCGGTCCGAAAAGCAGGTAGCCGGCGCCTGATTTTTCGGCTTCCACGGCAGCGCCGAGGCTGTGCACGCTCCGCCCTGCAATCAACCCGGGAAAAGCTTTCCTGATGCCTGGCAGAGGGCAGGAGTCTTCCGGAAGGTGGATGCCGTCGGCACCTGAAGCCTGGGCGATATCCGCCCGTTCGTTCACCATGAGCAGCGATTTCGAAGTATCGAGCACTCCCCTTAGGCGACAGGCGATGTCGTACAGGCTCGAGGCGGCCAGACCTTTTTCGCGCAACTGGAAGATGACCGGTCCCGATCGGGCTATCGCAGCAGCCTGGCAAAGCGCCCTGCCGGGCATATCGAGATGTTCCCTTCCGCTGCTGACGATATGAAGGCGGGGTAGTTTATGCGAGGTCACATTCATATGTTCGATTTTCAGGCACGATAACTATTTTTCAAGGTAATCACAACGCGGTGCGCAGCGAGGAGTGGTTCTCTCCGGCAGGCACCACTCCGATTGTCAACTTCAAACCAACCTGTTCATGGCAACCTTCGAGGAATCACTCAGGCATACGGGCATCATCCTGCCCGATGCAGCACCACCTGCCGGGCTTTATCAGCCGGCAATACGCATCGGAGAGTTCATCTTTACCTCCGGCCAGCTTCCACTCATCGAAGGCAGGCTCATCGAGCCGGAGGGGCGGGGGAGCGTAGGCATCGACTCCCAGGAGCGCGCCGTTAATGCCGCGAGGATCGCCGCGATCAATGCCGTCGCAGCCCTCCGGTCGGCAGCGGGTTCACTTGACGAAATTGTCCGGATTGTAAGGCTGACCGTCTATGTCTCAAGCGCACCAGGCTTTTTCAACCAGCATCTCGTCGCCAACGGGGCCTCTTCCCTTATCGCTGAAATCTTCGGCGATGCCGGCCGCCATGTCAGGAGCGCGGTCGGAGTCGTCGCCCTGCCTCTTGACGCAAGTGTCGAAGTCGAGCTTGTCGCCGC
>Ga0326726_10002228_pt1 | contig 17878 bp, 17 predicted proteins | sample MHFenrmetagenome_2_FD_207603 | JGI IMG/M metagenome (GOLD analysis project Ga0326726, IMG submission 207603) | Lab enriched peat soil microbial communities from Michigan Hollow, Ithaca, NY, United States - MHF15MN | ecosystem: Environmental > Terrestrial > Soil > Wetlands > Peat | place: USA... | reverse complement strand
GGCGCGTGCAGCGCGTTGCGATCGTCGAGCGTCTTCTGGAACACCGCCTTGTCGACGAACCGCTGATCGCCGAACCGCACGAACGCCGGTCCGAGGTCGGCCATGAACGCCGCCGTCTCGTGGCGATCGTACGCTTCGAAGAACGCGTGGCTCTTCGCCTTCACGGTCGCCTCGCCGAGGTCGGCGACCGTCGCCACGGTTGCGGTCGCCGCCGGCAGCGGCTTCGGATCGGCAAAGATCGGCGTGGGTTTTGGCGGTGTGGCGCAGGCCACGAGGACAGCGATAACGAGGCTTCGCATCAGGGATGCGTACTCTACAGAACCCGGGTCATCCGTGACTCCGTGCTGGGTACAACCGTCCACATCAGCTCTGTAAGGTGGCGTCCACAAAGATCACGGGCGCTGGCAGCCGGATTGCTTTATGGTCCCCGGTGATGGGTAGATTCGCACCGACCGCATCGGTCGATGTTCCGAGTCTCGAGCACTCCGTTGTCGACTTGCCGTGGGGTGTGCTTCGTGGCGCCTACGGCCCGAGCGACGGCAGCGCGGGCGCCGCGTCGAACGTGCCGAGCGCGCTCGCCGTGCTTCGCCACGCGCTGATCTACCTGCGCCTCCCCGAGGAGATCGACGAGGCGTTCTGCGTGCTCGAGCAGCACGCGATCCGTCACGGCGTCTTGTACCCGGTGGCGATCACGATCATCCCGTTCCTGTTCGACATCGTCCGCCGCGGCACGCCGGTCGCCGAGCGCATCACCGATCTGCTCGCCGAGTACGCGAGCGCCGCCCACACCCTCGAGCCGCGCCTGCGCGAACGCCTGCACGAGATCATCGGCGATCGAGGCGACGCCATCATGTCGTGGCTCGGCATCCACGATCGCGCCGCCGCCGCGCTCGCGCTGCACGTCCCCGCGCTGCGCGACGACTTCTTCGCGGCGATCCGCGACAGCCCGCGCCTCGCACCGGAGGTGTTGCTGGCGCTGATCGAGCTCGGCGACGCACCGCCGCACGCCGTCGACCTCGCGCTCGAGATGCTCGACGACCACGGCGAGACCACCACCGCCGCCCGCATGTGTGCCGCCGCGTTCCTCGCCCGGTTCGGCGAGCAAACACCGCACATGCGCACGCGCGTCGACGCCGCGTTGCCACCTTCGGCGCCCGCCGCGCTGCGCGTGTTCGTCGGCAAGCTGTGGACGCCCACCGTGCAGCGCCCGGTCGTGGCACCGAAGCTCTACGACGCCGAGGTGGTGTTCGCCGGCGAGAAGCTCGTGCTCGTGCGCGCCGGCAATCGCAGCGTCACCTTGCCGTGGCCCGGCTCGAACGTCGGCCGTGGCGACGTCATCAAGGTCGGCATCACCGTGCACGGCCAGCCGAAGCTCGCGGTCGTCACCGAAGATGACGGCAGCGTCCGGATCATCGACTTCTAGCGAACCGACGACGCGCGCGCGCTCGCGACCTGGTTCAGCTTGGCCTGGCCGATCGCGTGCTCGATCATGAGGTCCGACGCGGCCGCGTCCTTCCACTTCGCCTGGACCTCGGCCGACAGCGTGTCGATCGGATCGTAGTAGAGGAAGAAGCCGGGCTTCACCGACGGTGCCGCGAACACCGAGATGCCGGTCTCGCGATCGTAGTGCTCGAAGCTGTGCGCGACGCGCTTGCCACCCCCGCCCGGCGCGTCGACGACGAACGTCGGCGTGTGGAACCCTGCGGTCACGCCGCGCACCGCCTTCTCGATATCGAGCGCGGTCTGCAACGTGGTGCGCAGATCCTCGACGCCCTTCACGAGATCGTGCACGTACACGTAGTACGGGTGGACCTGGCAGTGGCCGAGGCGCTTGACGAGCAGCTGCATCGTCGCGATCGAGTCGTTGACGCCGCGCTGCAGCACCGACTGGTTGCGCGTGATGATGCCGCGCTCGAACACGTTGTCGAGCGCGCGCTTCGTGATCGCGGTGATCTCGTTGGGGTGGTTGAAGTGGGTGTGCAGCACCACTTCCTTGTGGACCTTGCGGCCGCGCTCGACGACCGCGGTGAGCGCGTCGAGCCACTCGGTGTCGGTGATGAGCTTCATCGGCATCACCGCCGGACCCTTGGTCGCGAAGCGGATGCGCCGGATGTTCGGCATCTCGAGCAGCTTGTTGCCGATCAGCGTGATCTGGCGCGCCTTGAGCTGGTAGCTGTCGCCGCCGCTGACGACGATGTCCTCGAGCTCGACGCGCTCCGCGATGTACTGGAACGCGCGATCCCAGCGGTCTTCGGTGGCCTTGAGACTGACCTTCTCGACCTCGTCGGTGTCGACGCCTACCGCATAGGACCGCGTGCAGAAGCGGCAGTACACCGGGCACGTGTCGAGCGCGAGGAACAGCGCCTTGTCGGGATAGCGATGCGTGAGCCCCGGAACCGGCGCATCAGCCTGCTCGTGCAGCGAGTCGAGCGTCAGCTTCGGGTGATCCGGGAGCAGGCGCGACGCGACCGGCACGAACTGGCGGCGCAGCGGATCGTTGTACGGATCGCCCCACTCGATCAGCGACAGCAGATACGGCGACACGCGGATCGACATCGGCGCGCGGTGAAAGCCCTCGATGACGTCGTCGTAGAACGACTTCGGGATCAGATCCTGGACCGCGGCGAGCAGCTTCGCCGGGTTCGTGATCGAGTGCTTTGCCTGCCACTGGTGGTCGAGGAACGTGGCCTCGTCGACGGTGCGATACGCCGGGATGCGCTGCCAGAACGGGCCGTCGAGCAGCTGGCGATGATGAAGCGTCGACGGGTCGACACGCGGCTTCAGGTGCTTGACCTCGGTGCCGGTCGTCTTGTGCCCGATCGTTTTGAGAGGCTGGTCCAACGATCAGATGGATATCACGGCCGAGGGTGATCGAGAAACCACTGGTACAGCGTCGGTTCGGCCATCGTGTTGAAGCTCGGGATGTGCCCGACACCCGCAAGCGTCCACAGCTCGAGGTCGAGCCCGGTCGGGCAGCCGTCCGCGACCTGTACGGACGTCTCGGCACCCGGGATCACCGCGTCGAGATCGAGCGTCGGCCCGGAATGGAACGTGGTGCCGCAACCGTCGTGCTGGGCCCACTGCACGACGCTGCGCATCGCGGTCTCGGCGTACGGCACCGTGGCGTCGGCGTCGCCGTGGAGGTGCAGGACCTCCACGGGCTTCGCCGGCTGGCACGCCGCCGGATCGGTCGCCGCATCACCCGCGAGCACCACGATGTTGTCGACGAGATCGGCGTGGTCGCAGGCGAGCCGGTACGCCATGTAGCCGCCATTCGAGTGGCCGATGACGAGCACGCGATCGATCGGATACGCGGTCCGGACGTGGTCGATGATGCCCCCGAGGTAGCCCGAGTCATCGACGTTGGTATGGTCGAAGTCGCAGCACCCCGGATCGGCGTTCCAGTACTGGTGGCCGAGGCTGTCGGTCAGCCCATCCGGGGCGATCACGAACGCGCGACCCGCGGTCTGCTCGGCCCTGACGCCGAAGTACGCCTCCTGGACGAACCCGCTGGCGCCATAACCGTGCAGGACGACGATCAGCGGGTACGACGTGCCGTCGTCGAAGTTCGCGGGGATCTGGAGGTCGACCGGGCGAGTGTCGCCGAACGTCGTCGGGCGGACCTCGTTCGGGCCGCCGCATGCGGCAATCACCAGCACGATCATGGCGCAGCGCGACATCACTCGCGCACCGTACACCCGCGCGCTACCCTCTGGGGTGAGGGCGATCACGTCGCATCCGACCGCACCCACCCGCCAGGTCGTGATCGCCTCGATCGTGGTCGTGGCGCTGGGCAGCCTCGGCGCCGTGAAGGCCGGGCTCGCGGGCGCGGACTTCATGTTCGACCTCGAGCAGGTCGCGCCCGCGCTGGTGCGCGCGGAGCCGGCGCTGCCCGATCCCCACACGCCGCGGCTGTCGCGGCGCGTGTTCGTCGTCATCATCGACGGCCTCCGGCTCGACAAGTCGTACGAGCTGCCGTTCGTCGACGAGCTGCGCCGGCGCGGCGTCGATACCGAGGCGCAATCGCATTACCCGTCGTGGTCGCGGCCGAACTACGTCTCGATCCTCACCGGCGTGCCGCCATCCGCGAGCGGCGTGCGCACGAACCACCACTCGACGCGCGTCGAGCTCGACTCGCTCATGGATCGCGCCAAGGCCGCCGGGCTACGCAGCGCGTGCGCCACCGACTACGACGTGCTGCCGAAGCTGTTCCTGCGCAAACGCGCCGCGCAAGGGGACGTCGCGCCGCGCGAGGAGCCGATCGGCGCCGACGAGGACACGCCCGGCGAGGTCGACATCGACGCGATGGAGCGCCCGCTCTCCGAGGCCGCGATCCGCGCCCCCGACGCGAACTTCCAGTCGCCGTTCGACGACGCGCGCTACGCGCCGTGGCCCGGTGGCTTCTCCGAGGCCGGCGCCGAGGTCGCGCAGGGCGATGCCCAGCTCGTGGTGCTGCTGATCGGCGCCGTCGACTCCGCCGGCCACGCGCACGGCGGAGCCAGCCCCGACTATCGCACCGCCGCCGAGATCGCCGATCACGCGCTCGCGCGTGCGCTCGGTCGCGTCGATCTGTCGCAGGACACGATCATCGTCACCGCGGATCACGGCCACACCAACCGCGGCGGCCACGGCGGCGTCGAGCCCGAGGTGTTGACCGTGCCGCTCGTCCTCGCCGGTGCCGGCATCAAGCCCGGGGCCACCGCCGACGACGCCCACCTGATCGACATCGCGCCCACGGTCGCGACGCTGCTCGGCATCCCCGCACCCGGTCACGGCCTCGGGCACACGCTCACCGAGCTGCTCGCGTTCCCCGATCCCGCGAGTATCACGGCACGCCGGCACGCCGACGACCAGCGGCTCGCCACCAACCGCAGCATCGTCGCCCGCGCCGAGAGCGCCGCGTCGAGCGACGTGCTCCAGCAACGCGCGTGGCGGATCGGCCTCGTCGGCGGCGGCGCCCTGCTCGCGACGTTCGGCGCCTTCATGCTCGTGCGCCGCCGCGTGCTGCGTCTCGACGTGCGCGTGTTGCTCGTCTCGGTGCCGGCATTCTTCGTCGTGTACTACGCGCTGATCGGCGCGGTCGGTCAGGGCTTCTCGCCGTCGCTGTTGCCGGCACAGGGTCACCTCGCGGCCACGATGGCGAAGTACGGCCTCGCCGCGATGGTCGTGCAGCTATGCGTCAGCCTGTGGGTGCTGCGCACGACGCGGACGTTGGCCGACCGGCTCGCCACCGCGAACGGCATCGCGTGGGTTGGCCTCATGTTCGCGATGATCCCGGCCGGGCTCGCGTGGGCGTTCTTCCCGCCGCCGTACGTCACCGTCCCGTCGCCACACGCGCTCGTCCTCATCCCCGCGGTCGAGGTCGCGGTCGCATGCGCGGCGGTCGATGTCGCGCTGACGCTCGTCGTCGAGGTGATCGTGTTCGCGGCGCGCGCCTGGCATCGCCCCGAGCACACGAAGAAGATCTAGTTACAGACGCCGTACTCGGTGCCGCCGATCAGGAGCGGCGTGCTGAAGTGCGCGCACGTTCGCGAGCCGCACTGCGTCGCCGGGAACGTGCAGATCCGGCGGCAGTTGAAGTTCACCGGCGTGCCGGAATCGAACGTCGTGCACAGGTGGTTGGCGGCGCACAGCGTGTCGTCGCCGTTCGTGCCGGACTTGCAGCTGGTGCCGGTGCCGGTCGTGAGGTTCTGCGTCCCGGCGCCGGCCGTCTGGCAGTCCGAGATGTCGTGCGGCGTGCCCAGGTGCGTCGCGGTGAAGATGCTGCACTTCATCGTCGACGGGCACACCGCCGGCGCCGCGTTGTTCGCGGGATCGCAGTTCGACGAGCACGCCGACGGGATGCCGGCGATCGGCGTGCCGCCGCTCTGGATGTCGATCACGCACTGGCCGCGCGGCGTGCCGCAGTCGGCGTCGGCGGTGCAGTACTTGTGGCACGACGCGTCCGCGGCACCGCCGAGACACACGAAGGACTTGTCGCAATCGCCAGGTCCGCCACATGCGGCGGTCTCGTGACCGGGGGTCGCGATCGTGCGGCACGCGGTGCCCACGAGATCGCTGCCGTCGATATCGCACGCGCCCGAGCCGCAGCCGCATTGCGTGAGGATGTCGCACGGCTGGGTCGCGCACAGGTTGGCGTCGAGCTGCTTGGCGTCGGTGGGCTTGCCGTCGCCGATGTTGCCGTCGCCGTTGTTCGCGTCACGACCCGCGGTCGCACAGGCGATCACGAGCGCGAGACCCACCACGACGGCTCGGTTCACACGTACATCCTAGCGAACTTGCACGGTGTAATGAACTGACCGGTCGTGACCTCTGCTGATATGAGCCAAGTCTCCATTCCAATGATCGATCTGGCGACGTTCGACGCCGTCGCCGCGACCCCGGGCATCACCGTGCTCGACTTCACGGCCGCCTGGTGTGGCCCATGTAGGACCTTGAAGCCGATCCTCGCCGACCTCGCCGGCGAGTACCTCGGGCGGGTCCAGGTCGTCGCGATCGACGTCGACGCCGATCCCGTGCTCGCCGAACGGTTCTCGGTCCGATCGATGCCGACCGTGGTCCTGCTCCGCGCCGGCCGCGAGGTCGGGCGCGTTGTCGGCTCGCGGCCTCGCACGTTCCTCGCCGGCATGCTCGATCGCGCGCTCGCCGGCGACGTCGCGATCGCCGGTCCGTGATCGTCGTCGGCGACGGGGCGATTTGACCCGATCGATCGATCGGATGTACCGTGCCGAGCGTGCGGGTCGGGTGCTTGGTCTTCGTCGCGGTCGGTGGCGCGCTCGGGTGTGGCGACAACATCGTCCCGAGCACCCCGAGCGCTTGTACCGGCGACACGGTGTTCAGCGGCGTCGTGCGTGCGTTCTCGACCGACCTCCCGTTCGAAGCGTTTCCACGCCTCGCGGGCACCGAGGTCTGCAATGCGGATCGTCCGGATCTGCCGTGCGTCACGACCGACGACCAGGGGCAGTACGAGCTCGCCTGCTTCGGGACCGGCGACGTGCTCCTGTCGTTCTCCCATCCGGGCTTCGTACGTTCGATGTGGCTTCGCGTCGCGATCGGCGTTCCCGAACATCTCGACGCGACGCTGTTGACCGTGCAGCAGAACGCCGACTTCTACGCACCGGTCGGAGCGGTGTTCCCTCATCCGGGGTTCGGCACGGTCGCGATCAACGACACCACGCACCTCGACGGGATCGCGTTCTCGGCGACTGGCGCGAGCGGACCGTTCTACTCGGCGGATGGCATCCGTCTGGATCCGGCGGCAACCGGGACGATCGGAGACGGTGTCGTGTTCTTCATCGCACCCGTCGGAACGCTCGAGATCGAGATCGCGCCACCGAACGCGGCCGCCTCGTGCGGCGAGGTCTACGGCGGATTCCTGTCCACCGGCCACGGGTTCACCGTGCCGGTGTTCGAAGCAACCGAAGCCGGCGTTTACGTGAAGTGCCGATAGGCGGAGAGGGAAAGATGGTGAACCGATGATCGAACGTGGGTCGCTCGCGATCGTGGGCATGTTGGCGTGCGCGTGTTCGACCTCGGCGCCACCAGCGACCGTGGCCAAGGACGCAGACGTGGTGGTGGTCGGGTGTCCAACGGTGTTCGACCGAGCCTCGGCAGGGATCACCGCATTCGGCCCGACGTACGGCGCGTTCCCCGATCCCGCGGCGCCCCCTCTGGCCTGGCTCGCACCCGGCGGAGACTGCCTCGCGATTCGCGTCGAAGCCGGGCTACCTGGCGTGCTTCGCGTCCTGCTGTACGCCGACCAGGCCAGCGGCTGGACCGCGACCGTTTCCATCGACGGCGGAACCGACCCGGTTGCGCTCACGTCGAACGCCGGCGTCCTCGAGGGCACGGTCGTGACGCCGATCGGAGCCTCCTACATCACCGTGACCGCGACGAAAGACTCGTGCGCGGTCACGCGGGTCGCGACGCTACGTCGGCTCGGCGACCTCGTGGCGGTCGTCGGATACTCCGCCTCCGACTGCGACGGTGGCGGCGGTCCTCGCTCGCGACGGATCTACAAGACCGACATCGCGTACGTCGATGATGCCGGGCGTGCCGCGCTGGCCAAGGAGCTGATGTCGCTCCGGCTCGCGCGCTATCGCTACCGCGGCGAAACTCCGGGCACGCGCCGGCTCGGGATCATCCTCGACGACCTCGCCGCGGGAACCCCGATCACGATCGATCACGACTCGGTCGATCTGTATTCGTACGCGAGCCTCGCCATCGCATCGGCCCAGCAGCAGCAACGCGAGCTCGAGGAGCTCCGCGCTCGCGTGCGCGCGCTCGAGCATCGTCGCTAACTCAACCGGTCTGCTGCATCATGCAGCGCTCGAGCTGCTTGCGCGCGCGATGGAGCAGCACGGCGACGTGACCGGCGGTGAGGCCGAGCTCGTGCGCGGCTTCGTCGCCGGACAGCTCCTCGAGGACGCGCAGGGTCACGACGCTGCGATGGATGTCGCCGAGCGAGGCCATGCAGTTGATGAGCTGCGCGCTGGTCTCGGCGTGATCGAGCGCGGCATCGGGCGGGGTCTCGGCGGTCGCGAGGCCGGCGTCGTCGACATCGACGTGCGGCCTGGCGCGGTGGTGGCGCCGGCGCGCGTTGCGAGCCGCATTGCGAACGATCGCGACGAGCAGCCGCGCGGCCTCGTCGGGGCGACCGCGCAGGGTGTCGGCGTCGGGCCGGGCGAGCAGCGTGTGAAACGCATCTTGCACCGCGTCGAGCGCGTCGGCCGCGGTCAGGCCTTCACGGCGCGCGACCGAGGCCAGTCCGGTCGCGTGATCGCGGGCGAGGCCAGCGATCCAGTCGGCACAGCAGCACGGGGGGACGTCCATGGAGATGACCTGTCAGGTCGCGACGGGTCCAGACATTACAGCTCACGTCATCGGCTTCGACCACTGCGATCCCACGTAGTTCAGGTACGTGAGGTCGAGCACCAGGCCGACCACGGCCGGGATCACGATCCACAGCGGCGTCGACCGCTCCTGGTCCGGCGTGTGGTCGGGCGGCAGGTCGCCGTTGTGGTGCGACGCGAGCAGGCCACCGGTGACGCCACCGATGACCGTGCACCCCGAAAGCCCGAGCGCCATCGCGACCGCGACGTGTCTCATGGGGGCAGCGTAGCCTACTTGCGGCCGAGCTTGATCTTCGCGTCGGGATCGGGCGATGGCGCGGGGGCGTGCGTGGCCGCCGTGACCGTGGTGTCCTTGCACTCCGACCCGGCGTCGCTCGTGATCAGGGCCCGCAGCGACAGCGTGTGATCGATCCAGGCGCGCTGGACCTCGGGATCGACGGCATGATCGCGCAGGGTCTCGCGCAGGATCTGGAGCCGGCGCTCGAAGTGACCGCCGAAGATCGGCGACTGCGCGTGGGCAGTGCGCATCGGGCGGCCCGTGTACTTGATGTCGGCGCCGAGCAGGTGCGCGGTGAACTCGTACTCCTTGTCGATCAGGCGCGCGCGATCCTTGCCGGCGAACAAGAAGCCGATCATCACGTCGGGGAACAGGCGCGCGTAGAAGTCGGTGATCACGGCGCGCAGCTTGGCCTCGCCGATCTTTGCGAACAGCGCGTCGGCCCTCACGACACCTCGGCCGCTTCGACCTCGACGCGCTGGCCGGTGAGCGCGCTGGTGCCCGACAGCTCGTCGGTGCACGCCGGATCGAGGATGTCATTGATGCTCACGCCGGCGACGGTCGCGGCGACGTGCAGCTTCGCGCCCTTGCGACTGTGCCCCCAGCCATGCGGGATCGAGACCACGCCCGGCATCATCGTGTCGGTGATCTCGACGGGCAGCTCGATCGCCCCGCGCGCCGTGATGACGCGGGCGTTGCCGCCTTCGGCGAGCCGGCGCGCCGACGCGTCGTCGGGATGCATCATGATCGTGCAGCGCGTGAGGCCCTTCACGAGCCGCTCGCTGTTGTGCAGCCACGAGTTGTTCGAGCGCAGGTGGCGGCGCCCGATGATCACGAGGCCGTGCGGCTGGGCGCGCACCGCGAGGCGCGGCAGATCGACGAGGTAGATGCTCGGCGCGAGGTCGACCTTGCGATCCGCGCTGCCGAGGCGGTCGGGCAGCCGGGGCTCGAGCGGTCCGAGATCGATCCCGTGCGGCGCGGCCCGCAGCTTCGCGAGCGTGAGCCCGCTGCGACCGCGACGCAGCCCCCACGGGCCGACGCGTACCGCCATGTCGACGACCGCCTCCGGCCCGAGCCTGCCGATCACGCGCTCGGCGATCCCGCGCCCGAGCTTCGGCAGGCGCAGGCGCGCCCACAACGCCGCGCAGATCTCCCAGTCGTGACGCGCGTGCGCGGGACGCTCGAACACGGCCGGCGAGTACTTCGCGATGTTACGCACCGCGAACGCGTTGAGCGCGGCGTCGTAGTGCGAGCGCTCGAGCGGCGACACCGGCGGCAGGATCACGTGCGCGAGCCGCGTGGTCTCGTTGATGTACGGATCGATCGACACCATGAGCTCGAGCCCGCGCATCGCCTGCTCGAGCCGCGGTCCACCCGGCGCCGACAGCACCGGATTGCCGGCGCTCGTGATCAGCGCGCGGACCTGACCGTCGCCGGCAGTCTCGATCTCCTCGGCGAGCACCGACATCGGCAGCTCGCCCCCGAACTCCGGCTTGCCCGACACGCGCGACGTCCAGCGCGCGAAGCCGCCGTCGAAGCCGAGGCGCGCCGCGAGCGGCAACGGATCGAGCGCCGGCGTGGTGAACATCAGGCCGCCGGGCGTGTCGAGGTGCGAGGTCAGCGCGTTGACCGTGTAGCAGAGCCACGCCGCGAGCCCACCGAACTCCTGCGTGCACACGCCGATGCGGCCGTACAGCACGGCGCGCTCGGTGACCGCGAGCTCGCGCGCGAGCCAGCGAATGTCCGCGGCGGCGATGCCGGTGATCGGCGCGGCCCGTTCGGGCGTCCACGCCGCGGCGGCCGCGCGCAGCTCGCGCTCGCCCTTGATCATCGACGCGAGCCGGCCGAGCTTCACGTGCCCGGTCGCGTAGAGCTCGTGCACGATCGCGAGCAGCAGCACGGCGTCGGTGCCGGGGCGGATGAAGATGTGGCGATCGGCGCGCTCGGCGGTCTCGGTGCGCCGCGGATCGAGGACGATCACGCGCCCGCCGCGGGCCTGGATCGCCTTGAGTCGCGCGCGCATGTCGGGCGCGGTCATGATGCTGCCGTTCGACGCCAGCGGATTCGCGCCCAGACATACGAAGAGCTCGCAGCGATCGACATCCGGCACCGGCATGAGCAGCTGGTTGCCGAACATCTGCAGCGCCGCGAGCATGTGCGGCAGCTGATCGAGCGACGTCGCGCTGTACAGATTCTTCGTACCGAGCGTGCGCAGCGCGACCTGGCCGATCGTGACGAGCCCGAGGTTGTGCGCGGTCGGGTTGCCTTGATAGACGGCGATCGCGTCGCGTCCGTGGCGCGCGCGGATGCCCTTCAGCTTGCCGGCGACGAGGTCGAACGCCTCGTCCCACTCCAGCTCGTGCCACGTGTCGCCGTCGCGACGCACCGGCTTGCGCAGCCGATCCGGATCGTGATGCAGGTCGGCGAGCGCCGTACCCTTCGGGCAGATGTAGCCCTTGCTGAACGGATCGGCGTCGTCGCCACGCACCGACACGACGCGATCGCCCTCGGTCTCGACCACGACCCCACAGGTCGCTTCGCAGAGTGGGCAGCTCGTGAAGTGCGTCGTCACGTCGGGACCTTAGCACCCTGCCATCCTGGCGATTGTGGTCTATTGTTTCGGTCGGAGATGGCCGCGCCGCGCCCGGTCCCCGGGGATCACCAGCTGACGCTCGAGGAGCTCCTCGAGCTGCATCCGTTTCCCGCCGAGCACGCGAAGCAGAGGCGCATCGAGCGCCTGTGGGTGTTCGATCTCCCGGGCACGCCGGCGGAGCTGTGGCCGTTCATCTCGGATACGTCGCGCATGAACCGCGCGCTCGGCACCGCCGAGATGACGTTCGTCGAGAAAGCGGGCAAGCGGTTCGGCAGCTCGAAGGCCGGCGGCGTCAAGCACGAGTGGTTCGAGGTGCCGTGGAACTGGGTCGCCGAGCAGTGGCTGACGTCGACGCGGATCTACGACCGCGGCTTCATGAAGGTGATGTACGCGATCCACCGGCTCGAGCCGATCGCGACCGGCACGCGCGTCTACCTCTACTTCGGCGCGGTGCCGCGCAACTCGCTGTACGCGGCCGCGATCCGGCTCGGCTTCCCGTCGCTCGAGAAGGCGTATCGCAAGATCCTGCCGGCACTCGCCGCGCAGCTCGATCGCCTGCGCCCGGAGATCCTCCTCGCGCCGCCCGACCCACTCCCCGACGAGGCCGAAGCGCGGCTGCGCGCGATGCGCGAACAGCTCGTCGCGGAGAACCTGCCCGTCGCGTGCGTCGACGCGCTCGTCGACTGGATCCGCACCGGCGACGATGCCGACCTCCACCGCATCCAGATCCGCGAGCGCGCGCGGGTGTGGAAGCTGCCGGAGCTCGATCTGCTGAGGACCGCGCTGTACGCGACGCGCGCCGGGCTCCTGGATCTGTCGTGGGACACGATCTGCCCGCACTGCCGCGGCCTGCGCGACGAGCACGGCAAGCTCGATCAGCTCCTCGCCGAGAGCCACTGCGAGGTCTGCCAGGTCGACTTCACGACCGACGTGCAAGAAGCCGTCGAGGTGACGTTCCGCGTGCACCCCGCGATCCGCGACATCCCCGAGCAGCTGTACTGCAGCGCCGAGCCGTCGAAGAAGGAGCACATCCGCGTGATGACCGCGGTCGCGCCGGGCAAGAAGGCGACCGTCATGCCGAGCCTGCCGCCGGGTCGCTACACCGTGTGGGCCGGGCATCGCGGCGGCTGGTACCTCGACGTCGAAGAGGATGGCCCTAACGAGCTCGTGTACGAGGATCATCCCGAAGGCACCGTCGTGCGAGCGAGCACGAGGCCGATCGTGCACTTCGAGAACGACGGCGCCGAGCCCGAGAGCTTCTCGATCGAGCGCGCCACGTGGAGCGCCGACGCGCTGCGCCCCGGCATGCTGCTGTCGTTCCAGGAGTTCCGCGATCTGTTCTCCGAGGAGTACATCGGCGCGGACGTCAAGCTCGCGGTCGGCGAGCAGACGCTGCTGTTCACCGACGTCGTCGGCTCGACAGCGTTCTACGCGTTGCGCGGCGATCCCGCCGCGTTCGTCGAGATCAAGCGGCACTTCGACGAGGTGTTCGCGATCGTCGCCGCGAATCGCGGCGCGGTCGTGAAGACGATCGGTGATGCCGTCATGGCGACGTTCGTGAGCCCGCTGGATGCGGTGCGCGCGTCGAAGTCGATCCACGATGCGTTCCACCCCAAGCGCACCGACACGCCAATCCGCCTGCGCATCTCGCTCAACACCGGACCGTGCATCGCGGTGCGGCTCAACGCGAACGCCGATTTCTTCGGCGGCACCGTCAACGTCGCCGCGAAGCTGCAGGCGCTCGCCGAGGGCTATCAGATCGCGATGAGCGAGGCGACGTACAAGTCCGCCGGCGTCGCCGAGTACCTCGCCGAGCAGAAGGCCGAGCTCGAGGCGATGGAGTACACGTCGAAGGCGTTGCCCGCCCCGGTCTGCGTCAAGCGGTGGTCGGTCTACCGCGAGTCGTGATACGAAGCTGCCGAGAGTGCTGACTCGGCGCAGGTTCGTGAAGCTGGTGGGTGGTGGTGCTTTGCTGGCGGTGCTGCCGGCCGGGTGCGGCGACAACATCTCCCTCACGCGCGGCCTGTTCTTCGACGAGGCCGGCTGGGCGACGATCGATCTCGCGACCGGCATCATCTTCCCCGGCGAACGCGGCGCGCGCGATTGCATGGCGGTGCGCTACATCGACACGTTGCTCGCGGCGTTCGACGCCACGCCACCGGCGATCTTCGCGGGCGGACCGTTCTCCGGACGCACCGCGTTCCCCGACGCCCACGGCGCGCCGACCATGCAGTTCCCCACGAACGACTTCGCGTCGTTCCTGCCGCTGTCGCGCGTGCAGGAGCTCGCGTGGCGGATGCGCCTGTACGGCACCGCGGCCACCCCCGGCGGTGCGTTCAACGACGGCCTGCTCGGCCCGACGGTCGGCTGGCGCGACCTGTACCTCGATGGCATCCAGCGTCTCGACGTCGTCGCGTCGTCGATCCAGGAGCACAGGGCGTTTCGCTATCTCGCACCGGAAGACCAGTCGTTCGCGCTCGACACGGTCGCGAGCGACAAGCCCGAGTTCTGGCAAGCGCTCGTCGAGCACACGCTCGAGGGCATGTTCGGTGCGCCGGAGTACGGCGGCAACGAGCTCCTGCTCGGCTGGCGCCTGGTCGGCTGGGATGGCGATAGCGCACCGCTCGGTCACGCGGTGTACGACGAGTCGACCGGCGCGTACGTCGACAACGCGACGAAACCGACCGCGCAGCCGTCTCCCGGCGTGGTCACCGAGGACTTCGACGCCGACATCATCAACATGCTCACCGTCGCGGCGATCGGCAGCGGGGGCAAGCGGTTCTTCTGATGCTGCCGTCGTCGACCCCCGGCATCCTCGGTGACGACTCGCTGGCGACGTTCGACGCGATCGTGATCGGCTCGGGTGCGGGTGGCTCCACCGTCGCGCACACGCTCGCGAAGGCGGGCCAGCGCGTCCTGATCCTCGAGCTCGGCAACAACCACTTCCCGAGGCTCGACGATCCGTCGGGCTTCGCGCCGCCGACCTTCGCGAACGACGAGGTGAAGATGTCGGCGCGGTCGCTGATCGCGCAGGATGCGCTGATCGAGCCGCGCAGCTTCCGGCCGGCCGAAGCTGATGGCGAGCGCACGCTCGTCGGCGACGCGAACGGCCTGCCGCGCAACGTCGGCGGCGCCGCCGTGCACGCCGACATGAAGTACCCGCGCTTCCGGCCGACCGACTTCCAGCTCGGCACGCTGCTCGGCGCGATCCCCGACGCGGCGTTCGCGGACTGGCCCGTCGACTACGCGACGCTCGAGCGGTTCTACGTCGAGATCGAGCACGCGATCGGCGTGCAAGGACCGGAAGGCAGCAACGCCGATCCGTTCGCGCCCGCGAAGAGCAGGCCATACCCGATGCCGCCGGGCCTGCCGATGTACGCGAACACGATCCTCGCCGACGCCGCGCGCCGCCTGGGCTACCACCCGTTCGCATATCCGACCGCGGTGACGTCGCGCCCGTATCGCGGTCGTCCGGCCTGCATCGATTGCGGCTTCTGCTCCGGTTACGGCTGCCCCACGCACGCGAAGAGCTCGCCCGCGGTCACGCTCCTGCGCGACGCGCTGCTCACCGGCAACGTCCAGCTGCGCTTCAATGCCGCGGTGATGCGGCTCGTGCCGAACACGACGCTCACGCAGGTCGACGGCGTCGACTACATGGACGCCACCGGCGCGATCGTGCGCGTGAAGGCCGATCGGTACGTGCTCGCGGCCAGCGCCGCCGAGAGCGCGCGCCTGCTGTTGCTCTCGGATCCGGCGCTCGGCAACTCGTCCGGTCTCGTCGGGCGCAACCTCATGTTCCACTTCCAGTCCGTCGTGATCGGCGTGCTGCGCGATCGCGTGCACGGTCATCGCGGCCGCTCGGTGACGATGGGCATGAGCGACTTCCGCGGCACGCCGAACGATCCGCTGCACCCGCTCGGCGGCATCATCGAGCTCGCGACGTCGAGCGATCTGATCGGCGAGGCGAAGAACTACGCGCTCGCGCTCGGCAAGTCCGGCGACATGCTGCGCCGCCTCGTGCTGCAGTCGCCGTTCCGCGACAAGCTCGTCGCGATGATCATGCAGGCCGAGGACGCACCGCAGGCCACGAACCGCGTCGATCTCGATCCGGCGCTGAAGGACGTCTACGGCCGGCCCGCGCTGCGCGTCACGTACAAGAACCACGCGTTCGAGACCACCGCGCGCGAATACTACGTTCCGAAGATGCTCGCGATCCACGAGAACGCCGGCGCGCAGTTCGGCCTCGTGGCGCCGGTCGATTCGCCCAGCCAGTCGCGCCACGTCATGGGCACGCTCAGGATGGGCGACGATCCGACCACGAGCGTGTGCGACCGCGCCGGCAAGCTCCACGATCTCGGCAACGTGTGGGCCGCCGACGGCTCGCTGTTCCCGACCTCGTCCGGGTTCAACCCGACCCTCACGATCCAGGCGCTCGCGTTGTGGGTCGGTGCGAACATCGTCAGCCCCGCCGATCCGACGACCGTGCTCGTCGAATCGTGACGCGCACACGTGTTCGGCGGCCGCACAGGTTTCTTGCAGCGACGGCGTAACGATCACGCCGACTTACGCGTGGATCGACCATTGCTAACCTCGAGGTCATGGGTGCAGCAATCTGCGGTTGCGTCGCTCTCATCGCGGTCCTGGCGGCGATCCACGAACAGCGCCGGATCAAGCACCGGCCCAAGACGGCGGCCGAGGACCAGAACGCGCTCGATCGCGGGCTGGCGTTGCTGATCAAGGACATCTCGCGCCATCGCGACGCCCCGCTGGCGGCAGCTCGACCGATCGCACCGAGCCACTCCTCGCCGCTGCTCGCGCCGCGCCCCGGCCCGGCGCTCCCACTCCACCCCCGCCCCGCGCGGGGCACGCCGTCCGATGCCGTCCTGATCGGGACGCGGCTCCGCGCGTTGCCCGAGGTGCCGGTCGTGGTGCCGGTCGCGCCGCCTGCTCCCCCGCCGGACCTGTTCGATCTGTTCGATGACGATGACGACGACGCGCCGACCACGCTCGCCAGCGCGTACGTCGACAGCCCGTCGCCGACCACGCCGGTCCGCGTCGGCCGTCACTGACTACTGATCGCCGATCCAGCGTCGCGTGTTCGCGAGACGATCGATCAACAGCTCGAGCTGCTCGACCGGAAGCTCGTCGCCGCACTGCGGATCGTCGACGCGATGGAGCTTCGCGCCTCGCTTCACGGTGACGATCGCGTGCGACGTGTCGGTGCACATCGAGAACTTGAACGTGCGCGGTGATGGCAGGTTGCCCTGGTTGTCGAGGTCGAAGAACCGGATCGCGGCGAGCGTGCGATCGAGCTCGCCGAGCTGCTTGCGCGTGACGTGACCGGTGCGCTGGCCCGTCGCCTCGACGTTCGCGATGCCGTTCCACGTGACCAGACCGTCGCCGTGGATCGTGACCGTGTACGTCGGGCACCTGCCCATGCACGGCGAGCGCTCGAGCGTGACCTCGAGCGCGAGCGGCTTCGAGGCAGTCGTGGTGGCCGCGGCGGGGTGCGCGGGTTCGTCGGCCGCGACCGGTCCGGTCCAGCACGCCGCGAGGCACACGAGCAGCACGACCCGCATCAGTGGCCGACCCACGTCGCGGTGCCGGCGACCTGCTCGAGCACGCGCTCGAGTCGCCGGAGATCTTCGAGCTCCTCGCGATAGCAGCCGGCGTCATCGACCTCGTGCGTCTTGCCGTCGCGCGTGACGCTGATCGTGAAGTGCGAGGTGTCGCTGCACGTCGAGAACCCGCGCAGACAGATCGTCGTGCCGTTGTGATCGTCGCACGGCGGCGGCGGGAGCCGGCCATCGTGCTCGCGCTCGAAGAAGCGCGCGCCGTCGATCGCCACCGCGAGCTGATCGAGCCCGGTGCGCTCGAGTTGCTTGTGACCTCGGCCGACCACTCGCACGTACCTGCGGCCCTCCCAGTCGACGCGCCCGTCGTGATGGATCGCGACCGCGTACACCGGGCACGTGCCCATGCATTCGGTACGCGTGAACATGATGTCGAGCCCGATCGGCACCGCGACAGCCGACCCCGCGTGATTCTCGACCGCCGGTGATTCGCTCACCGGTCGCGCGCTCGAGCACGCCGCCGCCAGCACGAGTAACGCCCTTACGGGACCAGCTCCTGCAAGAACGCCATGCCGTCGGCCTT
>Ga0326726_10002227_pt1 | contig 17890 bp, 19 predicted proteins | sample MHFenrmetagenome_2_FD_207603 | JGI IMG/M metagenome (GOLD analysis project Ga0326726, IMG submission 207603) | Lab enriched peat soil microbial communities from Michigan Hollow, Ithaca, NY, United States - MHF15MN | ecosystem: Environmental > Terrestrial > Soil > Wetlands > Peat | place: USA... | reverse complement strand
ATAGCTGAGGCTCAAGAGATATCCAGAAATCTTTTAAAAGATGAATTGCCTCTCTTCATGTCAGCTATATTGAAGCCAGAAGAAGTTGACAGTTTAAGTGAAAGATTAGTTAAACTTGATTGTCTGCCTCGAAAAAAAATTATTTCATCTATCGATTTAAGAGCTGCAGTTCTGATCTTTCTGCTTGTCTTTGTCTGCACATTTCCGGTTGCTCTTCCGTTTGCTGTTTTCCAGAATACTTCGCTCGCACTCCGCATTTCAAATGGAATCGCACTTGTAATTCTATTCTTTGGCGGAGTTTCAGTAGGGAAATATGCAGACTTTAAACCTTATTGGACGGGAACTCTAATTATGGTTCTTGGAATTATTTTAGTTGGAATAACAATGGCATTAGGCGGATGAAAAAATTTATTTTTATTTCTGCTTTAATTCTCTCCGTATTTTTCTCTTCAATAAATTATACTCAAGAAGCGGATACGTTAAAATCTTCAGAATGGAATTTCGGTATTGAAACTGATCTTTACTTTACGGATCCATTCATATTGCTTCCTATCATCCAGGCAAATAAGGGTAATCTTCACCTTGAAGCTCGTTATAATTATGAGGATTTAAAGACTGCATCAGGCTGGATTGGCTATGACTTTTTTGGCGGAGATGAATTCGAATATTTTATTACTCCTATGGTCGGCGGTGCTGTTGGTAGAACAAACGGAATTGCAGCAGGTCTGGAGTTTACATTCAGCTATGTCGGATTAGAATTATACAGTGAATCAGAATATCTATTTGATTTTGAGTCAAGTGAAAATAATTATTTTTACAGCTGGACTGATTTGACCTATTCACCATTAGATTGGCTTTGGTTTGGAGTAAGCGGGCAGCGAACAAGATTATATCAAACAGATGTGGAAATAGATCGGGGGTTGATTCTGGGCGCTGCTTACAGAAATTTGCAGGTTACCGGATACTTTTACAATGTGTTTACTGACAATGCTTTCTTTATACTATCATTAGCTTCAGATTTGTGATACACAAAAATTTTTTGGGTAAAATATTTTTCTGCTATTGAAATAATTTTTATCGAGGAGGTTTAAATATGGCACTCATTGTCATTTTTGTTACGCTAATTCTATTCTACAGCCTGGTTTCAGGACGTCTTGAGCGAAGCATTGTAACTGCACCGATAGTATTTACCACAGCCGGATTGCTGTTGTATTTGTTTTTACCAGAATTACAGACGCGGGAAGAGAGCATGGAAGTGTTTTTGACACTTGCTGAAATTGGTCTTGTTCTTCTGCTCTTTACTGATGCAAGCCGAACCAACCTAAATGTATTAAAAAACATTCGAAGTCTCCCGGTTCGCCTTTTAAGTACTGGTATGTTGATGACCATACTGTTTGGAGGTCTTATCGCACTTGTTGTTTTCCAACAACTCTCAATCTGGGAAGCAGGAATTTTAGCCGCCATACTTGCACCAACTGATGCTGGGCTCGGGCAGATAATTGTGAACAGTCCTCGTGTGCCCATGAAGATTCGACAGGCACTTAATGTGGAAGCCGGACTCAACGATGGCCGTTCTGTTCCCTTTTTACTTTTCTTCATCGCACTTACAAGTAGCAGTACGGGGGGAAATAAGATAGGCTTATCCCGTTTCATTGTTGAACAATTAGGTTTTGGAGTACTGGTTGGTTTATGTATTGGTTTAACCGGCGGTTGGTTGTTCGGTTTTTTCAACCGTAAAAAGTGGATTGCTCATTCGTGGAGACAACTTGGTGTCGTTGTACTACCATTGCTTTGCGCACTGGCATCAGAAGCCGTTGGGGCAAGCATGTTCATTGCAGCATTTGTCGCTGGTCTGGCCGTCCAGGTTGGTTTCAAGGAAGCCGGCAAAGAAAGTGTTGAATTCACTGAAAACTGGGGTCAGCTAATTAATCTTTCGATATTTTTCTTTTTCGGCTTGTTCGTTTCACGGGTATGGCAAGAATTCCAATGGACTTACATTCTCTATGCATTATTAAGTCTTACAATTGTTCGAATGCTACCTGTAGCAATAGCCCTTCTTGGTACAAAATTGAGCCGGGCTACTGTTCTCTTCATGGGTTGGTTTGGTCCACGCGGTTTAGCCTCTATCGTTCTTGGATTGGTCTATCTGGAACAGGAAACACACTGTTCAGGAGAAGATATAATACGGCTTACTGTAATGGCAACGGTGTTAATTAGCATATTTGTTCATGGGTTTAGCGCTATACCCGGGATACAAATTTATGCAAAAAAAATTGGCACATTACCCTCCAACTCACCGGAGAATGAAATTGCTTGAGTTAACATAACCTTATCCCCCTCTCTTTCCAACTTTTTTTTAATCTCTTACCGAATCATTCCTGCCCCTTAACTTCAATATTGCCTCTACATAGGACTAAGTACCTATTTGTTAGTTATTTGGTAAAAACTATATTTTATTGATTTTTCACTAAGTTTACTTAGCTTATTAATAGATTTACATTTTAAGGCGATTCATGTCTAAAAAATCAATTCTCAGACTTGTGTTCCTGCAAGTGTTTAGTGTAAGTTCATTTACAATGGCCCAACAACTAAATTTTAATGAAAACACTTTCTTCTTTCCGCATTCTTATCAATATCACCAAATGATAAGTTCGCTGGGATTATCTACAGCAAAATTACCTGAAGATGTAGTTGAAACAGATGACATAATCAGGGCACCATTATTTTCTTATAGGTTGAAGTACGGACTTCCTGAAAACTTTGTGGCTGAAGGAGGAGTAGAAACTAATATCGTAACGTGGCATATATCATTGGGACCCAAATGGAACTACGAGCTTAATAGGATGGGATTCTCAATTGGAACAGACATTGCCTACTGGTTCGGGAAATTAACGCAATTTGGTTTCGATACAAAGTTTACCGGCTGGATGCTTTATCCAAACATCAGTGCGGGCTATCAGTTCAATAATTTTACTATTTCACTAAAATCTGAACTGGTCTTTAACCTTGCGGAAAAATCAATTAATGGAACATCGAACGTTGCTAACGATTTAGATTTTTTTAATGGGTGGACAATCGGTGCTTACCTTGAACAGCCATTGTGGAAAGATCATTTTGTAGTAATAGGAATCAGATCCACATATTTAAAATTTTATTACCCCATATGGGCAGCATTCTCAACATTTGATAGAACTTATTTTATACCAGAAGCAACATTTACATTTATTTTATGAAAACAATAATAATACTATGCGCAAGTCTGCTTTTAATTTATTCTTGTAATAATGAAGTGGACATAACAAATCCGGTCGTTGACCCGAGTAATTTTCTTTCTGAGACTACTCCTCTTCCTTTGGATTCCAAGAAGGTAATGGAAGGTGTATATAATGTGACAGAAGGAAACAATTTATTAGGTGATCAGGTCGTTGTAAAATGGACAAGAGACCGTCTTTCTATATTCTCAGGTAAAAACGGCGGTTACATAATTTTAGATGGCGGGAGTTTAGATTCCGTTTTATTTTTTCTTGGTTATTGGAGATATGCAACAAACACCGAAACTGGTGTAGTAAATTTCTACATCTCTTCCGGTGAAGGTGGTAAAAAAATATTAAATGGTGATACCACTGCTACAGACATAGTTTTTACCGGCGTTTATGGAAATGGTAAGGAATCCGCTAACAAAACAATCAAACTTCAGTATAAAAGACCATTCAGCCAGGCAGTTAGAAATGGTAACTTCTACATTTTGGCTCACAGGGGTGGTGGCCGAAACTCCGATTACCTGGGTGTATCTGAAAATTCTATTGAAATGATAAACATTGCTGAGAGATTTGGTTCAACAGGAATTGAGATAGATGCAAGACTCTCAAAAGATGGTGTTCCTTTTATTTATCATGATAGCGACATTAACCTTCGCTTAACTCAGAAAAGTTTAATCTGGGGAAACATAGAAGACTTCACCTGGCCTCAAATCAGATCTCTAATCACGCTAAGAAATGGAGAAAAGATACCGAAACTCCTGGAAGTTTTATCATTTGTTTTGCATAAGACAGAATTAAGAGCTGTTTGGTTGGATACTAAGGATGTTGATGTGCTACCTGCTGAAATTGAATTGCAAAAGGCAATAATGGATACGGCCATGACAATGGGAAGAGATCTTAAAATTGCTGTTGGCATCCCTGCGGATGATATTCTGCAAGCATTTCTTAACTATCCAGGCCACGAGAATATTCTCTCTCTCTGTGAATTAAGTATTGACAATGTAAGACAGGCAAATTCAGAAATCTGGGCACCGAGATGGACACAGGGAACTCAAAACTCTGAGGTTCAGCAAATGCACACTGAGGGAAGAATGGCATTTGTCTGGACTTTAGATGAACCAAGTTATATTGAAGAGTTTATAAATGAAAGCGAGTTTGACGGTATTCTTTCAAACTATCCTACAATAGTATCATACTATCACTATATAAAATAACAGAGAAATTTTATGCATTTAAAAAAGATATTAATTGTTTTTGTTTTTATGATATGTTCTGCCCTCGCGCAAGTTAACGACACTACATATTCATTAACAACCGAACTTGGTCTTGGTTACTCACGTTATTTTACAACAATGGATTACAGTGATCTGAATAAAAATGGATTTTCTGGAACATTAAGGGTGATGTGGAATCCTGAACATTTACTCAGTATTGGACTGGAATCAGGATACCAGTATTTATATTCTATTAATGTTAAAAATTATGATACTGAGTTTGGAACTACAGATTTTTCAGCATCAATGTATACTGTCCCCATATTTATCGTACTGGCAATGAAGGTAACACCGAATATAAAGCTTACTGCGGGTTCAGGAATGTATTTGCTTTTTAATGCAGGTAATATGTTCGGAGATGAAATTAAAAGCAACCAAATTAGCATTGGGTTGCACACAGGGATTAATTATACCGTTCCAATAAACAATTCTATTTCACTGGGCGGTGAATTACTATACTCTTATTTCTCGAAAATGCAGGATCAGACTGTCGCCATTCAGTTTTTATTCGTGTATGATTTATTCAGATACTAAAAATAATTAATCAAATAAAAGGAGCTACAAATGAAGACAATTAAAAGCTATTTTTCGTTTTTCAGTTTTGGTATTACTGCAATATTATTTCTTGCATGTTGCTCAACTATCTCTGTCCACCAGGACTATGATCCTGAATACGATTTTTCTAAATTAAAAACATTCGGATTCATTCCTCTTTCGAAAGAAGCAGGAATTGATCAGCTAAGCGCTGACAAGTTAGGAAATGCAATTAAAACTGAACTGCTTGCAAAAGGATATACTCTTTCTGATAAAGCAGATTTTGGAATAGCACTGCTATTCAGTTCAAAGACCAAAACAAATGTTCAGTCTTATGGATATGGTTACGGTTACGGATATTATGGCCGACCTGGTTATGGAGGAATGGGAGGTGTTGACGTAACACAATACGATGAAGGAACACTTGTTATTGACGTTATAGATATGGCTGAAAATAAACTTGTATGGCGTGGTATTGGTTCTGGTGCAATGAGTCAATCACCGACTGTCGAGGAGCGCACTGAGAAAATTAATAGTGGAGTTAATCAGATACTTGCTCAGTTTCCACCAACTAAAGAATAGGAATAATTATTATGCAAAAGCTAAAAGAAGGGAGTAAATAGAAATGTCTAATTTATTTCGAATAATCATTGTCATTTATTTATGTTCGTTGGCTTTGTCTACAGATATTTTAAGCCAAACCTCTTCGGAACTTGTTCAGACAGGTTTTACTAATTACCAAAACGGTGATTACAATGCTGCAATACAAAGTTTTAATAAGGCACTTCAAAATTATAACTCTGGTTCTACCAAGCCAATAACAACCGAATCCCGTGAAACTTACACTTCAGGGAATAATGAAACTAGCACAGGTATTAGCAAAAGACAAACAACAACAACATCTGAAAAAACATATACTGGTATCTCCAAACGGGAGACAATTACCACAGAAACCAAGAAATACGAGTCCACACCTCTTGAATACCAGGGTGATGAACCCGCAGAAATTTATCTTTATAGAGGAAGGACTTATTTACAACTAGGCAATAAACAAGCAGCATTAAATGATTTCGATAAAGCAGTCAGTTTAGATCCTTCACTATCTGAGGTTTATTTTAGAAGAGCAATCGCTGAAATGGATGTGAATCCTGATAAAGCTTGTCCGGATCTTTTAGCGGCGATTGAGCGTGGTCATAAGTCAGCAAAAGAATTGTACGATTTGATTTGTAAATAGTGAAGAATAGCGTTCATTCATAATTAACAAAATTCTGATAATGATGTAAGTTTAAACAACTTACATCATTTTTTTATATTTCTGCTGTGATTTTTTAAAAATTTGAAGGGTAATACTTTATGAAACTCATCTACTCTCAAAAAAGAATTATAGCTCTTTTACTTTCTATCCTTTCAATATCCCCAGTCTTGCTATTTGCTCAAAACGGTCAAACTAACAAATTAGAATGGACGCAAACTGAACTTGAAAGTTCATTGTATCAATCTAAATATCTGATAAATGAAACACCTTCTGCAGGTATGCTTAATAGCCTGGCATTTAAACAAACAAGTGAACAAAAATGGGGAACTGTAAATGTTCCATCTACATTATCAGATGATAATTTCAAACCGTGGGAATCCGAAAAACATTTTTGGATCGGTGCTGGAGAAATAGCAATACTGGAATTCATTCCCTGGGCACTAGCAAAATGGATAAGAACCTGGGAAGATCCTGCAAAAAACTGGGCAAATGTATCTTCAGATACCTGGTGGAGAAATCTTTCCTCGGGCTGGGAATATGATGGCGATAACTTCACAACCAATAACTTTGCACATCCTTACCATGGTGCATTATTCTTCAACGCTGGGAGAACAAACGGATATGACTTCTGGGAATCTACAGCCTTTTCATTGGCAGGTAGTGCTATCTGGGAAACTTTTGGAGAAACTTATAGACCAGCATTTAATGACTGGGTATACACCGGTATTGGTGGCGCAAATCTGGGTGAAATTATATATCGATTATCTTCGATGGTTACTGATAACACAGCTTCGGGCTCTGACAGAGTCTGGTCGGAGATTTTCGGAACTTTAATAAATCCAGTAAGAGGTTTTAACAGAGCAATATCTGGAGAGATGGGACAAAATTTCCCGAATCCCAACTGGAGCAGACCTGAAGATTTTTTAATGACATTTGACGGCGGAACTAGAACAGTCGATAAAAATGGTGATAAGCAGTACCGCGATAATGAAGTAGAGGGGCTTTTTAATTTACATTTTATCTATGGTAATCGCTTTACTGCAAAAAAACCTTTTGATTATTTTGGACTTGAATTTGCGATTGCATCGGGTCTTCCTCACTTCACACAACTTAATAGTACAGGATATCTTTTTGGTTACAATCTTGAAAAGAATAAACATCAATTTAATGTCAACCTCGATTTCAATTATAACAATTTAATTAAAGAAGAAACTACACCCACTGATACGGTTTACAAAGGGTTTTTATTCGGTTCTGCTCAGTTATACCCACACATTTTATCAAAATTCCCTATTGGAGAAAAGACTAACATATTAACTCAGGTTGGAATTAATGCATTACTAATGAGTGCAACTCCGGATGACTATTTTAAGGATCCTGAAGGCAGAGTTTATGATTTCGGTCCTGGTATTGGAACAAGAATTTATGCTTCTTTTCAAAACGGAATATGGAATTATGTAAGTCTTCTTTATTATGCTGCATGGCTCTGGACTCAATCTCAACCGGATAATTCAAAACATCATATTCACTTTCTAATGCTTGAAGCTCAGTACCCATTTACTTCATATTTCTCATTCGGAGTAAGTGCAGGAATCTACTGGAGAAACAGTTACTATGAGGATTACAATGGTATTATAAATGGTGTGCCATACAGCAGAGAAGCTTCTGAAGTTCATAAAAATCATCCCATTATAAGGGTATTCTTCAGAACGGCGATTATTGATTTATAATTTTTAAGAAGAATTAAAAATCTATTAGAAGGAATTTAATTATGAAAAAAATAGTTTTATCGACCATAATATTGTTAATTGCTGGAACAATTTTTACCGGCTTTGCTCAATCCGAAAGTTATTTAAAGAATAGAATTTTACTTGAGGGACTTTATATACGTAACCTTGGTAACTTCGGGGATGTCTGGTCAAATGCAACCGGCGGATATATTGGATACAGTATCGCTTTTCCAGATCATAATTTGCTTATGATGAGGACCGGTTTCATCAACAATAAACTTAAAGATGATCTCAACACTCAGGAGGATCTTAGCTACAAGGATGCATCTTTAACGATGATCCCAATCGAAATCGGCGGAAGGTATTATTTTATCAACAATATGTTTATGCCCTTTGTGCAATTTATGAATGGATTAAATATCGTTTTTGAAAACACAAATCTCGAAGGGCAAAGTGAAGATAAAACAATGGTTAAGTACGCTTGGCAGATTGGATTTGGTTTAACCATCAACATCATGGATGCGCTTAGTGTTGATGCTGGAGTCAATTATCAATCAAATTTCTACCAGCATGATGCTATGAACACAGGATTTGAATATGCATTCGGGATAGGATACGCATTAGGTAATTAATTTACTTGAGTACTGAAAATTAATGATAGAGAGAGCAAATAATCCTTCAAAAACCTTTCAGCTAATGCTGATTCTCGCCAGCTTTGTTATTATAGTTGCAGGAATGAAAGAAGCCGAATCAATCATCGTTCCCTTTCTTCTATCATTGTTTATTTCAATAATTGCATTACCCCCTTTTCAATGGCTTCAACAGAAGAGAGTTCCAAGAGGAATAGCACTGATTATTATTATCCTTATCTTCCTTGCTTTTATTTTCCTGATCGGGTTACTAATCGGTACATCAATTAATGATTTCTCTTCAAACCTTCCCGTCTATGAGCAAAAGCTTCAAAATCAAACACAAGCTTTAATAAGCTGGCTAGTTGAAAAAAAATATATCGAACCTGATTTTCAAATTTCGAATGCTGTTAAACCAGGTGTGATATTAGACATCGCTGGAAATGTCTTTAACCAGTTAAGCAATTTGTTCGCAAATGGTTTTTTAATGCTGCTCACGATAATATTTATGATGCTTGAAGTATCAAGACTACCACAAAAAATAAATAAAATGTTCGCGAATCCTGAGACATCAATATCACGTATAAAATCAGTTACACAGAATATAAACAAATACATTGTACTTAAAACTATTCTTAATCTTAGTAATGCACTACTGGTTACTATACTTCTTTTTTTTCTGGGTGTCGACTACTATTTACTTTGGGGTTTACTGGCATTTATGCTCAATTATATCCCCACCATCGGTTCCTTTTTCGCATTATTGCCTCCCGCTTTATTAGCTCTTGTTCAGTTTGGTTTTGTTAAAGCAATTGTAGTTGTTATTGGTTTTATTATCATTAATACACTGATCGGAAATATCATCGAACCTAGATTTATGGGTAAAGGTCTGGGTCTCTCAACATTGGTTGTATTTTTATCCTTAATTTTTTGGGGATGGGTTTTGGGTCCAATTGGAATGCTTCTTTCCGTCCCGCTTACAATCACAATAAAAATTGCCTTAGATAGTTCTGAAGAAACCCGCTGGCTTGCCGTTCTGCTAGGACCTGAAAATATAGAATAGTTCAGTATTTTTAAGTATGTATTTCAAATCAATTAATCTCTTAACTTATATTTTCTCTATTTCTACAGTCTTGTTCTTTAATTCTTTTTCGCTTGCCCAGAAAACTGATGTCGTCATTCTGAATAACGGAGATAAAATTACTGGCGAAGTTAAATATTTAAAGGTAGGAATTCTGACTTATAAAACCGATAATATGGAAACAATCGAGATCCAATGGAATAAAATAAAAAGCATCACAACAAAGAACTTTTTTGAGGTAGAACTAACAGACGGCAGAGTTTATTTTGGTTCTATTGCTCCTTCTGACGAGGAAGGGATGATGCTCGTAAAAGGAGTAACTATGGATAACAACCTTTTTATGAAATACATTGTTAGAATTGCTAGAATCAGAGAATCATTCTGGGATACAATTGAGGGTTCTATCAAATTAGGTTTTAGTTTTACGAAAGCTAGCCAGGTCGGGCAAATTAGTCTTGGCGGAAATGCTAAATACCGGACTAAAATTAATGTTTCAGAATTAAAATTAAACTCAGTTATTACGACAACAGAGTCTGAACCTACTTCAAGCAAAAATGATTTATCATTTTCCTATCAGCACAATTTAGAATATAATTGGTTTGGAGCAGGTATTGCATCACTTCAGGAAAACAGCGAACTTGGCATTAAGCTTAGAACATCTCTTGGAGGTGGAATTGGTAATAATTTTATCCAATCCCAAAATCAATGGCTCTACACTTTAGTAGGATTGTCCATTAACAGAGAAGCCAAAACTGATCAAACTGAAGCTATATTCAACATAGAGGGTTTAATTAATGCTCAATACCAATTTTTCAAATATGAACATCCTAGAGCAACTTTTTTAACTTATGTTAATGTATTTCCAAGTTTTAGCGATTTGGGTAGATTCAGGTTTAATTACAACGCAGAATTAAGCTGGGAAATAATTATAGATTTTTATTGGGACTTAACTTTTTATTTTGAGTATGATAATAAACCTCAATCTGAAAGCGCTTCACAATCAGATTACAGGATTGATACTTCTATCAAATATATATTTTAAGGAGTTGAGATATGAAGAAAGCATTACTGCTGAATTTAGTAATTATCATAATTCAAGTTAGTTTATCTGCACAGGAAAATAATTACTGGAACATTCAGTACGGAACCAGATCAACTTTACTTGGCGGTGCAGTCATTGGCAGTGTTTCAGACTTGAGTGCAACATTTTACAATCCCGGCGCTATTGCTCTTTTCCCCGATGTCAAATTTATTCTTAGTGCACAGGTATATCAACTTGATAATTACAAAATTAAAGATGGTGCTGCAAAAGGAAAAGATTTGGACTATTCCTCTGTTGTACCTTCTCCAAACTTTGTTGCCTTCGATTTTGATTTTAACTTTTTAGGAGATGACCGGCTTGCATTTTCAATTTTAACAAGACAGAATGCAAACATTGAATTTTCAACAAGAATAATAGATTCCCTCGATGTAATTGAATCTTCCCCAGGAAAAGAAAATTTTGCAGGTGGTATTAGTGTGGATAAAAAGTTTAATGATGTTTGGGGCGGTATCACCTACTCTACAAAGTTAAGTGATAGATTAGGATTGGGAATTACGTCCTACATTTCTTATAGAAGTCATAGAATTGAATCGATTACTATTCTTCAGGCATTACAATCTAACGGAGAAATTGCATCATATACAGATATCATAAATTATAGATTTACTAATTGCCGTGCTATTTTTAAAGCTGGTTTAGGTTTAAACCTCGACCCATTAACTCTCGGTTTTACTGTTACATCGCCGAGTTTAAACTTATTCGGAAGTGGTTCGGTAGGAACTCACTTATTTGTATCAGGAGTCGATACCGCTGTATTTGAAAGTAATTACCAGGATGACGTTAAATCAAAGTTTAATTCGTCATGGGCTATTGGAATTGGAGGCGCTTATAAATTCTGGGACATTAAAATTCATTTGAGTGCTGAGTGGTATAATACAATTAAAAAATATTATGTTCTTGATACCGCACCGTACAATTCTCAAAGTTCTGGTGAATTACTTTCTAATGATCTTACGCACGAAGCAAAAAGCATTATTAACTTTGGAGTCGGTTTGGATTACTTTGCTGAAGAAGGATTAATATTTTCCTTTAGTGTTACTAGCGATTATTCCGCATATGTTAAAAACACTGCAACCAATCTTGCTCCCAATAATGCCTGGAATTTGTTGCACATATCCGGAGGTTCCTCTTTCAAAGTATGGAAATCAGATATTACTGTTGGTTTGGTATACTCATTTGGATCAGAAACTCTGGAAAATGATATAAATATAATTCCCGGATCAGAAAATGGAACTATAAGCCGTCAATCTGAATTTAAATATTCACAGATTAAAGCTATGCTTGGTTTTGAACTATAAGAAGTAAAAATTATTTATCTATTATTGTCCAATACTTTTATTAAAAATTTACATATTAACGTTAGGTTTGAATGTTCGCATATTTTATTAAATTTGTAATTGAATGGCAATGATTAAGAATTCATTAATATTTTTTCTATTTCTTTTTGTGATATACTCCTGTTCACCTGATTTACCAATCGTTCCGCCAATTAATTCTGTACCCACAGGTGAATCGCATCCAGGAAAATTTGTGTGGCGGGATTTAATGAGCGATGATATTCCTGCAGTTAAAAAATTTTATTCTGAACTTTTCGGATGGACTTATCTGAATCTCGGTGATGAAAATGATTACTCAGTAATTTTACACGACGGGAAACCAATCGGTGGTATTTTCAAATTGAGAAAGGTCCAAGAGAGCCACAGATACTCTCAGTGGATTAGCTATATCTCTGTTGCAGATATGAATCAAGCTATAAATTATACAAAGGCTAATGGCGGAAGCATTTATAGAGAACCATTCGAACTCCCGAATCGAGGAATGGTTTCTTATATATTTGATCCGCAGCAGGCGGTTTTAGCATTTGTTAAATCAAGCAGTGGTGATCCCAAGGATGATGAACCGATATACAATGAATGGTTGTGGACAGAGCTATGGACCAAAGATGTTGATAGCTCGACAAAATTTTATAGCGAATTATTTAGCTATAACGAAAAGAAATTTAATACAAAAGCCGAAAACAAATATTACGTTTTTGAGAAAGAAGGAAGACCAAGAGCAGGATTATTAAAAATTCCTTTTGAAAATGTAAAACCTCATTGGATGCCTTACATTGCTGTAAAAGATCCATCCGAAATTGTAAAAAAGGTAGAGCAGTTAGGTGGAACTGTGTATTTAGGAACAGAAGGTATTGCGGGGAATAAAGCAGCTGTTATTGCCGATCCTTCAGGTGCCGTATTTACCGTACAAAAATGGCCTTTGGAAAAAGGTGAATTCGAAGAGGTGAAAGATGAAAAGTAGAATTAAAAAGATTATCACAATTGTTTTTTTGTTTATATTATTTTTTATTTCAGGATGCGGTACAGGTCATGTTAGCGTTGGTGTAGGAGTTTATGCACCAGGTGCCTGGGGACCGTATGGAGGTGGATATTATCATCCGCCTGTAGGGATTGGATATCCCGGTTACTAATGTGCTAAAACCCATATTGGGCTAACAGAATTTTGACCGAAATAAGAATTAATAATTCCTCTATTCTTTTAGTCAATAGAATCATAAACTATTTATCGAGCAAGCATTTTTTAAATATTCAAACGAGTTAATTAAATGAATAAAACATGGTTAGTGTTAGTTGGATCAATCCTTTATGTGTTAATTACCTTTCTTTCCTGTAGCGGAGCAAAAACTGAAATAATCGGTGAATGGCAGGAAGAGAATTATCAAAAAGGAAATATTGATAAGGTTTTAATCCTGGGTATCTTTAATAAGGATAAACCATTACTGCGAAGAAATTTTGAAGATGGAATGGCTAAAGCATTTACGGATATTGGAATTTCAGCCACTCCTTCAATGGATCATATGCCGTACGATCAGACTATTGATTCAACAACCTTTGAAAAATATTTTAAGGACCTTGATGTAGATGCTGTAGCTGTCTCGAGACTCGTTGGCATAGATCAATCTCGCGACTACAAAGCCGGTTATCTTTATACAATTCCATTAAGTACTTATTATGGTTTTTATGGTTACTATTATACTGGTATTCAATACGCTAATTCATCAGGATATTTATCACAAAACGTTGTTGTTGTTCTTGAAACTAACATATACAATACTACAGATGAAAAACTGATTTGGAGTGGAGTATCAGAAACTGTGGATCCTCAAAAAGCTTCTGATGTTATTACTTCATTCGGTGATGAATTGGTTTCAAAATTAAAAAAAGAAGGTTACTTTAAATAGGATTTAAATTTTATATTTGATTTTAAAGGAAGAATTTATGAAAAATTATTTACTCATCTTAGCTTTGTTCCTCACTTTCCAAACGATATCGTTCAGCCAATACGGATATGGAACTGAAGTTAATGGAAATATTATAATACCTATCGGAAAAAATGCTGATGATTACAACATTGGCTTTGGTGGGTTAGTCGGTTTTTACTATGATATAACTGAAAATTTCAGACTTGCATTTGTTACCGGATATTTACGAGCTAGTATAAATGAAAGCAAAGTAAACGGAGATTTTACCAGCGGTGGTCAACCAGCAAATATCGATGTTTCCGGAGGTGTGGGTTCAATTCCTGCTTTGTTAAGTCTGAGATTAATTTCTCCCGGTCCTGGAATGAGAATGTATGGCTTGATTGAAGGTGGACTTTATACTTACCGCACAAGCATTACCGGCACATATACAATCGGTTCTCAGGTCACTCCTGTTGATCAATCTGAATACAGATTTGAGTCGGGATTTACACTAGGAGGTGGAGTATTATTTCCGCTACAAGATGAATTGTCTTTGGATATAAACCTTCGTTATCATTGGATAAACGATTCTGAATATTCTGACGTGCCAACCTCTGACGGAACGTCCCTTGGTAGTAGCAAGTTATTCACTATTGGAGTTGGAGTGAATTGGTTTTTCTCTCTGATAGAAAAGTGATAAGTTTTTAATAGAATCTTAATTTAAAAATAAAGGATTGGTAATGATCAAATATATTTTAATGACGGTAATAACTCTGATTTTTCTGGCAGGTTGTTCTTCCATCTCCGTTACAAACGACTACAACCCTAGTACCGATTTTTCAAAGTATAAAACTTTTGCTCTTTATAAAGGAACAATTGAAGGAAGTGCGTTGGAAGCTGCACCACTGGTAAAGAAAAGGGTAATGGAAGCCATAACCAATGAGATGATAACAAAAGGGCTAACACAGACTGATACCAGTGATGCCGACTTAATAATTTATACTCAAGCTGGGACAACTGAGAAAATGAATGTTACTGATTATGGATATGGGTACGGCGGATGGTGGGGTCCAAATCCTTATGGAAGGAACATCGACGTTTCATATTACACCCAAGGCTCATTAATTATAGATCTTGCTGATAATTCAAAAGATGAACTAGTATGGAGAGGAATTGGAACAGCTGTAATTCAGGATAGAGGTACTCCGGAAGAAAGACAACAATTTATTGATGATGCTGTTGCGAAGATTTTAAGTCAGTACCCGCCTGAAAAATAAATCGCCTTACAGATTATAATTAAAGCTGCTCATCTAATGGGCAGCTTTTTTTATTATTTTTTAAGAATACTAAAAAAGGTAGCTCTAATTTTTGCGGTAAACAATTTAGATTGAAATAGAATAGAAGTAAGAACGAATTATAAAAATAAACCCCCGTTTAAGCGGGGGTTCATTATGTGGTTTAATATTTTATTTTTCTTCTTCCCTTAAGAGGGGCAGGTTTGCCATCCTTGTTATATCAACGATAGCAGCTATTCTGTTATCAATCTGGAAGAATTTACCAACAACGGATATCGGAAGAACATCCAGCATTTTATTTATATATTCCTTTTGAAGCGTAGTTGCTTTTTCTTTCAGTTCTATTGCCTTTGAAATAAGTGCTTTGCCGGTTTCATTATCCATGCCATAATAATTCATCATATACTCTTTAATGACATCAACTCTTTCATTAACAAGTTTGTCATATGCAGCTTCGTACTTATCATACAACGGCCAGAAAATTTTTGATTGCTCTTCTGTCAAAGTCAGGTTATCAGCAACTATCTGTCGTGCATTAGATTGAATATCCTTCTTCAACATTTCTATGTAATCAGATTCAAAAGATTTTACTTGTGAAAATCCCAAAGAACAGAAAAGTAAAAGCGTCAAAACAATTAATTTTTTCATTGTTATTCCTAATAATTATTGATGTAATATTTTCTATTATATGAAAAATTTAGTTAACTAAAATATCAATTAAGAGATTATTTACAAATAAAATTCGACACTTGTTAATGAAGAATAGACTTTTGGTAATTATAGGTTTGATTCTGATGTTTCTGACCCATTAAGTGGCATCGACTTCAAGACGGGTTTTTGCATAATACCGAGAAAAAGATTCTACTGAAAAGAACTGTAAAGAAGTTCCTCCCCCTTTCTAATCTCTCCTCATTATTATCCACGTCTGACTATAAATTGAGATAATCGATAAGAATGTGATTAAATAAATTTTGATAAATCAATAATAAGTTTTAACTCAATCAATCATTTACTTTTCGGGTTTAATATTTAAAATTGGTAATAAAGAAACAAGAAGAAATTATGAACCCGGTGTGAAAAATTTTTTAATTGAGAGTCCTTCAGAATTTGTTGCTTATGTTAACTAATTTTATCAAGTTTAGAGCTAATATTATCATCGCTTTTTATCAATATATAATCGATTAAAACAATACGTTACCATAATCTTTTTTGAAGAATAATGATCATACGATTTAAGAGATTTGCAGCCTATTTTGTGCTACTTAATCTTCTTTGTCTAAACTTATATGCACAAAGTGATTCAACAGATCGTGCAGGATTTGAATGGTTGCCGATAGTAAGTTACGATACAGATGCTGGTTTCGGTTATGGCTTAAAGACATTTTTTTACGATCAACTAAATACCAAAGAAAGTTTCGATCTCATACTTTTCAACAGCACTAAAGGAGAACAATGGTATAAATTTGTCTTCTCTACTCCGGATTTTGAAAGCAGGCAAGGCATTGAATATCCCTTAGCAATAGATTTGACTTTCGAATACGATAAATGGAAAAATTATAAATTGTACTATTACGGCTGGAATAACGAATCAATCAAATTTATCGAACCGCCAACAGAATATACAGATCTATGTGTTAATGAATACTTAGAAACAAAAATCTCATTTAACCATGCTTTTCGAAAAGATTTAACCGGTTTTGTGAGTTTTAATTTCAAATCAATAAGTACTTATGATTTTAGAAGAGATAGCACATTAAGTAATCCGCAAAATATTGAAAATAAATTTATGGACTATCCGTCAGTAAAATATTTATCAGTTAACCTTAACGGTAAGTGGGATACTAGAAATAGCTACATCAATCCTTCCCGAGGAATTGTTCTGGAGATGAATTTGGAATATGCTCCGGACTTTATTGATGAGAATAGTTCATTTTTCAAACAAGCATTTATAATCAGATACTATACTGAAGTGTTTTTAAAAAATTTAATTCTCGCTTCAAGAGCGATGGAGCAGGTGTTAATTTCCGGTTCACAATCTTCGCAATTCCTGACAATTCCTGTTGGCGGAAGCAATACTTTACGTGGTGTTCCCTTAGACAGATACAGATTCAATTCTTCAATTATAATTAACAACGAATTGAGATTCCCTATTTGGTGGCGCTTTGGAGGAATTGCTGGTGTTGACATTGGCTATGGCTCAAACAACGATCTTTATCCTGAAGGTGTAATTAACTGGATAATTAATCCTGTTGTTGGTCTTCGATTCTTCATGGATAATTTTATTGTAAGAGCTGATGTTGGATATTATAAGGGTGATATTGGCTTTTATCTAAACTTTGGACATATATATTAATTAATGGTAAAGATTTGACATTCTCTTTACATTTTTCTGACAATTCCGCTCTCTCTTTTTATGATATTAGAAAGGTAATCATCAAATAAGTATTACAATTTCAAATTGGAAAAAGAGAACAATATTTTCTTGTTTGGTT
>Ga0326726_10002226_pt1 | contig 17894 bp, 18 predicted proteins | sample MHFenrmetagenome_2_FD_207603 | JGI IMG/M metagenome (GOLD analysis project Ga0326726, IMG submission 207603) | Lab enriched peat soil microbial communities from Michigan Hollow, Ithaca, NY, United States - MHF15MN | ecosystem: Environmental > Terrestrial > Soil > Wetlands > Peat | place: USA... | reverse complement strand
CTCCCCCCTCCCCCTGGGTTTTTGGAGCGCAACTCATTGGAATCAACTAGTTGAGGCGAAATGGAGGCTCGGGATACCGTGAGTAACCCCAGGTAACCCCAGGTAACCTGACGGTATCCGCACGGTTACCGTGGAGTCGGATTCGGCCCGAGGCGGAAGCGCTATAAGTTGTCAAAGATCTAACTAGTCGGGCTCTACCTAAACAAACCCTTTCGCACCTAGGTACGCAGATTCAGAGTAGGCGATGGCAAGGGAAAAAGTCTGTGACAAGGGCAGAAAAATTTGTTGGGGGTTCCCGATTCGGGAGTCTAGCTAACGCTTCGGGCCATCAAGAAGGTTGCTCAGTGCGTGAATCAGGAGTTCTCTGATCTCCTTCACCCGAACTGCGTCTTTGTGAGGAACGCGGAGCACGATCTCCTCGCGAAATTCGCCGCCGTCGCAGGTCCTGCGCACGATCAATTCCAGGGGATCTGATGGGTGGTCGCCGTGCTTTATGCCTTCGGAGCGCGCCTTGATGACGGCCACGATTAGATCGATTACGCTCTTAGCCAGCGTGACGCCAGCAGTGGCTGCAGCTACATAGACCAGTAGCTCCGGCCCGCTCTCATGTTCCTGGAAGGACACTGATGTTTCTGAGGTTAGTAGTAACCTCTCTAGGTCTTTGTCGATCAGTGCATAGGCGCGCGGCGAGTGTTCCCGGTGGAAGCATCCTGATGAGACGCGGACCTTAATGGAGACTGCAACTTCTCCCGGCGTTGGTGGCCGACGAGCTTCGAATCGATGCATGCGGTTGCGAAAGGTTCTTTGCCACTCGGTGTCCACGTGACTCTCCGGAATAGCGAGCATTGTACAACCGTTTGGCTCTGACGCCGTGCGCGGGGCGGCTCGCCGTGGCCGCCGTGGAGTGTTCGCCGCGTGCACGCGCAGACAATCCTCTGGGGTGTGGACCGCCGCGTCTTTTGCTGCGGCGCGGAGTGGGGCGAGCGGTGGAGCGGCGTTAACTGCGATTATCGGATAAGGTCCACCCAGAGAGGTTGTTTCTGGTTGTTGGAGCAATTTTGACATCCGCAATGCAGGTCAACTGCGAACCCGGCTGCATTAGCGGGGGGTATGATCTTGGCTGAGACCTGCATGGCCGTGTGAGGAACCAGAAATTGAAATGGGTGGCTACGGTCGGTTTCCGGAGCGCCGGCAGGACGATTCATGCTCGCTGGTTCCGCGGCATACTTGCACCCTCCACATACCCGAACAATGCACTCACCAGGCGTGGCTGCCACGTCAGAGTCGTTGAACACGACCATATCCACCTGCACGGAACCGTCTTCGGCCAGCTTCAGACGTTGCCGCGTAAGTGGTAACTTCGACTCCTCCGGCACCTCAAAGCTGGCGAGGAGGTGGGCTGGCGAATCTATTTTGAGGTTGTGGAGAATTCGTTGTTGAGAAGTCCTGATTTCCTTGCGCAGCTGTTCTGACTCCGCTTTTGTGTACAGCCTGTTGAATTGCTCGAAAAAGCTGCGGTTGTTGATCTCCTGCGCCTTCTGTCCGGATTCAACCGCCTGTTGGAGCTTCGTTATCTGCTCTGCGCTTGCCTTTTCCCGCTTTTCGGAGGCTCGCTTTTCGGCAGCGGCACGTCGGTCGCTGACTGCGATGTTGCCAACGCCCAACAGGCAAACGGCGACAATGAGAACTAGCACCGCGTACCTGCGACGGTTCGTGCCGTGCTTGTCCCAATCCTTAATGAGATTGAACACGCCGAGTGCGGCCGTGCAGCCGAGGATCAGGTACGTAATAGTCGAGCCGCCCATAACGGGTGTACACTCCGGAACGAAATCGGAGCGGCCGGCGAGTCACAGTGCGTGGTCTTGGACACCGCGCGCTGAGTACTGACTCGTCGGCCGGTGCTTTACCTTGGGCGGGTTGCTCTTGGAGGGCGGCTCGCCTTTGGTGTCCTTAGTGTGACTGCGAGATTTTCTGTAAACAACAGGAAATGGTGCACCTGAGGTTGAAATCCTGTGGATAACAAGGGCAGTGCAGTGGAAAGCAGCAGAAAAATCGCGGCGGCGCGGCATGGAATCCTGCGTGCAGATATTGCGAAAAGGGGGTGAGAGCTAGATCGAGTCTCGCCATTCCGGACCGCTGCTGTGGAAGACTCTCTTGTACCAGGGCAGATCCTGGAAGCGGAGGAGCAGGGCAGTGATGTTGTCGGAGCCGCCGCCTTCGCGGGCGGCGTCGATCAGCCGGTCGGCCATGAGCTGCAGGCTCATGGTCCCTTGCGCGATTTCCAGGATGCCGTCGTCGGGGACGTGGCGGGTGAGGCCGTCGCTGCACAGCAGCAGGACGTCGCCGGGCTGGGCGGTGAGGTCGTCGAGATCGGGCTGGACGTTTTCGTCCGGTCCGAGGGCGCGGATGATGATGTTCTGCATTTCCGATTGCTCGGCTTCTTCCTTGGTCAACATGCCGCGGCGCACCTGCTCCATCACCAGCGAGTGGTCGCGGGTGAGTTGCTGGATGTGGCCCTGGCGGATGAGGTAAATGCGGCTGTCGCCGGCGTGCCCGACGGAGAAGGAATTCTTCTCGACCAGCACGGCGACGATGGTCGAGCCCATGCCGGAACGCTCGGCGTACTGCGTGGCCGCCTGGTGGATGGACTGGTTGGCCAACCGGATGGCGCTGGCCAGGGCGTTGGCGCGCGCGGAGACACTCTCGATGGCAGCGCCGACCTGGGGACGATTGCCGTTCTGGGCGGCCTCGCGAAAATACGTGAGGACGGTGTCCACGCCCATCTTGCTGGCAACCTCGCCGGCAGCCTGGCCGCCCATGCCGTCGCAAACCACATAGATGCCGCAGCGGGAGTCGTAGCCGAGGTTGTCCTCGTTGTTCTGGCGGACGCACCCGACGTCGGTTTTGCCGACAGCTTCGACGGAGAGGCTCATGGTGCTCGGATAATGCTAATCCAAGTGCAGGGTTTTCGGTTGCCGGTTTTCGGTAATCGGTTATCGGTTTTCGGTAATCGGTTTTCGGTAATCGGTTTTCGGTTTTGGGTCAAGACGAGGCCGATCATCATTGCCGGTTGCGAGTTGCGTAACAGCAGATTCCTCGCTGCGCTCGGAATGACAAAATCCACGGGTATCGGAATGACAACATCCAAGGGTAAAGGATTACATCCCAGGCGCGGTTTTCGTTCTCGGCAATCGGTTCTATCTAACGCTTACGCTGGGCGACTTCGAGACGGGAGTTGGCGCGTTGCAAGGCGACCAGCGCGCGCTGGTAATCGACTTCGCCGCTCGCCGAGCGCAAGCGCTCCTCGGCGCGTTCCTTGGCCTTGCCGGCGCGTTCGACGTCAATGTCCTCGGCGCGTTCGGCGGTTTCCGCCAGCACGGTCACGCGGTCGGGCAGAACTTCGGCAAAGCCCCAGGCGACGGCCACGTGGTAGTCCATGCCGTCAGCCTTGTAGGTGATCTCGCCGACGCCGAGTTCGGTGATCAAGGGCGCGTGTCCCGGCAGGATGCCCAGATAGCCGTTCTTGCCGGGGATCTGTATCTCCTGGATGGTGTCTTTTTCGACCAGGCGCTCGGGAGTGACGATTTCGAGTTGTAAGACATCAGCCATCAGCTATCAGCTCTCAGCTATCAGCTAAAGCTTCCAGCCGCTGAGGGCTGAGAGCTGAAAGCTGATAGCTCGTTGTTACGCCGCGGCCGCCGATTTCAGGCGGTTGCCGTGCTCGACCACTTCCTCGATGGTGCCTTTCATGTAGAAAGCCTGCTCGGGGATTTCGTCGTGCTTGCCTTCGACGATTTCGCGGAAGCCCTTGATGGTGTCCTGGATCTTGACGTAGCGTCCCTGCATGCCGGTGAACTGCTCGGCCACGTGGAATGGTTGCGAGAGGAAACGCTGCACCTTGCGGGCGCGCGCCACGGTGAGCTTGTCGTCTTCGCTGAGCTCGTCAATGCCCAGAATGGCGATGATGTCCTGCAGATCTTTGTAGCGCTGCAGTATCTGTTTCACGCGCTGGGCAACGTCGTAATGCTCGTCGCCCACGATGTGGGGATCGAGAATGCGCGAGGTGCTGGCCAGCGGATCGACCGCCGGGTAAATGCCCAGCTCGGTCAGGGCGCGCGATAGCACGGTGGTGGCGTCGAGGTGCGCGAAGGTGGTGGCCGGCGCGGGATCGGTGAGGTCGTCGGCGGGGACGTAGATCGCCTGCACCGAAGTGACCGAGCCTTTCTTGGTGGAAGTAATGCGCTCCTGCAACTCGCCCATCTCGGTGGCCAGGTTGGGCTGATATCCGACAGCGGAGGGCATGCGGCCCAGCAGCGTGGACACTTCGGCGCCCGCCTGAGTGAAGCGGAAAATGTTGTCAATGAAGAGCAGGGTGTCGGCGCCTTCGCCGTCGCGGAAATACTCGGCCACGGTGAGCGCGGTGAGGGCGACGCGCAGGCGCGCGCCGGGAGGCTCGGTCATCTGGCCGTAGATGAGCGCGGCCTTGGATTGCTCGGGCTTGCCGGGCACGATGACGCCTGACTCAGTCATCTCCAGCCACAGGTCGTTGCCTTCGCGGGTGCGTTCGCCGACGCCGCCGAAGACGGAGTAACCGCCGTGTTGCTTGGCGACGTTGTTGATCAACTCCATGATGACGACGGTCTTGCCGACACCGGCGCCGCCGAACAGGCCGATCTTGCCGCCCTTGAGGAAGGGCTGGATGAGGTCGATGACTTTGACGCCCGTCTCGAACATCTCCGCGGTGGTGGACTGCTCGTCAAAGGCGGGCGCCAGACGGTGAATGGGCAACATCTCGGTCCCGTGGATGGGACCAAGATTGTCCACCGGCTCGCCGATGACATTCATCACCCGGCCGAGCGTGCCCTTGCCCACCGGCACGCGGATGGGACCACCGAGGTCAATGGTCTTCATGCCGCGCACCATGCCGTCGGTGGGCAACATGGCAACACAGCGCACGCGGCCTTCGCCCAGGTGCTGCTCGACTTCGAGGATGACGTCAATCGGCGAGGGCACCTTGAAGCCATCGCTGACGACACGCAATGCCTGGTAAATGGGCGGCAGGGTGGACTCGGCGAACTGCACGTCCACGGCCGGCCCGGCGATTTGAATAACACGTCCGATGTTCTCTGCCATAAAAAAGCTCTCAGCTCTCAGCTATCAGCTATCAGCTTGTGCCCCGGCCAGTTTGGCTGAGAGCTGAAAGCTGATAGCTGAAAGCTGCTACTGTGCTGCGGCGCCGCTTACGATCTCGATAATCTCCTTGGTAATCTTCGCCTGGCGGACGCGATTCATGGCCAGGGTCAGCTTGTCAATCATCTCGTCGGCGTTGCTGCTGGCGGAATCCATGGCGGTCATGCGGGCCGCGTGTTCGGCCGCGACCGATTCCATGAACGCGCGCCAGATCTGTACCGTCACGTATTTGGGCAGCAGGTCGCGGAACAGTTCCGCGGGCGGCTGCTCGTAGATGTAATCCACGTCGGCGGTGGCGAAAGCAGCCGCGCGGCGGTCAATCTCGCGGGTGTCGGCCTCACCCAGCGTGACGCCCGCGGATTTGGCGGCTTCGGCGCGCCGCTCGCGTTCTTCTTTGGTCAGTTCCTCGGCTTGGGCGACGGTTTTTTCTCCGATCTGCTCGATAGGCAGCACCTTCTCCACGATCAGCCGCTGCGCGATCACCGACTTGAACTCGTTGTAGAGCACGTACACCGAATCGATTTCTTCCTTGGCGTAGCGGTCGATTACGTTTTCAGAGAAATCGCGCACGTACTCGAATTGCAGCTTGCCGAGGACGCCAATGTGCTCCCCGACCAGTTGGACGGCGCCGGCCCGCTCCGTACGTTCCGGAGCCGCAGTGGGATAGCGGCGGCGGAGGAAGTCGCGTCCTTTGCGCCCAACGGCCTCGATGTCAATGTTCTTGCCGGAGTTGGTGGCGAGGAAGCGCAGCGCCGCTTTCACGATATTGGCGTTGAAAGCGCCCGCCAGACCGCGATCGGCGGTGACGACGACGACCAGGATGTTCTTCTCCGGGCGTTGCGCCAGCAGCGGATGGCGCGGCGCGCCGGTTTCGGGATCGAAAATTTCGGCGCGTGAGACCAGCGATTTGAGTACGTTGGCGAGCATCTGCGCGTAGGGACGCGACGACAAGGCGCGATCCTGGGCGCGGCGCAGGCGCGCGGCGGAGATCATCTTCATCGCCTTGGTGATCTGGCGCGTATTGCGCACGCTGCGAATGCGGCGACGAATGTCGAGAATGTTGGCCATTTCTTGGCTGTTAGCTGTTAGCTCTAGCTGGTTCCGTTATTTCCCTGGTTTGGTTTTGCCCTGCGACCCCAGGGTTTGGTTCAAAATAGACAACTGCCGCGCGATTTCCAGCACGCCGAGCGCCGTGGCCTGTGTCACCTTGTCGGAGACGTGCGAGAGGCGCTTGGTGTCGTCAATGAGGGTTTCGATTTCTTCCAATGTCATTTCAGTCGTCCCTACGGGACTTTACTTGCATCGTGTCCGCACCCGGCACTGAAGTGCCGGGCTAGTTTCATTCCGTCCCTTGCGGGACGGTTGTTGTGCTCGTCCTCGGGGCTAACGCCCTCGGCAAAATTCTGCCGCCCCTGAAGAGGCTCGGAGTTTTGTATTGACCCAACCCCGGGCTTACGCCCGAGGCTACGTTCTATCGCCGGCCACGCCGGCTCTGCACTTCGGCGAGCCTCAAATCTCGCTCCGTCCCGAATTCCCCACCCTAGCAAACCCGGCCAGGGTGGGCCACCCAGCGTTCTATCGCCGGCTGCGCCGGCTCTGATAACCCTATGACCTGAAGCCTGGCGCCCGGAGCCTGGAGTCTACGCTTTGGCGGCCATCTGGCGCTCGCCGACGAAGCGTTCCTTGGCCTCCTTGACCAATTTTGCCATCGCGGCCTTGAGATCGTCGTCGAGAATCTTCTTTTCCTCGATCTGCTTCAGCAGGCCGGGATTCATGGTGTCGACGTGGGTGTACAGCGCCTTTTCGAACTCGCGGCACTGCTCCACCGGCAGATCGTCCAGATGCCCGCCGGTGCCGGCGAAGATGATGAGAATCTGCTTGCCGAACGGAAGCGGCGCATACTGGTCCTGCTTAAGGATTTCGACCAGCCGCTGGCCGCGGTTGAGCTGCGCCTGCGTAGCCTTATCGAGATCGCTGCCGAATTGTGCGAAGGCCGCCATTTCGCGGTACTGCGCCAGTTCGAGTTTCAGAGTGCCGGCCACCTGGCGCATGGCTTTGATCTGCGCGCTGCCGCCGACGCGGCTCACCGACAGGCCGACGTTGACCGCCGGGCGGATGCCGGAGTTGAACAGGTCGGTTTCGAGGTAAATCTGGCCGTCGGTGATGGAAATGACGTTGGTCGGAATGTAAGCCGACACGTCGCCCGCCTGGGTCTCGATCACCGGCAGCGAGGTGAGCGATCCACCGCCGTTCTTGTCGTTGAGCTTGGCGGCGCGCTCCAGCAGGCGCGAGTGCAGGTAGAACACGTCGCCCGGATAGGCTTCGCGCCCCGGCGGACGCCGCAGCAGCAACGAAATCTCGCGGTAGGAGGCGGCGTGCTTGGAAAGATCGTCGTAGATGGTGAGCGCGTGCCGCTTGCTGTCGCGGAAGTACTCGCCCATAGCGCAGGCCGCGTAAGGCGCGATGTACTGCATGGGAGCGGGCTCGGACGCCGAGGCGGCCACGACGATGGTGTAATCCATGGCGCCGTGGTCTTCCAGGATCTTGACCACCTGCGCGATGGAGGAGCGCTTCTGGCCGATGGCGCAGTAGATGCAAATCAGGTCGCGACCCTTGTTGTTGATGATGGTGTCCAGCACGATCGCGGTCTTGCCGGTCTGGCGGTCGCCAATAATCAGCTCGCGCTGGCCGCGGCCGATGGGAATCATGGCGTCAATCGCCTTCAAACCGGTGGCCATGGGCTCGCGCACCGGCTGGCGATCAATCACGCCGGGAGCGATGCGTTCCACCGCGAAATACGCGTCGGAGGCGATCGGTCCCTTGTCGTCGATGGGCTCGCCGAGCGCGTTCACCACGCGTCCGACCAGCGCCTCGCCGACGGGCACGCTGGCGATGCGCCCGGTGCGCTTGACCTCGTCGCCTTCCTTCAGTTCGGTATATTCGCCGAGCACCACTACGCCCACCTGGGCTTCTTCCAGGTTCATGGCGATGCCGGCCACGCCGTGGGGAAAGGAAAGCAGTTCGCCGGCCATAACCTTGTCCAGGCCATGGACGCGGGCGATGCCGTCGCCGAGGGAGATGATGGTGCCGACCTCGTCCACCGCGATGCGCGATTCGTAGTTCTCGATCTGCTCGCGAATCAGTTTGGTAATTTCGTCTGCTTTGATCTGTGCCATAGAAGACCAGCTCTTAGCTTTTAGCTGTTAGCTCTTCGCTTGCTCCGTTAGAACTCAAATAGTTTTTCCCGACCACACCTCGCCGACATGTTTACGGCGCGGCAACAGCAGATTCCTCCCCTTCGGCTGCGCTCAGGGTCGGAATGACAATGGCTCCTAAAATTCGCGTTTCCGGGTTGGCTAAGAGCTAATAGCTAAGAGCTGATAGCTGGAAGCTAGCCCGCAGCGAGTTGCTCTTTCATGCGGTGCAACTGGCCCTTTACCGAACCGTCATAAATCGTGCTGCCCAGCTTGACGATGGCGCCGCCCAGGATGCCGCGGTCGGTGGAGTAATGCGCGCGCACCTTCCTGCCGGTCATGGTCTCGATGCGGGCTTGCAGCGCACGCTTCTCGTTTTCGGAAAGCTCGCGGGCGCTGATGATCTCGGCTTCGGCGAAGCCCAGGCGGGCGTTGAGTTCGCTCTCCACCTGGCGCGCGATTTCCGCCAACTGCTGGATGCGCCGGTGATCGATCAATACGGCGAGGAAGTTTCGCACCGGCCTGGAAACCTGTTGGCGGGCCACGATCGCGTCCAGCAAGCTGCGCTTCTGCTCGGCGGGGATGGACGGATTCTCCCAAACGCGCTGCAGCATCTGGTTTGCATTCACCACCGAGACCATGTCGTACAACTGCTGGAGCACCGCCGCGGGAGCGAGTTTCATGCCGGACACGACATCGGCAAAGGCGCGGGCATAACGGCTGGTGATGACGGTCGCCATCTACTTGCCCTCCTTGCCGTTCTTGCCGAGCTGACCGACAAAGTTCTGGACCAGGACGCGGTCGGTGGAGGCGTCGACCTGGATGCGCTTTTCCGCCAGCGAAACCGCCAGTTCGGCAGCGTACGCCTTCAACTCGCGCTGCGCCAACCGCGTGGCCGCAACGATCTCCTGCCCGACAGCTGCCTCCATCTTGCACGCTTCTTCCGCGGCGGCGGCGCGGATGCGCTGCTCCTCGGCCGCCGCTTCCGCTTCCGCGGAGGCCCGCATCTGCGCCAGTTCGCTATCGAGTCGGGAAAGCCGGATTTCAATCTCGCTCAGACGGCGCGCGGCGTCGGCGCTGGTGCGCTGCGCGTCGTCCATGGTCTTGCGGATGGATTCGGTGCGGGCGCGGAACATCCCCGGCAAGGACGACTTCGCAAACCAGATGACGGCCCCGGCGACGACCGCGAAGTTGATGAGGATGGCCAGCCAGTACGCCTGCTTAGTCTCCAGCCCGGTGATCCTCGCCAGCCAGCGCACCGAAGCCGATTCCTTGAATTCGGCGTTCTCGTCGCCTTGGTTCTCGGCGTGCTCCGATGCTTGCTTCGTCTCTTGAACGGGCGCGGCGTGTCCCGGCGCCGCCTTTTCGGGAGTGGTCGGATGGGCGGCAGGCTGCTGTTTCGCCCTGGCAGCTCCGAGCAGTAGCACCAGTAGAACCACGAACGAGATGGGGACGAAACGCGGCAGCCTGGTCATTGGGCACCCCCGGCCGGAGGTTGCGCGACGGCCACCGACTTCAGAATGGCGCGGATGACAAGGTTGGCCAGGCGTTCGCTCTCGGGCTGCAACTGCTTTTTCGCCACCTCGATTTCCTGTGCGATGCGTTCGCGCGCCTGTTGCACCTGCTTCTGGGCACGGTCACGGCCTTCCGCGATTAAGGCGGCGCGCGCCGTCAGTGCTGCCTGGCGTCGCGACTCCTGCGCCTTGAAGATGGCTACCTTGGCTTCGCGCAGGCGCTGCTCGTATTCGGACGCCTTGGCCTCGGCGGCGGCCAAGTCGGCGCGCGCCTTCTCGATGGCGCCCTCGGTGAGCAGGTAGCGCTGCTTCAGGACGTGTTCGAGCTTGCCGTGAACAATGAAGCGGTAGGAAAGAAAGGTGACCAGAAAAAGAATGATGGTCGGAACCGATCCGAGCAGTAATCCGCCTAATTGTCGGAGCGTTTCATCCATTGCGAAGGGTGGACCAGGCTAGCTAAAGATGGCTTATTGAAACCATAAAAGTAGCATCGCGCCAGAGCCGCTGTCAACGCGCATTTCCTTGATTTAGACCGACTTCCATCCGCGAGCAGAGCGGCCTGAGAAAGCGAGCGATATTTCCGGCCGGCCCGGGGTCCGAATCGGGCCAGCGGGTTAAGTGTAGAAACTTGCAGTTAATCTTGACTTCGGGGGCAGGAGGTTTAACATGAGGATATCACCTCCGATCCGATTCAGGATCGAATGGGCCAGTGGTCAAGGAATCGTCACCGCTCTTTGACCGCCGGCCCATTTAAGTTTCTAGCTCTCAGCTCCTAGATCTTCGCCGGATCAGCAAGGGGCTATTTCTTGCGCTATCAAGCAATCCGTACCGGGATAGAAGCTCGCCGAAGATTTCGATCGGGGGGAACTCTGGGTTTTTCTGATGCACTTTTTCAGGGTCTTGTCTTAACGTTGACGACGAATCTCCCCACCTTTCTGACCACGCTCTCCGGGGCTTGTGCCTCCATGTCCACGACGCCGTCGCGATAGTGCCGCGAGTAGATCCGCGCCCTGACCTCCAGCATGGCTAGCGCCTTGCCCTCCGACTGCGGCACCCGGAGACGGACTGTCTGCAGCGGATCTCCTTCCAGCATGTGATCAATGCGGTCCAGCAGCCTCTCCAGTCCCTGCCCGCGCAAGGCGGAGACGTGCACCGTATGCGCATCGTCGCGCAGGTGCTCGCGTTCCTGGGCGGTCAGCGCGTCGATCTTGTTGACCACGTGCAGCCGAGGCTTTTTCTCGGACTCCAATTCGTGCAGGACTTTCTCCACCTGCGCTTCCTGCTCGTGATGGATGGGGCTGGTGGCGTCAGAAATCTGCACAATGAGCGCCGCGCGCTGTACTTCCTCCAAGGTGGCGCTGAAGGCCGAGACCAAGGTGTGCGGCAGGTTGCGTATGAATCCCACCGTGTCGCTGAGCAGCACCTTGCGCTTCGAGGGCAAGGTGACTCCGCGGATGGTGGGGTCGAGCGTGGCAAACATCTTCGAGGACTCCAGCACGCCTGCCTGCGTCAGCGCGTTAAACAGGGTGGATTTTCCCGCGTTGGTGTAGCCCACCAGCGCCACCGTGGCCACCGGGACGGATTCCCGTCGCTGTCGCTGCTGCGCCCGGATCTTGCGCACGTTTTCCAGTTGTTCCTGGTTATGCCGGATGCGGCGGAAAATTTTTCGCCGGTCGGTTTCGAGCTGGGTTTCACCCGGGCCTCTGGTCCCGATGCCGCCGCCGAGCTGCGACATTTCCACGCCGCGCCCCGTCAGCCGCGGCAGCAGGTACTGGAGCTGTGCCAGTTCCACCTGTAACTGGCCTTCGCGCGTGCGGGCGTGCCGGGCAAAGATGTCGAGGATAAGCTGCGTGCGGTCAAGCACCCGCGGTTTGACTTCGTTTTCAATGTTGCGCTGCTGCGAAGGCGAAAGGTCGTGATCGAAGATGATGAGGTCGGCGCCCGACATCGCCGCCGCGCCGGCGATCTCCTCCAGCTTGCCGCGCCCGATCAGCGTCGCCGGATCAGGCTTGTCCTTGTGCTGGAGAAATTCTCCGACGACTTCGGCGCCCGCGCTGGTCGCCAGCTCCTTCAATTCCGCCAGCGACTCTTCCGCGCTGAACTGCGGCTGGCGAGCCGATTTCGCTTCCCGGGGAACGGACGCGGCATCGCGCGCCGCACGCGCCGATGGCGGAACGGTTCCATCTTCCCCTTTTCCGGAGGGCCGCGACCGCGGGCGGTAGTCCAGCCCGACCAGGAACGCCTTCTCGGCTTCGTCCGGGCGGCGAACCGGGTGGAGCGCACCGCGGTCCCGAAGCCGATCGATACTGCGTTTGGAATCGGGGCCGCGCAAGGGTGGCTGTTACCCTTCCGTGCCCGAGGAGGTGGTGACCGTTTCGCTGCTCGGCTGCTGCCCCGGCGTGGTGGCGGCCGGCCTTGCCTCTCCCACCGCCCTGACCTCGTGCCGCTCCGCCGGATGCAGTCCCTTGGCCATCACTACGGTGGAGATGGCGTGCTTGAAGATGAGTTGTTCCTGGTTGTTGGTTTCCAGCACGACCGAATACTTGTCGAAGGACCGGATTCGTCCCGTCAGCTTCACCCCGCTGAGCAGGTAAATCGTAATCGTCGATTTGTCCTTGCGTGCTGTGTTGAGAAATGAATCCTGGATGTTCTGCGCCGGCTTATCCATCTGCCGATCTCTCCTTTGCGAAAAAACACACCCACCATGCCCCAAGCGAGGGCTCAGCCTCCCAACAAAATCCGAACCACGCCTTAACAATACGGCGGCACTCGCCGCTTTTCAACCTCCGGCGGCGGAATTCTGCTCTGCTAGAATCGCCGCTGCTCCCGATTCAGGCTTGCAGACGCCAGGCTCAAGGCGCAAGGCACAAGGAGGAAGGCGTGGACATGGCAGCGATCATGGCCGCAGTCCAGGCGCATGTTTCCATTCCCGAGGGCGGCACGGTCAACTGGCTGATGCTGGTGCGCTGGGTGCATTTCCTGGCCGGCATCACCTGGGTCGGCCTGCTCTACTTCTTCAACCTGGTAAATGTTCCGTTGCAAAAAGAGATGGACGCGGCCACGCGCGCCAAGGTGTATCCACTGCTGATGCCGCGGGCGCTGTGGTGGTTCCGCTGGGCCTCGGTGGTAACGGTGCTGGCAGGAATCACGTACTGGATGAACATCGTCGCCAGCGACGCACACAACGCCCATGCCTCGTCGGGCCGCGCCATGTGGACTTTCTTCGTGATCTGGACGGTGGCCTTCTGCGTCGAGATGGGGTTGCTCATGTCGCCCGCGGACGTGCTGCGCAAGGGGCCCGTGTTCGGCACGATTTGTGGCGTCGCGGTTTGTGCTGCCGCTTATTTGTACCTCGCGCTCAACAGCGACGGGTGGGAGAGCAATCGCCTGCTTTCGATCGGAATCGGCGGCGGCATTGGCTGGTTCATGCTGCTGAACGTTTGGGGAATCATCTGGCGGATGCAGAAGAAGATCATCCGCTGGATACGGGAAAATCCGGCCGCCGCCATGCCGCCGGAAATAGTGCGGCTTGCCCGGCTGACCTTTCTGGCCTCGCGACTGAATTTTGTGCTGTCCTTCCCTATGTTGTTCTTCATGGGCGCAGCCAGCCACTACCCGCTTTTTGGCAAGTAAGTGGACCAAGCCGGCTTCCAACGCGGCCTCACGTTGTTCAACGACGGGGAGTATTTCGACGCCCATGAGGTCTGGGAAGACGTGTGGCGCGCCGCGCCTGGGGAAGAGAAAAAATTCCTGCAAGGGCTGATTCAAATCGCGGTCGCGCTTCATCATCACAGCCGGGGGAACGCAGTGGGAGCGCGTTCGCTGCTGGCCCGGGCGCAACGCAACCTGGCGGATTATCCGGCTACTTACGCCGGGATCAACCTGGTCGCCATGCGGCGTGAAATTGCGGATTGGGAAAAAGCGCCGGACGACAGTAAGCCTCGCGGGTTTGAAATCAAATTGCAGACTTGAAGCGTCCGCAACTCAACTCGCGCGCGACTCCGGCTCAGTCTCCGCGGGCTGCGCGCGGACGTACTTCGGCGCGCTCCGTACCGGCTTGCGTTCCGGCATTCGCAACCTGAGCTGCGCCTGGACCAGGTTCCGGTAGTGAGTGCCGGTTCGCCGGAGCCGCTGCTCTTCCGCCGATCCGTGCATGGCAAAGCCCGCCATGCCGCAGTAGGCCATGCGGAAGACGGTATACGCCAGCAGGTACGCATCGATGCGCGCGCGCGGATCATCGCCACTCCGCCGGCGATAACGGTCCAGCATGTACTGCGCGGCTTCGGTGGTCATGCTCCACTCGACGATTGCGCCCGCCAGGTCCCAGGCAATGTCGGCCGGGCCGGGAAAGAAATGATCGTCGCCGTGGGTATCGCCGTCGGTCTTGACGAACGCTCCACCGGGCGTAAGCAGCCATTCGTGCGGCAGCATGCGCCCGTCGGTAACGATCACGCGATCGGTGTTCAGTGTCGAAAGCTGCTCGCCGATCTCGCACCCGAACTCCTGCGCCACGTTGAAGCGCGCCACGGCCTCAAGCTGCGACTCGTGGGCCACGGGCGCGCCAAACTCCAGCGCCCGAAAGGCGCAGTAATCGGCCACGCGCTCCAGCACTGCCGCTGAGATTTGCGAGGCATCCATGGGCCGGCTGTCGAGTACCGCAAACTCGCTGAATCCGGAGTCGTGGCTCAGCAACCGCGGCCCGAATCCGGCATCTCCGAGCAAGCGCGAGCGTTCCGACACCCTCTGGCCAAAACGTCCCAGCCCTTGAAATTTGTAGAGCCGCCGCGAGTCCGGGGATAGAAACTTCAGCCGCTCCATCTGCGTCCACGAGGCCGGCCACTGGGACTCGTCGCCGTAGAAGCCCCGCCGCCACTCGCCACCACCCACGTAGAGTCCGCGATCCGCGGGCGTGTAGTCTGTCGGGCCGACACAGAGCGAGCGAAACGCCCGCCAGCGCGTTGCGCCATCACGCGCGGTGAGCGCATCCGGGTCGGGATAGCGGCTGCCGAGAAAGGTGATCCGCTCCCGAGCCACTCCGGATACCAGCAGCGCGTCTCCGACCGAGAGGAAAGAGGAGCCGCTGATCCCCGGACCTTCATCCACCACCAGGAAGTGCGCCAAGGCTGATCGCCGGCGCGCAATCCAGCGCAACTGCTGCGGCGAAAACGACGACCGCCGGTCATAGGGATGGCCGGTGGGCCGCACCGTGATGCGCTCCGCGCGCGCGCCCCGCCGCTTCAGCGCCGCCGTCACCACCGCGCTCAAGGTGGTGCCGATGCTGCGGATTCCAACCACCGCCGCCGGCCCGCTTGGCAGCGGAACCTCGTCAGCTATCCTCGCGAAATCCAGCGGATGTACGGCGTAGTAGGCGAAACCTTCAGCCGGCGAAAGGTCAAGGGAAGCGGGCACGGTAATGGCTTCGAGCAGCCCCGGCGCTTTCTCCAGCGCGATCTCGCAGCCCGGGAGCTCCAGCAAAGCCTCGGCCACGATGTTGGTAATCGTGGCGGCACACAGTGCGTCGGGCGATGCCTGGTCGGCGAGCGCGCACTCCAGTTCGCCAGCGCGTAACAGCGTGTCCACCAGTGCATCGCGCGACCGGCCGGACAACGAAGTCGCATCCTTCAGCGAGGAACTCAGGCCGGCAAGCACAGCTTTCCCGCCGGAGGTGGTTCGTCCCTCGCGGAACACCCACATGTTGCACGAATTCTCAGAGGCCATTCAGGCGACTTTCTCGCTCTTGCCCTTGGAACCGCGTTCCGAGCGGGCAATGTCCCCATCCTTGTCGATGAAATAAAGGAAGCGGTTGTCACGATCGATCGCGTGCTCCACCAATACCTGGGAATCGCCTTCTCCCGACTTCGCCTTGTGGCAAACGTTGCCACTTCCGTCGATAAAGTACAGGTAGTTCTTGTAATCCCGTGGCAGGTTTAACTGTTTTACTTTTTCGGCCATAACGACTCCGTCAAAGTTAGATTCGCCCAGGCCGCACACCGATGCCTGCTCAAGTGTCGCCTGGCTGCACCACTTCCGTGGCAGTACGGCGAGCCCATGGTCTTAAACTCTTTGTGTTCTTTGCTGAGTGTCACTACGGAGGGTTGTCGAGTCACAAAATTACAAATTGCAAACTATTGCAAACTACAAATTACCAATGCCTCAACGGGCGCGCCGTTTTCGGATCGCCCGCCTCGGCGATGGTACCGCCGCCTTTGCCTGTTCTTCTTCCGGCGACAACACGCGGCGGACAATCGGTCCGATCAATCTGTACTTCCTCTCCAACGTCTTTCCGTCATCGGCCTTGACGCGCAAGGTGAAGGTGGGCAGCACGCCCTCCTTGCCGAAATCCGCGGTCCCCACGGTCACGGGGAAGACGCCGATCAGGTTGCGCTCCCGATACGCGGTCTCATAGCGGTGCCGTTTCACGTTCCAGGTGAAGATGCGCGCCTGGTTGTAGTCCCACGGCAGGCCGTCTTTGTTGTCCGTCAGCAGCACGATATATTGCGAGACTTTCCTGTCCTCGTCGGCCACTTGGTTGAGCACAAAGTAGGCGACAATCCGCTGGCCTTCCGAGTACTGGGCGACTTCCAGCGGCACGTCCATGTCCACCATGCGCGCCAGCACCCACCCGGTGTGCCGGTCCTGATCGCGCACCAGCAGCCAGTCTTCGAGCGGGACCTGCGGCTCTTCGGCCTTCGCTGCCGCCTTTTTGGTACCCGGCTTCTCCGGTCTCGGCAGCGCCGGATTCACCTTCGTCTGCGGCTTCTCCGCCGTCTCGCGCTTCAGCACTTGCACCTTGGCCGCATCCGGCAACTGAAAGAGGTGATCGGTTTCGCGGCCGGGGGTGAGGTGCATGTTCAAGCTGGCGCGCGTGGTCCCATGCGCCTGTACCGGGTAGGCCGCGCTGCTGGAGGAGAGCTGTTGAAATCCGTCGTGCACGTCGGCATCGACCAGGTAGCGCTCCTCGATCCATCCGATCTCGCCGCGCGGGCTCTTGACCCGTATAAACCGCCGGCTCTTTTCCAGGACCTCGACCTTCTCCCCGTTATGCACCGTGCCGGCTTTGTTGTACACGGCGGCCACGCGATCGCGCAGGTTTGCCTGCTGCGCGGCGACGTAGGCCACGTCCGCTTTCTTCTGCGACCCGCGTTTGCAGCCTGACAGCAGCAGCGCCAGAGAGATGGCGAGGATGGCGACCCACAACCATGTAGCCGGAGGTGTTCGGCTTGAATTCACGTAGATTTCACTATATCGCAGCGTGCTGCGCACATCTGTGACGCACAACCAGACACGTCTGAAAACGCTATGCCTCGCCGCACCTGCGAGGCCGCGTCGCATGAGCCGGAGCTTCGAGCAGAGTCGCGGCAGTTTACGCCGCTGGTCAGCGCGATCGTCGGCGAAGCCATGATGGCAAGATTTTCAGGGATTCTGCCCGGAATCGCGGGCCTCGCGCAAGAAAAGAAAAGTGGCTAGTGGCTGGAAACCGGCAGACACCAAAACACCAAATCAATCGGATCGTTTTGCTCGGCTGCCCGCTGGCCACCGACCACTAGCTACTGGTTTTACGCTGCATCGTCCTCACTGGCGCGATTGGACGGAGTTTCGTTGGCTATTTTTGCGGCCGTGGATACAGGCGGTCGACTGGCAGTCGGCATCGGTTCGGGCATGTTTTCGTTGGAAGTCTTCGGATGCAGCCGCATCTTGCGGCGCAGCCGCCGCTCAGCGTCATCCCAAGTTCCCCGTGCCCTTTCTAGCCCCCGATGAGCCGCGCCTCGACCCTGCTCCTCGGCTTTCCGGAGCGTGTCTATCAGGCCCATGTTTTCCCCTCTGAAACTGCGCAGCATCTTTTTGGATGCGAGGCAACGGGCAAGGGATACTGCTGGTCAGCCGCTCCGGCCCGCAGCCGCTCGCATCAGAGCTTCTGGGGAATAGTTGTGCTCTACCGCGTCCCGGGTCTAAGCTGCAATTTCTGCGATTTTCATGCTGCCGTTCAAGATCATCT
>Ga0326726_10002225_pt1 | contig 17894 bp, 16 predicted proteins | sample MHFenrmetagenome_2_FD_207603 | JGI IMG/M metagenome (GOLD analysis project Ga0326726, IMG submission 207603) | Lab enriched peat soil microbial communities from Michigan Hollow, Ithaca, NY, United States - MHF15MN | ecosystem: Environmental > Terrestrial > Soil > Wetlands > Peat | place: USA... | reverse complement strand
ATATATAAATCTTGTTTTATTTTAAATTTAGTGTGTATTATGAGTAGTGTGGTAGTGATTTTTTTTGATTTGCTTGACTTAATTGAGAAAAAATATATATATTTACTACATAAATAACCGGCAATCGCATAGTCCCCAAAGCATTGCGAATCCTCATTAATGATAAAGCTCCACATTTATCATGGCAATAAGTAAAGTAAAATGGTTTGACGGCAAAAAGGGCTACGGCTTTATTTTGAATCCGGATGGAGGAGAGGACATTTTTGTCCATTTCTCAGCTATTGTTTCAGATCAGAGTTTCAAGGTACTGAATCAGGATGCCGAAGTGGATTTCGAGCTTGATCAAACCCAGAAAGGGTTACAGGCAAAGAATGTTCGCGAAATTACCGAGAACAGTCACTCAGAAGTTCTGTCTTACCCGGCTCAGTCATACGGTTAGAACCTGCTTCTGAAGTACTTTCAACAGGTACAGTGCTTCCTGATTAATGCCTGTTGCCGACAGTTGAATTATCAGTACTCTTTGTACCCTCTGGGATTTTGTAATGATTTCAGAGGGTTATCGGTCTGTGAAATTCATTGTTGATACATACCGGCATTATGAGAGGAGGGAGTTTTCCCTGAAGCTGAACCAGCCTGTGCTTCCGATGATGATATGATCAAGGAGATCTATCTGAATCAGTGAACTTGCTTCTTTCAGCAGTGAAGTGACCTGTTTGTCAGCATTGCTGGGTTCCACATCTCCTGATGGATGATTGTGCACCAGAATGATGGCATGGGCACTCTCCCTGATAGCGGCCTTGAATACCTCTCTCGGGTGAATGAGTGATGCGTTCAGTGTTCCGACTGAAACGAGTTCGTTTTTTATGATCTGGTTTTTGGTGTTCAGGTGCAGAACAAAGAGGTGCTCTTTTTTCTCATCAGGGATTCTGCCTGTCATGTATTCGAAAACGTCTCGAGCCGCCTGAATTTTTTTGTTCTGGTTACGGACGAAATGAAGCCGTCTGTTCAGTTCAAAGATCGCCACTATCTGCATGGCCTTTGCCTCTCCGATTCCTCTTGTTTTCTGAAGCTCCACGATTGTGATATCCGCAAGCTTTTCAAGTCCGACTCTTGCAATGAGTTCGTTGCAGGTATCGATGATGTTGAGATTTTTTGTTCCCGATTGAAGGATTATCGCGAGCAGTTCCGCGGGGCTGAGTGAGGCAGGTCCTGTAGTGAGAAATCGCTCTCTCGGTCGGTTTTCGGGATCCAGATCGTGGATTCGCATAATGCAGGTTTCAATTTTTACGTCGAGCTGTTTCTTTTTGATATCGTAAAATAAGCGTATTTATTTAAGTCGCAAAAAAAGGTGGTAGTAGAGATGGGGTTATAAAGCTTCTCCCACGTGTCATTTCGAATCCTGCGAAGCGGGTGAGAAATTTCTTTTTCACGGAGTCATGATTGGTATGCTATCCACCAACCGCAACATCAGTAGATTCCTCTTTCTCTCTGCGTTCGGAATGACAGATAGCCTCACTGTGTCACATCGATTCCGACTTGCCCCGATGAGTCACGTCGATCCCGAACGCTTCCCCAATTTGTCATCCCGAGTCTCGACGCAGTCGGGAGGAGGGATCTCAGCCAAGGAGTCTCGATTGGTCCGCTATACTTCACAAAAAGAAACGCCAGTAGATTCCTCTCTGCGTTTGGAATGACAGAGAGACGTCTGCTGGAGTCTGGATTTGCAGCACCCTGAAGGGGAGCTGCAAATTAGATGTTCATGTTATTGTTTAAAGCTGCGTAGCGCTCTCTTCCGCCTTCGGAACAGAGGCTTTGACGGTGAAGAGGTGATAGTTCATACTGTCCTGGAGTGCCTGGAGACTTGCTTCGATGATGTTGGTCGAAACGCCGACAGTGCCCCAGGTGTATCGGCCATTGCTGGTTTCGATCAGTACTCTTACCTTCGCGCTGGTACCGCGTTTTTCTTCAAGTACCCGGACCTTGTAGTCAACCAGCTTTATCCCCTTGATTTCGGGGTAGAAGTGTATAAGGGCCTTGCGCAGGGCCTTGTCGAGCGCGTTGACGGGGCCGTCACCAACGGCGACTATAAGCTCGATCTCTCCGCCAACCAGCACTTTGAGTACAGCCTGATCAAGATTTTTGGCATCTCTGGATGACTCAATCTGAAGTTTTGTTTCAAGCACTTCAAAGAATGGTTTGAAGTTGCCGAGTTCCTTTTGAAGAATAAGTTCAAAAGAGGCCTCTGCTCCATCAAACTGGTACCCTTTGTGCTCAAGCTCCTTGATATGGTTGACAAGGTTTTTGATCTGTTCCCCTTTTTCAGGGATAGTAATTCCAAGTTCGTTGGCTTTGTAGCGGATGTTGCTCTGACCGGCCAGTTCCGAAACAAGAACCCTCTGGCGGTTTCCGACAAGTGAAGGGTCGATATGCTCGTAGAGCGAACTCTCTTTCATCACGGCGCTGACGTGAATACCTCCTTTGTGGGCAAAAGCTGATTTTCCGACAAAGGGAGCGCGGGTGTTTGATGGCATATTGAGAATCTCGTAGACAAACTTGGAGAGCTGTGTCAGCTTGGCGAGATTTTTGACGGAGGTTTGGTTGCCTTCAAGCTTCAGCATGATGTTCGGAATGATGCTGATGAGGTTGGCGTTGCCGCACCTTTCGCCGATACCGTTGATGGTTCCCTGGATGTGGGTTGCGCCAGCCATGATGGCGGCAATGGAGTTTGCTACGGCGAGATCTCCGTCATTATGGCTGTGAATGCCGACAGGAACTCCGGTAACCTGCAGTACGTGGCGGACGATATCCGTCACTTCATGGGGGAGTGAACCGCCGTTGGTGTCGCAGAGGACTATTCTCGATGCCCCGCCCTGAACGGCCGAGAGCAACATCTTCAGTGCAAACGCCTCGTTGTTCTTGTACCCATCAAAGAAGTGTTCGGCATCAAAAAAAACTTCGCGTCCTTCGCTTTTAAGGAAGGCGACCGATCGGAAAATCAACTCGGCATTCTCTTCGTCTGAAATTCCAAGGCTTTTTTCTGAGTGGGCCTGCCAGGTTTTGCCGAAGATCGTGACAACAGGGGTCTCTGATTGGAGGAGCCCGAGCAGATTGGGATCGGTTTCAACACTTTTTGCGAAACGTGCCGTTGAGCCGAAAGAGCAGAGTTTTGCCTGTTTGAGATCCAGCTTGCGGGCCTTCAGGAAAAACTCCTCATCTTTGGGGTTACTGCTCGGCCAGCCGCCTTCAATATAGTCCATGCCGAACTCGTCCAGCTTTTCGGCTATGATCAGCTTGTCCTGTACGGAAAGGTTGATGTGCTCACCCTGCGTACCGTCCCGCAGGGTGGTGTCGTAAAGTTCTATGTTTTTTTGTTGAACAGTCATAAATCAGCGTTGCGCCATTAAATTTTCCTGCCGTGCATAAGCAAAAATACCTCCGGCTTCTATGATGCTGAATACATCGCCCAGTGCATTGAGCTTATAGGTTACATTGCGGCTCAGATTCTCGATGGTGTTTGCTTTCACATCGATTTTCAGCTCGTCACCGGTGTGGATAAGCTGGTTGAGATTTTCGGCCGTCTCATAGGGGATAACAAAACCACCATCTACACAGTTGCGGTAAAAAATGCGCGCATATGATTCAGCGATTATGGCTTTGGCACCGGCAACTTTCAGTGCGAACGGAGCATGTTCTCTGGATGAGCCGCAGCCGAAGTTCGGCCCGGCGATGATGATCGTGAATTCGGAACTGTACTCTCCATCCCGGATGAAGGGGATGTTGCCTTCAGGCAGGCCGCCCTGTTCGGGAGGAACGCCTGAAAGAGCATATTTCCCGTAAAGCTTCACCTCTTCGGGGTCGGAGAGGCTGTACACGAGATGTTCGGCCGGAATTATCTGGTCGGTGTCGATATTTTTGCCCAGTACATAGGCTTTTCCCTGAATGATTGTGTCCATAGTGGTTGTTTCCTTACAAGTTCATTCGATCCATTAGGTGAACTATTTATTTGTTGCGCGATTCGATTGCTTCGTTGGTCCCGACGAGTCGGGATCAAAATCCTCATGTACTTCGCGTACACTCCGGTTTCTGCGCTCCGTCCGCCTTGCACTCAAACCGCTCACTACAATAAATAGCTCCCCTCTTTAGTTTGCCAATTCTGCCGTTCAGAGAAAATCTCTCGGATCGGTCAGTTTGCCCGTAACTGCTGACGCCGCTGCTGTGAGCGGGGATGCCAGGTAGACTCCGGCATGCTTGCTGCCCATGCGTCCAGGGAAGTTACGGTTGGTGGTTGATACCACAAGGTCGTTGTCAACCGAACGTCCGACGGTGTCTGCAGGACCGCCGAGGCAGGCTGCGCAGGAAGGCAGGGCAATGCTGCATCCTGCATCCTCGAATATCTGCTTCAGGGTCTGCCCGTCGTAGAGTTCACACTCGAGGGCGCGGGCAACCTGAACCGTGGCGGGTACAATGTTTGTTGTAACGGAAACCTGCTTGCCTTTCAGGATTTTTGCCGCCATCACGAAATCGGTCAGTTTGCCGCCGGTGCAGGAGCCGATATAGGACTTGGTTATTTTCGTGCCCTGGACACTTCTGACGGTGGCGCGGTTATCGGGGCTGTGCGGCTGAGCGACGACAGGCTCAAGTTTGCTGACGTCGTAGCGGTACTGGCTGTGATATTTTGCGTCAGGATCGCTCTGAAAGAGCTCATAGGGTTTCTGGCTTCTTGCCTTGACATAACTCTCGGCAACGCTGTCGGCAGCGATGATGCCGTTCATGCCTCCTGCCTCGATTGCCATATTGGTGAGCGTCATTCTCTCTTCCATCGGAAGTGAAAAAATTGCCTCTCCATCGAACTCCATGGCCCGGTATGTTGCTCCGTCGGTAGTGATATCGCCGAGAATCTGCAGGATCAGGTCTTTTGCCGTCAGATATTCCGGCATTTTGCCGTCGAAGGTGAACTTGATCGATTCCGGTACTTTTTCCCAGAGCTTGCCGGTGCCGAGAATGAATGCTGCATCGGTGTTGCCGATACCGGTGCCGAACATGCCGAATGCGCCGGATGTACAGGTATGCGAGTCGGTTCCGAAGAGTACGGTTCCGGGCAGATTGAATCCTTCCTCAGCCAGAGCGACATGGCAGACGCCCTTGTAGCGCTCGGAACCGACATCGTAGTAGTGCGGGAGGTTCTGTTCTGCGGCAAATTGGCGCAGAAGGTCGATATTGCGGTGTGCATGCTCGTTGGCAGTGAAAATATAGTGATCGGGCAGTACGACAACTTTCTGGGGGTCCCAGACTTTTGCATCCGGCCCGAACTCCTGTTTGAAAATATCGAAAGTCGGCGGTCCGCAGACGTCATGGGTAAGCAGTATGTCGACATTCAGCCAGACGCTCTCACCGGCGTCAACAAATTTACGGTTGGCTGCCCTTGCAAGGATTTTCTGAGTTATGGTTTGTTGCATGGTTTCTTAAACCCCGTTATCTATGGTTTCAGTAGAGTTGTCTTGAAAATGATGCTGGCGCATACCGAGAGCCTGCAGATAGGCCTTGGCACTTGCTTCGATAATATCGGTTGATACTCCTCTTCCGTTGAAGGAAACGTTGCGGTCCCTGATGCGCACCAGCGCTTCTCCGAGTGCCTGACGTCCTGCTGTGGTTGAACGGACCGAGTAGGAGCTGACCATCGACTCTATGCCGAGTGCCCTCTCAATGGCTCTGAAACAGGCATCGACCGGGCCGTCACCGGTAGCCGATTCTTCATACACATGTTTGTCGTGCTTTATTCTGACCGTTGCCGTGGGGATCGAAGCGGTACCGCTGTTGATATGCAGGTAGTCCAGTTCAAAAGCGTTCACGGGTCTGGTCAGTTCATCGCCCATGAGTACTCTCAGATCGTCATCGAATACCTCTTTCTTTTTGTCGGCGATTTCGACAAAGCGGCGGTATACCGATTCAAGTTCCGCATCCTGCAGTTTGTAGCCGAGCGCAAGGAGACGGGACTGCAAGCCGTGTTTGCCGGAATGGCGTCCGAGTACAATACTTGTCTGCGGTACGCCTACCGATTCCGGCGTCATGACTTCATAGGTTTCACGGTTTTTGAGCATGCCGTCCTGATGAATGCCGGACTCGTGAGAGAATGCGTTGTCGCCGACAATTGCCTTGTTGGGCTGTATGATGATGCCGGTAAAGGTCGATACCATACGGCTGGTATTGTAAAGCTCTTCGGTTACGACATCGGTATAGAAGTTGTGCAGGTCGCTGCGGACTTTCAGCGCCATGACGATCTCCTCAAGCGATGCATTTCCTGCACGTTCTCCGATCCCGTTCATGGAGCACTCAACCTGGCGGGCGCCGTGCTGCAGAGCACTGAGTGTGTTGGCGACGGCTAGACCCAAATCGTTATGACAGTGTACGCTGATGACGGCGTTGCGGATGTTCGGGACATTTCTGCAGAGAGCCGATATTTTTTCACCGAACTCCGAAGGCCAGGTGTAGCCTGTCGTATCGGGAATGTTGACCGTTGTTGCTCCTGCCGATATAACAGCTTCAACGATTTCCGCAAGGTAACCGGGATCGGTGCGTCCGGCATCTTCAGCGGAAAATTCAATATCGTGTGTAAACGTTTTTGCAAAGGCTACTGCGTCTACCGCCATTCTGAGAATGGTCTTACGCTTCTGCGGCAGGGTGAGTCCGTAGCGCTCGCTGCCGAACTTGCCGGCGATATGGATGTCGGAAGTGCCGATGAAGGTATGGATACGGGGATTGCGTGCCTCTTTGAGTGCTTTCCATGCTGCGATGATGTCGCCCTCGACTGCTCTGGCGAGTGCGGCAACAACCGCTCCCGACTCTGAGCCAACGCGTTGTACAGCTTCAAGCTGCAAGGGTGATGAAGCCGGAAATCCGGCTTCAATGATATCGACCCCGAGCTTTTCGAGCTGCCGGGCAATCTCCACCTTTTCCTGGACATTCAGCGATGCGCCGGGAGATTGCTCTCCGTCGCGCAGCGTGGTGTCAAATACCAGAATTTTTTCTTTCACCAATGCTCTCCGCCTTTGTTTTGTTCAGGCGCCAAGATGCCTGACAATTGCTGCAGTCATCTCTGTTGTAGAAACAACTGGATCTCCGGGTGCAGCAATATCTGCTGTCCGCAAACCGGTGGCCAGGGTCGCCTCGATTGCCTGTTCGATTTCGCGTGCAAGTTCCGGCTTGTTAAAGCTGTGCTCAAACATCATCGCAACAGATGCGATCGTCGCAATGGGGTTTGCCTTGTTTTGTCCTGCAATATCGGGCGCACTGCCATGAATCGGTTCATACAGGGCATACGTTGTGCCTATACTGGCCGACGGGAGCATGCCGAGGCTGCCGGTAATCATGCCGGCGATGTCGCTCAGAATATCGCCAAACAGGTTGCTGGTGACGATAACGTCAAACTGTTTCGGGTTGCGTACAATCTGCATTGCGGCGTTATCGACATACATATCGCTTAGCTCAACTTCAGCATACTCTTTGTGGATTTCATGCACCACATTTCTCCAGAACTGAGAGACTTCAAGGACGTTGGCTTTGTCGATGGAGATAACTTTTCCTTTGCGTTTCCGGGCAGCTTCAAACGCCAGACGGGCAATTCGCTCAACTTCATAACGCTCATAGACCATGGTGTTCCAGCCCCTGTTTTCGTCGTAGCCGCGAGGCTGGCCGAAATATATGCCGCCGGTAAGTTCCCTGAAAACGAGGAAATCCGTACCCCGAACCACATCAGCCTTGAGAGATGATGCGTCAATCAGTGCGTCGTAAACTTTCGCCGGCCTCAGGTTTGCGAACAGCTCAAGCTCTTTGCGGATTTTGAGCAGGGCAGCTTCCGGTTTGTGTTCGTGAGGAAGCTTTTCCCATTTCGGGCCGCCGACAGCTCCGAGAAGCACAGCGTCACAATTTTTGCACGCTTCAAGTGTTTCCTGGGTGAGCATCTCTCCATGCAGGTCGTAGGAAGCGCCACCGAAAGGGTGTTCTTCAATGACTGTTTCAAAGCCATGTTTCTTCGAGAGCTGTTCCAATACAGAAACAGCTCCGGCAACGACTTCCGGGCCGATACCGTCACCCGGAATTGATACGATCTTGTACATGCTTCTGTTCTATTATTTTTTAATCAGCCAGCTCATCATATCGCGGAGCTTTGCGCCAACCTTTTCAATCGCGTGGCCGCTGTTGTCAGCACGAAGCTTGTTCAGGTTTTTGTAGCCGCCGTTGCACTCATCGATAAACTCTTTGGCGAAACGGCCGTCCTGTACCTCTTCAAGAATTTTTTTCATCTCAGCCTTCACCGCAGGGGTGATAAGACGAGGTCCGCGGGTCATGCCGCCGTACTCGGCCGTGTCGCTTACCGAGTAGTTCATTCTTGACAGACCACCTTCATAATAGAGATCAACAATCAGTTTCAGCTCGTGCATACATTCAAAGTAAGCGAGCTCTTCGGGATAGCCGGCTTCGACAAGGGTTTCAAATCCGGCCTTGATCAGCTCGGCTGAACCGCCGCAGAGTACGGCCTGTTCGCCGAAAAGATCGGTTTCCGTTTCATTTTTGATGGAGGTTTCAATGACGCCGGCTTTTGTTCCGCCGAGAGCTTTTGCCCATGCAAGCGCCTGCTGTTTGGCCTCTCCGGTATAGTCCTGATGAACTGCGATAAGGCAGGGGACACCGTTGCCTTGGGTGAATGTGCGGCGAACAAGGTGGCCCGGGCTTTTCGGAGCAATCATGATGACGTTGATTGTCGATTCCGGCACAATCTGTTTGTAATGAATATTGAATCCGTGAGCAAAAGCAAGGGTGTTGCCCGGTACAAGGTTCGGGGCGATTTCACTCTCGTAGATCGCTTTCTGGGTCTGGTCGGGAAGGAGCACCATGACTATATCCGCCCACTTGACCGCTTCAACAACGGTTTCGACCTGCAGGCCGGCTTCACGTGCCTTTGCAGCCGATGAGCTGTCGGCACGAAGTCCTACGCAGACGTTCAGGCCGCTGTCCTTGAGGTTCAGTGCATGAGCATGACCCTGGCTGCCGTAACCGAGTATTGCAATATTTTTCCCCTGCAGATAACCGAGATCGGCATCCTGCTCATAATAAACGTTCATCTCTGAAATGGTTTTGATTGAATAATACAGTTTAAAATGGTTTCACTCTCCCCGGTGGATCGCCACAGCACCGGAACGGGCAAGTTCTTTTATGCCGTACGGCCTGAAGATATCAATAGTTGTGTTGATCTTGTCCGGAGTACCGATGACCTCAATAGTAATTGATTTTTGTTTTATATCCACGACTTTTCCCTTAAAAACATTGATCAGCTCAAAAATCTCATGCTGCACGCTCTTGCTGAGTTTCAGGGTCATCAGAAGCAGCTCACGCTCAACATGAGGCTGTTTGGTCAGATCAATAACCTTGATCGTGTCGATAAGCCGGTTGAGTTGTTTGAGCACCTGGCTGATGATCTGGTCGTCACCACGCGTCACTATGGTCATGCGCGAAATTTCACTGTCTTCGGTCTCTCCGATAGAGATGCTTTCAAGGTTGAAACCCCGTGCGCTGAACATGGCGGCAACCCTGTTGAGGGTACCGAACTTGTTTTCAACCAGTACAGAAATAATGTGTCTCATAGTCCAATTCAAACCATTGTTTTTGGATTTAACCTTGCCAGGAGCATATCTGAAATTGAGCCTCCTGCAGGGACCATAGGGAAGACCATATCTTTTTTGACAACCTTGAACTCAACCAGAACAGGCCCGTCGTTGTATGCAAGGGCCTCTCTTACCGCGTCTCTTGCTTCGGCAGGGTTTTCTGCGCTGAGCGCTTTGCATCCGAACGCCTCTGCAACCTTGACAAAGTCGGGGTTGCTGTCGCCAAGATCGGTAAAAGAGTATTTTTCCTTGTGGAAAAGCTCCTGCCACTGACGTACCATACCCAGGAAACTGTTGTTGATCAGGAAGATTTTTACAGGAAGTTTATGATGAACTGCCGTAACAAGCTCCTGGACATTCATCATGAACCCGCCGTCACCGCAGAAGAGCACCACCGGGCGATCCTTGATTCCGAAGGCGGCGCCTATGGCCGCCGGCAGCCCATAACCCATGGTGCCGAGCCCGCCGCTGGTGATGATCGAGCGCGGATGGATGAACTTGAAATACTGCGATGTCCACATCTGATGCTGGCCGACATCGGTAACAACAACGGCATTGCCTGCGGTTTGTTTTGAAACCTCTTCAATGACAAACTCGGTTCTGAGCGATTTTTCATCGATAGTGTAGGAGAGCGGGCAGGCCTCTCTCCATGCCTGGATCTGGGCAAGCCAGGGTTCCCGGCTTTCTGAATTTTCCGGCAGAACGACATTGAGTGATGCCAGAAAGTGTTTCGCGTCGCCGACAACAGGCAGATCAACCTTGACGTTTTTATCGACATTGGTCGGGTCAACGTCATTGTGGATCTTGTATGCCTGGGGGGCGAACGTCTCGATCTTTCCGGTGACCCTGTCGTCAAACCTGGCTCCTACGGCAATAAGGAGATCGCAGTTATTGACGGCCTGGTTGGCCCAGTAGGTTCCGTGCATACCGAGCATGCCCATGCTGAGCGGATGGTTTGCGGGGAAAGCTCCGAGTCCCTGCAGGGTCATTGTTACCGGTATATTCTGTTTTATGGCAAGTGCACGAAGCTCTTCAGAGGCTTCTGCGCTGATCACTCCGCCACCAATATAGAGCAGTGGCCGTTTTGCCTCGCTGATTTTATGTGCCGCTTTTTCGATCTGGTTGGGATGGCAGATGAGCGTCGGCTTGAAGCCGCGTATATCAACTGTTTCCGGCCACTCGAAAACGCATGATGAGTTCAGAACATCTTTCGGCATATCGATAAGAACCGGGCCAGGTCTGCCTGTTGTAGCCAGAAAAAACGCCTTTCGGATGGTTGCCGCTAGTTCCCTTACATCCTTGACAAGGAAGTTGTGTTTCGTTATCGAGCGGGTGATACCGACAATATCGGCCTCCTGAAAGGCATCGTTACCGATCAGTGAGCTTGGAACCTGTCCGGTAAAGACAACCATCGGAGAGGAGTCCATGTAGGCGTTGGCTATGCCGGTGACCGTATTGGTCGCACCGGGTCCGGATGTGACAAGCACAACTCCGGGTTTTCCCGTGGCGCGGGCGTACCCTTCCGCCATATGGGTTGCACCCTGCTCATGACGCACAAGGATGTGTTCTATGTCATCGACGTCATAGAGTGTTTCATAAACTTTCAAGAGGGATCCGCCGGGATACCCGAAAATATATTCAACGTGTTCACGCCGCAGACATTCGAAAAATATTTCTGAGCCATTGAGTGTTGGGCCTGATGAATGCATAGCTGGATTATTTAGGTTCACAGGATGCTGGGTTCTTGAGTATGGCGCCGGTATTAGCCGATGTTACCATCTGGGCATACCTTGCCAGATACCCTTTTTTTATTTTTGGCTCAAACGTCTTCAGCGCTGCCAACCGTTCTTTGATAATCTCTTCCGTCAGGTCGACCGAAATGGTCCGGTTCGGAATGTCGATGGTGATGATGTCGCCGGTATTGATGGCAGCAATCGGACCTTTATCCGCGGCTTCAGGGGAGACATGACCGATGCAGGCTCCTCTCGATCCTCCGGAGAACCGTCCGTCGGTGATGAGCGCAACCGACTCGCCCAGACCCCTGCCCATGATGGCACTGGTTGGTGAGAGCATTTCCGGCATTCCGGGGCCGCCTTTTGGTCCCTCATAGCGGATAACCACGACATCTCCCTGCTTGACATCGTCTTCCATGATCCCTTTGATGGCATCATCCTGAGAGTCATAGACCTTTGCCGGGCCGGTATGGTTCAGCATAGCCGGGCTCACTGCACCGGTTTTGACAACGGCACCCAGCGGGGCAAGATTGCCGTACAGAACCGCCAGCCCTCCTGTTGCGGAGTAGGGGTCCTGAATGCTTCTGATAACTGTCCTGTCGTTGACTTCCGCTTCAGCAATATTCTCTCCGAGTGTTTTGCCGGTTACGGTCAGGGCAGAGAGGTCCAGAAGGCCCTCTATGTTACTGAGCTCATGCAGAATGGCCGATACTCCGCCTGCCCGGTCTACATCCTCGATATGGACGTCCATGGTGGCAGGGCTGACTTTGCAGATATAGGGCGTTTTTGCTGATAGTGCGTTCAGTTCAGAAAAGTCAAAATCGAGTTCAGCTTCATTGGCAATGGCAAGGGTATGCAGAATGGTGTTGGTACTGCCTCCCATGGCGAAGTCAAGGGCAAACGCGTTCAGGAGGGCACTGCGCGTAAGTATGTCCCTTGGTCTGATGTTCTTGTTTACCAGGTCGATAATCCGGCGCGAGGCCTCTTTGACCAGTTCATTGCGTCGCGGATCGATGGCAAGTATGGTGCCGTTTCCCGGCAGTGCAAAGCCGAGTGCTTCGCTCAGGCAGTTCATTGAATTTGCCGTGAACATGCCTGAGCAGGAACCGCATCCGGGACAGGCGCTATCTTCTATGGTTTCCAGTTCGCATTCGCTGATTTTTCCAGTGCTGAACTGGCCAACGGCCTCGAAAACCGAAATCAGATCAACAGTTTTTCCGGCAGGAGTATGACCCGCTTTCATGGGACCGCCGGAGACAAAAATAACAGGAATGTTGATGCGCAGAGCGGCCATCATCATGCCGGGTGTGATTTTGTCACAGTTCGGAATGCAGACCAGTCCGTCCAGACGGTGAGCTTCAGCAACGGTCTCGACACTGTCGGCAATAAGTTCACGGCTCGCAAGAGAGTAGCGCATGCCGATATGGCCCATGGCAATTCCGTCACAAACACCGATGGTATTGAATTCAAAGGGTACACCTCCGGCCTTGCGGACCTCTTCCTTTGCAATTCTTCCCAGATCCTGCAGATGAGCATGACCCGGGATCAGTTCGTTAAAAGAGTTGCAGATTCCGATGAATGGCTTTTTAAAGTCGCTGTTTGAAACAATTGAACCAGTGGCTTTCAACAGGCTGCGGTGCGGCGCTTTTTCATATCCGCTTTTTATCGTATCAGATCTCATTGCAGTAAAGATTGTTTTTGGCAATTAAAAAAAACTCCGGGACCGCCGTTCCCGAAGCCACTGAAATGAAAGGTCTGAAAAGAGATAAATGGACTTGGGACCGGCACCTGGTTTAGAGCACAGTAATGCTCACCTGCGGAATCACCACAGAGAGCACCATTCCGATCCTGGAATTGAAGGAGTTCAGCAAATGTGCACTCATACCGCCGCTTACAGCAAGTGACAGTGGCGCCGGTTTTTCGGAACCGTATCTTGTGCGGAAGATATGTGGATGAGATGCAGACATTGACAAAAACGGGTTTCTTCGAAAGAAAACGAAAACTGGACGCAATTTACATTTAATGTTCTACTAATACAAACAATAAAAATGTTCGGGCCTGCAGGATAATTGCTGTTTATTGTGTAGAGTTAAAATGATATTTTTTAAGCACTCTTGTTTTTTTTTCGGTGCGGTTATTTCCAGAATAATAAAAATAACAGAATCATGCTGAACCTCCAGGCTCCGTTATCACAGGATATTCCAGTCTTTTTTCTGACACTTTGTCTTATTCTGCTTTTTGTGATTCCTGCAGAACTGCTTACCAGAAAATTCGGAGTCAGCATTCTTGTCGTCAGAAAAATTGTTCACCTCTCTATGGGCGTAGTACTTTTTTTTGTACCGGCCTATTTCCATTCCAACTTTTATCCTGCACTGCTCGGGCTTGTGTTTCTGGTGCTCAATGCCCTGAATATGCGATTCAGCTGGTTCAGGGCGCTGCTGGCCGGAAATGGCAGCAAGGATCTTCACTCTTCCCAGGCAGTACAAAGTTATGGCTCGCTGCTGTTTCCCCTGGTGTTTCTCTGCCTGGTTCTTTTTCTATGGGACTCACACAAATGGATTGTGCAGATTTCAATGCTTGTCATGGGCGTAGGTGATTCGCTCGCGGCTCTTGTCGGCGGTTCGGTCGGCAAAAAACATATCGAGCACCTGACAAAAAATCCCAAAACCGTTGAGGGTTCGCTGACCATGTTTTTCAGCAGTTTGCTTCTGCTCGGCAGTACGCTCACGGTATTCAGCCGTGATTTCACTGGAGGTCTGGCCGGAAAGCCGCTTATCATGCTTCTTCTGCTTGCGCTGCTCCTGGCTCTTGTTGCTACGGCGGTCGAAGCGTTGTTATCGTATGGTCTGGACAACTTTTTTATTCCGCTCTCTATCGCGTATGTCCTCTATGTGCTTGAAATGAATCAGACCATTCTGATCGAGCATTTTCTTATTGGCGGACTTTTTGCGTTTCTTCTTGCGTTTTTCTCAATCAAGGTTAAATTCCTCAATAACAGCGGTGCGACGGCAACATTTCTTCTGGGAACGACAATTTTCGGAATAGGAGGAATGGCCTGGACAGTTCCGCTACTGACTTTTTATCTTCTCTCGTCGGTGCTGTCAAAAGTCGGGAAAAAAAGGAAAGCGAAATTTGATCTGGTCTTTGAAAAAGGTTCACAGAGAGATGCCGGCCAGGTCTATGCTAATGGAGGAATTGCCTGGATATTGATGATTGTATTTTCGCTGACCAGAGATCCTGCAATCTTTTTTGCTTATCTCGGTACGCTTGCAGCAGTGCAGGCAGATACCTGGGCAACAGAAATCGGAACCATGTGGCCGAATCCTAAAGCGCGTCTGATCACGACGTTCAAAGAGGTTCCGGTCGGCACTTCCGGAGGCGTTTCCGTGCCGGGCACGTCGGGTGCTTTTATCGGCTCGCTTTTCATCTGCGCAAGCGCGATGCTGTTCGATGTCAGGTGGCTCTCTGAGTTCGGGCTCTTTCAATCCCTTCTTCTCATCGGTTTTTCCGGGCTGCTGGCAAGTCTTGTCGACAGCTTTTTCGGTGCAACGGTTCAGGCCCAGTATTTTGATCCGATTCGCGAAAAAGTGACTGAAAGGACGCACAGTTTGTCTCCAGACGGAATGCTGGTTGAAAACCGGCTTCTGAAGGGCATGCCTTTTGTCAATAATGATCTGGTCAACACGCTTTGTGCGCTGTCGGGTTCAGCGCTGGCATATACGGTGATTCAGAACCTGCACTTATTTTAACGAACCTTAATTGTAGCTATCGATATGCTTGATTCTAAACTCGGGATTTTTGGCCTGCTTTCGGATGCCGGACCGGTTGTCCTGTTTGTACTTTTTGTGCTGCTCTCTTTTTCTGTTGTGTCGTGGGCGATCATTGCCTACAAGTTTGGGTATGTGCGTAAATCACTGAACGAGTCCCGAGCGTTTCTTGACTTTTTTTTCGATGTCTATAATGTCGACAAGGTATTCTCGGAAAGTGAACAGTTCAGAAACGGCTCCCTGCCGAGAGTGTTTCGTTCGGGTTATATTGAGTATCGCGCTCTTGGCGACAAAAGCGATTTCCGTCATGCCAGGACTCGAATAGCCCGGGCAATCAAACGTGAGGCTAATCTGGAAGGCAAGAGGTTGTCGACCCTTGTGCCTTTTCTTGCAACAGTCGGCAATACCGCCCCGTTTATCGGACTTTTCGGAACGGTATGGGGAATTATGACCTCTTTCCATAACATCGGTCAGTCGCAGTCGGCATCTCTGGCCATTGTCGCACCAGGTATTTCGGAAGCCCTCATTGCAACAGCCGCCGGTCTTGCCGCCGCCATTCCTGCAGTTATCGCCTATAACTATTTTACGCAGCAGATCGGTATAATCGAGCGCGATTTGGAGGAGTTTTCTCCGGAATTTGTTGCCTCATTCATTAACGAATCCTCTACAGAGAGCACAATATGATGACTTCCGGAAAAGGCCGTCTGATGAGCGACATCAATGTGACTCCGTTTGTTGATGTCATGCTTGTGCTGCTTATCATTTTTATGGTGACCGCCCCCATGATGACCCATGGCGTCAAGGTTGAAACCCCGCAAACGACCCATGAGAAGATGGATGTATCCGAAAAAGCCCTTGTTATCAGTATTGACGGTTCCAGGAGGGTATATATCAATGAATATCAGTTGAATGCCGATGAAGTTCGCCAGAAGCTGCCGACAATTCTTGATGTGAAGCGGACGGGAGAAGTCTATCTTAAAGCAGATAAATCGCTTCCTTACGGCCTGGTGATGGATGTTATGGCGCAGATCAGGGATGCAGGAATTGAAAAGATCGGTATGGTTACTGAACCGTCGGCTGTTACAGGAAAAAGGCAGTAGATAAGTGGGGCGTATGAAACAAGGTCAGATGGTGATTCATGCTGAAAAAAAATTTGTGTTATGGCTTGCTGCTGCCGCAGCGATGCATATCCTTGTGCTCATTCTGGCATTGTATCTTCAGCTTTGGGATTCCGGCCGGCATAAAAAGCCATCAAAAATTGTAAGCGTTACCCTTGTTTCGGAGCTTGGTACAGGAGGTTCTGCCGGTTTTTCTGAAGAGCCGGCCGGAGCTGCTCCGCAATCGGCATCTGTTCCGGAGTCTGCCCCTGCTCCACCTGCTCCGGAAAAGAAAGAGGTAAAGCAGACGGCTGTACAAGAACCGACTTTGCCGAAGCCATCGAAATCGAAGGTTATTTCCGAGGTCCCGGCGAAACCCAAGCCCGCCGAAACGCAGGAGCAGATCAATAAGGCTCTTCAGCGACTCAAGCAGGCTGTTGATAAGAAAACGGCATCAGAGTCTCAGGCCTCATCGGCCGGTAATCTGAACAACGCGCTTGCCCAGCTTCAAAAGAAAGTCAAAGCAGATGGATCCCGGGGAGGGACAGGCACCGGCACTGGACGGGGCCGCTCATCCGGTGGTCGAGGCGGTGATGGCGGCAGTGGCGGCGGCGGGCCCTACAAGGCGGTCATAGCTTCAATTATTCAGAAGAACTGGGAGTTTTCGCAGCAGATGCTTAAAAGCAGTTACGGAATGGAGGTCTATGTCCGCATCAACATTCTTGCCGATGGAACGATCCGGCAGATTCTTTTTGACAAGAGGGCTCCAAGTGAGTACCTGAACAATTCGGTAAAAAAAGCGCTTGAGAAATCCTCCCCTTTGCCTGCTCTCCCCAAAGAGGAAGGAGCATGGGTTGGATTTGTGTTTACTCCTGAAGGAATCGAGAAGTAAGAAAGTGACCTTTTGTATCCGGGAATTAATTCGCTGTGCGGGAATGGGAAAAATACTTTCGGTATATATGGCGGTTGATGTATATTTGAACGTTTGTACAGATAAACTCTTCCTTTGATCTATACGATATATATGTGATCGGTTGTTGGCGGTGATTCGAATCGTTTGGTATTTAATTGATGTTAAAGCAGGATTTTCAAACCATTTTCAAAGGTAACGGTGGCGATATGCAGCGTTTCAAACCATTTTTTCCCGGGATAATCATTTTCTTCTGTGCCCTGTTGGCATTTCCGCAGCATCTTCCGGCAGCTGAGACAGGGGAGTATATAACCATACGCAAAGAGGGTTCGAATAAAATAGCTCTGGTGCTCAACAAGCCGGATGCTCAGGGGCGAAAAGAAAATGCGTGGGCGGAAAGTCTGAATTCGGTTATCCGGGATGGGCTTGATTTTACCACTCTTTTCAACATGATTTCGCCTCCGCTCAACGTCAAGGAGTATCGTGACAAAAAGACTGTATCGATAAATTTCGGCGCACTCAATTCAGTCGGTGCAGAAGTCTACGCAGGGGGAACGGTAACCGAAAAATCGGGTATGATAAATCTCGACATGGAAGTGTTCGAAACTGCGGGAGCAAAGTCTATCCTCAGAAAAACCTATAAGGGAAAGGAAGGTCAGCTTCGTTCGATGGGACTGGCATTCTGTGCTGATCTCGTTGAACTCCTTACCGGTAAAAAATCGGTTTTC
>Ga0326726_10002224_pt1 | contig 17903 bp, 20 predicted proteins | sample MHFenrmetagenome_2_FD_207603 | JGI IMG/M metagenome (GOLD analysis project Ga0326726, IMG submission 207603) | Lab enriched peat soil microbial communities from Michigan Hollow, Ithaca, NY, United States - MHF15MN | ecosystem: Environmental > Terrestrial > Soil > Wetlands > Peat | place: USA... | reverse complement strand
CGTGCTGCGACCACTTGCCCGGCTGGCGATCGCACAAAGGCTGCCTTACGCGGCGGCGCAGGAATTGCTCAAGCGAGTCTACGTAAGCGAGGCGCTCGACGCGCAGCCGGGCCCGAATGCGCAAAGCACGGTGAGTCGCATCAGTAATGCCACGGGCATCAGCCGCCGCGAGGTCAAACGCCTGACCGCGAACGAGCCGCGTGCGGCTCGCCGGCAACGCTCGCTCGCCGCGGAGCTGTTCGCACACTGGACCACCGCACGCGAGTTTCGCGATCGCCGCGGTGCCCCACGCGTACTCGCACGACAGGGAGCCGGCGCCAGCTTCGAAAACCTCGCCCAGTCCGTCACGCGTGACGTGCATCCGCGCAGCATGCTCGACGAGTTGCTCTCGCTCGGCTTGATCAAACATGACCTCAAGCGCGACACCATTTCTCTCGTACGCGACACGTTCGTACCGCGCGGCAACGCGGCGCGCATGCTCGGCTTCCTCGGCGACAACGTCGGAGACCACGCAAGTGCCGCGGTCGAGAATGTGTTGACCGACGGCAGCCAACACTTCGAACAAGCCGTATTTGCTGATGAGTTGTCGGAGCACTCAGTGAAGAACGCCCGCGCCGCGATTCAAGCGCAATGGCGGACGCTGATCGACGCGCTCGTTCCGACTCTCGAGAAGATGATCGACGACGATCGCGCCAAAGGCCGCGCCCGCAATCGCCGGCTGCGCGTCGGCCTGTACAGCTACAACGAAGCCACCGCCGATGTCATGCCACGCCTGGGAGCGTCGAAACGTGTCGTCGGCCGTGCTCGGCGACCGAGGAAGGAGACGAAATGAAACACTTTCGCGCGTGGCCGGCGAGTCGATTCGGGGGAATGGCGCTGGCGGCATTCGCCGCGGTGCTGCTGCTGCACTGTGGCGGCGTAGGAACAGGTGGCACCGGCGGCTTCGTATCGTCGACGATCACCGGATTCGGATCGGTCATCGTCGGCGACGTCGAGTTTGACGACACCAACGCCATTGTGCTCGACGACGACGGCGCGGTCGTGCAGCGCTCCGGCAACGAGTTGCGCCTTGGCATGACGGTCGACGTGGATGGATCGCCGATCGTCGCTGGGGCCAGCGGCAAACACTCGTCGGCGAGCCGGGTGCGCATTAGTACCGCCGTGCAGGGCCCAATCGACGCGGTCGATGCCGTTCATGCGACGCTTACGGTTCTTGGTCAACAGATCGAAGTCAATCCGGCCACCGTGTTCGGCCCATCGCTGCATGGCGGGCTCGCGGGACTGGGCGTAGGCGACGTGGTCGCCGTGTTTGCGCGGCCCAATGCCGTCAGTGGCGTCAACCAGGCCACGCGCATCGAGATCGCGCCAAGCGCCAAAGACTATCGGCTGCGCGGGATCGTCAGCGCGACGAACAATGCCCAGCGCACCGTACGCGTGGGCGGCGTAACGCTCGACTATTCGAATGCGACTGGCGTTCCGCCCGATCTGGCTATCGGTCAGCTTATAAACGTGAGGCTGGTCGCGGCGCCCGGGACCGTCCTGAGCGTCGAGGCGTTTTCAAGTGCGATTCCAGCACCGGCGGACGGCGACACGGCCGAGATCGAAGGCCAGGTAACGTCGTTCACCAGCGACAGCTCATTCAATGTGAACGGCTTCGCCGTGGACGCGAGTCGGGCGCGCCTAGACGTGTCGTCCGCGCCGCTCGGCGCTAGCGCGCACGTTGAAGTCGAGGGCAGCATCGTTGGCGGCACACTAGTTGCCAGCAATGTGAAGACCTTCAGCAGCAGCGAGATAGATGGGCGCATATATCGAGTGGCTGGCCCGATCACCAGCCTCGATAGCGCAGGCAAGACTTTTGCCCTGCGTAATCAAGTCGTTGATTACGCAAGCGCCTCGTTTACCAACGGTTCGGCTGCCAACCTGGCCGTCGGTGTCGTCGTGCATGCGCAGGGTCCGCTGTCGCCCGACGGAACACAGATTCGAGCGTCGCTCGTCGCGATTCAGTGAGCGGAGGCGATAACTGCAGGCAGCCATGGAGCAGATGAAGGTGCCGCGAAGAAAGAATCGCGGGGTCGGTTGGACGTCACCAACTGCACAGATCGGAGAGCTTCCGTATGGTGTTCTCGCTTTTCAACCGGGCGCCGCGGAAAATCGATGAGGTCGTGAAGGTCGCCGAGGACTTCATTGCCCCGTGTATTGCTATGGCAGGCGATGAGTTGATCCGTGTCGCGGACAACGCGACCGGAGTGCTCGGCTTTTCCTACGGCGTGATTGAAGCGATGGCGCATCGCGCGAATCTCAGCAACGACGACTCGTTTGAGGCGCTCCGGCGGTACCTGTCAAAGGTCTTCGGGGGAGACGCAGCGCAGGTCGAGAAGGCATTGTCGGCGATCCGCGATATCCCAAAGGATCCGAAGTGGGCGCGCTCGATTGAGCTCGGTGGCCAGACAGCACTTTCATTTTTGGCCGGCGAGTTCGCATATCCCCCTGCGGCCTTCGGCGCCCTCGGGATCATGCTGACCGGCACCCCAAGGGGCCCTTGAAGAGATGAACCCGCAGCTCGTACCCGAACGTGCTCATTTCGATCGCGGTCGATCTAGCGGAGGTCGGCATGGGTCTGTTTAGCAAGAGAATCCCCAGGCGAAAGTTTCTAGCGGTGACGAGAGCAATCGCGGGTGCCTTGAGAGAACAATGCGACCCCTGGTTCCGAGCCATGATGAGCGACGAGGAGAGCATAGGCGTTCGCTGGCGCACGAGGACCCTTGCGGGCGAAGTGCTCCACCACTTGAATATGTTGCAGCTCAGCGTCGTCGCATGCTCCTTCCGGGACGGAGGTTTCCTCCAACCTCGCGATTCGACTTTCATTCTCGAATGGCTGTGTGGGCTTCTGACTGGCGACGTTCCGAGAAATGTGCGCTCTGAGATCGAGCGTTTCCTCCAGTACGGGCGGCCAGACACTCCAGAATCACTACGAGCTTGGGCCAGGGCAGTCGCGCCCCTCATTGCCGAGCCAGACTCGGGGCAAACGGCGAATCAACTGGAAAAGTGGCTTCCCCTGGTTGTCTCGAAAGCGATGATTGCGACCTACGAGGCGTGTGGGGATGAGAGGACAGCTCGAAAATTTCGCACGGTTTGGACGGGCCCAAAGCTGATGACTTAGGTCCGGGTGACGGGCAGACGTAGACACTCGCGACGCAGCGTCAAAACTACTGCGCAACGCGTCGTATTGATCGCAAATGTTGGTGATGCGCGCCGAGGTCGGGATCTGCTCACCGTTCCATTCGTTCAGACAGCCGCTGCCATCGCAGCGCTCGTGGTGCGCCAGCGCGATCTCGGCGCCGAGTCGCATAACTTCCCGCAGATCCGGGCGATCCAAGCTTCCACGAAGTCGATTTCCAAGCTCGGACTCGAACGGCAGTCCTCCAACGTCCACGTGTGTTGACTCGACAGACGTGACCGACGGCGCCAACGTTATGGCGTATCTCTGTCAACGTCCCGCGACGGCTCGACCCTCGCGCAGCGTCGCGCGCGATGAAGGCGCGCTTGGGCCGGCCGACGGCCGGAGATCTTCACGCACGCTCGCTCACCTCAGATCCGAGGGCAACGATTTCGCCCGTGCTCTCAGCGATCGACCACGAACGCCCATCGCCATCCGAAGCCAGCCACAAAACTTGGTGGCAACTCTTGGGGCAACTCGACGAGATCTCGTGCCGGTTCAGTCTTGAGTTCGGTTGTCGTTCGAGGAACTGAACCACGGATCAAGAGCTGCAGCGTTGCGGGCGCGTTCCCGGCGTCGCCGCAGCTGCTCCACCCGCCAGCGGCGGCAGCTTCGGTGCTCCATTTCCATCGAGCGCACGCCGTGTGGAGCGATGGCAAATGGGCCGCTTCTCCAGTCGCCAGAACCGCGCGCGATGCTCTCTTCTTCATTCATCACTCTTGAAAGGGAGCGCATTCGTGGAAACCGAACTGCTACTTCGTTTGCCCGAGGTGATTCACATGACCGGACTCGCCCGCTCGACGATCTACAAGCTGATGGGCGAAGGCGGCTTTCCGTCGGCGCTCAAACTCACCCAGCGCACCGTGGCGTGGTCGGTAGGTGATATCCAGCAATGGATTGTCTCGCGAGCTCGGAGTCACCGGACGCCGGACCGAAGCCCACGGGTACGGCCGACGACTGTGGCACGTGAAGCTGGCGTCTTCTATGTCCGTCACAAGAGATAGAGTCCGATAGGGGGGGCCGCGGCGGCGTTGCGCACGCAGAGTGCCGCCTCGAGGTGGTTTGTAGGCATGCCCGCCTGACCGCTTCAACAATTGGCGCAACCTCTTCCTGTTGCGACAACCATTCTCATCCCTGGCTCACCTCGCCCGAATCTTCGTCGCCGCGTTTCGCTGCTCGGCGAAGGTGCGCAGCACTGGATTGTCGATTTCGCAGGCGAGCAGCCGTGCCGCGGCGCCGCTCGCGCTGTCCCCAAGTGCAGCACGGTGAAGGTGTGCGCGCACGGTGAGTTCGCGCATGCCGCTGCGTGCGGCGAGGTCCTGCAACTCGTCGATCCAGGCCGACGCCTGCGGCATGCCGTGCGCGGCCGCCAGACCGCAAAGCACGTCCAGTGCATATGCCTTGCCCCAGAGGTAAGCATCGGGCAGCCGAACGCAACGCGCAATCGAGTCGACGAGGATTTCGACCGCGCGTTGTGATTCACCCCGCGCGATGGCGACGCGTCCGCGGCCGCGGCCGGCGATGCCTTCCCAACAAGGGTCGTCGAGCTGACATCCGAGCGCGAAGGCATGCTCGAAGCGCTCTGCGGCGGCATCCACATCTCCGCTCATCAAATCGACTTCGGCGCGCAGCGATTGGGGCCAAGGCACAAATGCGGTCCACCCTTGCTGTGCCATGGTGACCGATTGATCGAGCGCTTTGATCGCCGCGTGCAAGTCGCCGCGCAGCAGCGACGCCCGCCCCAACATCGACAGCGCGTACGTGACCTGCTTCACGTCGCCGACGCTGTTGGCCAGCGCCTCGGCGTCGCGAAGCATCGCGATCGACGCGGCATAGTGCGCGGTGTCGCTTAGCGTCGCTCCGTGCACGATGGCGATGCGTGCCTGCTCCGCTGGGTCGTCGCCGGCCAGCGACGTCGCCCGTTGCAGCCACACCAGCGCACGCTCGTAGCGGCCGCGCAGAAACTCGACGTAACCGAGTTCGCGACAAGCCGCTGCTGCGAGCGACGACGAGGCGTCTTGGGCGATCGCGAGTGCCTCGTGCAGCGCCGTGGCGCCCTCCTCATCGCGGCCGCGCGCGGCATGCACGAGTGCGCCGCCCAGAGCGATGCGCGCGCGCGTACGAAATGCCGCGTCGCCGGTGGCGTCGGCCTCGACAATCGCGCGCCGTAGGCATTGCAGCCCGGCATCGAGCGCACCGGCGCCGATCGCAGCCTCTCCAGCCTCGATCTGCGCGACGACCGCAGCGCGACCGATCGCGGGCCGCGCGGTAGGCGTGGCGGTGACCGTGCGTATGGCGGCTTCGAGCGTCGCGCCCGGCTGCACGCCGAGCTCGCGCTTGAACAGCTCGCGGCACGCGGCGGCCTGGCGTGCTGCGCCGACGCCGTCGCCTGCAGCGGCGAGGCTGCGCAAATCGTTGCCGCGAGCAGTTCCGACGACTCTAGGCCTAACCGCGAACGCGGCGAGCGTCGGGTGCGGTGCACCGCCTGGTTGGGCGGGCTCGCGATGGCGCAACCAGCGAACCAGTCAACCGTTGCTTGAGGTCCCGACGGATTCGAGCCTCGGCGCTAGGAGCAGGCCGTGATGCCGGATCCCCTTGAACACAGACCCAATGATGAGGCACACGACCGGAAAGACGACTACGTAACCCAACACGCCGATCGTTCATGGTGCGAGGCATCGAAGCACGATCGTCGCATCTGTCGAGGCGCCCTCCCACTTACGAAAAACTTAGGGTCTCGTGAGCAAAGAATTACGAACGCAGGGGCCGCGCGCTCCCTACAGTGCGGCCACATCTTCAATCCACCGGGAGCGCTTCATGCACCACACCACCGATCGCGTCGATCTCTATCTCGCCGTCCACAAAGGCCTGCGCGCCTGCATGGCGCACACCCTTGTCGAGGCCGGTCGTGTCGACACGGACGATGCCGACGACACCGCGCGTACGCTGCAAGCCGTGCGTCACCTTGTCACGCTCTGCCGTTCTCACCTGGAGCACGAAGACGAGTTCGTGCACGCCGCGATGGAGGCGCGCCGCCCGGGCTCCGCTGCGGCTACGCTGGCCGACCACGCCGCGCACACGCGTGCCTTCGCGGACATCGAAGAAGCCATCAGCGCGGTCGAATCAAGCGCTGGCGCGGAACGCGTCACGGCGATGCAACGCCTGTATGCCCTGCTCGCGTACTTCGTCGGCGAAAACTACACGCACATGCACGTCGAAGAAATGCACAACAACGCCGTGCTCTGGTCGGCCTACAGCGACGAGGAACTGCTTTCCCTGAAGCGTCGGCTGCTCGCCGCCATTCCACCCGAGATCAACATGGCAGTCCTGCGCTGGATGGCACCCAGCCTGTCGCCCGCCCAACGCGCAGAACTGTTTCTCGGTGCGCGCTCCGGCATGCCGCCGGCCGCCTTCGACGCAGCGTTGGCGATGGTGAAGAACCACATCGGCGCGCGCGACTGGTTCAAGCTGCAGGTCGCACTCGGCCCGCTGCCCGCCGCGGCATGAGCGTCAGGCGAACTCGACCAGCCTGAGCGGCCGCTTCACGTCGACGTGAAAGCGGCCGCGGCCGGTCTTGACGATGCGCAGGAAGTCGCATCGCTCGGCCAGACGCCGCTGCAGCAGGATGAGACGCGCCTCGAGGTTGTCGCCGATCTCGGGCAGTCGAAGCGACGGATCCACGCGCAGCTCCCGGTTGGAGAACTCGGTGCGGCCGTCGCGCGTGTAGTCGCGCACGAGCTTGGCGAAAATCGCGCCGGCCACGCCCTTGATCAGGTAGTCGTCGTCGATGAAGACGCTGTCGTTGGTGCGATACAGGCGCACGACCGCCGTCGTTCCGTGCTGCGCTTGCGCGGGCACGCTGGCAGCGGGTTCCTCCTCGCCCTGCGTGTCGGCCGCCTGCTGCAACACCGCGACCGCCATGCCGAGTTGCGTGGCGACAGACACAAGAGCGTCCTCGTCGTCGTACGAGAAACGCATGTCCTCCGGACTCTCGACGTACAGCACGCCGGCAAGTTGTCCGCCAAGTACGATCGGCACAGCGAGCTGGCTCGCCGGTGCAGGCAGCCCCGGCAGCGGGATTTCGGTCTCGAGTTGCCCTGCCAGCCCGTACGCAACGGCCTGCTGGCGGACCGCGCGGCCATACGTGTACTCGGCCGCAAAATGGGAGATGCGGATCGGTGTGCGGCACGCCGCGGCCATGCCGATCACGCCCTGACCCACTTCGATTTCCGACCCGACGCCGGATGTCGGATAGCCGCGCGACGCGACCGTGAAGAGCCGAGGCGCACGGCCGCGACCCCCTTCGAGCAGCAACACTTTGGCGAACCGGATACCGAGCTGCTCATCGAGCGCGGCAAGCGTGTCATCGAGCAGCATTGCCAGGTCGGCCTGCGCCGCCAACCGTTCGCTGATCCGTCGCACCGCGGACATCGGATTGCAGCGGGTCCGCCGCAAATCCGTCGCGCCGGGCACGACCTGCTCGACGTCCACCACGCGGTAAAGATCGGCGCCGCGCAGCTGGAAGACGCCGCTCATGCCGGTGTGGGACGCAATGCCGGCCAGTTTCGCTTTCATGCTCTCGAAGAGCGCGCCGCTCTCCTCGGTACGCAGGTAACGCAGAGTGAGACGGTAGCTGGCGCCGGTCTCGGGATCGGCAACGTAGGCGAGAGCCTTCGGATTCGCGCGCACGTTCTCGTAGGTCTTGTTGAAGAACTGGAAGCTCAGCGCGACATGCTCGCGATCTACGTAATGCACCTGCGACACCAGGGTCAGATTGGGCGTTCCGTCGGGGGCACAGCTCGCCATCAGCGAAGGCACGGCGCCGTCGAGGCACCCGCGGATGGCGTCGAGGGCGACACTCACGACCCGAGCCGCGCACCCGCGCCGGGGCCCGGCGTCTGCGCAAATGCCGCCGACGCGACGAAGACGATCTTCATCAGCGCCGCGGCCGTGAACCCGAAGTAGCTGCGCAGGCCTTCCTGCCGGTAGCCGAGCGGCGCGATATGCGCCACCACGGCGTCCACCTTGGCGGCGACGAGCCTTGCGTCGTCCTGCGTTACGGACTCGATCCCGGCGCGATCACCCTTGAGCTGGATCGTGCGGTGGCTCGCCGGCTCCGAACAGACGAAGGCGAGCGGGCTGCCGGCACGCACGTCACGCAGGAGGGCGCCGGAACGCTCGGCGTCGACGAACACTTCGACCGTGCGCCGGTCTGGGCGTACGCGGACGGCGAGCCCCTTCGCGACCGACGGCTGGTTCGATGCATCGCGCGCGGCGACTGCGCAGGAAACGCCGTCGCTGGTGATGAACGAAACGTGCTCGGGTTCGAGGTGGAGGGTCGCCGAAGCGTTCCTATCGGGACGGTTCACGAATTACGCCGCATGTGTTGCACGATTATCGGTGGCGGAGGCGGTATCCCGTCAAGAGGCGGACATTGGGTGGCTCGGATCTCCGACTCCATGCTGGCTTCGACCGGCACGGCGGCAAGACGGTGATCCTCGCGCGCTTCGTGCCCCGAGTGCGTACCTTTGCGCCCTTCGTTGCCGGCGTCGGGCGCATGGGATACGTGCGCTTCCTTACCTTCAGCGTCGCCGGCGCCGTGTTGTGGGTAGTGCCGCTCGTCGGTACAGGCTATTTCTTCGGTAACTTCCCTCTCGTCCCAGACAAGGGCAAAGAGTTCCATAGCCTCGGCGCGACGCCGCTGCGGTGTTGCGGGGCAACTCCACGAGATCTTCGGCGCATTCTGCCCGTATCTCCGAGCGAGCTCTGTGCGTCTGTCGTGGTGTTTGCCAACGAGTTCTCGCTGCAGTAGGAATACAGGCAACTACCTGAAGCACGATGCTGCGCCGCTAAGTCGGCACGACTCGGCCTTGCCGTCCCGAGGCGTGCACCACCTAGCGCGACATCGACGGTCGCTGCGCCATCGCGGCCCGCCAGCGCAGCAGATGCGGGTGCTGCTCACCGGGCTTGACCTTCACTACGCGCGCGAAGTCGACGGCCACCACCGCGGTGATGTCGACGATGCTGAATTGGTCTGCTGCGATGAAGTCGCGGCCGGCCAGGCGGTCGTTCAGTGTGACGAAGAACTGCCGCACTCTTGCCAGGCCACGCTGCGCGAGTTCGGGGATCTGGGGATAGGCTACCGGCCCGGGCAGCGCGCGGTTGACCATTGCCGGTGAGCTGTTGCGCAGTGCCTCGGCGATGGCGAGCAGGCCCTCGAACTCGACGCGCCAGTTCCAGCTCGCGATCTCGGCCTTTTCCTGGGGCGTGCTGCCGAGCAGCGGCGGCGTCGGGTAACAGGCCTCGAGGTAAGCCGTGATTGCCGCGTTGTCGGTCAGCAGCAGTCCGTCGTCGGTGCGCAGCGCCGGCACGGTGCATTGCGGGTTCACCTTGCGGTAGGCATCGCTCAGTTGCTCGCCGTTCCTCAGGTCCACTTCGACCGTCTCATGGGCGACGCCCTTCTCGGCGAGCAGTATGCGTGCGCGGCGCGGGCTCGGCGCTGTCGCGCAGTCGTAGAGGGTGATCATCGTCGGCGGTTCGCTGTGGAGTGAACGTGGCGTCAGCGCGGCGTGGCGAGCTTGTCCTGGGTCTTGGTGTCGAAGTCGCTGGCGTCATGGCGCTCGTGTAGCTGGTTCGACGGCTGGCCGAAGGTGCGGTTGACCTTGCGCCCGCGTTGCACGGCCGGGCGTTGGGCGATCTGGTCGGTCCAGCGCAGGACGTTGGTGTAGGCCTGAACCTGCAGGAACTCGCCCGCTTCGTAGAGCTGGCCCTTCACGAGCGCGCCGTACCATGGCCAGACGGCCATGTCAGCGATGGTGTAGTCGTCGCCCCCCAGATACACGCTCTCTGCGAGGCGCCGGTCGAGCACATCGAGCTGGCGCTTGACCTCCATCGCGTACCGGTCGATCGCGTATTCGATCTTCGTCGGCGCGTACGCGTAGAAGTGGCCAAAACCGCCGCCGAGAAACGGCGCACTGCCCATCTGCCAGAACAGCCACGACAGGCATTCGGCACGCCCGGCGCCGCTCGCCGGAACAAACGCGCCGAACTTCTCTGCGAGGTACAGCAGGATCGCACCGGACTCGAACACGCGGAACGGCATCGGCCCGCTACGGTCGAGCAGGGCCGGGATCTTGGAATTCGGGTTGACCGCGACGAAACCGCTGCTGAACTGCTCGCCTTCGTTGATCCGGATCAGCCAGGCGTCGTACTCGGCGCCGCCATGGCCGAGCGCCAGCAGTTCCTCCAGCATCACCGTGACTTTGACACCGTTCGGCGTGCCCAGCGAATAAAGCTGCAGCGGATGGCGACCGACCGGCAGTTCCTTTTCATGGGTCGGACCAGCGATGGGCCGGTTGATGTTCGCGAAGCGGCCACCGTTTTCCTTGTTCCAGGACCAGATACGCGGCGGCGTGTAGGGAGACGAATCGTTCATGCAGTGATCTCCGAGCGGCGGCAGGTGCACACAGTAACTGCCTGAAGACCGCGCGGGTCTGTGCGATGGCACCGTTGATCCGCGCATCGAGGGCAAATGTACCCGGCGCCGCTGGAGGAACCCGACAGGATGCCGCCATCATGATCACCGGGACGGCCGCATCAACGAGATGAGTCACGCGCCGACTGTTTGAATGTCCGCTTACCCATTACCGCCGCTTGGAGCGGCCGCATCCTGCGGCCCCGAATCGACCTGTTACCGGGCGTTCGAATCGATCAGGGCCTGCCGATAGCTATTCGCGGCACCGCCTGGCACGACACGGCGACACGGCCACGGGATCACGGATTCGCGCGGTCGAGCCCGACGTCGACCTGGTGCGAATAACAAAAACCAGTGGGTGTTGGTGCGGACATGCGTCCAACCGGCGCGCGATCTCGTAAGTCGCGCGTCAAGCGCATCGGCGCCTGACACAAACTCGCAAGGAGCAATCGATGTCGAAGGCCTTTCCCACAACCAGCGCAGAAGCCGCTGAGGAGAATCATTTGATCAACTGCAATCCACTGGAGTATCGGACTACGCGCCGCATCCTGCCGGTCGCGTCCGCCGCGGCTCTCGCCGTGGCTCTTGCGTTCTCGCTGCCGCAACTCGCGCACGCAGACCCAATCTCGCCGCCACCTGTGCCCACCAACATTGCGGTGCCTGCAGGAAACCAGCTGTTGCTCGTGGGTCACGCCGTCGGTACTCAGAATTACGTCTGCCTGCCCTCGGGCCCCGGCAGCGTCGCCTTTGCGCTCTTTACGCCGCAAGCCGCGTTGTTCAACGAGGACGGGCAGCAAATCACCACTCACTTCTTCAGCCCTAACCCGTTCGAGAACAACACCAATCCCGCGGTCGTAACCGACGGCATGATTCGCGCGACGTGGCAGCACTCCAATGACACGAGCACCGTTTGGGCTCAGGTGAAACCGGGCAATTCCTCCTCCGACCCCAGTTTCGTTGCGCAGGGGGCGATTTCCTGGCTTCTGCTTACGGCGGTGGGAGCCAAAGAAGGACCGACCGGTGGTAACGCGTTGACGAACACTACCTTCATCCAACGATTGAACACCTCCGGAGGCGTCGCGCCGTCGACAGGCTGCAACTCGCACAAAGACGTCGGCCACCTGGCTTTCGTGCCATACAGGGCCGACTACTTCTTCTACAAGTCCCGCTAGAGATTCTTTTTTGCGAATAGCGACCTCCCTAACCCTCCCCCGCTGCCCGGGGAGGGCGGTTCCGAGAACAGGAGTAGTAGATGGACAAGAGAAGAAGGCAATTGTTGTTCGCCGGCGCTGGCGGTAGCGCGCTTGCCGCCGCGCTCGCTGCCTGCGGCGGGAGTGGCGGCGGGTACTCGTCACCTTCCCCGACCCCACCTCCACCCGGGGGGCTTTCGTGCGGTGCGAGCGCGATCAGCGCTAACCATGGCCATACGCTCACCATTCCAGCCGCCGACGTGGACTCCACGGTCAACAAGACCTACAGCATCATGGGCGGAGCCACGCACGATCACAGCATCACGCTGACGCCGGCACAATTGCAGATGATCAAGGTCATGAATGCGGTCGTCGTGACCTCGACCCTTGGCGGCTCGCCCAGCCACACGCATGATGTGACCGTGAATTGCGCGTAGTGACCAGACCGAACTCGGCCAGCAGTCCGCGAATCTGGTTGGCTTGCGCGGTGCGCGCCTTGCCGAATCCCTTGCGCGCGCATGGCTGCAACCGAGCGAAAAATGGCAGAACCTGATCGCGCCGCAACTGTTTGCGCAGCACCGCGGCGCCTCGCGCGTCGACACCGTGCACCTGGAACACATTCTTCGCCAGGTCCAGACCAATCGTGATGATCCCCATTGCGTGCCTCCACACTTGCGTCAGGCAACATCGCCCGGCAGCACTGTGTCACCGGCTTGCTCCGCCCCGAAGGGGGCGTCCATTCCATTAACTGTCGGGGCAACTTGGGCGGGCTTCGATCGATTATGCGCAGGCTCGTATTCCGTGGCGCTCAGCGTGTAAGCCCGGCTGCTCGCATGCGCATGGGCCGTGACATTGCCCAGAGAGCGGCCGCGGTCGAGCCGCGGTTGCTTGACTGCCGTGCGTGCCTATGGAGCAGATTTCGAGTAGCAGCTCTGAGGGCGGCAGCTTTGCTTGGCTCGACTGAATCGAGCGGATTCCCTGCGACGTAGGCATAAGTGCACGGCCCCACCGCGCGCAGGAACATCCGCACGGCAGCGCCGTCAAATTCGCCGACTTCAGGCGGCTCCCGGAGCGGGCGGCGCCAGCAGCTTGCGCGCCTGCGCCTGCAGCGCGAGATAGGAGTCTTTCCAGGCCCCTTCGCGCGGTGTGATGTGCGCAAGCCTGCCCAGGAGCGACTCCAGCGCTGTGATCCGCTCGGTCGCTTCCTCGAGCGCAACGGCCACCTCGGCGTAATCCCACGCGCCGACAAGCTCCACCTTCCGGTCCTGGCATACGCCGATGCAGTTCGCCGGCGCGTCGAGCCGCCCGCAGCCGATGCACTGCCACGCCTTGATGGTCTCGGGTTGCGAATAGTCCTTCGCGCCTTCTCTGGTCATGCCTGTCGTCTCCCTTCCATGCCGGCGCGAGGTCCCTACGCACTCGGGCCGGTACGTCGGCGCCCTTTCGACGCCGTAGCGAGCGGCAGGATCGAACGTCCTTGGCTCGGCAGCTGGGTTCGATCATCCGCTCGAAACATGGGTCGCGTGCCATGAGTGTGTGTTGCGAGTGATCGAATGGTCGCAGAGTGGCCGAACTGATCAGCGATGCGTCGAAGGGCGAACAGCCCTCGCAGCGAGAATGGGCCGGATGCTCGTGGGCACCGACCTGGTGGTGCTGGGGATATCCGGATTCCTATGGGCTGCTGCATCCCATTCACCCGCGAACCTCCGATCGATCGGTAGGCGAAGACCATGGACCCGGTTGAGGTTAGCGCGGGCCTTAACAAGCCTCGGGATGTGTCGATTTCTTAGCTGACAATAGGTCCGCGCCGGTTGCGCCAGAAGAGGACGAGGAGCAGCCCGAACACAGCGGACCAGCATCCTGCGGCAACAAGCAGCCACAGGGGCGAGTGAAAGGCGCTCAGCACGCGGAACACGGTGGCCGCCGCGAGCAGGCCAGTGCCCCAGACAACCAGTGCGGCGTCCGGCGCGCGCCGCGACCTCAACATCCAGAATGTGGCCATCACATTGAACGTCAGCGTTCCTAGCGTCTTGCCGTCCCACGCACTTGACTGAGCGCAAACCGACGCAGCCGAATCGGCACAGTATGAGGTCTGTCGACCTGTTGGCCGAATGGGTGGAGAACGCTCATGAACGACGAAATGCGGCAGAAGATCCTCAAGTTACTGGACGAGCACCGGATCATGACGGTCGCGACCCTGCGCCCTGACGGTTGGCCGCAGGCAACGACGGTGGGTTACGTGAACGAGGGGCTAACGCTGTACTTCCTCTGCGGGCTCGACAGCCAGAAGGCAAGGAACATTGCGCGGGACGACCGCATCTCGCTGACCATCGACCACGACACACCGGACTTGATGGGAATCACGGGCCTGTCGATGGCCGCGCGCGCGAAACCGGTGACCGATCGGGCGGAGGCGGAGAAGGTGTTACGCCTGCTTCCCCTGAGATACCCGGATGCTCCGCCCGCGCCCATCGAGATGCCGAAGTGGGACGAGGTTCGCCTGTTCCGCGTGACTCCCGTCGTCATCTCCGTCCTCGACTATTCGAAGGGCTTCGGTCATACCGACCTGGTCACCTGCTGATAACGACGGGGCGCATCTTGCGCGGTGGCGGAACCGGCGTGCGGAAGCTGCTTCTCGGGTGCGGCGTCCTCGCGCCGCTCATGTACCTCGGCACCGACGTTATCGCAGGCCGCCTCTACCCGGGGTACAGCTTCAGGGATCAAGCCGTGAGCGAACTGTTCGCGATCGGCGCGCCTACGAGCGCTGTGGTGGTGCCGCCGTTCACCCTGTCGAGCGTGCTCCTGGCTGCGTTCTCGCTTGGTATACGAGCGCTCCCCCAGCGAGGGCGTGCCCTCGGCCTCATGGCTTGGCTAATCCTGGTGAATGCAATCGACAGGCCTCGCCCTCTGGAACTTCTTCCCGATGCACATGCGGAGTGCCGAGCCGACGTTCACCGACACGATGCACGGCCTCCTGGCGATCAATCCGTTCATCCTACTGACCGTTGCCGTGGCAGCCGTCACTTTCCGCCGCTGGTTCCGCTGGTATTCGGTCTTCACCGCGGCACTAATGGTCGCAGGCGCTGCTCTATCGTTTTCTCACGTCGGGCAGCTTCTGCCTCACCAGCCGACGCCTGGCCTGGGCACGTTGGAACGCGCTGCCCAATACGGCCATCAGCTGTGGCACGCTGTTCTGGCTATCGTGCTGCTGCGTGAGCCGTTCCTGAATCTGCGCGATCACAGAGCGCCCTAAAGGGGCCGACCTCAAGCATCCGGAAAGCGGCTGCGGCGACATAGCGGAGGGCGAGACGTTCAGGCTTGCGTCAGAGGACGATTCAACCCGATAGCGGACGCACGAGCGTCGACTAGCACTGGCAGCGTTGCATGCGTCAGCACGCGCTGCGTCTCGCTGCCGAGCAGGACCCGGCTGACCCCCGCGCGGCCGTGTGAAGCCATCACGATCACGTCACAGTCGTTGTTGCGCGCAGCCTCGATGATCGCCCGCCACGGCTGGGCAGTCTCGGCGATGGTGGTCGTGCGAGCGACGCCCGCAGCGCGGGCCGCGGTCTCGACCGCACCCAGACGTTCGTTGGTGAGCGACCCGACGCGCGCCTGGAAGTCGCTGTAGTCCGCCGGTTTGATTTCGCCAACGCTTGCGACCGGATACGCCGGCACCGCGGTGAAGCCGACCAGCGCCGCGCCCAGACCGCGGGCAAGGTCGACCGCCGCGTCGCGCCTGTGCGCGCCTTTTCTGCCAAGCTCGCACCTCATGCGCACAATGCACTCGAAGCACAGATAATCCCGGAACACAGAGCGAAGGCACGACGAAGGGAGTCGCTTATGGAGGGCGTCACGATCACGATGATCAGCGAGTGCGATTACTACCAGGGCCCTCATGCGATTGCCGGCATCAAGTTCCGTTCCGTGGGCCGCCAACTGGGGGTGACCGCATGGGGCATGAACGTGCTGGAGGTGGAGCCCGGGTGCACTGGTTATCCGGAACACGATCACGTAAAGGACGGTCAGGAGGAGGTCTATGTCGTTTTGAGAGGCAGCGCAACCCTCGTCACGCGTGACGGGCAGTGCGCAGTGGAGCCTGGAGCGATGATCCGGGTCGGACCGAACACAAGGAGGAAGTTCCTTCCCGGTTCGACCGGCGTGACCATCCTCGCCATTGGCGGAACACCGGGGCAGGCGTACCCGCAGCGACGCTGATCGCGCGCGAGCTCCACGAGAACCAACATCGAAACCGCAAATAATTCCTTCTCGGCTGCTGCTGCCCGGCATCGCGAGCGCCGCCGTCTCGGCGCGGCGCGCCTAGAAGTCATTTTCTCGCACGTATTGGCGCCCGAATGGTAAAGAAAGACCGCAGGGGCGGGATGTAGCGAAATATGGCGGTGCAGACGGCGATCGCGACCCAACTCACCACCACCGAGATGGCCCAGCGGGACCAGACGCCGAGCGGCGCCGAAAGCAAGAGATAGGTCGCTGCCGTGAGAGGCACAAAATGAAGCAGATAGAGTGGGAACGACAGATCCCGTGCAATCCCCCAAGACCATCCCGTCGCGTTCATGTGCTTTCTGCCGAATCCGATCGCCGCGGCGACCAGCCCCCATGCCGCCATGCCCCGGAAGATCTGCGCGAAGATGTTGAACACGTTGTAGCTGCTCGCGACCGGAAGCCACCGGTAGCAAGCTAGGCGCGCGACGAATGCGATCAGGCCGAGCGCCAACGCGGCGAACCGATACTGTTCCATCGCCTCAGGAACACTCGGGTCGTCGCCAGCAAGAAAACCAAAGACGAAGAAAGTGAAATACACAGTGAAGTTGGCCCAATCGTTGACGAGGTTCTGGTAACCCGGCCATCCCGGCCGGAACAGCGCCTCGGTGCGTTCATCGAAATCGCGGCCGGAGCAAGGTCTCGTCAAGGTTCGCACCGCCACGCTGAATCAGTGCGGCGATGCCGTGTAGATGAGCGTCGGCAGACTCGTCGTGCCGCGGCGTCCGAGCACGAGCTGAAGCAAGGCGATGAACAGTTCGCGGACGGTTCCAGGTCGCCGAGGGCGCACCGAGGGACGCGCCCGCGCGCATGTGAATGTTCGCCAGACCTGTCCGCTTTGGCCGCCTGATTCCGTAGGTCGCGCAGAGATACGGCATCGGGCACCGCGCGGCGAGCACCCATGCTCGTTCGCTCCGGCGGTTGCCTCCCTCACGTTCGTCAGCCAAGGAGTGCTCATGATCCAGATTCGCAACATCGCGGTTTCCGTCGCACCGCACGATGTCAACGCGACCGGTGGCGAATCCGGCGCTGGCAACGGGCAGCTGGCGGATATGCCCCCATACGAGAATGTGCGTGGCGTCAAACTCCCGAGCGCCGACGACGTGACGAGCGCACTGAACCAGCACCGCGATCCTGCGGTCATGCGACACGACAGTGCGCTCGCGGCGGCGACCATCAGTGCCACGGCCGCGAGCGTATTTGCCCACCTCGGCACTCCGGCGATCGCGCAAAGGCTGGACTTCTTCAAGCCTGATCCGCCGCCGATCATTTCCGAGAGTCCACAAGCACGCGTCAAGCCGATCGTCGACACGATCAAGGATGCAAAGCGAGACGCAGCCGCGGCGGCACAGCCTTCACTCATCGATGCAATCGTGCAGGCAGCGAAAGACGCAACGGCGACCGCGCAGCCCTCCCTCATCGATGCAATCGTGCAGGCAGCGCAGGACGCAACAGCGACCGCAGAGCCATCGCTCATCGATGCAATCGTGCAGGCAGTGAAGAACGCAACCGCGAGCGCACAGCCTTCATTCATCGATGCAATCGTGCAGGCAGCGCAGGACGCAACCGCGACGGCGCAGCCCTCATTCATCGATGCGATCGTCGAGGCAGAGAAAGACGTAACCGCGACGGTGCAATCACTCCCGGACCGGGCTGCGGTCGCCGCGAACGCAGAAAAGAAGCTAGTCAACGCGGTTCCGACGCCCCGGTTCGCGCGCCCGCGCGACATCGACTCCTGAACCGC
>Ga0326726_10002222_pt1 | contig 17912 bp, 15 predicted proteins | sample MHFenrmetagenome_2_FD_207603 | JGI IMG/M metagenome (GOLD analysis project Ga0326726, IMG submission 207603) | Lab enriched peat soil microbial communities from Michigan Hollow, Ithaca, NY, United States - MHF15MN | ecosystem: Environmental > Terrestrial > Soil > Wetlands > Peat | place: USA... | reverse complement strand
GAGGCCCTCGTCACGGGCGAGGGGATCAGAAAATATTCCGCTATCGACGCGGTCCGACAGAGTTACGAAAACAGCAGGACCGATGAATTTGTGCTGCCGACGGTCATCCTTGATCCGAAGACCAGCCGGCACCTCGCTACGATCAAAGATAACGACACCGTCATTTTCTGCAATTTCCGATCGGACCGCGCTCGTGAAATCACCCGCGCCCTCACCGACCCGGACTTCCAGGGCTTCAAGCGCAATCTTGTGCCGAAGCTTGCCTCGTTCGTCTGTCTTACAACGTATGACGAGACCTTCAACCTGCCGGTCGCCTTTGCGCCGATGCGGCTCTCTAACATTCTGGGCGAGGTCTTGAGCGTGAAGCGATTACGGCAGCTTCGTATTGCCGAGACCGAGAAGTACGCGCATGTCACGTTCTTCTTCAACGGCGGAGAAGAACCGCCGTTCCCGCTTGAAGATCGCATCCTGGTCCCTTCACCGCGGGACGTGGCCACCTACGACAAAAAACCTGAGATGAGCGCGCGGGAGATCACCGAAAAACTGGTTGAGAACATACTGTCGCGCCAGTACGGTTTCATTCTGGCAAATTACGCCAACCCCGACATGGTCGGCCATACAGGCATCCTTGAGGCTGCAGTCAAGGCCGTGGAAGTCCTGGACGAGTGCCTCGGACGGGTGCTTCGCGCCGCACAGGAAGGGGGCGCTCGTGTGCTTATCACCGCGGACCACGGCAACCTCGAAATGATGGCTGATTCCGCGACCGGTCAGCCGCATACCGCCCATACCATTGATCCCGTGCCCTTTATCGTCGTGGGAGAGAAGGTCAAGCTGAGAGACGGCGGCTTGCTTGCCGACGTGGCGCCAACGGTGCTTGATCTCCTTGAAATAGAAAAACCTCAAGAGATGACCGGGAGAAGCCTCATCGTTTGAGGCCATCACTAACAGGCTGCGGAAAAAGTATTTTGAACACGGACAGGGTTTTTCAACAGCCTGTTGGAATTTCGCATTTAAACATAATGTGTAATTTGGATGTTGTATCTGAGATTTCGAGACAGTATGAGCTTCTTTCACCACATTCTCGATTTTTTCCTCCCCACCTCCTGCTCCTACTGCAACTCTTCCGTTGCTGATTCCGCCGTTCCTTTCTTCTGCGCAAACTGCTGGGCGGATTTTTCATCCATAGACGGCCCGGTCTGTCCTTTATGTGGAAAACCCTTCGAATCTCCAGAGGCCTTATCAAAAAGCCCTTCTCATCACTGTTTGTCATGCAGGCAGACTCCTCCGATCTTTGATCAGGCTCTCTCGGTAGGGTATTTCGAAGGGCCACTCCGCGAGGCGATCCACCAGTTCAAGTACCGGCCCTGTAGAGCGCTGGGCAGACCACTTGCCGCATGGATGGCAAAGAACATTCGTCCTGTGGGCGGCATTGATCGCATCATCCCTGTACCGCTTCATACGTCCCGCCTCAGGCAGAGAGGGTTCAACCAGGCGCTAATTCTCGCTCATGGTATAAGCAAAACCTTTTCACTACCGCTCTCGTACGATAATCTGAAAAGAGTGCGGCCCACGAGACCCCAGGTGGAGCTATCCGGAGAGGAGCGGATCAAAAACGTCGCCGGTGCCTTTGCACTCAGGAGGTCGGATGAAATGAAGGACCGGGACGTCCTGCTCATCGATGATGTCTTTACCACGGGCGCGACCATGAACGAATGTGCCAGGGTGCTCAAGGACGCCGGCGCGGCGCGCGTCACGGCTCTTACAATTGCACGGGCAGTCTAGTTAATTTCCCGTCTTTACTCATCCAGGTCAGATGATATCCTTCCCCGGAGCAGCCAATGGCCGAATGCGCTGATTTCCTTGACAACAGGGGATTCCTTGGGTATAGTTTTATATGTTTTTCATGCAATTATCCCTGCCCGTCGTGTGTCTAACGTATGTCTGATTTTCTTGCATACTGATGTTTTTACAATCTTATTTTGCTCGCCTTCACGATCCATAAAGGTGAATATTACCTTGACTTAGAAGGTCTTCTATGAAATAGTTAAGAAAAATAATTTTCTATATAATCATGCTTCCCGTTAAGGAGGTGAGCATCGAAATAATCAATGATAGCAAGGAGAAACTTAACCTGATAAATAACCTTAATACACGGAGGGATAATATGTTTCGGAAAACAGGATTTTTAGTTGTTATGGCAGTTCTCATGCTCGTTGCCGGCAGTGCTCAGGCGCAGATGGCCGGCACAATTACTGATGTAGTGAATCCCGTTGGCAGCACGGGGAAGGTTGACTGGACCACGAACGTGATTACCGCGGTCGGCATCGGCGCTCCGCCGGCCCAGCCTGCGAATGCCGCCCAGGCGCGCGCCATGGCTGAACGGGCGGCACAGGTGGTAGCCTATCGAAACCTGCTTGAGGCAGTGAAAGGCGTACGGGTAGATTCAACCACCACCGTAGAGAACTTCATGGTCACCAGCGATGTTATCAAAACGGAGGTGAGTGGTTTTATCCAGGGCGCCACGATCATGGATAAAAAATATATGTCCGACGGTTCCGTTGAAGTCACCGTGGGTATGAAGCTCACCGGCGCTCTGGCAGATGCTCTTCTGCCGAAGGGGGTAGCGCCGCCCGTACCGCCTGTTGGTGCAGTGTCGGGGACTCCAGACCAGGTCTATACCGGACTCATCGTTGACGCACGCGGACTCGGTGTCAGACCGGCAATGGCGCCCAAGGTCCTGAATGAGGACGGCAAAGAAGTCTACGGCTCGGCGTATATCAACAGGGACTGGGCCGTACGTGAAGGCATGGTTGGGTATATGAAGGACCCGGCCGCGGCCCAGACCAATCCGCGGGTGACCAACAAGCCCTTCATGGTGAAGGCGCTCAAGGTCTCCGGCGACGGCCGCGTCGATATGGTGATCTCCAATGCCGATGCCGCTACGATTCAGAACGTCACGCAGAACCTGAGCATGCTTGAAAAGTGCAGGGTCATCGTCCTCGTTGACTGATCGTACCGGGGGCATCAGGACACAACAGGGGGCGAGAACAATCTGCTCGTCTAAATCTAACAGGCTGATATGGAGGTAGAAATGTTTAAACAGATGAAACGCCTCATGCTGTTGGCGGCTGTTTTGGCCGTGGTGGTTGCCGGATGCGGTCCCAAGGCCGCCCCGCAAACTTCGGTCATGGATACGCCTGAATACCATTATAATCAAGGGCTCAAGTTTTTTGACGCGGACAAGCTGGATGATGCGACGCGCGAGTTCGATCGTGCGATCGCCCTAGACCCGAAATTGTCGCTCGGCTACATCGGCAAAGGCCTCGTCCTGGGCAAAAAAGGCGACTTCAAGCCGGCCTTCGAGAACATGGAAAAGGCAAAAGGATATGAAACCAAAGGGATCGAGGCGCGGGTGGGCATGATCAGGCTCTACGCGCTGCAGATGGCCAGGGACCAGAAGCAGGTGGGGGCCCTGGTCAAATCGGCTGAGCATGAATTTAAATCAGCCAACGAGAAGGAACCGAACAATCCCCGGCTTCACTATTACATGGGCCTGTGCTACAAGATGGCGCTTGATTTCGACAAGGCTGCGGCCATGTTTCGCGCGGTCATCGACATGAACCGCGACTTCGTCGCTGAAGCCAATGCCGAATGGGCGGTGATCCAGAAGATTCAGCGCGCCTCGCCGGGCACGGAGATCGGAAAGAAGATCGCCTTGATCGATAAGATCGACCGGGCCGACATCGCGGCGCTCTTCGACCAGGAAATGAACCTCGAGAAGCTCTACACCAAGCGGGGGATCAAGACCTACGACACCGGCTTCAAAGCGCCGACGGAATCGAGCACCAAGATGACGACGGAAACAGTGGTGAAGATGGAGCCGGCAACGGATATCGCCGATAACTGGCTTAAGCCGAGCATCGAGACCATACTCAAACTCCAGATCCGTGGTCTTGAGGCGGGCCCGAATCATACCTTCGAACCGACCAAGCTCATCACGAAAGCCGAGTTCGCCGTCATGCTCGAGGACATTCTGATCAAGGTGAACGGTGACGAAAAACTTGCGACTAAATTCCTCGGTGCCGTAACGACGTTTCCTGATGTGCGCAATGATCAGTATTACTTCAACGCCGCCATGACCGCTACGACGCGGGGCTATCTTGAAGCCGACAAGGCGACGGGTGAGTTCAGGCCAGGCGACCCTGTATCGGGCGCTGATGCCTTGCTCTCGATCCGCGCATTCAAAGACCAGTTAAAATTTTAACACGCCCCATCATGCCCGCCCCCTTTGATTTCGGGGCGGGCTTTTTTGATGCCATGAGAATAGAACGGCTTATTTCCTTCATTGTTGTTTTTCTCTCAATACTCCCCGGGAGCGCCGGCGCCAGTCTCCGGGTGCTGGACGGCGAACACACGGTGGTCTACGATATCGTGAACCCGCGCGGCGTTGCCTTTATCCCCGATTATTCCAACGAATCCTTCACGCAAAAAGTGGTAAATCTGGACGAGTTCAGTAAACGCGTGACAGTAACGTCCAACATGCACCCCATGAAAACGCGTGTCCCTTATCCCATTGCAGCGGGGGCCTTACCTCCGTCCGTGGCACGGTATCTCGCACCTGAAAGGGACCGGCAAGCAGACGATCCTGCAATTCGACGTCTCATACGGGAGATAACCGGAGAGAGCCGTTATGCCCATGATGCGGCCAATGCCATCTTGTCCTGGATCGCGGACAACCTGACGTTCGATACGAGCATTACCGTGCCGACAGACGCTCTTTCTGCGCTCAGATACAAAAAAGCATATTGCGTGGGATATTCCAACCTCGCGGTTTCCATGCTCAGGGCAGCGGGTATCCCGGCCCGTGTGGCGCATGGCTATCTTCCCCCGGGATACGAGTGGGGTTTTTCAAAAGATTACTGGGGCGTCAAAGTCAATGACGGGGGGTTCCATGCCTATCTGGAGATATACTATCCTGATACCGGCTGGGTCTTTTCCGATGCCGAACATTCCCATCATTTTGTCGACCCTTTCCACATCATTCTCCGCCTGGACGGCATGGAAACGCCCGGCGCATACCAGGGGGGGTATCTCGAGGTCGACAAAGCCACATTCTACACGATCTTCAAAGAGGCTGACAACACAGTGATGGTCGATGAACTTCCTTTGCCGAAAGAGAAACGGCTCGGACGGCGCTTGGACGAACAGCAGCACGCCGCGCTCGTGACCGGAAGAGTAAATGATAAAGACGGCAATCCGGTTTTGAAAGGTTCGGTGGTCCTCTGGAAAGACGGCAGGGGCACGCCTTATCCCTTTTCCGAAGGCCGCTATGCCGTGGTCCTGACCAACCCCGGCAAATACCGCGTTGAGCTCAGGGGGCCTGGTTATGCAAAATCGTCCCAGGAGCTCCAAGTTGCGCAGGGACAGGTCTACAAAATAAATTATACACTCCAGCCGGGCGGGATCATTAAAGGCAAGGTCGTCGATTCCATGGGCAGGCCCCTGCAGGAGGGCGAGGTGTTCTATCGCGATGGAAATACCAGCTTCGGCGTATCCCTTGAGAGGGATGGAACATACCGGATAGAAGGGCTTGCTCCGGGACAGTACAAAGTTTCCGTTATGATCGGCGATAAAGAGGTGTCCCGCACGGCTGTGGCTGAAGCGGGCAAGGAAACGATAATCGATTTTATGACAAAATAGGTCCGGATCATGCACGATGGTTTTTCCGTCAGCGATGATCCGCGTTTCCTGTCATCATCAAGGGAGCAGAAGATGAAAATAGTACATACCTTCGTATGCTGTGCCGTGATCATAATTATCTTCGTGGGACGAGCTTCGGCACAGACCTTTGGAGCATCAGACGCGGTGGAAGCCACGGCCTCCGGTACGATCAACTGGACCGTAGGTGAAGTGTACTCGACAGGAATCGGCGCCCCGCCGGCCCGTCCTGCGAACGCGGCCCAGGCCCGCGCCATGGCCGAGCGGGCCGCCTTTGTCGTGGCTATCAGAAACCTGCTCGAAACCGTCAAGGGCGTGCGGGTCGACTCCGAGACCGTTGTCGAGAACTTCATGGCCAAGAGCGACGTGATCAGGACGAGGGTGGACGGCATCGTGCGGGGCGCCCGGATCGTAAAAAAACAGTATCTGTCCGATGGCTCCGTTGAGGTGCTCGTGGCAATGCCGATGAGAGGGGATTTCATGAACGCCATAGTGCCCGACACCTTCGGCCGCACCTCGACAACACCTGTTCCCCAGAAGCCCTCTCCAACTCCTCAGAAACCGTCAGAAATAAAACCCGCCCCGACTGTACCTGAGCCGGCTAAACCGTCGCCCCCTCCCGTCAAGGTCCCGGAAATAAAACCGGAACCGATCAAGCCTTCTCCTCTGCAGCCTGAGAAAAAGGCAGAGCCGATCAAGCCTGCGCCGTCGCAACCTGAACCCGCCCCTCCATCCGGGCCCACAGTGGCTTTTAAAGGCGGTGTTGCGACGGGACTTGTGATTGACGCCAGGGGACTGGGGTTGAGACCGGCCCTTCTGCCGAAGATTGTCGACCTGCAAGGTCAGGAACTCTACGTCGGGCAAGTCGTTCCGAGAACGAACGCCGTGGAACAAGGCGTGGCGGGATATGCCAAGGACGTGAATGCAGCTGCCAGTAATTTCCGCGTCACCGACAACCCCGCTGTCATAAAAGGGCTCAGCGCGTCCGGAAGTGCCAGGACCGATGTGGTGATTGGCCAGGCAGACGCTCAGGCGCTCCGCCAGCTCGGCAGCAAAGGAGATTTTCTTCAATATTGCAGGGTCATCATCGTGTACTAACAGGGAACAGAATCGCACACTTTTCTAGGAAATGCCGGATTTTTACGTTCCGTCTTTTCTGATGAGAGAGCTTGACAGTCATTCCCAATTTATGTAAGGTATCTTATCCAACTCAGGATAGAAACCGTAGAATATTCCCAAAAGCGCAGGTCTTCTGCCAAATATAAGGAGTGTGCAATGGTGAAATTGATCAAGTATTCCGCAGTACTTTCACTGCTATTCTTCTTTGCGGGCTGCAATCTACCCCACCCGCCGCTCCCCTATGATCCGGCCAATCCGCTTAAGCGGGTCGCTATTCTTCCTATGAAGAATGACACCACCGATGTGGACGGTCCTACTATTGTAAGACAAAAGATGGCGGAGGCACTGGAGAACCGATCGTATGTCGTCAAAGACATTAAGGAGACTGACCAGATACTTCGGGACCAGATGGGGATCAATCTCGGTGGACAGTTGGACATGACGACTGCCCAGAAGCTTGGTGAGACGCTTGGGGTGGAAGGTGTATTATACGGGACGGTCATGGACTTCGATGAGACGACAACCGGCATTTTGAACGTGAAGCAAGTAAGGGGCAAATTCAAGCTGGTCAACACGCAGACGGGACAGGTCGTGTGGACCCGGGGGCTCGGCGTGCGTAATGAGGTGAAGATGTCCACAACCGCAGGGTCCGCCGCCAGCGCTATTGCTAAGGCCTCGAACTCCCGGGACAAGGAAGTGCCGTGGGTGACGATTGGAAGCACGACGTCGGGCAGCGACAAGGTCGGCAAGTCTTTCGCCACGGGACTTGGCACCAAGCTTTTTATGAAGGCCATCGGAAAGCATCTGGATTACGAGTCCGAGGAAATGGCAAGACGGGTGACGGACAATTTGGGCTGGGGTCCGGGCACTGCGGTCGCTGCAGCACCGATGCCCAAGATCGCGATGCCCGTAATCAAGGCACCTGAGCCGCCTTCCTTCGGCCATATGGAATACGGGAAGAGGGATTTTTCGGCACTCTTGATTTCGACGACCGTAAACAAGAGCAAGAGCGATACCATGGTCATGGAAGCATCGATCGCGAAAGCCGGACAAAAATTCAGGTCCGACATGGATCTGTCCAAGATGGCCAAAGGCCAGCAGGGTATGCCGCCCGAACTGAGCAGGATGGTTCTGATAAGCCGGGGCGACAAAAAGGTAGCTTATACTCTTTATCCGAACAAAAATAGATATATGACCCACCCTGAGACTGAAAACGAGGGAGACAAGCCGAGGATCGAAAAGACCAAAGTGGGGAGTGAAACGATTGACGGCCATCCGACGGACAAATTCAAGGTCCGTATCCTTCATAAGGACGATAAGGTCTACGAAGGGTTTATGTGGAATGCCAGGGATCTCGATGGCATGACCATAAAAACCGAGACGGAGAATAATGACTTCAAGATGACCACGGAGCTCAAACACATCGTGCTCAAACGGCCCGAGGCGTCTCTCTTTGAGATCCCGTCCGGATACACAGAAGCGAAAGATTTTATGGAGTTGATGATGCCGGAAAAGAAGAATTAACGGTTATCAACAAAGCTACTAACCACCAAGGAGGATAAGAGCATGAGTATGCGGAAACGGTTCATGAGTATGTGTGTGGTTTTGGGAGTACTGGCATTTGTTGTAAGCGGTTGCGCACCTACCATGTCAGGAGCGGTGAAGGACGATACGACCCTGACCGGTACGTCAAAGGAGTTGGCAACCTCGAGCGATGTTTCAGATTATAAAGGTCCGAAACTCAGGGTCGGCGTGGTGAATTTCCAGAATAAAACTCCTTCAAAAGTGCTTGGCGTCGGGGAGGCGGCAGCTGATATCTTAGGGACCATCCTTCAAAAAACGGGGAGGTTTATCATCATTCCCCAGCAGGACATGTCGTCTATCCTTGAACATCAGCGTATGGGCGCTACGGGCGCGATCAATCCTGCAACTGCTGCCAAGATGGGCGAGATCCTCGGATTAAACGCAATTGTGACCGGATCAGTGACCGCATACTCCGAGGCTGAAGAAGGTCAGGACTATCTCGTGTACAAGAAAAAGAAGCAGATCGCCCGTGTTACCGTGGATTATCGGATCGTTGATACCTCAACGGGGGTCCAACTCCTGGCGGACTCGGGTGCGGGCATCTATGAGAAATCGACCGGAGGAGCTCTCGGTCTCGGCGCAAAGGCCGGATATGATCCTGATCTGCGGGACGGCGCGCTTCGAGATGCACTTACCAAAGCTATGGTCAACATGATGAAGCAACTTGAAAGTCAACCGTGGAAAGGCAAGATAGCCAAGGTCGCTGGCAATAAATTCTACGTCAACGCCGGCAAAAAGAGCGGACTGAAGGTCGGCGATAGGCTTGATGTGTATCGGGTTGGAGAAGATATTATAGACCCTGATACTCATCAAAAATTAGGAGCAACAGAAGATAAGGTAGGCCAGGCCATTGTTCAGCAAAATGACCTGGGAGATAAAGCAGATATGTCAGTTGCGGTAACCACATCAGGTATGGGCTTTAAACAAGGAGATACAGTAAAATTCGTCGGCAAATAGCAATGGATAACGTATCGATTTATCAAGGGATAAACTCTATGAAGAAACGTACAGGTTCGGCTCTTGTCATGATTCTTTTCTTGTTATCGTTTGCATCGGTCGTCCGCGCCGATGAATCAGCAGGGAACGATGCCGTCGTCACGGTAATCCAGGGGACCGCCCGCATCTATACCAAGGCTTCGACCGCCGGACGCTTGCTGAAGAAGGGCGATGTCCTCAAGCGAGAGAATGAAGTCAGGGTCGCCGAGAAGTCCCGGATCGAGCTCCGTTTTCCCGACGGGACCGTCATGAGGCTTTCAGAGAAGTCGCATCTCAAAATGAGTGAACTCTCATTCAACAAGCAGACGGACAGCAAAAATGTCAAAGTTGACCTTTCCATAGGCAAACTTTGGGCCAACGTCAAAAGGCTTGCAACGTCTGATTCATCGGTTGAAGTAAAAACCACGAATGCTGTCGCGGGCGTCCGTGGTACCGTGTACCGGGTGAACGTGGAAGAGGATAAGAGCGCCCTTATCAAAGTGTACGACGGCACGGTGTACGTGGCCAACCCTCCGCGGGATGCATCGAAACCTGTCGATAAGGCAACTGCGCCTCACGAAGTGTCGGGGCCGAAGGAGGTCCCTCCTCCGTATCATGAAGTATCCATGGAGGAGTGGACCGCTATCGTGAAGGCCATGCAGCAGATCAGTATCTCACCCCAGGGCGTGCCCTCGAAGCCCGAGGATTTTGATCCAAAGGCGGACTCTGACGACTGGGTGAAGTGGAACCAGGAAAGAGACAAACAGGTAAATTTCTAGTCAGTGCCTATCGACAAGGTTATGATGCGATAAAGGCCGTTCTCTTGAGAACGGCCTTTATTTTTTGATAGAAACATGTTGACACCTATGGTACGCCATGGTATAAAGAGGTCTCATATTGAAAATGGTTTTCAATATCAAATTATGCGAAAGAGCGCAGCTGAACAGCTATCGGACTACCTTGCAGGCCAAGGCCTTAAATCGACGAGCCAGCGAGACAGCATCCTCCGGGTATTCGTGGAAGCAGGCCGCCACCTGAGCGCGGAAGAGCTGTATGCCCGCGTGAAAAAGGCATATCCCGGTATCGGGTTTGCTACGGTATACCGGACCCTGAAACTGCTGGCCGGGGCAGGCATGGCTGAAGAACGTCGGTTTGAGGACGGGTTTACGCGCTATGAGTACAAGGCCTCTGATGGCCATCACGACCACCTCATCTGTACGCGCTGCGGAGAGATAATCGAATTTGAAAACGAACGGATCGAAGAGCTTCAAACTGATGTGGCCAGAAAAAACCGCTTTCAGGTCCTGAGCCACAAGCTTGAGATTTACGGTCTCTGCGGCGCCTGCCAGGGGAAAAAGCATAGATAGCAGAAAAATAGAGCGTTTGAATGGTAAATGATTGAACAGTTCTGAAAGCGAGGGATTCTTTTATAATGCATGACCATGGTTCAAATGACGGAGAGCGCTATAGGGATTCAAACCTTCACAAGGTGCTCCTGATCGGCAACCCTAACGTAGGCAAGAGCGCGCTCTTCGGCCTGCTGACGGGGAAATATGTCACGGTATCCAACTATCCGGGCACCACGGTCGAGGTGACGTACGGGAACGCCACGCTGAACAAGACGCGCAGCCTCGTAATCGATACTCCCGGAGTGAACAGCCTGGTGCCCATGTCCGAAGACGAAAAAGTGACGAGGGACATGCTGCTTACCGACCGGGCCGGCGTCGTTGTCCAGGTGGCCGACACCAAGAACTTGCGCCGCGGCCTTTTGATCACGCTCCAGCTTGCGGAAATGGAAGTGCCGTTCATTCTCGACCTCAACATGGATGATGAAGCAAAAAGCCGCGGTATCCTCATTGATCAGGAAAAACTCTCCCAGATTCTCGGCATAGAAGTGGTCAAGACCGTGGCAATCCGGAGGAGCGGAATCGATAAACTGTTGAAAGGCATCCAGCACCCGCGCCGGTCCGAGGTCGGCGTGCGATATGAAGACGCGATCGAAGGGGGCGTGAGAGACATTGCCGCTTTTCTTCCGGAGGCGTATATTTCGCGGCGTGCGCTTGCTCTCATGGTCCTCGCCGGCGACGAAAGCCTTAAAGGATGGCTCCATGCTAATCTGCAGGACCATGTGATCGCAGAGATCGAAAAAATTCGTCAGGAAGTCCAGTCCAAATTTAATAACTCTCTCGGCTATCTCATCAACCAGCGCAGAATGAAGAAAGCCGACGAAATCCTGTCGCAGGTCATGAGCCGTCATGAAGCGGGGAAACGTTCCACGATCGCGCACCGTCTCGGCCACTGGTCTATGCACCCGGTCTACGGCCTGCCGGTCCTCCTCGTGGTGCTTTATCTTGTCTATCAGTTCGTGGGCGTTCTTGGGGCGGGGATCGCGGTCAACTTTTTAGAGAAGACGGTATTCGGCGGATACCTGAACCCTTGGAGTGCGAAGATCGTGGATTTCATCTTTCCCGTGCCGTTCATGCATGATCTCCTGGTGGGGGACTATGGCCTGATTACCATGGCGCTCACGTATGCGATCGCTATTGTATTGCCGATCGTGGGTTTTTTCTTTTTTGCGTTCGGTCTCCTTGAAGACTCCGGCTATCTGCCGAGGCTCGCTGTCATGGTCAACAAGGTATTCAAGATCATGGGCCTGAATGGTAAAGCTGTCCTGCCGATGATCCTCGGACTGGGGTGCGACACCATGGCAACGCTTACTACGCGCATCCTGGAAACGAAGAAGGAAAGGCTCCTGGTGACGTTCCTGCTGGCGCTCGGCGTGCCCTGTTCCGCCCAACTCGGCGTTGTGCTGGGGATGGTGTCGGGGATATCAGGATTTGCAACGAGCATCTGGCTCGGGACGATGGTCGGGGTCATATTTCTGGTAGGGTACCTTGCGGCAAAAGTGCTTCCCGGCGAGCCGTCGGACTTTGTTCTCGAACTGCCGCCGATCCGAGTGCCGCAGCTCACCAATATCCTGGTCAAGACCCTCGCCCGGGTGGAGTGGTATTTGAAGGAGGCCGTGCCGCTATTTATTCTCGGCACGTTAATTCTCTTTACCGCGCACAAGCTCGGCGTACTGGTCTATATTCAGAAAATGGCCGATCCGATCGTGGTGGGGTTCCTGGGATTGCCGAGTAAGGCTGCGGAAGCTTTGGTCATCGGGTTCCTGCGAAGGGATTACGGCGCTGCCGGTCTTTTCATGCTTTCCAAACAGGGTATGCTTGATCCCATTCAGACTGTTGTGAGCTTGGTGGTGGTCACGCTCTTCGTTCCCTGTATTGCAAACTTTTTTATGATGGTGAAGGAGCAGGGGATGAAAGCTGCGCTGTACATGGTCGCGTTTATATTTCCCTTTGCTGTTATAGTAGGCGGTGTCATGAACTGGGTCCTCAGGCACTTCCAGATCGCATTGTAAATTATATCGATGTAAACATGAGGAGAGCAGGCTATGGGTGAAAAGACGAGATTGCAGAGCATCGAGGGACAGGCCGGCCATCCGGCACTATGTGTGCTGCCGGAGATCGAGAAAGAAGACGAGCTGTTCGAGATCATCTGGACCTTGAGAGAAGAAGGAAAGCTGGCCCTAGACCAGATCGTACAGAGTTGTACTCTCACAGACTGCGCAAAGATATTGAAGGACCTTGCCAAGACCGGCTGGATCGACATCAAAGGACAGACCGTGGAACTGCAGCCGAAGGGTGAGAAGCGAGCACGGGAACTGGTCCGTCGTCACCGGCTTTCGCTCAGAATGTTCTATGATCTTTTTGCCCTTGACGGTGCTGAGGCGGAGGCATGTAAGTTCGAACATATCCTTTCACCTGAGGTAACGGACAGTGTCTGCACCCTGCTCGGCCACCCTCCGAACTCGCCCGATGGAAAACCGATCCCCCGAGGTGAGTGCTGCGCCATGTTCCGACAGGAGATGAAGCCCCTGGTGGCGCCGCTTGCCGATCTGGTTCCCGGAGAGCAGGCGAAGATCGTGTTCATTACACCGGGCTCCCATTCCCGCCTTGACCGGCTTGCTGCAATGGGCGTGGTCCCTGGAAGCGTGGTCAAGCTGCACCAGAAGAGGCCATCTTATGTGATCCAACTCGGTGAGACCATGGTTGCCGTGGACAAGGATATTACGAAAGAGATATTCGTTAAGAAAGTTTAAGAAATGATAAGACATGATAAGACACGGGACGCCGATGACACCAGACTCCGACAGGTTTGTATCCCCATTCATCAGCCTCCTGCCGTCTAGGACGGTGCCTTGACCACGAGCACAGCACAGCCGGCGCCGCCGATGACTTTTTCCGTTGCGCTCCCCATAAGGAGTTTTTTAACGCCTGTTTTTCCGTAGTTTCCCATGACGATCAGATCAACCCCGCGGCCGCCTGCTGTTTCGACGATAGTATTGAACGATCTCCCCAGGGGGGTCAGCGCCTCCGCAGGAACGCCCTCTTTTTGTGCCAATTCAACGGCTGTCCTCACATGCTTAGTAGCCTCTTCCCGCTCGCTTTCATCACGCATTGCCGAGAGCGCGATGAGAGTACTTCCCGTTCGCTTTGCGATGGCAATCGATTCATTGACAGCGGCGTTTCCGTGGGCTGATCCATCCGTGGCAACGAGAATATGCTTGTAACCGATCACGGCGGCCCTCGGCACGACAAGCACCTTGCAGGGAGCATGGCCGATGACCTTGGACGCCACTTCACCGATCAGGAGCTTTGCCAGGCCTTTTCTGCCGCGCCTGCCGACAACTATCATGTCGACCTTCTTTTCTGCGGCGAAGTCAACGATGGAAACGGCAGGGCCACCGCCCTCGAGCAATACGGTATCGCAATTCACGCCTTCTTTTGCTGCCCTTGCTTTTACGGATTCAAGGTTCTGTAACGCCTCCTTTTCTTCCTGTTCAAAGAATTTTGAGCCGATGGTTTCATATTCCGGATTTGTTTCGAGCACTGACAATACGGAGAGCCTGCTCGAACACGTCTTGGCGAAGTTTATCGCCTCCCGTACGGCGCCCTCGCTGTATTCCGAACGGTCTGTTGCCAAAAGAAGTTTTTCCAGTTTGCCAATGGGGCAGGTGGGTCCGTTTGTCATATTTTTCTCCTTATGATCTCAGGTTTTGTCGCATGTGATAATTATAGCTTATCTCGTTGCAATTGACCGGTTCACTCGTTGTCTTATTTTGCCGTGTCGCATGTCGGCAGCGGCTGCTTTGCAGGGGGAGATGTGCCGATTACCTCCTATCGCTCTTTTGAAAGCTTCGATACAGGAGCAGGTCATAGACGATCTTGAGTCCGCCTGCTACGAAAAAGGGAGCGCTCAGGAGGACCGGAGAGGCGAGGAAGATCCCGCTTAATGCGGGTGAGATCGCTGCTCCAATGGAGCGGGCAATGGACGTGACACCAGAAGCAGCGGAGCGCTCATCCGGAGCAACGACCGCCATGGTGTAAGACTGGCGCGTGGGGACGTCCATCTGGGAGATGCTGAACCGGAGCAGCAGTACAAATATGGCAAGGCTCAGATTCGGCATGAGGGGAACGAGACACAGCAGCACGTTCGACGGGATATGGGTGAAAACCATGGTATTGATCAGGCCGATCCGCGAGGCGATCTTTATTGCGAGCAGCGAAGAGATTCCGGCCAGGATGTTAGCGCCGAAGAAAATGCTCCCCAGGGTCCCGGCGTCAACGCCGAACTTGATGTGGAACCAGTAGGCCACCATGCTCTGGATCACGAACCCGCCTGCAAAGGCGTCGAGGGCGAAAAGGCCGCTTAATTTGAACACAACGTTCTTTGACTTATGAAGGCCGAGCACACGCTTTTGGGCGGGGACAAGCTCCGTTGCTTCTATTTCAGGCGAAAGGAAACAGAAGAGACCTGCGAGAACAAAACCGCATGCCCCATATCCGATGATCACCGCTTTATACGACACAAGCTCGGAGAACCCCGCGTGCATCAGGCCCTTGGACAAAAAACCGCCTGCAAGAGCGCCCGAAGCGGCCGCGAGCGAACCAGCAAGATTGTACCAGGCAAAGGCCTTGGTCCGTTGTTCGGAAGACAGGAGCTGGGAAAGAGCCGCCTGCTCCAGCGAGAGAAACGGGCCGATCTCGTTCCCGCTCGGGCTGATAACGCCGATGACGGCCGCGATAATAAGCAGCGTGAGATTGCCCGTAAGACTGAACACGACGCCGGCCATGATCATGAGTCCCGCGCCCAGGATCAGCATCTTTTTTCTGCCGATACGGTCGGCCGTGGTCGTGATCCAGAGGGAAATTCCTGCGTCGCCCGCAAGCGTGAACGTGAACAGAAGGCCGATCTCCGGCCCGGTCAAACCGATCTCGTGGAGATACAGGGCCAGCACCACCGAGAGCGCACCATAGGCAAAGAGCCGTACGATACGAGCGCTGAAGAGGAGGGCAACGTCAGGCCGCGTATGCGCCATGGGGTTTACCCTTCATGACCATCTCTTTGCAATAGGCATAGAGCGCATCGTAGACGATCCATTCGGCCTTGTTGATCTCATGGTCGTCCTTGAATCCCAAATGCCGGAAGCCCTCGGCAATGGCATTGAGGCCGGGGCCTTCGGGCTGAAGATGAAGGCTGTTGTCCGTATCAGCGCCGTTCACGATCCTGGCAAGGAGCGAGAGCGCTGGATCGTTCGCAAGGCCGTATTTCTTCACGATCGCATCAAAGGAGCACTCTTTCCCATGATGCCCCAGCTCCGCATTCGGCACATCGAAGAGTATCGCGCCGGCGCGCTCGGCCTCAGCCTGCACCTTGTCCGCTGGAACGAACAGGAACTCCGCATTCTTGTCAACGAATTTTTTGATGAGCCAGGGACAGGCAACGCGGTCAACTTTAACATTTGCTCTCGTGATCCATTTCATAGGTCTTTACACATCCTTTCTTCTTTAGATCTGCCTCTGTATTTAATGCGTCGCCATGATCCATACGGACCCTGCTGCCGCGGACCCGATTATCACGGGGACCATTCCCCATTTGAAACGCTGCATGCCAATGAAGGCTACCATGGCGGCCGCGAGCGCGTACCAGTCAAAGCCGCCTTTGTCGGGCAGCAGCGTGTGATAGGTGAAGATTACGGCAAGGTTCAGGACCACGCCGACCACGGCTGCGGTGATGGCCGAGAGCGCTTTCCCAAGTTTCTTGTTCTTCCTGAGCGTTTCAATGTACGGTGCCAGAAGGAAAATCATCATAAAGGAGGGGATGAACGTGACCCACGTGGCGAGCAGTCCGCCGATTGCGCCTCCGAGGGCCGGGGGAAGCCCGTCGGCATGGTAATATCCAGCAAGGTATCCGACAAACTGGTTAACCATGATGAGCGGGCCCGGTGTGGTCTCAGCCAGACCCAGGCCGTCCATCATCTGCTCGGGCATGATCCAGTGGTAATGTCCCACGGCTTGTTGGCCGATGTAGCTGAGTACGGCATAGGCCCCGCCGAATGTGACGACCGCTGCCTTGCTGAAAAGGACTCCGATATCGATAAACGTGTCATGCCAGCCGCGCCAGAGTCCAAGAATGAGGAACGGTAATGCCCAGAGGGCGAGGAAGACGGCAAGGACTTTGGTAAAACGCAGCCAGCCCGTTGACTTCTTATTGCCCGCTTTGTTGGCAAGCTCTGAAAGCAGGGTAGCGGGAGGCAGTGCTATATGATTGTTCGGCAACGCTGTGGAAAATAGTTTTGGCACGACGGTACCCGCAAAGTAACCGAGGAAACCCGCAGACAACACGATGATCGGAAAGGGCACGTTGAAGAAATATATGCCGACAAAAGCGGCCCCTGCGAGCGAGTAAAGAAATCGCGTTTTCAATGATTTTCTGCCGATGCGCAGCACCGCCTCCAGAACGATGGCAACCACCGCGGGTTTCAGGCCGTAGAACAGCGCCGCTACGAAAGGCACCGTGCCGAGAGAGGCGTAGAGCCAAGCGAGCAGCCAGAGGATGAAAACAGACGGCAGAACGAACAGCCCGCCCGCGATGATCCCTCCCCATTTTCCATTCAAGAGCCAGCCGATATAGGTTGCGAGCTGTTGCGCCTCGGGACCCGGAAGGAGCATGCAAAAGTTCAGCGCCTGGAGAAAGTGGTCTTCGGCGATCCACTTCTTTTTTTCCACCAGGTCCTTGTGCATGATGGCGATCTGGCCCGTGGGTCCTCCGAAGCTGATGAATCCGAGCCTTAACCAGTATTGCGAAGCTTCCCGAAACCTGACCCTGTCGTTTATCATCAGTGTCGCGCCTTTATTCTAATAATCAAGAGTTCGCTTGATACAGCATTTCGAACACGGCCATACCACGTTCCAGCCCGTCAGCATCGTTTTTTGCGGTCTTTCGTATGCCGGTCAGTATGTCCTCTACCCCGGCTGTTTCCGGTTTGACGTATTTCTCGTCCTTCACGTCTAGGTCATGCACGATTTCAGCGATTTTCTTTACCGCCTTGTCTTTGACGCCGAATGACCTCATGAGCACCTCGAAAGTGCAGAGATCGCCCACATGGGTGAACT
>Ga0326726_10002221_pt1 | contig 17913 bp, 12 predicted proteins | sample MHFenrmetagenome_2_FD_207603 | JGI IMG/M metagenome (GOLD analysis project Ga0326726, IMG submission 207603) | Lab enriched peat soil microbial communities from Michigan Hollow, Ithaca, NY, United States - MHF15MN | ecosystem: Environmental > Terrestrial > Soil > Wetlands > Peat | place: USA... | reverse complement strand
TTCAATCATCATGATGGCCCAGCAGAGCGCGCTCAGGGCAACCCCCTGCTCGGCCCGGCGCCGGCCGAGTGGCTTGTAGACCCTCTCGATATCCTCCTCGGTTTTGGTCAGGAGCCAGTCGCTGAGATTGCGGTAGACCTCGTGAGTGCGCTCCCGAATTTCATGGCCCGGTACCTTCCGCAGGTCGGCGGCCCGGCTGGAACGCTCCAACTTGTGGAAGAGACTTTCGGCAAGTTGATCGGAATGGGATTCAATCAGATGAACAAGGCGAAGAGCGATCATGATAGACCTCCCCGCAACTGCTACCTCTATTGTAGGCCGATTGGAGGGCGCGGGCGAAAGGAAATAGCCCACACTAGCGAACGGTCGTTCGTGTGTCGGAGCGAGCGGAGGTCAGGAAGGGCTGCTGCATCAGCCAGAAGACGATAAGGGCGACAACATCGGCGCCGGCAATGTACCACGGCCAGGGTCCGAGGATGTCGATGAGCGAGGACGACGCCGGCTTTTGGCGCAGATACATGAAGTTTGTCCCACCGAACAAATCGACTACCCCAACCAGCACGCCGTAGAGATTCAGAGTCCAGAGGGCAAACCACCAGGAGCGGACGCGCGGGCGCGCCTGGCAGCTCCAGATCAGGTAGAGCACGCCGATAATGAGCGAGGCGTGTCCAATGAAATATTGGACCGACTGAAAAGTGTGGAGCGAAGCGCGGAGGTAAGGCGTCAGGATGGCCATCCCGGAGCCCGCGATACCCCAGTAGTAGGCCAGATCGAAAACGTGCTCTTCGAGTGTAAGCAAGGCCGCAATCGTCAACCAGAAGGAGGCATCGCACATCTCCAGCGGCAGAATTTCCGGAAAACGAACGCCTTGAGCGTAGTAGCGGTAGCCGTGCCAGATGAGGCCATCGGCCACGAGAATCGCGGCGAGCATAATGCGGGTGGCGAGTGCGGAACTGGGATATCGCCGAGTGAAGAATGTCAACGCGGCAGACACGAGCGGGATCGCGATCAGGATCGCGAGATGGAGCGGGCTTAGGAGATGAAAGTCTGCCGGCACGATGTCGCCTGGGAAGAGCCTCTAACCGCAGAGGACGCAAAGGTTGGCAGAGATCGGGGAGAAAATCAACTTGCCAGGTGGGGATCCCTTCGCTTTGCTGTCTGGAAAAGTCAAAAGCAACGGCGGCGGACAAGAGTGTCTGCCCCACACAATCAAGCGCCGCAGCACTTTTTGTATTTCTTGCCGCTGCCGCAGGGGCAGGGATCGTTGCGGCCGATCTTTTCTCCGGAACGCACGACTTGCTGGACCGTCTGCATGTCGCCGGCGCCGGCCATGCGCGCCTGTTCGAGTTCGCGCTTCTTTTTGCGCTGGAAGGCCTCTTCGATGTCGTCGACGGAGGTCGCAATCTGCCGCGGGGGGCGTCCGTTGCCGCCGCCGCGGCCGCCGGTGATCAGCGAGGGCACACCGGCTTCGGGTCCCTGGCCGGTCGGGCCTTCGGGGCTGCCGCCCGGCATGATGCCGGAATCGGGCGGACGTTCCAGGATCTGCATCAGGTAGAGGATGCGAACCGTCTCTTCCTGGAAGCGCTGCATCATCTCTTCGAACATGTCGAAGGACTCGCGCTTGTACTCGACCAGGGGATCGTGCTGGCCGTATCCGCGCAGGCCGATGCCCTCTTTCAGGTGGTCCATGCTGAGGAGATGGTCTTTCCACTGCGCGTCGATGACGCTCAGCATGATCGTGCGCTCGTGATAGCGCATGGCCTCGGCGCCGATTAGTCTTTCTTTGGCGTCGTAGCGCTCTTTGAGTTTGTCGAAGATCGCGTCGCCCAGCTCCTGGCGGCTCATCTCTTCTGGCTTGACGCCTTCGGCGTAGATATCCACGCCAAAGCTTGTGAAGATCGCGTCTTTGAGGCCCTTCAGGTCCCAATCGTCCACGTGCGCCTTGGGCGGGCAATAGTGCTCCAGTTTGTCGCCCAGGATGCCGGAAACGTAGTCCTCGATGATCAGATCTTTCTGGTCCAGACCTTCGAGCAAGCGGCGGCGCAGTCCATAGACGGCCACGCGTTGCTTGTTCATGACGTCGTCGTACTCGAGCAGGTGTTTGCGGGATTCGAAGTTCTGGCCTTCCACCGCCTTCTGCGCGGCTTCGATGCGGCGTGTGATCATGCGCGATTCGATCGGCACGCCTTCTTCCATGCCGAGACGCTGGAGCAGGTTCGACACCCACTCCTTGGCGAAGATGCGCATTAAGTCGTCTTCGAGCGACAGATAGAAACGCGACGAGCCGGGATCGCCCTGCCGGCCAGCGCGTCCGCGAAGCTGGTGGTCGATGCGGCGGGCTTCGTGGCGTTCGGTGCCGAGGATGTGTAAACCGCCAACCGCGGTGACTTCTTTGTGGTCACCCGCGGTGTCGGCTTCGTAGCGGGCAAGAATCTCACTCCACTGGTCGGTGGGCACGGAGTATTCGTTGCCGGCGTAGTACCAGAGTGTGCGGTTGGAGTCGTCCACGTCGGCGCCGACTTTGCCTTGCGCGGCGCGCAGCGGCTGAGCAATTCCCTTCTTCACGCACTCCTGCTTGGCCATGAACTCGGGATTGCCGCCGAGCAGGATGTCGGTACCACGGCCGGCCATGTTAGTAGCGATGGTGACCATGCCTTTGCGTCCGGCTTGGGCGACGATCTCGGCTTCGCGCTCGTGATACTTGGCGTTCAGCACGACGTGTTTGATTCCCTTTTTCTTGAGCAGCTCCGAGAGACGTTCGGACTTCTCGATCGAAGTCGTGCCGACCAGCACCGGCTGTCCGGAATCGTGCAGTCTTTGAATCTCGTCGGCCGCGGCGAAATACTTTTCTTTCTCGGTGCGATAGACGATGTCGGCATTCTCTTTGCGCAGCAGCGGGCGGTTGGTCGGGATGACGGTTACTTCCAGCTTGTAGATCTTGTCGAATTCCGGCGCTTCGGTTTCCGCCGTGCCGGTCATGCCAGCCAGCTTCTGATACATGCGGAAATAATTCTGAAACGTGATGGTGGCGAGGGTCTGGTTCTCGCGCTCAATCTTGACGTTTTCTTTGGCTTCGATCGCCTGGTGCAATCCGTCGGACCAGCGGCGGCCGGGCATGAGGCGTCCGGTGAATTCGTCGACGATGATGACTTCGCCGTCTTTGACCACGTAGTCGACATCCTTGCGATAAATGGCATGCGCTTTGATCGCCGTATCGACGTGATGCTTGAGCGCCCAGTTCTCCGGGTCAGCGATGTTGCCGATGCCGAGCAGCTTCTCGACCTTCTCCCAACCTTCTTCGGTGACGGTAATGTTGCGGTGCTTCTCGTCCACCACGAAGTCACCGGTGAGCACTTTGGGCTCGCCGGGGGCGGTATCAATCTCTTCGCCTTTCTCAAGCTTCGGGATGATGCGGTTGACCTTGTAGTACTTGTCGGTGGACTCCTCGCTGGCGCCGGAGATGATGAGCGGGGTGCGGGCTTCGTCGATGAGGATGGAGTCCACTTCGTCCACGATGGCGAAGTTGTGCACGCGCTGCACGCAGTCGCGCAGGTCAAACTTCATGTTGTCGCGAAGGTAATCGAATCCGAATTCGTTGTTGGTGCCGTAGGTGACGTCGGCGGCGTAGGCTTCGCGACGTTCTTCGTCATCGAGCTCGTGGACGATGACGCCGACGCTCAGACCGAGAAACTTGTAGAGCTTGCCCATCCACTCGGAGTCGCGCTTGGCGAGGTAATCGTTGACGGTAACGACGTGGACGCCGCGACCGCTGAGCGCATTGAGATATACGGGCAGAGTCGCAACCAGGGTCTTGCCTTCGCCGGTTTTCATTTCGGCGATTTTGCCTTCGTGCAGGACCATGCCGCCAATGAGTTGGACGTCGAAATGGCGCATGTTGAGGACGCGGCGTCCGGCTTCGCGGACGACAGCGAATGCCTCCACCAGAATTTCGTCGAGCACCTCTTTCAGCGCCTGATTGCGTTCGGTGTCGATTTCCTTCTGGCGGTCGGGGTCAGCGTCGGGTTCGTCGACGATATGGCTGAGACGCTCCTGGATGCGGGCGCGGAATTCTTCGGTCCTGGCGCGCAGTTGTTCATCGGAGAACTTCTGCATCTCCGGTTCGAGCGCGGTGATGGCCTCGACGGGAGGCAGCATGCGCTTAACTTCGCGCTCGTTTCTGGTCCCAAAAACCTTGCCTAACAGGGTGTTGATCAAAAGCGAGATCCTTCAGAGGACACTGGTCCTAAGTCTATGAATTTAAGCCTAGCACATTAGATGCGGGAGGGCTGACGTTTGGCTTAACTGCGCGGCTTGCGCGCCGGGGCCTTGCTTGAAACCCACCGCCCCTCGATGCAGTCAGAAAGCCACTTGCGAAATTCTTCCTGCAGTGTTGTGCCTTGAGCCTTTGCCACAAGGCGAGCTCGGTGGATCGCCTTAGCATCCGCACGAAACGTGATCCTTTTCAAAGGCATGGCACTCGTGTCAGGTTCTATCGGCCGAATCCTAGTTTTCGTCAGTGGCCTTTAGTATATTCACCTGCGAACCATGCCCACCTTCTACGAGCGCTTCCAGGAATCGGCCCGGCAGTTTCCCAACAATGTGGCCTTGGAAATCCAGCGACAGGACCGGATTGAGAGCCTCACCTTTACCGAACTCCAGGGAATGGCGGAGAGCGTCGGGAGTTGGCTGGCGGGAAAAGTGGAGCGCGATGCGCGGGTTGCCATTCTGGCCGCGAATCATCCCCGATGGGTGGCGGCTTACCTGGGGATTATCTGTGCGGGACGGGTGGCGGTTCCGCTCGATACCGCTTTCCACGCCGACCAGGTTGGCAAGCTGCTGAAGGACAGCGGAGCTTCAATTTTGTTCTGCGATGCCAAACATCTGACGGTCGCCCAGCAAGCCGCAGAGGGACTGCCCGTTGGCTTGGTGATGACTTCGGCAGCCAGCGAGCAGGCTGCTGCGGCTACGACCTCCGCTGCGGGTGCGCAACCGGTGGCCAACCTGGATTCGATCTTTGCCGCAGGCTCGGACGGATTCAAACCAGTGGTTCCGGCAGAGAGCGATCTGGCGGCGCTGCTCTACACCTCCGGCACGACCGCCGATCCCAAGGGCGTGATGCTGACGCACGGCAACCTGGTGGGCGAGGCGAATGCGGTCTTCCAGGTCATCTCGATCGATACCCGCGATGCGCTGCTGGGAATTCTTCCGATGTTCCACGTGCTGGCGCAGATGGCAAACCTGTTTCTCCCGCTGTTCAATGGCTCGCGCGTTGTCTATCTGGAAACGTTGAACACGACCGAACTGGTGCGCGCCCTGCAGGAACGGGGCATCACCGTTTTTGTGGTGGTTCCGCAGTTCTTTTACCTGATCCACGAACGCATCTTCAAAGAACTGAATAAGCGATGGAAGCTGACCGTTCGCCTCGTTCGCACGCTGATGGGCCTCAATCGGATGCTGCGGCGGTTCGGGATCAATGCGGGCAAGGTGTTCTTCGGAAAAATTCACGCCACGTTTGGCAAGCGCATGCGGCATCTGGTAACGGGCGGCTCGCGTTTCGACACTGCCATCGCGCGCGATTTTTACGCTTTCGGGATTGACGTGCTGAACGCCTATGGACTGACAGAGGTGTCGGGCGGTGCGTTCGTCACTCGGCCCGGAAAGGTCGTGATCGGTTCTGTCGGTCCGCCTCTGCCCACGGTGGACGCGAAGATCATCGATCCGCAGCCCGTCGAAGAAAGCGGGCCCGCGGCGGGCGAGATCGCGCTGCGCGGGGCGATTGTCATGAAGGGCTACTGGAACCGTCCGGATGCTACTGCCGAAGTCTTGCGCGACGGCTGGTTCTACACCGGCGACCTCGGCTACTTCGATTCCGGCGGCAATCTGTTCATCACCGGGCGGCGCAAGGAAGTGATCGTGCTGGCCAACGGCAAGAATGTGTATCCGGAGGAGATCGAGGCGCACTATCAGAAGTCGCCCTTCGTGAAGGAAATCTGCGTGATGGCGCTGGAGGCGAGGCCGGGCGACCCGACGTCGGAGCGGCTGTATGGGGTGATCGTGCCGAACTTCGAAGTGTTGCGCGAACACAAGATCGTGAACTCGAAAGAGGCGATTCGTTTTGACATCGAGGGCTTATCGCACAAAATCGCTTCCACCAAGCGGCTGGGCAGTTACGAAATCTGGCAGGAAGATCTGCCGCGCACCACCACGCGCAAGCTGAAACGTTTCCAGATCGAAAAAAAAGTGCGCGAACTGCAGAAGGGTGGCGGGCCGGGCGAAGCGGAGGTCGGCACAGAGAAGCCGCTGAGCGATGAGGAGCGCGCCTGGCTCGAACGCGAGGACGTGAAGCGGGCTCTGGAAGTTGTGCGGGAGTCGGCGCGCAACAAGATGGCAGAGATTCGCCCCACGCACAATTTGGAACTGGATCTGGGTCTCGACTCCATGCAGCGGGTGGAACTGCTGACCGCGCTCGAACAGCGACTCGGAGGCGATGTCCCGGAGGCGCAACTGGCAGAAGTCTACTCGGTCCGCGACCTGGTAGATGCGGTTCTGGCGAGCGCGGGCCGCGGCGAGGGGGGCGCCAAGGCGGCCGCTCCGGCATGGTCCACCATTTTGGCCGAACCGGTGACCGATCCCGAGGTGCTTTCCCTGGCGCGCCGTCAGCCTTTGGCCGAAATCTTCTTCTTCATGCTCGGCCGCATCATCAATCTGGTTGCCCTCGATCTGTTCCACTTGAAGGTACAAGGCCTGGAAAACCTGCCCGAGAAAGGTCCCTACCTGCTGTGCTCGAACCACCAGAGTTATATTGACCCCATTGTGATGGGGGCGGTGATGCCCTTTCGCCTGTTTCGCAATACGTTTGCGCTGGGTACCAGCGACATTTTTGGCGAAGGATTCATGCGGCGGCTGGCGCGATGGATTCGCGTGGTCGTGCTCGATCCCGATGCCAACCTGATTCCCGCGATGCGCGCAGGAGCCTACTGGCTGCGTCAGGGACGCATCCTCGTCCTCTATCCCGAGGGCGAACGCTCCGACACGGGCAAGCCGAGAGTGTTCCGCAAAGGCGCGGCGATTCTTTCCATTCACGAACAGGCACCCATCGTGCCGGTTGCCATTGAAGGTTTTTATGAAGCCTGGCCACGCCATAAGAAGTGGCCGAAGCTGGCAAATCTGCGGCTGGTGTTCAGCAAGCCGATCATGCCGCCTCCAGTCAGTGAGGCGAGCGAAGCAGCCTACGATAGATTGACGGCGGAGTTGAAGGCGCGCGTGGTCGGGATGTGGGAGGAATTGCGGGAAGCGAACGGCAGCCTGCGGGAATCTGAGCTCGCGACCTCAGGGGCTAAAGCCCCCAATTAGAGAGAACGCTGATCGCAGCGCTGAAGCGCTGCGCCACCCCAAAAAGCGAACCCTGGAAGAAAACCACCAAAGGCAGTCGCTGGAAGACCTACGCCCCGGCGCTGGCGCCGTGGGCACTTTCGCCGCAGACCTTGACGAAGGCGTCGACCACACCGCTGTGGAATTTTTCTCCGGCCTCCGCCAGGATCATGCCTTCGGCCTCGGTTGGCGAGACGGCTTTGCCGCCGGCGCCGTGGGTCAGCCGCTGATAGGTATCGGCCACCGCGAGAATGTGCGCCTCAATGGGTACGTTGACGGCGCGCGCCCCCTGCTCGACCAGGATTTGCTGCGCGACGATGATCGGCAACACCCGGCGCAGGCGTCCGCCCATGGTCTGCGCCCGTTCGCCGGGCTTGTGCTGTCCTTTACGAAGACTGGCGATGACTTCAGCGCGGGTTACGTTGGCTGCCTTGTAAAGAATGTCGTTGCTGATGCCGAGCTTGCTCAGATCGCGCAAGAGAGCTGCCGATCGTACGGACTCCGTGCGCTCGGACCCCAGGTCCATCACTTCCGCCATCTTGGTAGCGAGCAGGGCAACGCGGCAGGAATCGCCTTCGCTGTACTTGTCACTGGCCAGAAAATGCTGCAGAACGGCCAGCAAGCTGCTGAAGCTCTCGCGGATATCGTTGGTCATGGCCTGCTTGCGCTCGTAGAGCGTGCCCATGGCGTAGCTGGTTACGGCCAACATTCCAGCCCAGATGGCAAAATTGAATAGCCGCTCTCCGGGAAGAACCAGGGCGCGGTGGGTGGGCACGAGTTCGTCGACGAAGTTGAGCAGGACGACGACAAATACGCAGGCAAACGCAGTCAGGGTCGCATGGCGACGTCCGAAAACGTACGCCGAGTAGAGCGTGGGCAAGAAGTAAAAGCAGAGCACCATGGGGAGCGACTCGGCGAAGAATTGCAGGGTCGCCGCAATGGCGAATAGCGAGAGCAGCAGAAAGAGCTCTTTGGCGACTTTGCTCATAAATAGGCCTCAACCCTACCCGAGTGTGGAGACCTGCTCGCCGCAACACACGCAGAAGGCAGACACCGCCCCAATTACAATGGTGAGGCACGTTGGTGGAGGGGCAAAATTACCGAGGTAACGAGGGGCGTCGGGAAGACACAAAATCGGCGGATCAGGAGTGTCCGCCCCACACTTCACGCCTGGGACTGGAAAAGGTGGATGAGCCAGTAGCCCGCGGCGGCCATCAACGCGGAGGCGGGGATGGTCACGATCCAGGCCCAAACGATGCGTCGCGCCACCCCCCAGCGCACCGCCGAAAAGCGGTGGACGGCGCCTACTCCAACGATGGCACCGGTGATGGTGTGAGTCGTCGAGACCGGAATCCCGGCCAAAGCGGTGCCGAACAGAGTGATGGCGCCGGCGCTCTCAGCGCAGAAGCCGCCGACCGGTCTCAGCTTGGTGATCCTCTGGCCCATGGTGTGGACGATACGCCAGCCCCCGATATAGGTTCCGGCGGCGATGGCCGTGTGGGCCGCCAGGATGATGGGCCAGTGGAACTGCCCCCAGTTCGCCAGCATATCCTGCTTGCTCATGAAGCCGCCGGTGTACATGGCGCCGGCGATGATGCCCATGGTTTTCTGCGCATCGTTGCCGCCGTGGCCCAGGCTGTAGCAAGCGGCCGAGAGCAGTTGCAGTTTGCGAAACCAGGTGTCCACCTGTTGGGGCGCCTTGTGGCGCAACAACCAGTACACGCTGGTCATGAAAAGCAGGCCCAGCACCACGCCCATGATGGGCGCCACCACGATGAAGATCAGGGTCTTGTACCAGCCGGAGGCAATGATTACGGAGAAGGAAGAGCGCCATCCGCTGTGCACCGTCGCGTGCATCATGGCGGCGCCCGCGTATCCGCCGATCAGGGCGTGCGAGGAAGAAGTGGGCAGGCCCCACCACCAGGTGAGCAAATCCCAGATAATGGCGCCGAACAGGCCTGCCAGCACGACGTATTGATTCACGTCCTCCAGGCGGATCATCCCGCGGCCGATGGTCTTGGCGACTGCTGTTCCCAGAAAGAAGGCAGCCAGAAAATTGAAGACGGCCGCCCAGACCACCGCCAGTTTGGGAGAAAGTACGCGTGTCGAAACCACAGTCGCGATGCTGTTGGCGGCATCGTGAAAGCCATTCAGGAAGTCGAAGATCAAAGCCACCACAATGGTGATGACGACCAGCAGGACATCGGCGTTCACCGGAGGGGGCTCCTGAATGACATGGGATTCACGGAGGTCTAAGCGCTTTTCAGCACAATCGCTTCCAGTACGTTGGCAGCGTCTTCGGCCTTGTCGGTCGCGTACTCCAGCACCTCATAGAGTTCTTTCATCTTGATGAGCTGGATTGGATCTTTCTCTTGCTCAAAAAGGGTGGCGATGGCTTTTCGGCTGACGTCGTCGGCTTCATCCTCGAGCCGGTTGACTTCGTCGCAATGTTTAAGGACGCCGTTGTTTTTCTCCAGCAGCGAGACCCCGCGCGCCAGCTCTTCGGCTTGTAGCACGATCAGGCCCGCCAGTTCGGCAGCGGCCACCGGGGGCTGCGCGATCTTGTACATGACCAGCCGGACGGCAGCCGCATTGACGAAGTCCAGGACATCATCGAGCGAGGAAGCCAGCCGGTGGATGTCCTCGCGGTCAAAAGGTGTAATGAACGTCGTATTCAGCTTGGCGATGATGGCGTGGGTGGCCCGGTCTCCCTCGTGCTCAATGGCCTGCATCTGCTCCACTCGTTTTTCCAGGTCGCGCGGATCTTCCAGGATGGCACGCAGCAGTCTCGCTCCGGCGTTCAAGCTGGTCGAGAGTTCGGCGAACAATTCGAAAAACTTGGCCTCGCGTGGAATTAGGCGGAACATGACACCTGAGTCGGGTTGGCGTTGGAAAACGGGAAACTATCTCACGCGGGAGCATAGAGGCGCAAGGACGACCAGCCGGCGGACAAGCGTGTCCGCCACACTACTTCGCGCGAGGATGGGTCTGGTCGTAGACGTTCATGACGTGCTTGACCGAAAGCTGAGTGTAGCGCTGAGTGGTTGCCAGACGTTCGTGGCCGAGCAACTCCTGGATGGCGCGCAGGTCGGCGCCCTCTTCCAGCATATGAGTGCCGAAGGCGTGGCGCAGGGTATGCGGATGGACGTCGGGCGAGAGCCCTTTGGCCACGGCGATGCGCTTGACGATGCGTCCGACGCTGCGGGTGGTAAGGCGGCCGCCGCGCTGGTTCACGAGCAGGGCTGAATTGGCCTTCTTCAGCGTCGCCAGCAGCTGGTGCCGCCAGGGGAGGTAGGTTGCCAGGGCGGCGCGCGCCGATCCGCCGAAAGGAACGTAGCGTTCCTTCTTCCCTTTTCCGCGAATCAGGATGGCTTCGGCGCTCATGCGGATGTCATCGAGATTGATGCCAACCAGTTCCGAGTTGCGGATGCCGCATCCGTAAAGGAGTTCGAGCATCAGGCGATCGCGTTCGGGGAAGGATGCCAGCTCGGGCATTTTGCCGTCGAGGACGAAGTTCATCTCTTCGATGGTCGGAACGCGCGGCAGCTTCTTCGGCAGCCTGGGCGTGGAGACCAGCTTGGCAGGGTTTTGCTCCACCAAGCCTTCCTGCGCCAGCCAGCGATAGAGCGACCGCACCGCTGCCAGAGCGCGGGCGACGGAAGTCTTGCCCAGCCCTTTGTCGTAGAGGTGCGAAAGAAAGCCGCGAATGGCAATATGGTCGATCGTCTTCCAGTCGCGAGAGCCGACATAGGCGGCGAAGGCGTCGAGGTCCCCGGTGTAGGCCTTGATGGTGTGTGCCGAAGCATTGCGCTCGCGCAGATGCCGCAGGAACGAGTCAGTGGCGAGTTCGACGGGCGTTCGTTTTGCTCTCGCAGCTTCGTTCATGAGACTAGAGAACATCTACCACGGAGCACGGAGGAAGTTAGAAGGCAGAAGTCAGATTGCAGAAGTAATACCTTCATGGTCCACCTCTGCAATCTGACCTCTTACCTCTGACCTCTTTCAACGGTTTTCGCCGTGCCTACGTGTCTCCGTGGTGGATTCACGCTTTTAGCTTTGCCCGCGGATGATGTTTCGCGTACACGCTCTTCAGCCGATCGAGTGCCACATGAGTGTAGATCTGGGTGGTCGAAATGTCGGCGTGGCCGAGAATTGTCTGCACGGTGCGCAAGTCGGCGCCATTTTCCACCATGTGCGTGGCGCAGGAGTGGCGCAGCATGTGCGGGCTGGCGTGGCGTCCAGAAGCCAGAGCGGCATCGCCGACCAGTTGCCAGAGGCGCTGGCGGCTCAGATGCCGCGCTCCCGTACCCAGAAATAAGAGTGGTGAACTCTTCTTCTTCGCCAGCACTTCCCTGCCGTTCTTCAAGTATTGCTGTAAGGCGTGCTGGGCTGGGACGCCGAGCGGCACCATGCGTTCCTTGTCACCTTTGCCGCGTACCAGGATGTATCCCATGTCGAGCTTCAGGTCCTCCAGGTGGGCGTTGGTGACTTCGGACACGCGCACGCCGCCCGCGTAGAGCAGTTCCAGCATGGCGTGATCGCGCAGCGCGAGGGCCTGGGCGCGTGCCGATTCAGGGCGCGGCGGCGTTGCTGTCAGCGTGGCCTCGACTTCGTCGCGACTCAGCGATTTGGGGAGAACCTTCCACTGCTTGGGCGAGTCAATGTTGAGGGTCGGGTCTTTCTCGATTTTTCCGTCGAGCAGCAGGTAACGATAAAGATGGCGGATGGCTGAGAGCTTTCTTCCCACCGAGCGTCCGTCGAGCTGGTTGGAGAATAATTCCTGAATGAAGTCACGGACGTCTTGACGCCGCGCGCCGGTCAGAACCTGGCGGCGCTTTTCCAGGAAGGCCGCGAACTGGCTGAGGTCGCAGGTGTAGGCCGCGATCGTCAACTTCGCGGACCCGCGCTCCACTCGCAGGTAGTCGAGAAAGTCAGAGAGCGTGCGGGAGTTGGCGTCGGAGGACACGGGTTGAGTATGCGCGTTATCGGACGCTCTCGGAAGTAACGAGACGGGTGCTTCAGCCCCTTCCCTACCACCCCGTGACGAACAATCTGCGTGCTCCGCGCAGGCCGCACTTCTGATACTTATCGTAGGCGGCAGCGGCACGCTCGTGGATTTGCTCGCTGGTCTCCCCTGCAATCCAGCCATCGAGCGCGGCTTTGAGGGTGTAGGCCTCGGGAGCCATCAGGCCAGTCGTCCACAAGAGAGGGTTGGCGCCGGACGCCCGCAGGGGTTCGGCAAAGTATTGCCTGCTGGCACACGCCAGGATGATCGCGTCTCGATGCGTTTCGTTCTTCTTATGGGGAATGAGCGGCAATTGAAAATCCATCAGGCCATCATGTCCAACGTAGGCAACCAGGTTCGAATCGCCGCGGGCCGACAGCGTCACAGCGGGCGAAGCGGATGCCAAAGTGATGCTCTCGGGACTGGCCCCGGATGCCGCGTCGAAGAAATCGAGAATCGCCTGCCGGATTTCGTCGCCGCGGTAAGCGTCGGCCACCAGATAAACATCCGCCGAGCGATGCTTGAAGAGGCAGCGTTCCAGCACCTCTGGCTTGGGTCTCTGGCCGCAACTGACTACCGCCCAGTCTGCACTGCGCGCAAAGAAAGTCTTCACTCCAGCGGCCGCGCCCCAATACAGGTTGTGAGCCGGATCCAAACCGTTCCCCAATCGTGCCGGGACAGGAATGATCCCCTGATGCTCGTTGTCGGCCAGAGCAACGAAGACATGGACGGTACGGCTCGGCACAGCTTGCGATGTTGCATAAGTGCCGACCAAGAGAAGACAAAGAGCAGCCGGGAGGAAATGGGAAAGCGTCCGGGCGTTGCCGGCGTCGACCATGGAACGAGTATAGATGCCGGCGCCGGAGAGGCAACGAGCAACGGAAGAAATCCGGAGGTGATCCCCAAGGGCGCCGCGCCTTCGTCGTCGCTTAGAATGGGAGCCATCATGATCAAAACCATCCCTGTTGTCCTGATCACCGTCCTCTCTCTGGCCGGGTGCAACAAGTCTTCCAGCCATTCCGCAAGCGTGGGCGATCCGGCCGAAAAGAAGTTGCAGGAACTGGCCGGCAGTGGGGCAACAGATTGCGGGCGTCTCAAGTCGCAGGCGGTGGACCAGATGGACGCGGCCGCCAAGTGCGCCGTGCAGGCTGCACAGCAGAAGCATGCGTTCTACGTCGCCTATGAATTGCCCGGCATGATCGTCGCCGTGGCCGGCAACTCGGACGGAAAACTGTTCACCGTGCAATCGCAAAGCGCGAATGGACAGGAGGGCAACACGGCGGGATTGGCGAGCGGAGCGTGTCCGGCAGAACTACGGGTCGCGCCCAGCGGACGGGTCACGTGCTTTGCACCAGGCACATTCGGCATGGGCATGGACGCGGCGCACGGAGGCATGACGATGCCGCCCGCCATGGGGAAGAATCCGCATGAGGGGCTCGGCATCCCGCCGCCGGCACAGGCGAACCCGCACCAGCCGCAAGGCGCGAAGCCTCCCGCGAAGCAGCCATAGGATGTCCGCTCTTGCGCGGGCGTTGCCGCTGCTGGCGGAGACGCGGCAAGCCGCGTCTCTACTGTTGCGCGCCTTGATCTCCCATGATTCCCGGCGGCGCCGCCGGGATTGTGATATCGATTTTGTTTACCGGCCCGACTGACGAAAGCGGTTTGTCGAATTCGCTGGTGTTGCCGACCACCAGCACCGACATCTGATCGCGGTGAATGTATTTTGCCGCGACCCGTGCTACGTCTTCTTTGGTGACCTTCTCGATCGCCGTCTGATACTTTTCCAGAAAGTCGAGCGGGTAGCCGTAGAACTCATACAACATTTTCTCCTGCAAAACTTTGCCGGGAGAATCAAAACGGAAGATGAAGGAGTTCAGGATCGCGTCTTTGGCGCGCTTGATCTCTACGTCATCAATGGGCTTTTTGGCGAGATCTGCAATCTCTTCGTCGAGCGCCTGAATGGACTCGACTGTACTCTGGCTTTTCGTACTCATGATCAGGCGCAGCATGCCGGGGTGATCCCAGGCCGTGCCGATTCCGCCGCCGACCGCGTAGGCCAGCCCTTTGGCGGTGCGGATGTCACTGAAGAGGCGCGACGAAAATCCGCCGCCGAAGGCCTCATTGAACACAGAGATCGCGTAGTAGTCGGGATTCCTGCGGGTGGTACCGAGAGTGACGAGATAGATGTTGCTCTGGTTGACATCGGTTTTTTCGACCAGGTAATTGCCGGGCTTGGCGGGAGTGAAGGCAATCTCCGGATCCTTCGGCGCCGGGCCTTTGGGCCACGATCCGAATGCCTGACGCAAGCGCGCCTCCATCGCGGCCGGGTCGAAGTCGCCGACCACGCCCAGAATGATGTTGTTGGGATGAACGTAGGTGTGGTGCCAATCGATGAGATCCTGGCGCGTAACCGCGGCAACGGTTGCGTATTCAGGAACCCGCGCGTAGGGATTGGTCGCGCCGTAGGCAAGCTTCGCAGCCTCGCGGCCGGCAATTGCATCAGGCTCGTCGTTGCGGCGCGAGATCGCGTCGTACATTCCCTTCTTCGCGATTTCAATCTTGTCGGCGCGGAACTCGGGGTTCAGGAGCAGATCCTGGAAGACTTTGAAAACATCGTCCTGGTCGGCTTTCAGGCACGACCAGTTGATGGTAGTCGAGTCCTCGCCGCCGCCGGTTTCCACCCGGGCGGCACGCTGTTCGAGGTAGTCATCCAGTTGATCGCCGGTTTGAGCCTTCGTCCCCCCGGTACGCCAGACTTCGCCGTAGATATCGATGAGTCCGCTCTTGCTGGCCGGAACGGCACGATCTCCACCGCGAATGCGGGCGACGCCATGGATCAGCGGGAGTTCGTGATCTTCCTGCAGGAAAATCACCATGCCATTAGGCAGCACGATACGTTTCGGCTGAGGCGGATGGAACGCGTGCAGCGGCGGAATCGGCACATCCTTCCAGGGTTCTGCCTGACCCCAGATATGAACACTGCCGCCGATCAGGAACGTGAAAACGAAAAGAGCGATCAGGGTGCGCTTCACTGGGCACCTCCTTGCGGGGGAGTCACCGTGGTCGAGTGCTCGTCCGGCGGCGGAGGGGCAAACTCGATGATCCCGACCGTGCGATTGTCCGGCACGAAGGTCTGATTGGCGACGCGGCGGATGTCCCCTTTGCTGACTTTGTCGATCCGGTCCACCGAGCGGAATAGTTCGCGCCAGTCGTCATAGCGTGCCTGGAACAGTCCCAGGTTAAAGGCCAGACCTTCATTCGATCCAAGTGAGCGAATGAGGTTCGCCTTGGATCGAGTCTTGATCATCCTCAGTTCTTCGTCCGAGATGTCCTCTTTCTTGAGGCGCTCGATTTCTGCGTGGATGGCGTCGGCCATTTCCTGCGGCTTGTGTCCCGGAAGGGGCACCGCGTAGAAGGCGAACAGGTGGGGATACTTGTTGCCGGGCAATCCGGAGAATCCCGCCGAGTCGGACGCGATTTGCTTATCGCGCACCAGCGCGCGGTAGAGGCGCGAAGTGCGGCCGTTGGACATCAGGTCAGTGATGGCGTCGTACACGGCGTCGTCGGGACTGTAGTAATCGGGTCGGTGATAGCCCTCGAGATAGATCGGCTGCGACTGTTCGTGCAGCACCACCCGGCGCTCGGATTTCTGCGGCGGCTCGGTGGTGGTGGCCTCGTCGGGCGCGGGACGGGCAGGCAGACGCGAGAAGTATTTCTCGATGATGGGCATGGCCTCGGAGGCTTTGACATCACCGACCAGCGCAATGACCATATCCGCTGGGACATAGTACCTGTCGAAGAATTTCTGCGCGTCGGTGGCCGAGAAGGAATTCAGGTCCCACATCCAGCCGATGGTCGGCCGGTGATACGGATGGGCGGCAAACGAGGCGGTCGTAAACTGCTCCAGCAGACGCCCGATAGGGTTGCTGTCGGTGCGCATACGGCGCTCTTCAATGACCACGTTGCGTTCCTTGTAGAACTGCCGCATCACAGGATGCAGGAATCGCTCCGACTCCAGGTACGCCCAAAGCTCCACGCGGTTGCTCGGAAACGAGTAGTTGTAGCCGGTTTCGTCGTAATTCGTGAAGGCGTTCATCCCCTCTCCGCCTTCGCTCTCGACGATCTTGCCAAACTCGTTGTTGTAGGGCGCGGAGAATTTGTCGGCCTCGGCGATGGCGTCTTTCCAGGCCTGCTCGAGTTGCTTGAGCTTCTGCTCGTCGCGGTTTACGGGCTTGTCGCGCACGGCCAGATAAGCGGCGTAGGCGTCTTCTACTTTCTGGAGTGCCTTTTTCTCGCCGTCATAGTCGCGCGTGCCAATCTTGTCGGTTCCCTTAAATGCCATGTGCTCGAACATGTGCGCGAGGCCGGTTTTGGCCATAGGGTCCTGGACGGAGCCGGCATTCACGTGGGCGAAGAATGAAAAGACTGGGGCTTCGGGCCGTTCGCAGATGATCACGGTCAGGCCGTTTCCAAGCTTCTTCACGGTGATGCGCTTTTCGAAAGATGCGAGATCCTGGCTGAAAACAAAGGAGGAGAGGCAAATGACGAAGGCAATCAGATGAATTCGACGGGACTTCATTCCACCTCCAGCGGCGGGAAATGCCTGAAATTCGAAGGTACTTGCGGGCGCGAGAAATTGTCAAACCGCCCCGGATAATGAGACGTGCCAACCGCAGTTGGGTTAGACAGTTCAATGAAGCAATCGGGGTCAATTGTCAGCAACAGACGAACACCCTCGCTCAAGCACAGCTTGGAGCAGGCACCTTCAAGAGTTAAGATGGACGCGGCGCCCGGGCCATCCGCCCGTCGATCCCGGGCTCGAAAACCGCGAGGATCTCGGGCACGCGGCTGAGAGCGATTGTCGAAGCCAGTCCTCGAAGCAAAGACTCTCTTTGGCAAACTTCCTCGCATGGAGGCTTATGTCGTCGCCTACCATAAATCCCAGCTTCTTCGCGCTTTCGCGCTCCATCAAGCGCCAGCTCTATGTCATCGTGGTCGTGTCAGCACTCGCAATCAGTCCGTTCATGATTTGGCCTCGACTATCCGAGCGCTTGCTGGCGACCAATTTCCTGCCGCATTTGTTCTGCTATTTGAGGAATCCAGGCTTGGTGTGGACCCACGTGATTGCGGATTCCTTCATCGGGATCGCATATTTTGCGATCTCCGTCACGCTCGCGTACCTGGTTTACAAGGCACGGCGCGACATTCCCTTTCACTGGATGTTCCTGGCGTTTGGGCTTTTCATCATTGCATGTGGCGGCACCCACTTCATGGAAGTGGTGACGGTCTGGATACCGGTTTATATCGTCTCCGCGGTGGTAAAGGTTTTCACGGCCGCGGCTTCGCTCACCACGGCGGCCGTGCTTCCCTTTACCGTTCCGCAGGTCCTCGCGCTGGTGCAACAGGCCAAAGTATCCGAACAAGCGACGGCCAAGTTGCGCGCCAGCGAGGAGCGAAAAGAGGCTCTGCTGCGGGAAGTTCATCACCGCGTGAAAAACAACATGGCCGTCATCTGCAGCCTCTTCTACCTTCAATCC
>Ga0326726_10002220_pt1 | contig 17913 bp, 19 predicted proteins | sample MHFenrmetagenome_2_FD_207603 | JGI IMG/M metagenome (GOLD analysis project Ga0326726, IMG submission 207603) | Lab enriched peat soil microbial communities from Michigan Hollow, Ithaca, NY, United States - MHF15MN | ecosystem: Environmental > Terrestrial > Soil > Wetlands > Peat | place: USA... | reverse complement strand
CGAACAGCCCCTCGGCTTCGAGCTTGGCCTTCAGCTTGAGAAAAGCTTCGTACAGGCGTCCGGCGCCGGCGCGACGAATGGATTCTGCGCCCAGCTGGAACTCGCCGCGCGCCTCATACAGCGAGGGTAGGGCGCGGATCTCGACGTGGTCGCCGTTGGCCGGAGTGAAGTCGGCGAACTGGTTGCGGCCGCGAAACATCACGCAGCGCACCTGCGCATACGCGTCCTTCAGGGAAAAATACCAGTGGCCCGAAGTTGCGCGGGTGAAGTTGGAGACCTCGCCTTCCACCCACAGTAGGGGCAATTGCGATTCCAGCGCGCGGCGCGCCATGCGATTGAGCTCGCTCACCGTCAGCACAGGCAGGGCGGGCGGGCTGTCTGAGGAGGTGTCGAAAAAATCCATGGGATGAGGATAAAGGGTTAGCTCTGGGCATGGTTCATGCACAGTCATCAAATTTTCACAAAAATACTTTCAAAACTCTATTGACGGTGGTTGCATTTTTATAACTAATTGATAAAAAAGGGAAAAGCGTATTGGTTACTTTTTGGGCCAAAACGCTTTTCCCTTTGTTGGCAGGTGCTTATGGAACCCGGAAGGCAGTTTCTCACAGACTTATCCACATCAATTGTGGAGAACTTTGAAAACCCGGCAAAAATGCCGCACCAATAATTTGGTGCTTGCCGAAACCCTCCTGCGAGCGCTACATTTAGCCTGTTGTTTTAATCGTGGAGTGGTATTCAGTGCTTGCCATCATTGAGGCGGCCGGTTGGCCGATCTGGCCGTTGATTCTGGCGTCGGTCATTGCTGTGGCCATCATCATCGAGCGTGCCTACAGTTTGCGTGATCAGGAAGTGGCCCCGACCACCCTGCTGATCGAGACGATCAAGAACTACCAGGAACGCGGGGTGACGCAGGAACTGGTCACCAAATTGTCCGACAACTCAGCGCTGGGGCGGATTTTTGCGACCGCGCTGAAGAACGCACACTACTCGCGCGAGATCATGAAGGAATCCATCGAGGAATCCGGTCGCGCGGTCACCCAGGAACTCGACCGCTTCCTGACCTCGCTCGGCACCATTGCCAGCATGGCGCCGCTGCTCGGTCTTTTCGGCACGGTGATCGGCATGATCGAAATCTTCGGTTCGCAGACCGGCGGCGGCGCCAATCCCGGCCAGCTTGCCCACGGGATTTCGATTGCGCTCTACAACACCGCGTTCGGCCTGATCGTGGCCATCCCGGCGATGGCCTTCTACCGTCACTTCCGTCGCAAGGTCGAGGCACTGGTGGTCGACATGGAACAGCAGGCGATCAAGCTGGTGGAGATCGTCCACGGCGACAGGAAGTAGGAGCCTGTTTCAGCAGGAATCATGTCCCGCGTTGAGACCAGGATCGGATGGATGCAAGGCGCAGTGCGCAGGCAAGGGCATTCCCTTGCCAAGCGCTGCAACGCCGCAGACGCCGATCCTGGTCTCAACCCGGAAGGGCCGGTTGCCTGCGGGCGCATTGCTGCGTTGCGGGTCGCTTATTTGGAACACCAAACTTCGCTCCCCGCGCCTTGTCCTGCATCCCGCAGGCAACCGGCGCGGGGCATGATTCCTGCTGAAATAGGCTCTATCCCATGAATTTTCGTAGAGGCCGCCGCGAGGACTACCCGGAAATCAACCTGATTCCGTTCATCGACATCCTGCTCGTCATCGTGATTTTCCTCGCAGTGACGACGACCTACGCACGCTTTGCCGAACTCAAGATCAATCTGCCGACCAGCAGCGCCGAGCAGACCCCCAACCCGCCCAAGCAGATCGAGGTGGCGGTGGCCGAGAATGGCCGTTACCAGATCGACAACACCGCGATGGGCGTGATATCGGTCGATGAACTGGCCGTTGCGCTGCAGAAAGCCGCCAGCAAGCTGAGCGATCCGGTGGTGGTGATCAACGCCGATGGCCAGGCCTCGCATCAATCCGTGGTGAACGTGATGGAAGCGGCGCGCCGGGTCGGCCTCTCCCGCATCACCTTCGCCACCAAGACCGCCCCGTAAGCGGGCGAATCCGTGCTTTCCCCTCGGCATTTCTGGGCGCGCACGGGTGCGCTCACAATGCTGCTCTCGCCTCTGGCCCTGCTGTTTTCCGCCGTAGCCGGATTGCGTCGGCTGGCCTATCGTCGCGGCTGGCTGACCGTGGTGTCGGTGGGCGTCCCGGTGATTATCGTCGGCAATATCACCGCCGGCGGTAGCGGCAAAACCCCCTTGGTGGTCTGGCTGGTGAACCGGCTGCGTTCGCAGGGCTATCGTCCCGGGGTAGTCAGTCGCGGCTATGGCGGCGCGGCGCACGGCTGCGTCGAGGTGCAGCCCGGCAGCGCTGCGGCCGATGTGGGCGACGAGCCGCTGCTGATCCGGGTCAAGACCGATGCACCGGTGGTGGTGGGGCGTGACCGGGTGGCGGCGGCGCGCACCCTGCTGGCGGCGCATCCGGGGGTGGATCTGATCGTGTCCGACGACGGCTTGCAGCATTACCGCCTGCACCGCGATATCGAACTGGCGGTGATCGACTCAGCGACCGGATTGGGCAATGGCTGGCCGCTTCCGGCCGGGCCGCTGCGTGAACCCGCGAGCCGCCTCGATAGCGTGGATGCGGTGATCGAGGTGGTGCGCGGGTCGGCCCAACCGCTCAGTCATCAGCCGGTGGCGCGCTGGCGCGCCGTCTATTCAGCCGGGCAGGCCTATCGCCTGCGCGACCCGCTGGAAAAAATGCGACTAGGCGAGTTGCCGGCGCGCGACTGGCTCGCGGCCACGGGCATCGGCCGGCCGCAGGGTTTTTTCGACATGCTGCAGGCCCATGGCGTCCGATTCAGTCCACGGGCCTTTCCCGATCATCACGCATTCCAGCCCCTGGACCTGCCTGCAGAAGGCGCGGTGCTGATGACTGAAAAAGACGCGGTAAAATGCCTTTCGTTTGCGGGAATGGACTGGTGGGCGGTGGAACTCGATGTCGCCCCCGAAAGCGGATTCATCGATTGGCTGGACGCGCGCATCAAGCGAGCAACATAAGCAACGCTTGCGCAGCTAAGGGAGAGATGTATGGGAATGCAATATTCTGACTGGGGCGACCGTCGTCATTCCAGCCGCTGGAAAGCCGAAACCGGGGACACCGGATTCTGGGTGCCTGATCGCTCGGAAATTGTCACCCAGTTCTTCACCCGCTATCTGTTCTTTGCGCTGGCGGTCATTTATTTTTCGACCCTGGATTCCGTGCCCCCGGTGCTGTTCAGCATCAACCAGCTGCTGATTGCACTGGGCGTCTATTTCATGCTGAACACCTGGTTTTTCCGGCAGGCCCTCCAAGGCGTCTCCCTGCTGAAAATCCGCGGCGCCATGTTTGCCGATCTGGTGATCGTCACCCTGTGCGTGATCCATGATCCCAACCCGATCCCGCCTTCGGCACTGGCTTTTCTGATGGTGCTGCTGGGCAATGGCATGCGGTACGGCATGCGCCTGTTCGCCGAGGTGCTCGGGGGCGCCTTCCTCGGCATGGCGATCTCCTTTGCTTTCCGCTATCGCATGGGCGGATTCGCCGTCAATGCGGGCGACGTGTTTTTCGGCGTGTTCTGGGTCACGCTGGCCTCGTATGCCTATATCCTGATGGGACGCATCGAAGGCCAGCGCCGACAACTGGACTATCGCAGCCGTTACGATGCGCTGACCGGACTGCTCAATCGCCACGGTCTGCTGGCGGCGGCGGACGGCGTGTTCGACAAGGCCAGCGAGACAGCACCGGTGACGGTGCTGTTTGCCGACCTCAACCAGTTCAAGTCGGTCAACGACCGCTACGGCCATGGCGTGGGTGACCGCGTCCTGGCCGAGTTCGCACGCATATTCAGCGAGTCGGCCGATGCGGGCGTGTACGGTCGCTGGGGCGGAGACGAGTTTGTCGCCGTCCTGCCGCAGCGCAACGCGGCCGCCATCAGCCAGATCTACCAGCGCATCGAGGAGCGCACCCAGGCATGGAGCAACAGCAACGGCCTGCCGATGGCGGTGAGCCTGGGCGTCAGCCATGCGCCGCGCGATGGCCAGGATCTGGTGACGCTGCTGTCGGTCGCCGATATCCATCTTTATCAAAGCAAGTCTCAATCCCCCGAAGAGGCCTTCGCGCCTTCGATTTACAGGACCCCCCTCAATGAACCCGAAGCTTCTTGAAATTCTCGTGTGCCCGGTCTGCAAAGGCCCGCTCGACTGGAAAAAGTCCGCGCACGAACTGGTGTGCAAGGCGTGCCGCCTCGCCTATCCCATCCGCGACGATATTCCGGTGATGCTGCCGGAAGAGGCGCGGCCGCTGGAACCCGACGAAATCCACGGTTAAGGCCGGGCCGTGCATTTTCGCGTCGTCATTCCTGCGCGTTATGCCTCCAGCCGCCTGCCGGGCAAGCCGCTGGTGGATATCGGCGGGCGTCCCATGGTGCTGCGGGTGCTGGAGCGCGCGCTGCAGGCGGGTGCTGCGTCCGTCGTGGTGGCCACCGACGATGTGCGGGTGCAGCAGGCGGTCGAGGCCGCCGGCCATCAGGCCCTGATGACCTCGCCGGCACACCAGTCCGGCACCGAACGCCTGGTCGAGGTCGCCGAAACCCTGGGCTGGCCGGACGACACCCTGGTGGTCAATGTGCAGGGCGACGAACCGCTGATCGATCCGCAACTGATCCGCGAAGCCGCGCGCCAGCTGGTGCTGCACGACGATGCGGTGATGGCCACGCTGGCGCATCCGATTCACGACCATGCCGATTTCATCAATCCCAACGTCGTCAAGGTGGTGGCCGACGAAACCGGCTACGCGCTGTATTTCAGCCGCGCGCCGATCCCATGGCCGCGCGATGCGTTTGCCACGCAGCACACGATGCCGCACGAACTCGGCGCGCTCCGTCACATCGGCCTGTATGCCTACCGTGCCGGATTCCTGCGCACCTATGCCAGTCTTTCCAGTTCTCCGCTGGAACGTTACGAGATGCTCGAACAGTTGCGTGTGTTGTGGCACGGCCACCGCATCAGCCTCGGCATCTCGCCCACCGCGCCCGCCCCCGGCGTGGATACGCCCGAGGACCTGGAACGGGTGCGCCGGCTGTTCGCGTCAGCCTGATTTGAGTCGCTTGAATCGCTGAATAAAATTTTTTGAGTGTTGCTTGGGCCGCGCTTGGCTTAGGCTATTGCAGTTTTTCCAATCCAAATATCAAGGGAGTTATGCAATGCGTTTGATTCTGTTGGGCGGCCCCGGCGCCGGCAAGGGCACCCAGGCCAATTACATCAAGGAAAAATACGGCATTCCGCAGATTTCCACCGGCGACATGCTGCGCGCGCAGATCAAGGCCGGCACCGAACTCGGCATGAAAGCCAAGGCCATCATGGACGCAGGCGGCCTGGTATCGGACGACATCATCATCGGCATGGTGAAAGCGCGCCTGACCGAAGCCGACTGCAAGAACGGCTACCTGTTCGACGGCTTCCCGCGCACCATCCCGCAGGCCGAGGCGATGAAGGCCGCCGGCGTGCCGATCGATTTCGTGGTCGAGATCGACGTCGCCGACGAAGAGATCGTCAAACGCATGTCGGGCCGCCGCGTGCACGTGGCGTCCGGCCGCACCTACCACGTCATGTTCAACCCGCCCAAAGTGGCCGGCAAGGACGATGTCACCGGTGAAGATTTGATCCAGCGCGACGACGACCACGAAGACACGGTGAAGAAGCGCCTCGACGTCTACCATGCGCAAACCGAGCCGCTGGTGAAGTATTACGGCGACTGGGCGGCACGCGGCGAAGCCGGCGCACCCAAGTACGTGAAGGTCGCCGGCGTCGGCAAGGTCGACGGCATTCGCGATTCAATTTTTGTCGCACTGGGCTGATCGAGACGTAAGCGAACGCAAAGGCCGATAGCTTAGATGCCGCAACAGATCCACCCGATGACCGACACCGAGCGCTGGATTGTCTCCAGCGCGGTCAAGGAACGTTACGGGCGGGAAGTGGTGATTCAGGATGTCGATACCGAGATCCGCCTGTATATCGACGACCGTGAACTGACGCTGTGCCCGGGCTTCTACTGGAACGAGCGCGGCTGTCATTTCGTCCTGTCGAAAACCGGCGACTCGCGTTATCGCAGCATGTTCTTCTATCGCATCCGCGACCGCTTCGCGACCGGACGCGAGGAGTACGACGACATCGGCGACTGCGTCACCACGCTGCTGAAAATGCAGGCCGACGAAGAAGCCAAGCGCCTGGTCGAGACCCCGGCCAGCGGCAACAGTTAAACCCAAGCCAGCCCTGTTTTCAATTCATACAGCGCTGGCTTTTTGCTTTGTCTGACCCGGTCAGCCGGGTTTCATCGAAATAGAGGAGACACCACCATGGCGAAGAAAATGAACGCCTTTTACGCACAGTCCGGCGGCGTGACCGCGGTCATCAACGCGTCCGCCTGCGGCGTGATCGAAACCGCGCGCAAGCACAAGGACAAGATCGGCAAGGTCTACGCCGGCCGCAACGGCATCATCGGCGCGCTGACCGAAGACCTGATCGACACCAGCAAGGAATCCGCCACCGCCATCGCCGCGCTGCGCTCCACCCCGTCCGGCGCGTTCGGTTCCTGCCGCTTCAAGCTGAAGTCGCTGGAAGCCAACAAGCGCGAATACGGGCGCCTGATCGAAGTGTTCAAGGCGCACAACATCGGCTACTTCTTCTACAACGGCGGCGGCGATTCGGCCGACACCTGCTTCAAGGTCAGCCAGCTGTCCGAGGCGATGGGCTACCCGATCCAGGCGATCCACGTGCCGAAAACCGTCGACAACGACCTGCCGATCACCGACTGCTGCCCCGGCTTCGGCTCGGTCGCCAAGTACATCGCCGTCTCCACGCTGGAAGCCAGCTACGACGTGCGCTCGATGGCCAAGACCTCGACCAAGGTGTTCGTCATCGAAGTGATGGGCCGCCACGCCGGCTGGATCGCCGCCGCCGGCGGACTGGTCGAGGACCACGGCATTCCGGTCGTCATCCTGTTCCCGGAAATCGAATTCGACCAGAAAAAATTCCTCGCCCGCGTCGACAAACTGGTGAAGGAGCACGGCTACTGCACTGTCGTCGTCTCCGAAGGCTGCCACTATCCGGACGGCAAGTTCCTCGCCGAGCAGGGCACCCGCGACGCCTTCGGCCACGCCCAACTGGGCGGCGCCGCCCCGGTGGTCGCCAACATGATCAAGGACGCGCTCGGCCACAAGTTCCACTGGGCGGTCGCCGACTACCTGCAGCGTGCAGCACGTCACATCGCCTCGAAGACCGACGTCAAGCAGGCGTATGAACTGGGCAAGAAGGCCGTCGAACTCGCAGTCAAGGGCCACAACTCGGTGATGCCGACGGTCGATCGCCTGTCGGATTCGCCGTACAAGTACAAGATCGGCATGGCGGATTTGAAGGATGTCGCCAACGTCGAAAAATTCATGCCGCGCGACTTCATCACCAAGGATGGCTTCGGCATCACGCCCAAGTGCAAGCGTTATCTGACGCCGCTGATCCAGGGCGAGGACTACCCGAAATACAAGGATGGCCTGCCGGTGTACGTGACGCTGAAGAACGTCGCGGTGGCGAAGAAGCTGCCGGTGTTCAAGCTCTGATGAGCGGTGAGGAGAAGGGGTAAGGAGCAAGGAGCGAAGCCAGGTTTGCCACGGTTAAACGCCTCAATCCTCACGCCTGACCCCTCACGCCTCACACATTAAAATGACACTCGACCGTGCAAGACAACTGCTCAAGGTGCAAGCCGACTTCGGCGGCTTCTACAACGGCAATTCAGCCAAGCTGATCTTGTCGGAAGTGCAGCGCGAGCACGGGCAGGATGCGGTCGATCAACTCATCCGGGAATTGCAGCTCGACCAGATTTTCGGTTTCGAACCGGGCACGCGCTTCGAAGGCGGCCTGGCGATGGGCAAGAAGTAGTGAATGGGACGGTGGCGAAAGCTGCCGTTTTTTGTTTGGGATTTTGAGGAGACACAAGAATGAACGTAGGCTTGCTGTTCGCCCTCGTAGCCGCGGTGCTCGCACTGCTCTACGGGATCATGTCGATCAAATGGATTCTGGGACTGCCGACCGGCAACGACCGCATGCGGGAAATCGCAGCGGCGGTGCAGGAGGGCGCTTCAGCCTATCTGAACCGGCAATACACCACCATCGGGATCGTCGGCGTGATTCTGCTGATCGCGATTTTCCTTTCGCTGGGCTGGCAAACCGCAGTCGGCTTCGCGCTCGGCGCCTTCCTCTCCGGCCTCACCGGCTATATCGGCATGAACGTCTCGGTGCGCGCCAACGTGCGTACCGCGCAGGCCGCCTCGCAAGGTCTCAACGCCGCGCTCAACGTCGCCTTCAAGGGCGGCGCCATCACCGGCATGCTGGTGGTCGGCCTCGGTCTGCTCGGCGTCGCCGGCTACTACGCCGTGCTCACCCTGGTACTGGGCGAGAGCACCGAGCAGGCGACCCACGCGCTGGTGGGCCTGGCCTTCGGCGGTTCGCTGATTTCCATCTTCGCCCGACTCGGTGGCGGCATCTTCACCAAGGGTGCCGACGTCGGCGCCGACCTGGTGGGCAAGGTCGAAGCCGGCATCCCCGAGGACGACCCGCGCAACCCGGCAGTGATCGCCGACAACGTAGGCGACAACGTCGGCGACTGCGCCGGCATGGCCGCCGACCTGTTCGAGACCTACGCCGTGACCATCATCGCCACCATGCTGCTGGGCGGCCTATTGATCACCGGCTCCCCCGAAGCGGTGATCTATCCGCTGGTGCTGGGCGGTTTCTCCATCCTCGCCTCCATCGCCGGCACCTTCTTCGTCACCGCACGCGAAGGCGGCAAGATCATGAACGCGCTGTATCGCGGCCTGATCGTGTCGGGCGTGCTGGCTGCGGTCGCGTTCTACCCCATCACCAAAATGATGCTGGGCGATGGCGTGATGATCGACGGCGCCCTGGTGTCCTCGCGCCATCTGTATTACGCCACCCTGATCGGCCTGGCGCTGACCGCGGCCATGGTGTGGATCACCGAGTACTACACCGCGACCGAATTCAGCCCGGTGCGCCACATCGCGCAGGCCTCCACCACCGGCCACGGCACCAACGTCATCGCCGGCCTCGGCGTGTCGATGAAGTCCACCGCCGCACCGGTGCTCGCCGTCTGCGCCGCCATCTGGGGCGCGTATGCACTGGCCGGCCTGTACGGCATCGCCATCGCCGCCACCTCCATGCTGTCGATGGCAGGCATCATCGTCGCGCTCGACGCTTACGGCCCCATCACCGACAACGCCGGCGGCATCGCCGAGATGGCCGGTCTGCCGGACAGCATCCGCAACATCACCGACCCGCTCGACGCCGTCGGCAACACCACCAAGGCCGTCACCAAGGGCTATGCCATCGGCTCCGCCGGTCTTGCCGCGCTGGTGCTGTTCGCCGACTACACTCATGCATTGTCCGCGCACCAGCCCGGTTTGACCTTCGACCTGTCCAACCACATGGTCATCATCGGCCTCTTCATCGGCGGCATGGTGCCGTATCTGTTCGGTGCCATGGGCATGGAAGCGGTCGGTCGCGCAGCGGGCTCCGTGGTGGTGGAAGTGCGCCGCCAGTTCAAGGAGATTCCCGGCATCATGGAAGGCACCGGCAAGCCGGAATACGGCACCTGCGTCGACATGCTGACCAAGGCCGCGATCAAGGAAATGATCGTTCCCTCGCTGCTGCCGGTCGCCGTTCCGGTGATCGTCGGACTCACCCTCGGTGCGCAGGCGCTGGGCGGCGTACTGGTCGGCACCATCGTCACCGGCATCTTCGTGGCGATTTCCATGACCACCGGCGGTGGTGCGTGGGACAACGCCAAGAAGTACATCGAGGAAGGCAACTTCGGCGGCAAGGGTAGCGAAGCGCACAAGGCCGCCGTCACCGGCGACACCGTGGGCGATCCCTACAAGGACACCGCCGGCCCCGCCGTCAACCCGCTGATCAAGATCATCAACATCGTGGCGCTTCTGATCGTGCCGCTGATAGCCTGAGACCCGATCGCTTGGGGAGACCCTGGATTTGTCGTTCCGGCGGAGGCCAGAACCCAGTTGAATCAAGGGCTGGACCCCGGCTTCCGCCGGGGTGACGACTAAATCACTGGGGTCTTGCGCTTCACCCCTGACCGCCCTGCACGCTATAGTGCAGGGCGGTTTTGTTTTGCTTGGCTGCCAGGGAACCCCGCCGCGTTTTGCCCGCCTGAGCATCAGGCCCTTATTGGAGTACCACGCTTGAAACCATTGCACTTGAAACACCTGATCGCAGCCTGCGCACTCACGCTGCCGATGATGGCCCACGCCGGCGGGATCGACCGCCTCAAGGCCTTTATCGCCGGCGCCAAAACTGCCGAGGCCGATTTCACCCAGACTGTCTCCGGCAAGAACGGCCGCATCACCCAGCAGGCCAGCGGCAAGATGGCCTTCGCCCGCCCCGGAAAATTCCGCTGGGACTACGACAAGCCGTATGAACAGGTGATCGTCGGCGACGGCGTCAAGCTGTGGCTGTACGATACCGACCTCGACCAGGTCACCGTCAAGCCGCTCGGCGACGTCATCGCCGGCACCCCCGCCGCCCTGCTGGCCGGCGACAACGCCATCGAAAAATACTTCAGCCTGAAAGACGCAGGCGAGAGCGGCGGCCTGGAATGGCTGGAAGCCACCCCGAAAAACAAGGACACCACCTTCGAGCGCATCCGCATGGGCTTCAAGAACGACATGCTGGTGCAGATGGAACTGTTCGATTTCTTCGGCCAGCGCACCACGCTCAGGCTGTCGAAGCTGGAGCGCAACCCGTCCATCCCTGCCTCGAAATTCAAGTTCATCCCGCCGAAGGGGGCGGATGTGATTGGTGATAATTGATGTTGCCCCGTCATTCCGGCGGACGCCGGAATCTAGCCGATTAAACTGGGCACCGGCGGACGCGAGTGCGACAACCGTAGCAATGACATACCGGTGAATACCCGAAGGGCACAAGCGCCGGTATCCAGCCTAATTAACTGGACACCGGCTTTCACCCGCAAGGGGTAGGCCGTGGTTGTCATGCCCTGAAGCGGCAACAACCACGCTCCGCCAGTGCGACAACACCCGAATGACGGCACAATAGCGCCTCCGGCCCAATCAACCATGTGCCCCCAAGACCTTTTCCAGACCGACACCCCCGAGCCCGCGCGCGACGACCCCAATGCTCCGCTGGCCGAGCGCCTGCGCCCGCACACCCTGGCCGACGTTGTCGGGCAGACGCATCTCCTCGGCCCGGGCAAGCCGCTGAGGCTCGCCTTCGATTCCCGCAAGCTGCATTCGATGATCCTGTGGGGCCCGCCGGGTGTGGGCAAGACCACGCTGGCACGGCTGACCGCGCAGGCCTTCGGCGCCGACTTCATCGCCATCTCCGCCGTGCTCAGTGGCGTCAAGGACATTCGCGAAGCGGTCGAGCGCGCGCGCATGAACCAGACACTGGCCCGCACCACCATCCTGTTCGTCGACGAAGTGCACCGCTTCAACAAGGCCCAGCAGGACGCCTTCCTGCCGCACGTCGAATCGGGGCTGTTCACCTTCATCGGCGCCACTACCGAAAACCCCTCGTTCGAAGTCGTCGGCGCGCTGCTGTCGCGCGCCCAGGTCTATGTGCTGAAATCGCTGACGCCCGAGGAACTCAGCCAGCTGATGCAGCGTGCTTTGAAGGAACTGCCGGGCCTGAAGCTCGGCGAGGGCGTCGACAAGCTCTTGGCCGCCTATGCAGACGGCGATGCCCGCAAGCTGTTGAACCTGCTGGAGCAGCTCGATATTGCCGCGCGCACCGAGCAGGTGAAGGAAGTCGACGCCGCCTTCGTCGAAAACGCGCTGGCGCAATCGCTGCGCCGCTTCGACAAGGGCGGCGAAGCCTTCTACGACCAGATTTCCGCGCTGCACAAAAGCGTGCGCGGCAGCGACCCCGACGCCTCGCTCTACTGGCTGGTGCGCATGCTCGACGGCGGCGCCGACCCGCGCTATCTCGGGCGGCGCCTCATCCGCATGGCCAGCGAGGACATCGGCCTGGCCGACCCGCGCGCGCTTGGCATCACCCTCGACGCCGTCGCAACCTACGAACGCCTCGGCACCCCCGAAGGCGAACTCGCGCTGGCCGAAGCCTGCCTCTACCTGGCCTGCGCACCCAAGAGCAACGCCGCCTACGTCGCCTACAACGCCGCCCGCGCGTTCGTGCAGTCCAACCCTTCCAACGACGTCCCCATCCACCTGCGCAACGCCCCCACCAAGCTGATGAAGGAACTGGGCTACGGCCGCGCCTACCGCTACGCCCACGACGAGCCAGAAGCCTACGCCGCCGGCGAACGCTATTTTCCCGACGACCTTGATGAGCAGCAGTTCTACCAGCCCACCCCGCGCGGACTCGAAGGCAAGATCGCCGAGAAGCTGGCGCATCTGAAGAAGCTCGATGAGGAGTCGGGGAAGGGCTGAGCACGCACATTAATAAAGAAGTGCTGACCATTTTGTCGCCCCGGCGAACGCCGGGGTCCAGCCCTGATTTAACTGGATTCCGGCGGGCGCCGGAATGACGACACCTAATTAATTCAGTGTCTGCTAAACATTGAATCAGCCTGGCAGCATAAAGTCCGATAAAAAGACTAAAATAAAGCGCTAATTAAAGGTCTTTAGGAGTCCTCCATGGAACTGCTCTACACCAACGCCTCGGTCAGCATCAGCGAACTGAAGAAAAACCCCACCGCCGTCATCGAAGAAGCGGACGGCTTTCCCGTTGCCGTGCTCAATCACAACAAGCCCGCCGCCTACCTGGTGCCCGTCGCCGCCTTCGAGGCCATGATGGAAAAGCTCGACGACATCGAGCTTGCCAAACTGGTCAAGGAGCGTGCGCATGAGCCCACCGTCAAGGTCAAACTGAGTGAGCTATAGCCTCGAATTCCGGGAAAGCGCCTGGAAGGAGTGGAACAAGCTCGACCGCCCCCTGCGTGAGCAATTCAAGGTCAAGCTGCTGGAGCGGCTGGATAACCCCCGTGTCGAATCCAGCCGCCTGTCCGGCATGCCCGACTGCTACAAGATCAAGCTGCGCGCCGCCGGCTATCGGCTGGTTTATCAGGTCTTCGACGCGCGAGTCGTGGTCGTCGTCGTGGCCGTTGGCAAGCGGGAAGACAGTGCCGTCTATCGCAAGGCGGGCAAGCGGCTGAAATAAGGGTGCGGGGCAACGCCTCGCGCTTTGTCGTTCCGGCGGATGCCGGAATCCAGCCAATTCAACTGGACCCCGGCTTCTGCCGGGGTGACGTCCGTGCGGTTGTGGTCACCTTGCCAAAAGTCCACAAATGGACTAACTTTCAGGCATCGGTCAACTCCATACTCGCGCAGCCCCCATGCCCACCCCCGCCCCAGCCCCCCAAACCCGAGCCAAACCCAGCCCGCGCGAGATTTCCGCCGCCGGCCTGCGCGCCTTCTTCGCCATCGCGCGCGACTGGGGGCTCAACACCGAAGCGCAGATGGTGCTGCTGGGCGCGCCGGGCCGCTCCACCTTCTTCAAGTGGAAATCCGCCCCCGACACCGCAGACCTCAAGCGCGACACCCTCGAACGCCTGTCCTACATCCTGGGCATTTACAAGGCGCTGCAGATCCTGCTGCCCGACGCCACCGCGGCCGACGCCTGGGTGAAAAAGCCCAACACCGCGCCGCTCTTCGGCGGCAAAAGCGCGCTCGACCGCATGCTCGGCGGCAACGTCGCCGACCTGGTGGCCGTGCGTCATTACCTGGATGCCCGGCGCGGCGGCTGGGCTTGAGCATCCCCAATGCGCGGCTGAAGTGGAGCCCGGCCTACCGGGTCATCCCCAGCCGCTTTCCCGCCGTCGGCCTGTTCGAGCGCGTCGCCCGCCCCGAAGACTTCGACGCGCTGTATGCGCTGGAGGCCATGACCAACGACCGCCTGCGCGACGAAGTCGGCGAGATCAGCCTCGTCCCGACCGAAGAGCGCCTGTTCGGCCCCGGCAGCACCTGCATCATGGCCGCCTTCACCCACCCCAACCCGCAGGGCAGCCGCTTCAGCGACGGCAGCTACGGCGTCTTCTACTGCGCCCGCAAGCGCGACACCGCCATCGCCGAAACCCGCTACCACGCCGCCTGCTTCATGGCCGCCACCGCCGAGCCGCCGATGCGATTGCAAATGCGGCTCTACACCGTCGAAGCCAAAGGCGAAGCGGCCGACCTGCGCGAAGCCAGCAAGAGCGATCCCCGCATCGTCGCCCCCGACGACTACAGCCACACCCAGGCCATCGGCCGCAGCCTGCGGGCCGCAGGCGCGCTCGGCATCGTCTACCCTTCGGTGCGCCACCCCGGCGGCGAATGCCTGGCCGCCCTGCGCACCGGCATCGTCAAAAACTGCCTGCACGCCGCTTACCTGGAATATCACTGGAACGGGCAGGGGATCGGGGCGGTGTTCGAGGTGAATCGGGTGCTGTGAGGGCGGGGTGTCGGCCGCATGCGCAACGCCCCGTCCAAGCTGATGGAGAAGTTGGATGAGGCGGCGGGGAAGGAGTAGTGCTGGATTTTGGCTAGGCCATCCGGGGATTGTGCGAAGATTCGGCGTAGATTTAACAACCAAAGCGTCGAAGCCTAAGAATGAAAACAAATCATAAGCCTGAGGAAATTGGAGGAGTTTCGTCTAGGGCTTGGTATGGAGCATCGATTTCTGAATTCATCGAAACCCAGCCCGATACCATTGTCGGGCGTCTTGCAAGCAACAATCAATTTGCTCTGCTTCCAACGCAAAAGGATGCATGGCTTGCACAAATCGATCTTCTTAAAGCATGCCTAGTTGATTTAACGGGCTCTCTGTTTCTGGAATTCAATATCCCTCGTATGGGACGGCGGATAGACGTGGTTTTATTGATTGGGCCGGTTGTATTCGTCATTGAATTCAAGGTTGGTGAGAGAACTTTTGATCGAGCAGCAGTTGATCAAGTATGGGATTACGCCCTCGACCTAAAGAACTTTCATGAAGCCAGTCATGCTGTTCCGATTGTCCCAATTCTCATTGCTACTGGCGCTACAACTTCAGCTCCAGTGAAATTACACGCAGACAAGGACAAGGTCTATCGACCGGTTTCTGTTCACCCACACGGCCTTCGTACGTTAATTGACAATACTCTGCAGATAATTGAAGGCTCGGTCATCGATGCAAAAAGGTGGCCGCATGCACCTTATCGCCCAACGCCCACTATTGTGGAGGCTGCACGAGCCCTGTATTCCCAACATTCAGTCGAGGCGATTGCGCGCTACGATGCGGGTGCGCAAAACCTGCGCATTACTTCACGGCGCATTGAGGAATTAGTTGATGCCGCGAGGTCACATAAGCGCAAGTTGATTTGCTTCGTAACGGGTGTTCCTGGCGCCGGCAAAACTTTGGTTGGATTAAACGTTGCCACTGCGCGACGTGAAGTTCATGAACCTACACATGCCGTTTTTCTCTCTGGAAATGGTCCACTTGTCGCCGTGCTACAGGAAGCACTTACCCGCGACGAAGTTGCGCGTCAAAAGAGTAAAGGAATACGTAAACGCAAAGGAGAAGTTGCTGAAAGTGTAAAAGCATTCATACAGAACGTTCATCACTTTCGTGATGATGCGTTGTTTGATTCCGGAGCGCCAATAGAACACGTAGCCATTTTCGATGAGGCCCAACGCGCATGGAATTTACGGCAAACAGCCAACTTCATGCGACGGAAAAAGAATCAAATCGGATTTGCGCATTCAGAGCCCGAGTTTTTAATTTCTTACATGGACCGACATCAGGATTGGGCGGTTATTGTTTGCCTTGTCGGCGGAGGTCAAGAAATTAATATTGGTGAAGCTGGCATTGACGCCTGGTTAGAGGCTGTAAATTTAAAATTTCCAGATTGGCACATACATATCTCGTCAAAACTTATCGACAGTGAATATGCTGCCGGCAAAGCTTTAGACGCTTTAAGCCAGCAGCAGAACACCCACATGGATGATCGACTACACCTTGCGGTTTCTATGCGGTCATTCCGTGCTGAAAATGTCTCAGAGTTCGTCAAAGCACTTCTCGATTGTGAAAAACAAAAGGCTCGCGATGCTTTCTTGGAATTATCTGCTCGTTACCCCATCGCAGTGACACGTGATTTAAGTATTGCAAAGCAATGGGTACGTTCCCATGCCCGAGGCACAGAACGTTTTGGTTTAATTGCATCGTCGAAAGCTCAACGCCTTAAACCCCATGCCATTGATATTCGCGTAGACGTTAATCCAGTTCATTGGTTTCTCAATGACAAGGAAGACACGCGCTCGAGCTATTATTTAGAAGACGCAGCGACCGAATTTCAGGTACAAGGTTTAGAACTTGATTGGGCTTGTGTAACCTGGGATGGAGATTTGCGTTTCACAGGCACAGACTGGAGCTTTCACGACTTCCGGGGAGCCAAGTGGTGCAATATTGCGAACGCTGATAATCAACGATACCTTCGCAACGCTTACCGAGTACTACTCACCCGCGCCCGCCAAGGAATGGTGCTTTTTATTCCACCTGGTGACCCCAATGATCCTACTAGGTCACCTAAATTTTATGACAGTACATTTCACTACCTTACCGAGCTAGGCATCCCTACACTTACCTCGGACTAAAGGAACGAAAAGGTCATCAAATTTAGCGAGAGCAAGATTTTCGACATCAAAGCCACGATGCGTCGTTAATCGGAATGGAAGCCGAGGCATTCAACAACATCATGATTTCCAGGAAATAGAAATTGGCACGCCGTAAACAAAACCCCGTAGAAGATTTGATCGAGATAACCAGCAAGCTGCCTTGGTGGGTGGGGGTGATGCTCGCGATTGCTTCGTATGTCTGGCTACACAGCGTTGCCAGTGCCGAAGTGACGGCAGTAGCCCAGCCCGGAAGGATGGGTGAACTCGTCACCCAGACTTTATTCAACACGTTGGCCTCAATCGGCCAGTATCTGTTGCCGTTCGCTTTCCTGGTGGGAGCCGCCATGTCTGCCTATGGCCGCGCCAAGCGCCAGGCATTGCATGCTCAGCTGGCCGCCAGTCCTGACCGGGGTGCGCTCAACGATATGAGCTGGCAGCAGTTTGAGACCTTGGTGGGCGAAGCTTTCCGGCGTAATGGCTACGCGGTGACCGAGACCGGTGGCGGTGGTGCCGATGGCGGAATTGATCTGACGTTGAAGAAGGAAGGCGAGACCTTCCTGGTGCAGTGTAAGCAATGGAAGGCCACCAAGGTAGGCGTGACCACTGTGCGTGAACTCTATGGCGTGATGGCAGCAAGGGGCGCGACCGGCGGGTTTGTGGTGACGTCCGGCGTGTTTACGGATGAGGCCCGGGCGTTTGCAGTGGGCCGCAACGTCGAGCTGATGGATGGCAAGGCGTTGCATGCGCTGATACGCGGGGTGAGTGCGCCCGGCAAAGTCGCTCCAATTTCCCCGACTGTTGCAACAGAAAGTGCGCCCGTCTGCCCAATTTGCCAAAGCGCGATGGTCAAGCGTACAGCCAAGCGTGGTGCGAATTCCGGAAATGCGTTCTGGGGATGTTCGCAATATCCCGGCTGTAAGGGAACGCGGCCTGCCTGAAAGCATTTGCGCTTCGGTTCACCTCCGTTTCCATAGCTCCTCTCCCGCAGCCGGGAGGGGAAAGTGGAATTGTGCGGCTGCCGCAAGGCAAGCTAGATCAATGGATTGAACAATAAGGTCTTATTCCTTGAGCGCCGTGTCTGACCCCTACGCCAGAATCTTCCTGTTGAGCCATATGCGCGCCTTCACCAGTCTGGCGGGGCATGTTCTCGGCTCGCATCCGCAGATCAATGGCTACTACGAGATGCATATCAGCTATGAGGATGC
>Ga0326726_10002219_pt1 | contig 17919 bp, 14 predicted proteins | sample MHFenrmetagenome_2_FD_207603 | JGI IMG/M metagenome (GOLD analysis project Ga0326726, IMG submission 207603) | Lab enriched peat soil microbial communities from Michigan Hollow, Ithaca, NY, United States - MHF15MN | ecosystem: Environmental > Terrestrial > Soil > Wetlands > Peat | place: USA... | reverse complement strand
GTCAGTCCCCTGGGACTCTCGTGAATAATGCGGCCCTGAGATAACGGTAGAGCATGTCCCGCTCCATCATTCTGTTTTAGAATCCAATGGCTACATAGGCGCCAACCGTGCCGTAATTGTTCACGGTGTTGGTTTGATTGGAAGCCAAGTGGTATCGGCCATCCACGCCAAGCCAGAACTGTTTCCAAATCCGATATTCCGCCCCGGTGCCGAACTGCACACCGATGTCCAAGTAATTGGTCTGATTTGATGTCGGGCTGATCACGTGGAAATCCAACCCGACCGGGATGATCCAGGGTTGGAAATCGCTGCCCTGCATAAACTTCACCTTGGGTGCCACATTCACAGTCAGCATAGTCATCTGCACCTTGCTCAGACCGCCATTACTCACCCCCGTGACACCAGTGGTATCTGAATTCGCGACGGTGCTGGAATTCCACCGTTTGAATTCCACCCCGATCTCGCCCACGATCGCTACTTCTTTTAGCATGCCCCACATGTCGTGGGTCAGCATAAGATCCGTTCCAGCGCCGACGTAATAGCCGGTGTTGCCGCCATTCGTGCCGACACCGAGAGCGTTATGCCCGTCGGTGAACAGCTCGCCTGCTCGATTGCTGTTCAAGGCCGCGAAGCCCCCACGAAAGAACACTCGGTTCCCTGTCGTAATGTCATCAGCCGAGGCCGGCAACACACCACAGACAGCGAGCCCCGCGGCGATCGCAACTGCTGCACACCATACTCCAATGTTTCTGCTTCTCGTCCAACCCTGTGTCATATCCCCCTCCTTGGTTTGCGCCAGGAGAGGCTGGCTGGCTCTCCTGTTGGCTTAGCGCCTTGCACTCACCGGCCCGAGACGTGAGCAGCGTAAGCATGTGGTTCACTCCCCTGAACATATGTGGTCCAGCGTTGATCTTGTTCATCTGCCAAGTCACCGGTTCCCGAAGATCGTTCGGCTCGTTCATGAAATTAAACAACAGGGGCGACCCTCCCCTAAGGTAGGTCGCCCGTGGGAGGCGCACCCTTCACCCGTCCCCTTTACGGCAGCTCGAACGTACGAACACAGTGTCCGCCTTCCTCGCATGCACTCTATCGAAAAGGAAGGTGGACCCACACTGGGATTGGTCAGTTCGATCTATGATTTATGTCAACATTCTTGGTAGGCCATTAGACCTATGCCTAGGATGGCCGGGCGATGGGCGCGTGGCGAGGGGACAGCGTGGCTTTCCGGGTTGATCTGGTTCATCTGGTTTGATTTGTTCATTTATTGATCTTGTTCAACCAAATAAACGAGACAAACTAAACAAACCAGAGCAACCAGCGATTCTCGCATTTTACGAGTAACGTTTTACGGTTGATTGTGGTTCAGGGACGGGCAATTCTGGCGAGACGGTCAGGGTTCAGCAGCGTGATGGCCCTTCCATTGATGGTGAGCAACCCCTCATCCCGAAACACACTCAGCAGGCGGATAGCGGTTTCAACCGTGATCCCGGCCATCTCAGCTACTTCTTCCCGTTTGAGAGTGAGCCCAACCTGAGCTTGACCGACGCATTTTTTGCCGAATCGGTCATCGAGTTCCAATAGCATGCCGGCCAACCGCGCGCGGGCAGTCTGGAATGTGAACTGGTCGAGCTGTTCCATATTCACTCTCAGCTCATTACTGAGGAGTTGGATCAACTTGATCGCCAGTTGGGGGTTCCGGTGGATGACCGCGAGATAGCGCTCCTTGTCGATGACGCAGACTTGAGAGGGCTCCAACGTCTCGCACGTTACCTCGTGAAGCGCCCGCTCGCCGAATGCATGTTTTTCGATCAGCTCACCAGGGCCCAAGATCCGGACGATCTGCCGCCGACCTCGCGCTGAAGAACGAGTCAGCTTGACCTTGCCCGCACACAACAAGTAGAAGCCCAAACATACGTGGCCTTCGTAGAAGACGGTTTGGTGAGACGCGTAATCGAGAGAGCGTTTGATTTTCCGAAATTCAGCGAGATCGTCTCCTTCGAGGTCGCACAGCACCGCCTTCGTGCGAAGCGCACAGGTACTGCAATTCTCAATGAGACAGGGCTTTTGTTTCATGACTTACGCATCATTGTGGCGACACGGCGCCGTACTACTTGAACTCAACATTCATCATTAAACATTCAACATTCTCCCCTTGTCCCTCACGGCATTCTGAGATTCGGGCACCACTCCACTTCTGCTTGTATCGCAATCGCTTTCATTTGTGCGTGAACAGGCGAGGCGCCGATCTCCCGGACGACTTGCAGACATCGCATACAGATGAACTGGCAATGGAAAACGCAGGCGCGATCCGGGCAACTGCCTACATCGCCGATCCTCGCAACCTGGCGCGCGCAATGGGCCTGGGGATCGAGTTCAGTTACGCTCTCGCGGTGAGACCTCAGCACGCTCAAGGACTTCGTCAGGCTTTCGACAGGCCGGTCATCGATCGACACATGGATGTCTGGGATCTCGGCAGCCGCCTCAATCAGTCGCTCCACCAGATCGAAAGACAGGGACAGATCCGGAAAGAGAGCCACGTACGCCCTCTTCGAGCCCTCGGCCTCAATCCGAAACATCGGAGCTGAACGGGCCAAGCTGAGTACTAGGGGCAATGCCTCAGACTTGGACTGGGGAATCCGCAGAGCCAGACGCATGGCTCACCCTTTCCCCTTCGACGGATTCCACGGCAACAGCGCGGCAGGTCCGAAGTAGGCAACCGCATCCTTGAGATTGGAAAACATCTTCTTGAACGGCCCCATCTCCTGATTCGTCACGTACTGCAATGTGAGGATGATCCGTTCCTCATCCTTTCCAAGGGGCGTTACTGCATGCCAGAGTTTGTCTCCGTTGAACATCACGAACGTCCCAGGGTCCATGGCAATCCGTGTTTCCCTGATTTCTTCAGTCTTGCCATGTTTCCGAACGCGAGCCACCAGCCGGCAGTGTTCCGATCGCTCGACCAGACCGATCAACACCGTGTAGCGCCTCCCTTTGTAGTAGGACGTATCGTAATGAAAGCCGATGTGATCGCCGGGTTGCTGGTAGTAGTAGAGCGCGCACGAATGGGGATCGTCTTCGGGACAGAGCAGGAGGGGAGCCTCCACGAGCCGGCTCAGGAACAGGAGCAACGCCGGCGAGCGATAGAGGGAGAGGATGGCCGACGCCTGGCGCAGTATCGCGTAGAAACTGACGCTGGCTCCCTTCTTGTGTCTGGGAACATAATTCCGATTCACATCGGGCGTCAGCAGATCTACTTCGTAGAGCAACTGATCGACCACGGGCTGAGTGAGGAAATGCTCCAGCACGACAAACTCATTCTGATCGCGGTAGCTACGACGTGTTTCCGCAAGATCCACCCCTTCGATGGCTCGCTCAACCCCCCGTTCGATAGTGGGCTTCAGATGCCGCATCATCTCTCCCCGATCAGAACAGCCCACGGCTTTTATTAGCCCGGATGGGCTCTTTCAGTGACTCATCGGCGACTGAGCCGGGCACTCGCCAGGCGTCATATACAGCAGATAATTCCCCATCCCGTGGTTGGGCTGGGGATCGTGCAGAGGACGGTGATGCACCATCACCACCTCGTAGTCATCGTGAGTATTCACGCTGAACCCCTGGACGCTGCGATAAATCTGATGCGGCAGGAACGACAAAACGCCCCTTCGGACACCACGTCGGGCACTGTTCTGAGGAGCGTCCTCTGTGCCGTCTTGTTCTCCAGTGCGATCAACAGCACTTGATCGTGCCCGTGCGGGTAGGCAAACTTCACGCAGCCATCCATTCTGAACTTCAGCGGTGCGCGATCTAGTTGCACGCCTGGTCTGACTTCGATCCCCTCATCGGTTTCGTCAGCACGCCGTTTCAGGAATTGGCTGTAGCAGACCGTATTCACACCGACCTGGTAGACATCCAATGCTTGTGGTACGGCGCCATCTCCATCGTAAAACTGGCCATCACATCCTTCGTAGGCGGCACCCCGTGGTAGAACGCGACGATGGCCATGAGTTTCTGCCCCTTGGTAAGTTTCACTCCATGCTTAAAGGGAAACCTCGCCTCCGTCTTTTCCAGACCAGCGCCGGCGAAAAACTACGGCTCGCCCGGGCACGAGACACTGTCTTTGTCCTGGTTGATGAGCAGAATGTGGTGAAAATACTGGCGAGGAGCGGCGTCCCGTCCTTCAGAAAAACGGAGGATTGGAAGCCCACCATTGTCATATCCTCCGGCAATCCAAACACATGTTTCGGCAAGCTGGCCGCCAGCTCCCCATCATGTTCAGACGGCAAGTCCACCGGTCCAAAGGTCACCGTCACAAGATTACCCTCATAGGTGACAGTGGCCTTACGCAAGTCGCACTTGTCACGCGCTTCGCGGCTATGCGCCACTATCCCGTAGCGCATTCAGATGCTTCATCGCTTCCCTGGCCGCCGCACGGGCTTTGGCGGCAGGGTTCAAGCTGGCTCCAGGATCGACCTTGTCGCCCATCTCAGCCACTCGCTTACACTGCTTGATAGTTTCCTGTAAATGAGGCACGGCCTACTTGCCATGCTCATCGGTGAGCGGCAACACCTTGAGAATAGTTTCCGCATGTTTCACTACTTCACCGCAGTGATGCACGATGGCCTTCCCATCACCCATCCCTCCGTGCATGACCATTTCTTCGGCATCCCGGAGCATCGCCTTCCCGCGATCCTGAATGTTCTTCGGCGACTCCGCCTGGGCGAATGATGGGCCGATACAGAGAGATAGTGGGACAATCATGAGGGCTAGCCTGAGTCCCACTAGAACCCCAAGGTGTTCTTCGCCGGCAGTTGATCGGATTCGCGCCATTGGTCTTCGGTTACTTCGCGTCAAATCGCACGTCGAGCGTAACTATGTCGTTCGGCTTAACCGTCAGCTCCCGTTCCTGGACGCCTAGAATCGGATGCCAGGCTTTCACGCGGTAGGCACCGGGAGGAAGGTCACCGATGGAAAATGAGCCATCCTGGTCCGTCACAACATAATAGGGGTTGTCGATCGCATACCCCCAATTCTGCATATAGGGATGCATGCCGCACTGCATGGTGAAAACTTTCCGCCCTTTGACGAGATGCACGATATCCGTGCTCCCAGTCGCTTTGAGCGAAGGCCGGTGCAGGACGATATCCACGCCGGCCTGATCGTAGGTGTAGCCCTGGATATCGTGCGCCACGGGATCCCGATTGGTCACAGTCAGTTGCCGCTTATCGCTCACGACTGTGACGAAGGGAAGAAACTGGCACACGTTGGCTTCGACCTGGGCATTCGTAAAGGTGAACGGTTTCCCGCTCTGCACCCCCTCCACGACGACCACCACATCCTTGAGACCGCCGCCCTGTCCGACATGCACCTCCTTGAGAAACCGATGCCCGTCACCATCGGAAAGGGCGCCGCAAAACACCTGATCCGGGTATCGCCGCAATTCGAATTCTTTGGGCTCAGGCGCCATCCCTTGAAACGTCACCGTGCCCTGCAGCACCGCCCCGTCCTTCACGACAACCGTGTCATACGCGCTTACCGGCCCAACGACTCCGAATCCCATATACGCGTGAGCAACCACACCAAGACACAGGCCCATCATGATCGACCGTTTCACTGCTGTCCCTCCCCCGCCTTACGGCGTTAATGTTGTGTCTCCACCGGCTGGTTCGCCCTATCCAATCGTTGCGGGAGTTCGAATAAGAACGGAGACTACTCGGTGAAGATCAGATGGCGAAACTCCTTTTCCCTGTGGTGGTTCTACCGCACGACTGAGCCCCCCTTCAACAGGTTCTCTCCTCCCATCCACAAAAATGCACGGGGGAATCCGGACGTAACTCTGTCGGATTCCCCCGCACCGTTTCCCCGTTATACGATCCGGGCTAGTTAGCCTTCATCGATACCGGTATGGACTGAGCCGGGACCTGCTCCTCAGCTTGCTGTGTGGCCGGCACCTGCCCGCCCAACGGCAAGATCGCCCGACTGTCGCGATCGAGTACCGTCAGTGTCCCCCAGTGACCGGCGTCGAGATACCCCGGTCTCTGGTTCAGCCACAGATAGTTGCCAGGGATCCCGTTCGGACCTCCGGCCCCACCATGCAGCCAGGCATTGATCACCTCGGTGCCGCCGAACTCCATGGTGCTCACGAGGTCCGCTCCGCTCATATACGGCTCGTGCTTCCACTCATGGCCCGAGACGCTGAACAGCTGTATCTGCTCGCTAAAAGCACCCAGCACATGAATCACAACCGGGTCACCCACATGCGCCGCGATGCTCGGGGTCACAGGCTGATCGCCCGTCTTGACGCAGACGAGCACTTCGCTGTACGCACAGCCCTTCTCGACCCGGTAATCAGTCGGCTCGGACCGGTAGTTCACCGCCGTCACGCCTGCCACCTTTTGGATGTAGGGCATGAAGCTGGTGCCGATTTGGTTATCTTCGTCCTGGAACAGGAGGGCGAAGGACCGATAGTTCTGTCGAGCCTCGTTGCCCGACAGGCTCCGATCCACAATCACGTCCGCTCGCCAGGAACTCTTCTGGGCCAGATCTTCGCCGGTCGCCGGATCGCGATACTGCGATCCCCTTGGCCCGATGATGATCGCCCCAAAGAGCCCGTTCCGGGGATTTTCAATCACGTTCCCCCAATCTTGAATCAGGGCAGCGTTCTCCCCGAACTCCGGATGGGCGAAGAACGTGTAGGTTCTCCTCTGCCCGGGCGCCACTGTCTGATCGCCTGGGTTGTTCCCGGCGTTGATCCCCATCGATTCCTTGGGATCGAACGCCACATGGTCTACGTGGAACCCGGCCCGGTCCTTGGCCATTTCGTTCTTGAGATTGACCTTGATACAATCGCCCACGTTCACATGCAGGGTCAACGGGCTCGGTTCAATGCTGCCCGATGCGACCTTAACCTTCTCGCCTTCGAGCACGTACATCTTGCCGGTCTCGTTACCCAACACCATCTTCCGCTCCATGTCCACTTCCATCACGCCGGGCGTTCCCTTGTTATAGCGGATCGCCTTGTCGATGGCTGAGACATTGAAGGTTTTCACCGGCGCATTAGCCGGGCAGACGGACTTGGCCGACTGCGGGATCTCTTCCCGGCCAGGCAGCGGCTTCAATGTCGCATCAGCTTTGTCCAGCACCCGGAAGAGGCCCCAGCTGCCTTCCACGAAGTGCGATGCGCGACCACTGTAGTAGGGATAGTCGCCCGCCATCTGTTGCGGTCCTCCTGCGGCAGGAATGGCCGCATCGTACCGCTCTCCGATCACCACGTGCAGCGAACTTCTGGGGATGGAGTTCGCACTGTAGCGTTCCATCGGGAACCAGTGGCCGCTGATGTGCCAGGAGTGCACTTCGTTCGCCGATCCTTCGATCAACCGAACCACGATCGGATCGCCCAAATACGCCCGCAACATCGGGGTCTCTGGATCGCCGTGGATCAGGCTGCTGAACAGCTGCGACGGATCCGAATTGTTCGCCAGCCGCACCGACAAGGGCTCCACACGCATGTTGTAGCCGCCGCCCGTCGTCGCTTCGCCGCCGTTCAAAAACTTCAACGGCGACATGTTGAGTTTGGCCGGATAGACCGCAGTCGGAGTCCCGTCCACCGAGATGGCCCCCACTCTCGCCTGTGGATTGTCAGCCGTGATGAGTTCCGCCGTCCGGGGATTGGAATCCATGACCTGGGTCACGATTTCACGGAAGGAGCCCCGGATATGCGCGGACACCGGTTCGAGGGTGTGAATGTCCGCCACCGGCCCGCTGCGAACTTCTTTACCGGTCATCGGATCATGATAGGTGGACCGAGGCGGTTCGGCGATGAACGTGGAATAGAAACCATGGCCCCACCCGTCCAATCCGAACACATGGTCGTGCCAGAACGTGGTGCCGAAGTCGGCGTCCACATACCATCGTTCGCGTATCCATTCAACCGACACGATCTCGCCCTTCTTATGGCTATACTTCAGCGGCCGCTCGAATGTGATTGTGTTGCCTTCGATCTTGCTGATGCGGGCCGACTCGAATGCGCCCACTTCGTCCATGCCCACGCCCAACTCGGTCTTGACATGATAGCGCGAGGCATCCTTCACCTTGATGCTGGCCGCGCCCTTGGCCGCATCGGCCTCCATCGTGGTATTCATCGGCACGGGCATGCCCTTGCCGGGATGCTCGTCCTTCAGGATTGTGAACGGCCGCAACGACATCTCATACGAGAAGCCGATGATCGGGCCATCCGACGCCTGCGTGTCGAACTGGAACATGTGCGGATGCAGGTTCGTCTTGCTGGAGAACCCTTGCCGCACATCGTCTTTCAACTCGCTCTTGTACACGACGTCGATGCAATCCTGCACGTTGCCGCGGATCACCAGCGGCATCTGTTTGGCGGGATTCTTCCGGACTTCCTGCTCTTCTTCATGCAGCACGTAGAGCAGTCCTCCCGGATCCACAATCGCCGGCGTCTTGGCCGTCGCCTTCTTGAGGGTGATCGGCAACGTGATCGCATGGATATTGAAGAACTTCTGCGGCGCTCCTTCCGGACAGAGACTCCAGGGCCCTTGCTCGCCCGGTTTCGGCGGTTCGGTGGAGTTGCTGCCGTCGTCGCGGCGATGGATCGGCTCCAGCCACGGCGCACCACTGTGGCTCGGAGAGAACGGCACGCGCCGCCCCAGATGCGGCCGCAGCCACGGCCAGGCGATCTTGCCGGATTGCGGATCGAAGAGAATCTCCTGCCGCTTGCCCGGCGTCGCCGACTTGTAGTTCACCCATTCATACGTCGTCTCAGGCTCGCTCATGGCCTTCTGCCCGTCCCAGGCCCAGTCGTTGACGGTCGAGTCGTAGGCCAAGGTCTGCTCTTTCTCGGTGTTCTTCTTGCCCGGTTTGCCTTGCGGCGTGAGCATCATCTCCACCCAATCCTTGATGGAGACCTTGACCGGGTTGGCTTTCCAATCGGTCTTGTCCTTGGTGATCTCGTACTTCTTGCCGCCGTACCAATCCACTGTGGTGCCGACAAGTTTTTCAGACGGAGTGCCTGTCTTGATTTTGCCGACGCGATCCGGCAGTTCGACGAGCGGCTTCATCACATCGGTCTGGGAGCCAGGCGCTTGCAGCGTGTTATACACGCGCCAGAAGCCCCACATGCCCGTCACATAATGTTGTGGGATATGGCAATGGAAGACGAACTCGCCGGCCAGGGCTTGCAGGCCTCCTGACCCACCCTCAATTACCTGATCGTAGACCTCTGTCGGGCCAATGGACTGCACATCCAAACGGTCTGAGGGGTCGCTGATCGCAGGAAACTTCACCGGCCCGTTCTTCGACAACGCAAAGTCCAGGTTGCTGTTCCCAGGCTGGCGCGCCCAGCGGATCGAGCCGCCGTGGAGGTGATGCGAGTGCACGATTTCCGAGCCGCCCGCCATCCGGAACTTGGCAGGATCGCCGAGATAGGAACGAGGAACGGTCGTGGCCGGGTCGCCGAAGGTATAGGACCCGTAGGCCATGGACTCGTCGCCGTAAAAACCCATGTGGGCCTGAAGCTCAATGCGCGTGCCGTGCGGTTCGCTCCGGTAATTCAGTAACCGCGCGCCCGGCCGATAGGAATCGGTATGCGGATCGCGCTGGGGCAGCATTTCACCCTTCTTATTCAAGAGGCGAAACGCTTCATCGCCGGCCTCATGATAAAAAATCGCGAATTCTCGGAAGTCCGCGCCCTTCGGATCTTCGATCATGGCCTCCCAGCCGCTCGCCATCGGCTTGCCGTCGAAGGGGCTGAGATAGCGTGAGCCACGCGGCTCCACGACGAGCATGCCGATCAAACCCTGGTTGAACTGCTCGCGCGACGCATGCGACCGGAAAAATCGTGCCCCCTCCTGAGTATCCGGCTTGATATACCATTCAAAACTCTGCTGCCCGCCCGGTGCAACCGTGCCATCTGGATTCGAGGGCGTCGCCGGCTTGCCGGTAGCCGCCACCACCATGGATGAACCGTTGATCACCAGGCTCGTCGGCTCCTCTGTGATCTCGTTGTGGAGGGTGAGCTTGAGACAATCACCCTGGTTGGCCCGGATCACGAGGGGCTGGATGGCATCGCCCTGCAACCCGTTCGACACGGCGCCGGGATCGTTCTCCTTCTCCCGCGCCGCCCTGTTCGCAGCTTCTTCGCCGCGGACCTTCTCGACGTTCTCCTTCAACGCATACATGTAACCGGGGAAATAATCGAGAAACCGGCTCAGCGTGATTTCGACGTTGATCGCCGAAATGTGATAGTCCTTCATCGGTGCATTCGCCGGGCAACGTTGCCCGCTACTGACGGAGACTTTGGTCGGATCCTCCGCTACCAGCAGAACGCCCTGCTGCAACATGTGACTGTTCGCGCCGGTGCTATACCCGCCTTTCATCCCGATGGCTTCCTGTTGGCGCTTCACCTCCTCCAGCATGCGGTCATGCAGGACCGCTCCGCCTTCGCGATAAATCACCTTCTCTGCCGATGCCTCCCCCATGTCGCCATGGTGGGTGTGCTGGTCTGCTGCCAGCCCCATCGGAGTTGTCAGCAGGCTGCTGACGAACAGCGCTGCCGGCAGACCTGCTGCCATGCGATAGGCGCGGCAGCTGCGCAAAATTGATACCCTTTTCATACCTCGGCCTCCTTCTTCCACCGCCATCCTTCTTCCGGACGGACGGGCTGAGATTGATCCTGCCTCTCTGTGACTTAGTCGGCCTCCATCGCTTTCGGCGAACATCCATCGTTCCAAGAACAATTAAGAGCCGGTGAAGGTTTCCTCCTTGCGGAGGAGAGGGTCATTCGGAGGCCGGTCCTAATCACCCAGACCTTCACCAGCAGTTATTGTCCAGCGCAATCCCTGTGCCATAATGGTCCATATGTCTCAGAAATACCGAAATGCCTTGATGAGCGCGACGATTATGAGTCACGCACGTCAACAACGGCTTTCAATAGTGGGGCAAAAATCCAAATGGTTAGACAGCTCCGAAAGAAGTACTTGGCCAGAACTCACAATTTCAAAGCGTTACGCTGTCTAAACTTTTGGACAGATCGATGAGGATTATTGAGGAGATTCGGGGCAGAAACCTGCCAGGAGTGCGCGACAAGCGCGAAGAGCGAGACGCGCAAGAAAAGCGGGACGGATGGGACGCATTGGGAATGTTGAATTTTCGGGGCTGGAGAAACGGGCAGAGATCGAGGTGTTCGGAGTTTCAAACCCAGAACTTTGTGTCGCGCTTTTCCCGCCAGTCGCGCCCGTCTCGCTTGAATGTGGCGTCAGCCGACGAGCCTGTCGAGCGTTGCCCTTCTGATCGTCTCGGTAACTACTGAGGCGTCCCGACAACTCCCCGGGCAGGACTTGCACCTGCAAGACACACAGCCCCTTTTCACGTGCACAGATTAACGCGTGCTATGCCGGCCCGTGAGCCCGCTTCCACAAAGAGAGACACTGGCCCCCAGCTTCTCGAGTTCCTTATGCACCGTCGTGACGTCGATCCCCAACCACGTACAGGCGACATCCAGAGAGTTGAACAAGATCACCCGCACGCCAAGATCTGTCGCTTGCTTCTCGTATAGTCGCGCACGATCGTACGCCGACTCATTGACCAGGATGGCGGATTTCCCCACTCTCAACTTTTCGCCGGATCGCCGATAGAGATCGGTCAGCTCATGAACCTCCTCCGGCGTCGTCTCGAACGATGCGCTGGCGGCATCGACAAGAACGGATGCGCCGCGCGCGATGGATGAATCGCTCAAATGTCGCCGCTCATGTGCGAGCAATTCGTCGTGCGAGATCGTTCCCGTCCACAACTCCAGCACCAGCGCTCCCTGATTCAACACGACATACTCGACCGGCATCTCGCTTCTTTCCTCTTGCATACTTCAGGCTTCATGAATGTTGTAATCCCGCAGCTTGTTGTAGAGACTGGCCCGGCTGATCTTGAGCAGTTTAGCCGCTCGTAATCGGTTTCCACCGGACTTCTTGATGGCATCAACGATACGGGCGCGCTCGGCTTGAGTGACTACACCACGTGTCGCCGATCGCAAATCCTCATCCAGGGCCACGGAGCCGGGCGCCACAAGATCGTTGCACGCGAGGGTCGGGCCGGTAGTCGTGACCACAGCTCGTTCGATGTAGTGCTGCAACTCCCGGACGTTGCCTGGCCATTCAGCCTGGCTCAACGTGTGCATCGCCTCTTCCGATACCTGGCGAATCGGCTGATGATGCCGTCGGCACGACTTGGCTGCAAAATGATCTACCAACAGAGGAATATCCTCTTTCCGCTCCCGAAGCGGCGGCAGGTACAGAGGCAAGACTGCTAACCGATAGTAGAGATCCTGACGAAACCTCTTGGCCTTGACCAACTCGGATAGATCCTTGTTCGTTGCGGAGATGACCCGCGCGTCGATCTTGATCGGTTGGTTCCCTCCGACCGGCCTAATCTCACCCTCTTGGAGAACACGAAGCAACTTGGCTTGAAATACTGGCGTTGTGTCGGAGATCTCGTCCAGAAAGATCGTTCCGCCATCCGCCTCCTCAAAGAGCCCACATTTGCTGGCATGCGCGCCGGTGAAGGCCCCCTTCACATGACCGAACAACTCACTCTCCAACAGCATTTCCGGCAGCGAGCCGCAATCGACAACCACAAATGGTTTATCCCGCCGATAGCTGGTCTGGTGAATCGTCTTAGCCACCAGTTCCTTACCGGTGCCGCTCTCTCCCTGAATCAGCACGGTCGCGGAACTGTCAGCCACAAGCCGGATCATGTCGAGGACTTCCCGCATCGGTGCACTCGAACCGATCAGTTCTCCCAACTTCAATTCGTGTTTCACCCCCGCGCGCTCACCGCTCGTCTGCTTCGAAGGCTTCGGCGGCGCCTTGAACAACACCAGCAGGGACTCAACCTCACCGCTGCTTGAGACAAGCGGAAAGGCCTGGCGCATCCCGCAGGCCGTGCCATCCCCTCCGGAAGAACAGGCCACTGATTGGACATCGGGCGAATCGTATATCTTCGTCGCGGGACAGGTGCCACAGGGATCGCTCCGATGCGCAAAGGCTTCATAGCACTTCGCCTGATGGCTGGACCGCCAAGATGCGTCCTCAGACCATGCGGATTCATTTGCATAGATGACATTGAAGTCTCGATCCAGGACCGCCACTCGATCGGAAGACCCACCGGCTAACTGCTTGATAGCCTCCAGTCGAGCAACAAGAATGGAATCTGTGAAGGGGTGGGCTACAGAAAAATCTTTTTGAGATCCGGCCATCTCATACCTCTTACAGCTGACAAGTCAAAACCGACAAGGTCTCAGTCGATTTCACCATCCCGTGCCGGGCCTAAGAGACGTCGCACGGCTTCTTTCAGCTCACTGATACGAACCGGCTTATCGAAGTAGGCTTCAACGCCGAGGGCCAAGGCATTCGCTTTCGTCTGGTGATCTCCAAATGAGGTGATCAGTACCAGCGGCACGCCCGGAGCGAACGTCCGGAGCCTGGCGATATAATCCAAACCACCTGCCGGCATACGGAGATCCGTAAGAATCAGCGCAGGACGGGTCTCAAGCACCGATCGCAGAGCCTCGTCCCCATCAGCCGCCTCTCGGATGGATACCCCCAGATCATACAACTCATCACACAGGAGACTCCGCATCTCCTTATCATCTTCGGCAATGAGTATCACCGCTGGCTTCCTGTCCTGTTTCATCAATTGCCCCCAAGTCCGGCGCTCTTCATTCTCTACGAGCATGCTTTGTTCATGTGGTCTACTCCGTCCGGTCGGTCGCATGAGACTAACCGGACGGGCCCGACAGATCAGATATCCAACTGGACCTGGCTTCTCTCAGCCGTTCGGGCTATCGAAGTTCTCGCATACCAGAATAGTTTTTCCGCTGCCTGCTAGTGGGAGACAATGCATAACCCATGCAAGCCGACCCTTCTCGCCGACAAGAAGCGATGGATTGCCGAACTGAGCAAACTTACTTGGATATCTTGGACATGTGCGGGACTGAGGAAGAGAATGCACCAAGCCTTGACGAGAATTGCAACAGATGGCACAGCAGGGCTGTCGCAGATTGCGACACAACGAGCCAGTCTGACAATCGAACTTCTTGGGGAACGCGAGTTGGTGTTGGTTAGGAAATAGTCGCGATCTGAGCGATGTCAAGGGGGAGCCGGATCCAAAACGTGGTGCCCTTGTCGACGGCACTCTCCACTGCGATGGTCCCGCCATGTTCCTCAATGATGCCTTTCACGACCGTGAGGCCTAGGCCGGTTCCCTTCCCAAAATCCTTCGTTGTGAAAAAGGGCTCGAATACCTTTGAGCGGATCTCTTCCGGCATCCCGTGGCCGGTATCGGACACCCCGAGGCAGACGTGGCGGCCCTCACGAGCGAGGCTCAACCTGAGCCGCCCCCCCTCCGGCATGGCATGGAGACTATTCACTATCAGATTGATCAGCACTTGGATGAGCTGGTCCCGGTCGGCATGGACAGAAGGCATATTTACTTCGATCGCTTTGTCCACCGTGATGCGGTTGTGGGCGATCCGCTCCTGAAACATTTCCAGCGCGTCGTCCACCATCTCGCCGAGATCGACAGGCCGCCGCTCCGGCGTTTTCCTCCGGGCAAAGGCAAGGAGTTGGTTCATCACCTTGGTGATCCGCTCGATCTGTGTGACGATCGTGGTAAGGCCCTTCTTCATCCCTTCATCGGCTGTGCGTTGGAGCAGATATTCCGCGCGACCGAGGATCACGTTCATCGGCGTACCGATTTCATGCGCCATACCGGAAGCGAGTGTGCCGAGTTCCGCAATCCGCTCCGTCTTACGGAGCTGTTCCTGGATGGACTTGAAATCGGTGATGTCGAGGCCGGATAACACGACATAGTCGACCTTGCCGCCGGAGTCCGCGATGACCGTATACGACCAGGAAATTCGTCTCAAGAACCCGTCCTTTCCCATCCAGTAATTTTCATGGTCGCTGCGCGGCTCGCCGCTCCGAAGCCGCTCGAACACCGCTTTCACACCGGTGACCTCATCGGGAATGATGAACAGGTCCCACATATGTTGTCCCATTACTTCTTCAGAGGAGTAGCCCGTCGTCGTTTCACAAGCTCGATTGAATCGCAGAATCCGTCCCTCCCGATCCAGCACGACGACAAGCGTCCCGGCGGTCTCCAGCACGGCGTCGATGAAGTCCCGCTCTTTCCGGAGCGCCTGTTCTGCCCGTTTTCGCTCACTGATATCCACGACCGACGCCAAGACTCTCATCCCATCCTGCGTCCGGATCGGATTGAGGCCGATCTCCAGTGGAAACTCCTGGCCGTCTTTTCTCAAACCATAGAGGTCCCGTCCTTTTCCCATGGCGCGAAGCTCTGAATGGGCGAAAAATTCCTCTCGCTCGCCGGCATGCTGCGACTGCATACGTGACGGCACAAGCATTTCAACAGACTGCCCGATCAATTCCGCCCGTTCATAACCGAACAGCTGCTCAATCTGTCGATTCACTAGAAGGAGAGTACCGCTCTTATCGATCATCAGCATCCCGTTCGGAGAGGATTCGACCACAAGGCGAAATTGCTCCTCAGCCCGCTTGCGCTCGGTGAGATTGCGCACAATCGCCGCAAGACCGGTCGGCTTCCCGTCATCCCCCTTCACCGCAAACAGGGTGATGGACACGGGAACCTGGGAGCCATTCTTCCGGAGGTAGTCGATTTCATATTCGACCGGCTCGCCGGTCTGGAGAACTTGAGCCACAACGAGATCCCGCTGTTTTTTGTACTGTTCGGGGATCAAATCCCGCACATTCATCCTGAGCAGCTCTTCTCTCGAGAAACCGGTCAGTTCCGAAAACGCCCGATTGATGAGGAGGATGGTCCCATCGATGGTGGCATAGCCGATTGCGTCCTTCGATGCTTCAAAAATATGTTCAAGAAATATCTTCACAATGTTCCTGAGCCGCTTTAAGCGCGACTTCGGCCTGTTGTTTCCCGGCGATATCTCGAAATGCACGGTACCGTAGTTCGGCCCCTCGACAGTGACGTGTGAGATGGCCGCTTCCTGACGGGCCTGAGTAGATCGAAGACAATGATGCCGATCGTGAGGACCGGGATCGCCCAGAGCGCAACGCGCATGACAAGACTTTCGACAACTTTCATGCGATCGATCCCGGCCTGAAGTGGAATGGTGTGCCCATAATCCTGGTTTAAGGATCAGAAAAAGGCCGTCACTCCTCTGGATGAGGCTTGCCTTCGATTTCGGCGAGTTTACGATACAGCGTTTTACGGTCGATGCCAAGCGCGTGGGCTGCCTGATATTTGTTGCCGCCGGTCTTCTCGAGAATCTTGAGAATGTATTCTTTCTCCACTTCGTCCAGCCGCAGGGTCCGTTCAGCTGCGTCGTCGAGCACACGCCGATCGCCACGTGCCCCCTGAATCGTCGCCGGGAGATCGTCAGGAACGATCTTTTCGCTTCGGCTGAGCGTGACGGCCCGCTCGATCACATTCTCCAATTCCCGCACGTTGCCGGGCCAGGCGTAATCCACCAACATCGCCAGCGCGGATTCGCTTACCCCCTGCATCTGTTTCCCGCGAGATGCTGCACACTTCTTCATGAACGCATCCACGAGCAGCGGGACATCCTCGCGGCGCTCGCGCAAGGGGGGCAGGCGTAGTTCGATCACGTTGAGCCGGTAATACAAATCCTCCCGGAAGCGCTTTGCCTTTACCTCTTCCGTCAAATGCAGGTTCGTCGCCGCAATGATGCGTACATCAACGGGGGTCGGTCTGTTGGCCCCCACGCGGCGAATCTCTTTCTCCTGGATCGCGCGCAGGATCTTGGCCTGCAGCATCAGCGGCAGTTCGCTGATCTCGTCGAGGAACAGCGTGCCTTTCTGTGCCTCTTCGAAAAGGCCCCGCTTGTCCGCCTTCGCATCGGTGAAGGCGCCTCGCATATGGCCGAACAGCTCGCTTTCAAGCAGCTGCTCCGGAATGGCGGCACAGTTGACGGGAATAAACGGAGCATCCCGACGATCGCTATTGTAATGGATCGCCTTGGCCACCAACTCCTTACCGGTTCCGCTCTCGCCGGTGATCAACAGATTCGTCGGGCTGTCGGCCACGCGCCGGATCAGATCGAAGACCTCCTGCATCGGTTTGCTCTTGCCGATGATCTGATGAAAACTATACTCCTTGTGGACCTCGCGCCTGAGCCTGTTCACTTCACGCCGTAACGCTGCTTCGCGGATCACACGCTCGACGACACGAACCAACTCATCGTTTTTTACCGGCTTGGTCAAATAGTCACTGGCGCCCCGCTTCATAGCCTCGACCGCGGTGTCCACCGTCCCGAAGGCGGTCATGAGAATGACCCCGATGTCAGGATAGAGACGTTTGATCTCCGTCAGCAACTCCGTCCCCTGCATCCCTTTCATCCGCAAATCCGTCACCACGACGGCATAGTCTTGCTCAGCCAACAGCATCAAGGCCTCTTGCCCACCCCCCGATGTCGAAACTTGATGCCCGCGATCCTTGAGCACATCATGGATAAGCTCCCGCATTTCCGCATCGTCATCGACAACAAGAATCGCGCCCCATTCTTCGGTCATAGTGATCTCCAATCCGTGTGAGCCGTCAGGTAGAGGCTAGATCTGTCGCCCGTGGTTGGTCAAGACCTCTTTGCCCCTAAATACCCCAGCACACATATAGTCTGTGATGCCAAACTCCCCACGTTGAAGCATTTTGGGCTGATAAATGGTATTCATGTGCAAAGGCGAGACCACTTGTCTTTAACAGGCATGAGGATGGGCGATCACAAAGCACGAAGTAGAAGAAAGAACGTGGTGTCCCCAAGCCGATGATACGGTGATAGATGTGACGTTGGAGTGCCTCAGTAGGGCCTCTTGCAGCACTTCCGTAGGGCTGGACACAGCC
>Ga0326726_10002217_pt1 | contig 17926 bp, 15 predicted proteins | sample MHFenrmetagenome_2_FD_207603 | JGI IMG/M metagenome (GOLD analysis project Ga0326726, IMG submission 207603) | Lab enriched peat soil microbial communities from Michigan Hollow, Ithaca, NY, United States - MHF15MN | ecosystem: Environmental > Terrestrial > Soil > Wetlands > Peat | place: USA... | reverse complement strand
CATAACCCAAGATCTTTGTATTATGGTCGAGTCGCAGGAGATCGAACTCGCAGGTCATATTATCGATTCGGGTATCATGACCCAGCTCTTTGACAGGGTCATGGATATGGGAGGTAATTTTGAGATCCTGGTTTTTACTATAGGGAAAAAAAAGACAGACCCCAGTTATGTCCGCCTGCGGATTGCGGCTTCGAATAAGGAAAAACTGCAATCAATCCTGTCAGAGCTTCACCGGCTCGGCGCCCGACCCCTGGTGATAAAAGATGTACATCTTGTTCCGGCAGAAGCCGATCAGGTTGTTCCAAAAGGATTCTATACCACAAGCAATCATCCGACCCAGGTGAAATACTGCGGGGAGTGGATTCCTGTCGATCCTATCGAAATGGACTTCCTCATCGTCGTTGATCCGGTAAATAAGTGTGCAGCTGCTGTCGCCCTTGGAAAAATACGGCAGGGGGATCTGGTGGTTGTCGGGGAGCAGGGCGTGAGTGTCAGCTACCCGGAACGTCCGCGGGAGAGCAGCACCTTTGAGTTCATGCACGGGACGGTCTCTCCGGAACGTCCCAGCGAAACGCTCATAGCACAGATTGCACGCGAGATACTTGAAGTCCGCCGGCAGGGCGGAAGAATTGCCATTGTTGGCGGGCCGGCTATCATCCATACCGGTGCAGATACTGCACTTGCTGAAATGATTCGTAAAGGCTATATTGATGTCCTCTTTGCAGGAAACGCCCTGGCCACGCATGATATCGAATACAATCTCTTTGGTACTTCGCTGGGAATGGATATATCAACCGGAAAACCTGTAATGGGGGGCCATAAGCACCATATTTACGCGATCAGTGAGATTATGCGTGCCGGTTCTATCAGAAAAGCTGTAGAAAAAGGAGTAATTAACGGCGGGATCATGTATGAATGCGTTATAAATAATGTCCCCTACGTCCTCGCCGGGTCAATCCGTGATGACGGTCCACTCCCTGATGTAATTACTGATGTGATGGAGGCACAGGATGCGATGCGAGTCCATATCAAGGGGTGCGGAATGGTCCTGATGATTGCGACACTGCTTCACTCCATAGCGGTAGGTAACTGCCTGCCTTCAAATGTAAAAACGGTGTGTGTGGATATCAACCCGACGTCGGTGACAAAACTGATGGATCGCGGCACCACCCAGGCTATCGGCATCGTTTCGGATGCAGGGACATTCCTCCCGCTCCTTGCAAAACAGCTCGAACTGCAGAGTTGCGAAGTGCACGGGGTAGCGGGTCCGGTGCACAAGAAGAAATAATTGGTTTCTTTTTTTTACCTGGTCAGGGGCATGCAGTATGATCGTTCTGATGCGAGGACATACTCCCATTCCTGCCTGCAGTCACATCTAATCTCAAGGAGGGCGTTGATGAGGTCCCGGTCAGCGTTCAGCGAATAATCGCGGATCCCTTTTACAATTTCGTAATCACAGGTCCCGCAGTTATGTGGCCCCCGACGCTGACCTCCCCCGAGCGGGTCACAGGTGATATGAAGAGGGGCATCCGAAAGGATCGAAAGAACGCTCCAGAGATAAGGCGGGCGGTAAGCACCCCTTTTCCAGTAATACTCCAGTTCGGTATTGCGCTGGACAGTGCAGGGATTCATGGAAATCATGTCCGCATGCCTGGTAATATCCCGGATGGATTTTTTCATATCGGAAACAGCTTCTCTCTCGGTTAAAAACAGTGGTTTGAAGAGGAGATAGGCTTTCACACCGGCACCTGCTGAACGGGCTGTGGCAGAGGCTTTTTTGAAGTCATGGAAAGCAAAACCCTTGTTGACAGATTTCGTTCGAATACTGTCACTGCTTGTTTCAAGGCCGATTGCACAATAGAGCGGATATTTATAACTCCCGTTATCGAGTATTTCGATAAAGGATGACAGGATGTCAGGATCAACAAATTCCGGACGGGTTTCTGCGATGATCAGTTTCCCCCGGAATGCAGTTGCAACATCTGAAAGAAATCCGGTCGGGACTTCCTCCGGATCAAAAAAACTTCCGGAAGTGAAGATTTTAACCATGCGGTATTCTTCGGATGTATACTGATGTCTTACCCATGAGAGTTGTGCACGAAGATGCCCTAAGATTGTTTCGGGGGACTGGTGCCCGGAATACCGTTCATGCCGGTAACTGCACATCCTGCATTTTGACCACGTACAGCCTCCAGTCTTAAAAATGATGGTGAGGCAATCGAGCAATTCATTATCATACCGTTCCTGTCCCAGCCAGCTCGCAAGCGGTTTTTCCGTGAGTTCAGAAATCATTAACATCATAATAGTTGAACGTATATAGATGAAAAAGATCGTCCTGCTGGTGATGGGAGTCCTCTTTCTGGCGGGAGTTGCATCGGCGTATCAGGTGAATATTGATGCACCGGATTCTCTTCCGGTTGGAAAACCTCTTGTCGTGAACGGGACGACTACATTTGGTATTGGCACACCTATCGATGTAGTGCTCTATTACCAGTTGACAACCACTACTGAGATCAAGCGTAAGATTGTCTATGTCCAGTCTGATTATACGTTTCGTGCGGTCTTTGACACCACCGGACTGAAAACCGGGATGTACAAAGTTGAAGTTCCGACTAGTGGCATGGGAGATTCTATCACAATGCGGGTCGTGAACCTGATCGACCGTTCGGAAGATATCCTGCTCAATTCGCAGACGATCCAGACATTTAACGGCAAAATGTCTGTTGCGGGAACTATCAAGGGAGACGAAAATTCAGGAGTACAGATAGAAGTGCTTGGACCGGATAACACCGTTGTGTTCGGGCCATTCTACATAAATACCAATTATCAGGGTGGCTTTTCAACAGATGTACCTATAACCGAACCTGGTGATTATGAGGTAATCTTTACTGATGCTCGTGGCTATGTCGGGAACCGCATTATCACGGTTGCCCCCAAGCAACTCCTCACGTTCGGTACGACTCCTGCCGCTACAAAAACGGTTGTCGTTTCCGCACATACGAAATCCTCGCGGGATAATCCTGCCTATTTTGTCATAACGGGAGGCAGCGGCCTGGTAACCATCCACACGTCATCGTCTATAGACTGGATCGTGGAGTATACGGATGACAAGGGAGTTATTCATGTCGTAAATCAAGAGAATGAAAAATATCCTGAACAGGTCCAGGTGCAGGGTAAAGGCCAGACAATCTACATCAAGGTATATCCACTCAGTTATTCGGTCAACAGCGAGGTTTTTGTGTACGCTGAAAATGCCGGTTCCATTGTGATTAGCCCGGCTATACCGGCACCCTTTGCTGCGGCTGCCCCGGGGACAACGACACCAGCCTCCCCTGTCATGCCGCTCACGGGGATAGCGGCTGTGGCGGCAGCGATCCTGATGCTGGCAGAAAAGGGCAAAAAACGATAAAAAAATTCAACCCCTTCTTCCTTACGAAAAAGAAGCCTTTTTTACATCCGACACCTAACATATGGAGCACTGCCGGGGTAGTCTAGTCCGGGAAGGCGGTAGCCTTGAAAGCTACTGGTGCCCTGCACCTCAAGAGTTCAAATCTCTTCCCCGGCGTTTTTTTTGAGTGTCCTGAATAGTGTGTACCTCTAACATTGTTTTTATGTGTTCCGGATGTCAATAGTACAGGTCAGGAGAGAGTGTGAATCTTCGATGTGTGTTGCTGTTCCCGCAGAAGTGCTGGAAATAAAAGAAGGAAATGTGGGAGTTGTCGACTATGGCGATCTCAGACAGGAAGTCAGGCTTGACCTTGTTGATGTAAAAATCGGCGAGTTTGTACTCGTCCATGTCGGGTTTGCTATCCAGAAACTGTCCCGTGAAGAGGGGCTTGAGACCCGGGAGCTGTTCAGACAGGTATATGCCGCGATGGAGGAATAATGCACGAGTACGCCATCGCGTATGACCTGTATGCGACCAGCAGGAAGACCGCAATCGAGCATAATGCCAGCCAGGTGAAAAGGGTCAGTGTTGAAGTCGGAAAAATGGCGATGGTGAACCCGGAGCAGGTTATTTTTCTCTTCGATACGATCAAGGAAGATGATCCTCTGTTTAAGACAACACTCCTTGAATGTAATGAAATGCTGCCCCAGAGCAGATGTTCCTGCGGATATTCCGGCCAGGAAATTTTTGTCTGCCCTCGATGCGGTGCACTTCCGGAACTGGTCAAAGGCAGGGAGATCGTGGTCACCAGCGTGGAACTCGAGGTGGATGATTAAATGAAGGTCACGATGATGCACGGAGCTGGCGGGGAAGTGATGGGAGAACTCCTGCTGACGCTGACAAAATTCAAGCATAATAACGCCGGCGGTATTGGCCTTGAAGCAATGGATGATGGGGCCGTGATCCCTCTGAATGGCACAAACCTCGTTTTTACCACGGATTCCCATGTAGTCCGTCCCATTTTTTTCCCGGGCGGGGACATCGGGAGGATAGCTGTGTGCGGAACAATCAATGACCTTGCAATGATGGGAGGTCAGCCGGTTGCACTTTCATGCGGCATGATCATCGAGGAGGGATTCGAAGTAGACGACCTTGCACGGATCGTCGCTTCAATGGATGAAGCACTCGGTGAAGCGAACGCCAATCTCGTGACAGGCGATACAAAGGTGATGGAAAAGGGAGCACTTGACGGGATCGTGATCAACACTGCCGGTATCGGTATCGCAAAGCACATTGTTCGGGATAACGGGCTCATGCCCGGGGATGCGATCATCGTATCCGGTACCCTTGGCGATCACGGGATAGCCATCATGGCGCACCGGGAAGGATTCGATCTCGGTGAGCAGATCAGGTCTGATGTCGCACCGCTCTGGGGGATGATGGAACCCGTGCTCGACGCCGGTCCCATCCACGCGATGAAGGATCCGACCAGGGGCGGGTTTGCAAGCGCCATCAATGAGATGGCCCGGAAGAGTGGTGTGAGTATACGGATCCAGGAAGAAAGTGTCCCGATCAGGAAAAATGTCAGAAGCGCCGCAGCTATGCTTGGCATCGATCCTCTTGAAGTCGCAAATGAGGGGAAGGTCGTTATGGGCGTCCCGCATTCAAGCGTCGATGCAATCCTCGCCGCCCTTCATCATCATAAGTACGGGAAGGATGCAGCAGTTATCGGGGTAGTCACGAAAGGTTCTCATGTGATTATGGAAACGGCAATCGGTGGCGAACGGTTCATTGAACCCCCGATAGGTGACCCTGTGCCACGGGTATGCTGATCAGTACTCATACAATCATGCATTTTTCCTGAAACGATAATCACGGACACTCGTTGACCGGGCTTCATCGATATAATATTTTTTTTCATCATCCGAACTCGACTCTTGTCTTATGTGTTTTCATTAAACTCAGAGTATTTTACGAGGATTCCCCACCTCAGGGCCTCTCCGAGGCACGGCGGTGCAAAGAATTTTTTAATGAATTTTCGTACTCGTTGATTTTTGTCATGTATCCGCCGCATGGCGCCCCACCGGGGGTGGCGGGATTTATCCCACAAAAGATCCAATGGTGCCAACGTTACCGATAGTAATAGTTGGACCTTCATGAGTTGTGTGTCTCCAGAACCCGACTATGGAACCACAGAAATCAGAATAGGATTATTCCCTGATAATTTTTTAAAAATAAGTACTGGTACAGATGCCTACTTTTGGTTAGATGAGGAAAATGGCAATCCGAAAATAAAATAATTTCTCAGATATTATCCAATATATTTCATGAGCATTTCAAGTGCTGCAAGCTCCTTTTTTCCGCCGCACTTTCTCACAATGCCTGAATGGTAATCGATCAGTTTTTTGAGTTCCGGATCCCGGTTTTCCCGGTACCGCGTCGCATGCACGGTTGCATCGATGATGCTGTTGAATCCCCGGTTAACCGGATGAAGAGATACCTCTTCGATAATTTCTTTTTCGGGAATAAGCCTGACCATCATTACATCACCGCTCCTGCGCTCAACGATCGCCGTGAATGCAGCCCATGCGTCAGCCCCGGAAAGCCGGTGCACCTTCTTTCCACTGACCATTTCTTCCAGAAAAACCTCTTGGGGAAGATCTTCAAATGCGGTTTTCACATAAAGAACAGGATCATAAACAAAGTTAGCAACAATCCATCCGTCCCGCTCAATATTCTGTGCCGTATGACTTCCCGTAAAAAGAATCATGCCGGCTTTGCCCTCACGGTGATGGATCCCCATCGGCGCTGCGTTGAAGGAGGTGGTGGCAATTACCTCATTGATACCCGCTCTTAACAGTCCCATGACCAGCCCTCCCCAAGCGCGATATAGATGGAGGCAATGATTATATCAGCAATTGAGCCGGGGTTGATGTCCCGCTCAATACACTCTGCATCAAACGTTTCTAACGAATGCCTGCCGTCAAGGACTTCGCGTGCAGTGAGCATGGTCTCACGGGCAACTGCGTTGCCGTGTTTTTTAATGATGAACGTGTCCGGCTCAGAAGCAAGAAGGGTGAGGAACGTATGAACAATTGCCTGCCTGCCCGGGCCAAATTGCCTGAGAAGATCAGCTCCCCTGCGGGTGAGGGGAAATCCCGTCACCCATTCCCGTGCCACCATGTCATTTTCTGCTGAATGCTGCATCACATCAAGGAGTGTCATGTCACGCTCGCGGATCACCGTGAGTGTGTGGGGGTCATTTACATCAAGCTCGTCCGTTGCATTCATCTTCACCGAAGTCATGGCAAAGGCCTTGTAGAACGCGACGGCATCCGATACATCGGTCTTTTCGATCGCAGCCAGTGCGCCGGGTATGCCTTTGCCATAGATGAGAGGGATAAGCAGGATGAACGCGCCAAAATGGGTGTTGCCACCTTCATGGCAGTTGGTGTCGCGGACTGCATGCTTGATGATTTCGCCAATCCGGCCGACACCTGTCTCGGCCTCTTCGAGAGCAGTGCGGGCAAAAATTGTTGATGCCAGAAAATGTTCAAACCGTGTATCCGGGTAGTCATGACAGCGGTCGACATTTCCCGGTTTTGGGTAGGCGCAGACCTCCAGCATCATGGCGAGTTGCGCCTGTTCAGCTGCTTTCATCAGAAGGCATGTCATGGAACACACGGCTCATGATTGTATCTGAGAGCTCACGTTTCATGCGCATATACTCTTTCTTTGAAATATTCTGCTGCTTTAATGTCATATCACGGAACATACAGGGCGAAGACGTTTTGCAGCACCATGCAAGGCTGCCAAAACAGGTCTGTTTGCCTTCTTCAAGGGGTGTGCCTTTCACCGTATCCAGTTTTAACCGGATATAATCTTCTTTTGGGAGCCCGATCCGGGATAGTGTAGGGATAAGCGGGCACTCTTTGACCGGCATGCAGCAAAAGGCGAGTGCGCGGATGTCACCGCCCCGGCAGAGCTGTTTTGGGGAATTGTACCACCCCTCCTCAGAGGCATAACGGGAAATTGCCGCATCCAGCCCGGAGAGCGTTCGTTCATCTGACTTGCGGGCCAGCGACACAATGTCAGCGCCATGGGAGAGCATTTCCCGCATCCTTTCAAACGTGTTAATTGAATTATTGGCGATCAGGATAAGCGGGCAGCTGTTCCGTATCTGGCGGAGTTTCGGGGACCCGAAGTCCATGAGATCGATATGCAGGATATCTGCTCCCGCTTCCCAGAGTCTACGGGCGAGCTGGCGGTCGTCTGCCGCAACTCCGGCACGGATCTTCACCGATATAGTCACTCCCTCGGCTTTGAGCGCCCTTACAACTGCAATAAGATCTGCTGGTTTTTTCAGGTAATGTTCCCCGCAACCGGCAGCAACCATTGCCGGCTGCCGACAATGGGCATCGATTTCATATACCGCATTTTCACCAAGAGATCGTGCAATCGCAGCATATGATTCCGGAGCACTGCCGCGGAGATTGAGTCCTGGCACCACCATGCTTTTTTCCAGAAGTGCCATCTGTTTTTTAAGTTCTTTTACCGGGTCATCATACAAAAATTCTTTGCGATTACCCTCCGCGGTGAGTGCCTTTGCCGCATCCATGGTAGACTGATCAACCGGGTACCCGCCGATAAATGCCATCCCGATATGATCTGCTCGTTTGAGAACATATTCAGCGTCAACAATTCCCGCCATCGACGCGATCGCTACGGGCGTCCTGACAATACGATCGTTGATGAGCAGCCCGAAGCGCTCGAAGGCATCCATCATAGATTCATATCTGTTGAGGCTGATCAACCAAATTACTTTGCATGCTTATGTCCCGATCTTATCGAAAGCTTCAACAATACCCGTACGTCTGGTTGTGTAACCATGTATGTGAGAACAATTTCCTTGGATGAGCTAATCAGTATTTCCCGAATATCATATTTCCTATCCTGATCCGCCACGGGGTCAATTTCCTTATGTACGTGCAGAGGTAGCAGAAACACTGAAGAACCCTCCGGCAAAGTCCGGCAATATTAGTAATGGTTCCCAGCTGGCAGCATTGGCGGTAACCTGATAAATAACGCATAAATCTTTGTTTTTTCAGAAGGGCAGATTAAATAAAAGAGTTGTATAATTTTTTTTACACGTGAGAGAATACAAAAACAGATTCATACCGATAATAATTATTACGATTGTGATCTATTTTTCATACAAAGAATCCGGATTGGTTTTCAAAAAACGGAAACCCTCTGAAAAGCACACACGCGATATGACGTTGAGGATATAACCATGGGTAAGAAGGGTATGTTACTTGTCGGGCATGGGAGCACGATGCCCTACAACAAAGAGCTTGTTGAGAAGACAGCGTCTCTTATCAAGGCACACAACACTGATTTTATCGTGAAATGCGGGTTTATGAATTTAAATACGCCGACAATCAAGGAATCGCTCAACGATTTCCGGCATGAACCCATTGATGCGCTTGTGGTAGTTCCCTTGTTTCTGGCAAAGGGTGTTCATATCGAAAAAGATATCCCGGGAGAGATAGGTCTTCCGGAAGGCACCAAGAAAGGGTTATTTACCTTAAATGGCAGGTCCATTCCCCTTGTATACGCAGATCCAATCGGGAGTGACCCCCTTCTTGCTGACCTGATGGTGAAGAACGCGATAAAAGCACTCACCCTTCTCTGATTTATTTTATGCATATCCTGGTCCTGGACACTATTCACGGCGGAAACGCGATAGGTGAGGCTTTTTCAGCCCGGAGAGAGCGCGTTGACTGCGTTGATGTCTACCGGGGAGAGAGCGCCATTGACGTACCCGAAGCCCTTGCGCGTACCTATGACCTGATCGTCGCACCGGTGCACCTCGATCCTGATCACCCGCTTCTCAGATTTTCACGGGCGCCGGTCATCTCTCACCACGAAGCAGTGCGCCGGTTGCTTGGTGAGAATGTCCCTCAACCGATGATCGAGATCACGGGTGCATGGGGAAAAACAACGACGGCACACGCTCTTGCATCCCTGATGCAGGGACCGGGCATACTGCATACCTCGAACGGGACGTACCGCTTCCCGGAAAAGACGCGGATATCGCAGTCCAGCATTACTCCCGCATCGGTGCTCGCTGCTGCAAAGCTGGCCCTTGAGATCCATGGATGGCTGATTGCAGAGGAATCATTAGGAGTCACTGGTGCCGGCAATCTTTCCATCATCACCTCAGCCAAAGATTATGTTTTCGCAGCCGGAAAAAAATCTGCTTTTGCTGCAAAAGTTGCGTCGGCAAGACAATCCCGGCACCTCCTCCTGGCAGAAAATATTCTGGCAGACTACTCCGGTCCGGTGAGTCATATCGAAGATATTGCCGTCTCCAAAAATACGGAGTGCTGCATCACATTCTCCGGTACTACCTGCAGGTTCTCAAATCCGCTCCTTGCAGTTCCCGGATATCATTCGTCTCTGATGCTCGCTGCTGCAGCGGCGATGATCCTGGGACTGGACCCCGGACCGCTGTCTTCGTTCAGCGCGCTCCCGGGCAGGATGTCTGTATCCTTTGAAAAAGGACTGTTCATCGTGGATAATGCAAACAGCGGTACCAACCTTGCAACAACCATCGAGGCGTCACGGTATGCCAGGTTTATATCCGGAAAAGAAGCCCTCACCCTTGTCATCGGGCAGACAGCTGGCGATGGGGCGGTCTGTGAAGGATTTGCTGCCGATCAGATGCGAGAGGCAGTCGACCGGATCCAACCCCGTCAGGTTCTTTGGGTAGGTCTTCGGCCAGGAACAACAGAATACCCGGGTCTGGCACCGCTCATATCCGGATATGCAGAAACCTTCGAAGAAGCCCGTGCCACTGCAGTTCGTACGACAGATCAGGGATCCGTGGTTCTCGCCGTGAAAACCTGGAGATAAGAGATCATCATGAAATACATGCACCCTCGTCCCAGTTCAATCGTTGCTGCGCTTTATACAGCACGCGACCTCAAAGTCGGTGTGGCCATACTCCACGGTCCTTCCGGCTGTTCGTTCAAGCACGCCCGCCTGCTGGAGGAAGACGGGATGAGGGTGCTCACGACCTCTCTTGCTGATAATGAATTCATCTTTGGCGGCCAGAAACCACTTGAAGATGTCCTCCGTTATGCCGAGAATCATTTCAAGCCCGAAAGGATGGCAGTGATTGGAACGTGCGTGGCAATGATCATCGGTGAAGATCTCCAGTCAGCGATTGATGGTGCCGGGATACTGACCCCCACCATCGCTGTTGATATCCATGCGGGATACCTGGAGAATATTGCCGGAGTGCTTGCGACACTTGAAGCGGCATGTGAGGCCGGCTGGATCTCCCATGACGAACTCATCCGTCAGCAGTTCCTGATGGAGAAGGCCAATGAAGTCGAGCGTCTGCGAGGTGCAGCCAGCCAGCCATACATCGAACCCTCCCGGGGGGACCTGAAACATATCGCTGCACGCCGCCTGATCGAACTTGCGCGGAGCGGGAAAAAAGGGGTTGCAATCCTGAACGCAAAGAAGGAAACGGCCTATATGTTTGCCGATGAACTGGTTGCTCTTCATGATACATGCCCGGATGCAGATATCACGTATATTGCCAACCTTGATCAGCGGGGACTGCCAAAGACCCGGTTGGACGCAGAACGGATCTTAAAAGAGATGAGAGCCCGCGATCTTGACGTCGAAGTGATCGGTGCGCTTGACGAGTACGGGGCAAATGGTGATCTGCTCGGCAGAAAGCTGGTGGAAACAGCGCCCGCATTTGCCCTGATTTGCGGCGTCCCGCATGCAATTCCTCCGGAATATACGCAGGGTATCGAATGCTTCTCGGTGACAAACGGTCCCCGTCAGGTAGGTCCGCTCCATCAGATCGGGCACCAGCACGTGATCGTGGAGATCGACCTTCATCCTAAGACGCTCGGCGTGCGGGATATCGTGGGGAGTGAATTCGGAGCCGTCATGCGGAGCCTCTGAATGAAACAGATCCTCATCACCGGCGATCGATCGGGCAGTGGAAAGACAAGCATTACACTCGCACTGACCGCACTTCTAGCAAAAAACAACCGGGTACAGACATTCAAGGTAGGGATGGACTATATCGATCCCTCGTACCTGTCTGCAGCCTCCGGGCGACCCTGCCGGAACCTGGACACCTTCACGCTTTCTGAACATCAGATCCGGGACATTGTTCATTTTGGCTGTCGCGATGCAGATATCGCGCTGGTCGAGGGTGTCCGCGGGCTCTATGAAGGCGCAGACGCCCTTACCGATACGGGAAGCACTGCATCGATAGCAAAAATTCTTGACATTCCTGTGGTTCTTGTTGTATCTGCCCAGAGTATTACCCGGAGCGCAGCTGCACTGGTGAAGGGTTTCCAGGCATTCGACCAGGATGTACATATCGCCGCTGTCATTCTCAACAATGTAAAAGGCGGATCGCACCGGGCAAAAGCTGTCGCTGCCATCGAACATTATTGTGATGTACCTGTTATCGGGGCGATACCCCGTATGGAAGAGATGCAGCTTGCCATGCGGCATCTCGGGCTCGTACCATTCCGGGAAGGTACCGGTCGGGGCGACTTTGATGCACGTATCGCGACTATCACAGAGATAATCGGAGAGTTTGTGGATCTCGGGCAGTTCGGGTCGGTCATGAAGGACGTTCCATCATCTCCCGATTATTCAACGCTTTTTGACATTCCTGCGGACCGGGACGTAAAGATTGGTGTTGCGCTCGACGAGGCATTCAATTTTTATTATGCCGATCTTTTCGATATTCTTCATGCAGCAGGTGCAGACTATATTCCGTTCAGTCCCGTAAAGGACCGGCTCCCGGCGGCGGACGGTTACATCATCGGGGGAGGTTACCCGGAATTCTTCGTTAAAGAGCTGGAAGCAAACAACCGGATGCGGGAAGCACTTCGGGAAGTATCGCAGAATGGTTTACCAATATACGGGGAATGCGGCGGTCTTATGTATCTCACCGATCATATGACCTTGAAGAAAGGCTGGCACGACTCACAAAAAGACCAGGATTACGAAATGTGCAGGGTGTTTTCCGGAGAAACCTATATGCCATCCCGTCGCGTTGTCAGCTATGTTGAAGGTGTGAGCCTGAATGACTCCCCTCTCGGGACTGCACCCTTCAGAGGTCATGAATTTCATTATTCTGAAGTTGTGCTTGCACGGGACACGCGCTATGTATACCGGCTCTCCCGAGGGGTTGGCATTCACGAAAACCTTGATGGCGCTGTCATACACAATACGCTTGGCAGTTACACCCACCTGCACCCGGTAGCAAGTGAGGGAATGTTCCGGCATTTTGTTGGATTATGCCGGAAAAACGCGTAAGGTTGTGGACGTCGGGTAAAAAAATTCCCTGAGATACCAAAGAAAAAACTACAAAACTCATTACACCCCATGAAAAACTATGATCATTTACATTGATGGGAAGTTTGTTCCGGACGACCAGGCAAGGATCTCGGTTTTCGATCATGGTTTTCTGTATGGTGATGGTGTGTTTGAAGGGATCCGGGCTTATAACGGTAAGATTTTCCGTTTAAAAGAGCACCTTGACCGCCTGTATGATTCGGCAAAAACAATCGACCTGAAACCTCCCCTCTCGAAAGAAGAGATGACCGAGGTTATCTGCGAAGTGCTTCGCAGGAATAAACTGACCAATGCGTACATCCGCCCTATCATCAGCCGCGGTGTGGGGGATCTTGGTCTTGATCCGCGAAAATGTCCCAAACCTTCCGTCATCGTGATCGCAACGAGCTGGGGCGCGATGTATGGTGACCTGTATGACAAGGGACTTCGGGCAATTACGGTATCAGTCAGACGGAATCCTGCAGATGCACTCCCGCCGAACGTGAAAAGCCTGAACTATCTCAATAATATCCTGGCAAAGATCGAGGCAAACTACAAGGGCGGTGATGAAGCCATCTTCTTTGACACGAATGGTTATATTTCTGAGGGTTCCGGTGACAACCTCTATATGGTGAAAAACGGTGAGATTCTCACACCCCATACGCTCAACAACCTGCGGGGAATTACCCGTATGGTCCTTCTGGAAATTGCCAAATCACTGGGAATCACCGTAAAAGAACAGAACCTGGGGTATTTCGATCTCTATTCGGCGGATGAGGTTATCTGTACAGGTACAGCTGCAGAAGTCGCGCCGATTACCTGGGTGGATGGGCGTACTATCGGAACCGGCAAGCCCGGGCCGGTTACCCGCCAGCTGATGGCCGCATTCAAGACCGTGACCGAGACTGAAGGTCATCCCATCAATAAAAAATAACAATTTGAAAAAAAGTGTTTTCAGGTGACACCTCACAGAGTCAAGACGACATGTTTTTCGCCTGACCCATAACCTATTTATGAGGTGCCGAGAAACTACATAGAGCAACGCGCTGCTATAGTGTAGTCCGGCCAATCATGCGGGCCTTTCACGCCCGCGACTGGGGTTCGAATCCCCATAGCAGCACTCTTTCAGTGGATTAAATTCTAAATGTTGTGTCATATATAAGCCTATTTTGAAAAGGTAATTTCATCCGCAGGAACTGGTAGTTACCCGTCCGGATGTTTTCTGCGCGAATCTTCATCGAATGACTATCCCTTACAACACTAAATAAAATCCGGCAGAGCACCAGCGCATTGGGTAATTTTTCCCGAACCGGATTTCAATGTTAGCGCCCGATCTGAGCATCACAACTCATCATGTTCATTCAGTTCAGAACCGCTCAACAGATAAAGCACCGATACTTTTAATTGGGAGAACTCAATTCTCATTGGAGTGATCATATATGCCTGCACCAGAAAAACCCGGTATTGAATTCCCGAGCGTGCTTGATCGGGCGTACAGGGATTATAAACGTCACCTCAAGGTAGGCGATATCATGAGCCGCGACGTAGTCACAACAACTATCGGAACCTCAATGGCAGACGCTGCCAGGACCATGGGAGAGCGGCACATCGGGAGCCTTATTGTCGTGAAGTACGGTACACCCATTGCTATTGTGACCGAGCGGGACCTGCTCTCCAAAGTGCTTGCTGATGGCCTTGACCTGGAGACAACACCGGTCGAACAGGTCATGTCATACCCGCTCATCAAGATATGCCCGGCCAGTGAGATCAGGGAAGCTGCCCGAACCATGATCCACAGGAAAGGAAGGCTGGCGGTCTTCGAGTGCGGTAAGATGGAAGGTATAATCACTGCCTCCGACCTGATACGGGAGATGCCTGACGCTCCGGAGACCTCACTCAAAGTCGATGAATTCATGACAAGCGAGGTTGTTACTGTTGAGGAGACCGAGACCGTTGCCACCGTGGCCTGTATTATGGGTTCAAAACGGATCGGGAGCGTGATCGTGACTTGTTACGGAAAACCGTCCGGCATATTTACCGAACGAGACCTCCTTTCAAAGTTCCTTATGCAGGGAAAGATGCTCGATACTTCGGTGGGTACGGCTTGTTCATCTCCCCTGAAAACTGCTCCCGCAGGTATCAGCATCCATGAGGCAGCAAGAACAATGGCTGCACAACATGTCAGGCGTCTCCCTCTCATAAAAAAGAAGCAGCTTGCAGGGATTATTACTGCACGGGATCTTGTAGAGGCGTATGCAAAGTAACCAGGATTTCCCCTATCCTGCCATTTTTTAAGTTTCTGAGACTTCTTGCACCTCCAGTGGAATCCGGAGAATCTTGAATATTATGGTACCGCTGGTATGGCATTGACACTGCCCTACTGCAGGGATTTTAAATCGACCTGGATTTCAACGATGCCCCGTGGAGTAACGGTCGAACTGTTCTTAACCATAATGCCGTTTTTATATACTTCAGCAACGATCTTATCCGCTGATCCGTCATTTTTCTGGACAGATACCGCAACTGTCCCGTTGATTGTCGATACACGGTAGAAATTATCTCCCGAACCGGTCACTTCTGTCTGGTCCCCGGGAGTACCGATCAACCCGGTATAGGTACCAGGATACATCACCCTCACCCACACCCCGGTGGAAGGGATCTGCACCTGAGTTGACTGAGTGGCTATGGTTGTGGTCATGACAACGGTTTTGACCGTTGTTGGCTTTGGCGTTGCGGGTGTGGTCACAGGAGTGGTTTTTACGGGAGTTGTATTAGCCGCCGGTACTGTCGGTCCTTGCGAGAGGTTCGATGCTATGATCAATCCTGCTATGAATGCAAGAATTACTATCACAATCAGCACGATCGCAAGGTTGCCGGGCAGTCTTGATGCCGGCGGGGGAGATGGGAGAGGAGGAGGTGATTCGGGCACCTCTGGGGCAGGTTCTGGTGTCGTGGCCAAAGGAGAATCCGTTTTTTGCAGTACCGGCCATATAACGGGTGTAGCAGGCTCTGCCTGAGCAGGTCCGATATGAGTTTCCGGTGAAACCGGCTCGGGCAGGGGTTCGGACAGAACCTGTTCGGAGATTATCTGGGGAGCACGTCTTTTAATCAGGGGCGTCGGCTGGGTGCGGGGTACAGAGTCTTCGATCAGAGGTTCGATCGAATGAATTATATCTTCGATCGGGCGGTCCTGGCGTCCGGTAGCGGATCCGGTCTGGGGTGGAACCGGGATCTGTACCTGGGGTACGTCATGAATGTGCGCCATTGCATCTTCAGAGGATTGTTTGATTGGCGTCCCGCAATGGTTACAGAACGTGGATTCTTTCGGTACGCGGTTCCCGCATCTTGGACAGAACATGCCGGACGGCAAGGACGAGGTCTCTACCGGCACCAGAGGAGCAGGTCCCGGTTCAATGATTTTATTCAGGGGACGGGCGATCTCGATCTTCTTTTTTACCGGGCGCCTGCCCGCCGGCTCTCCCCGGGCCTGGGCAGGGGCTTCGTGTTTTTCCGGAGGCTCCCGTTCCGGTCCCGGGTGATCTGGAGGTTCTGCCCCTGTAACCGAAGGGTGTATGAGACTCTGCAGTTTCTTTGCCCAGTCATTGCATTCCCGTTTCCTTTCTGCACCGGACAACCGGGGAAACGTGAGGACTATCTGATCCTTTTCACCGGCGTTATTCACGACAGTGAGTGTCAGAAGGTGGTCCCGTATGGCATTTTCCCCCGCTTCAACCTGCCAGATAGTCGCCAGAAGGAGCTCCTGGGGAGGAATAATATTTTTTTTGCTATCGATAAGGATAATACGCCTGGTAGTAAGTCGTGCATCCAACGAGATGGATTTGAATTTAATATTTTGCGCTTCTAGGATTATGGACTCATCACGGTCCAGTTCTGGATAGCCCATTGTACCACATTCTCAACTATAATTGCGCTATCAATAAAAATAAGTATTTGTTACGTATCCTTTTCGATATTCGGGTTAAAATCAGAGAAATTCCTTGTCATTCATGTAGGACCGGAGTATGCCGGGAATTTCTACCCTGCCATCTTTATCCTGGAAGTTCTCAAGGATGGCACGCATAACGCGCGATGTGGCAATTGCTGTTGAATTCAGCGTGTGAACATGCTGTTTAGATTCAAATTCATGCAGATCCCGCACTTTGATATTGAGCCTGACTGCCTGGTAGGAGGTACAGTTCGAGCAGGACACTACCTCCTTATAGGTATTCTCGCGGGGCATCCACGCCTCAATATCATACTTTTTCGCAGCCACGGTGCCGATATCACCAGTACAGATATTTACGACCCGATAGGGAATCTCCAGTTTCCGGAAGATCTCTTCTGCATTTGAAAGCAATTCCTCATGAATCTGCCATGAATTTTCAGGCCTGCAGAATACAAACTGTTCGACCTTGGTGAACTGGTGGACACGGAACAGTCCCTTGGTATCAAGGCCATGCGCACCTATCTCGCGTCGGAAACAGGGAGAGATACCAACAAGACGGAGAGGAAGTTCCTTGGTTTCAAAGATCTCATCCTTGTACATTGCGCCAATAGGATGCTCGCTGGTGGCAATCAGATATGCATCATCACCGTCAATTTTGTACATGACTTTTTCAAAATCACCGAGATCAGTAACGCCTTCATACGACGCCCGGTTAATCATGTATGGGGGAATGACCGGCATATACCCTTTTTCTGTCAGCAGGTCAATGGCAAAACGCTGGAGCGCCAGATCCAGCAGGGCAAGGCTGCCTTTCAGGAAATAGAATCCCGCTCCTGATATCTTCGTCGCCCGCTCAAAATCAGCCCAGCCCTGCTCGGTTGCCAGCTGACCATGATTTTTCAGCTCGAAGTCAAATCTCTTTATCCTGCCTTCACGCCTGATTTCAATATTCTCACTGTCGTCTTTCCCGACAGGAACGCTCTCATGAAGGATATTCGGGAGGCGCATAAGGTAGGCATGAATCCCGTCTGCTATTTTTTCCTGTTCGGCTTCGTTATCCCTGATTTTACCAGGGAGACCCGCTGCTTCAGCCATAAGGGCTGCCGCATCCTGCCCGCCTTTTCTCGCGGCGTTGATTTCCCGTGCGATCGTATTGCGGCGCTGGCGCAGGGTGTCTATCTCAATTTTAAGTTCCCGTACTCTGACAT
>Ga0326726_10002214_pt1 | contig 17931 bp, 11 predicted proteins | sample MHFenrmetagenome_2_FD_207603 | JGI IMG/M metagenome (GOLD analysis project Ga0326726, IMG submission 207603) | Lab enriched peat soil microbial communities from Michigan Hollow, Ithaca, NY, United States - MHF15MN | ecosystem: Environmental > Terrestrial > Soil > Wetlands > Peat | place: USA... | reverse complement strand
CTCGCACGCCTTGCGGAGCCCGGCCAGGGGCGCGCGATCTCGATCACGATGCGCACGCCCGGCCACGACGTGGAGCTCGCGGTCGGCTTCCTGCACGGCGAGGGCCTGATCCGTTCGAAGGCCGACATCGCGTCGGCCCGCATCTGCGGTCCGACCCGGAATATCGTCCGGGTCGAGCTTGCGGCCGATGTGCCGCTCGATCTCTCGCGCCTCGAGCGGAACTTCTATACGAGCTCCAGCTGCGGAATCTGCGGCAAGGCGTCGCTCGAGGCGGTGGACGCGATGCTGCCGATCCGCACGGTCGCAAGCACCGTCACGGTGTCGGCCGCGCTCCTGGGCACGCTGGTCGCGCGGGCCCGCAGCGCGCAGAATGTGTTCCGGGAAACCGGCGGATTGCATGGCTCGAGCCTCTTCGACGTACGGGGCGAACTGCTGGCGACATTTGAAGATGTCGGCCGGCACAATGCGCTCGACAAGCTCATCGGCGCGCGGCTGCTCGAGGGTGAATTGCCGCTGTCGGAGTGCCTGTTGCTGTTGAGCGGGCGCGCCAGCTTCGAGTTGCTGCAGAAAGCGGCTGCCGCCGGCCTGCCGGTGGTCGCCTCGGTGGGCGCGCCCTCGAGCCTCGCGATCGACCTCGCGGAGCGCACGGGCATCCTGCTGATCGGTTTCCTGCGCGACGAGTCCTTCAACGTCTACACCCACCGGGAAAGGCTGCAATGAAGTCGGCCGCAGCGGCGAAACCGATCACCCAGGCGCAGAAGGACGAGGTCCTCGCGATCGTCGCGCGCCACAAGGACCGGCCGGGCCCGCTGCTCGAGATCCTGCACGACGTGCAGCGCGCCTTCGGCTATGTGCACGCGGAAGCCGTGCCGCTGATCGCCGGGGCGCTCAACCTGTCGCGCGCCGAGGTCCACGGCGTCGTCACCTTTTACCACTTCTTCAACAGCGCGCCGCCGGGCAGGCGCGTGCTGCGCCTGTGCCGCGCCGAGGCCTGCCAGTCCATGAACGGCCGCGCCCTCGAGCAGCACGCAATGAAGAAGCTCGGCGTCGGGTTTGGCGAAACGACGGCGGATGGCGGCGTGACCCTCGAGGCCGTTTACTGCCTCGGGCTCTGCGCCTGTTCGCCTGCGGCGATGATCGACGAGGAAGTGCACGGGCGCGTGACGACGGAACGACTGGACGAATTGCTTGCGGCCGGAGGGGCGAGGAAGTGACCGTCACGATCTGGGTCCCGCGCGATGCAGGCGCGCTCGCGCTCGGCGCCGAGGCGACGGCGCAGAAGCTGGTCGCTGCCGCGAAATCCGCCGGCACGGAGATCAGGCTCCGCCGCAACGGCTCCCGCGGACTCTACTGGCTCGAGCCGCTCGTCGAAGTGGAATGCGCGGAAGGCCGGATCGCCTATGGGCCGGTGAGCGCGAAGGACGTGCCGGAGCTCGTGGCGCAGGGGCTGTTGCGGGGCGGTGCGCATGCGCTGCGGCTCGGACCGATCGAGCAGCATCCCTGGTTCAAGTCGCAGCAACGGCTGACCTTCGCGCGGGTCGGTCAGATCGATCCGCTCGAACTGAACGACTACCTCGCGCTGGGCGGATTCCGCGGCCTGCGGCGCGCGTTGGAGCTCGGCGGTCCCGCGACCGTCAACGAGGTGCTCGAGTCAGGCCTGCGCGGCCGCGGCGGCGCTGCCTTTCCGACCGGCATCAAGTGGCAGACCGTGCTGAAGCAGCCGGCGGGCCAACGCTACATCGCCTGCAATGCGGACGAGGGCGACTCGGGGACCTTCTCGGATCGCATGCTGATGGAAGGCGACCCGTTCTCGGTCATCGAGGGCATGATCATCGCGGGCATCGCGGTCGGGGCGACCCGCGGCTACATCTACCTGCGCGTCGAATATCCGCACGCCTTCCGGACCATGACGGCCGCGATCGCGGCGGCGCGCAAGGCGGGGTTCCTCGGCGACAAGGTCTGCGGCAGCAAGAATGCCTTCGACATCGAGCTGCGCCTCGGCGCCGGCGCCTACATCTGCGGCGAAGAGACCTCGATGCTGGAAAGCCTCGAGGGCCGGCGAGGGGAAATCCGGGTGCGCCCGCCGCTGCCGGCCGAGAAAGGCCTGTTCGGGGCGCCGACCGTCGTCAACAACGTCGTGACGCTTGCCACGGTTCCCGTGGTGCTCGCAGGGGGCGCGGCCGCGTACCGCGATTTCGGCCAGGCGAAATCGCGCGGCACGCTGCCCTTGCAGCTCGCCGGCAACGTGCTTCGCGGGGGGCTCATCGAGCGCGCCTTCGGCCTGACGCTGCGCGAGCTCCTGTACGACTACGGCGGCGGTTCCGCGAGCGGCCGTCCGATCCGCGCGGTGCAGGTCGGCGGGCCGCTCGGCGCCTACCTGCCGGAATCGCAGTTCGACACGCCGCTCGAATACGAGGCCCTTTCGGCGATCGGCGCGATGCTGGGGCATGGCGGGGTCGTCGCCTTCGACGACACGGTGGACATGCTGGCGATGGCCCGGTACGCGATGGAATTCTGCGCAATCGAGTCTTGCGGAAAGTGCACGCCCTGCCGGATCGGGTCGGTGCGGGGCGCTGAGGCGCTCGGGAATATTGCCCGTGGAATCAACACGGAAGCCAACTTTTCGCTCGTCGAGGAGCTCTGCGATACGATGTTGCAGGCTTCCCTGTGCGGACTCGGGGGCATGGCGCCATTTCCGGTGCTGAGTGCAATGAAGCATTTCAGGGAAGATTTCACGAAGCGGGCCAACGGAAGCTGACATGTACGCGATTGACCATAATGACCTGGGCACGCCGGCGGCCGCAGCGGGCGAGCCGGTGACGCTCGAGATCGACGGCAGCACCGTCACGGTCCCGGCCGGCACATCGGTCATGCGCGCCGCCGCGCTCGCGGGCGGCCATATCCCGAAGCTCTGCGCCACCGACACGCTGAAGGCCTTCGGCTCCTGCCGCCTGTGCCTGGTCGAGATCGAGGGCCGCAAGGGTTTCCCCGCCTCCTGCACGACGCAGGTGGCGGAGGGCATGAAGGTCCGCACGCAGTCGCCGCGCATCGAGAAGCTGCGGCGCGGCGTGGTCGAACTCTACGTCTCCGATCATCCGCTCGATTGCGAAGAATGCCCGGCCAACGGCCATTGCGAGCTGCAGGACGCGGCGGAGGAACTCGGCGTCACGGGCTCGCGTTATGCGGACGGCGGCGCGACGCAACGCGGCGTCGCGCAGGACGCCAGCAATCCCTATTTCGTCTTCAATCCGGATCTCTGCATCGTCTGTTCGCGCTGCGTGCGCGCCTGCGATGAAACGCAGGGCACTCTGGCGCTCACGATCGAGGGCCGCGGATTCGGGTCGCGCGTCTCGGCGAGCCAGCACCAGCCCTTCCTCGAGTCCGAATGCGTTTCCTGCGGCGCCTGCGTGGAAGCCTGCCCGACGGCGGCATTGACCGAGAAGCTGCCGATCGCGCTCGGCGCGCCGACGAAGGCGGTTTCCACGACCTGCGGCTATTGCGGCGTCGGCTGCTCCTTCAAGGCCGAGGTCAAGGGCGAGACCGTCGTGCGCATGGTCCCGAACCGCGCGGGCTCCGCCAACAAGGGCCACGCCTGCGTCAAGGGCCGTTTCGCCTTCGGCTATGCGACCCATGCCGATCGCGTCCGCAAGCCGATGATCCGGAAACGCATCACGGATCCCTGGCGAGAGGTGAGCTGGGAGGAGGCGATCAATTACACCGCCTCCGAGTTCAAGCGCATCCAGCAGAAATACGGTCCCGATTCCGTCGGCGGCATCACGTCGTCGCGTTGCACCAACGAAGAGACATTCCTGGTGCAAAAGCTGGTACGCGCGGCGCTCGGCACGAACAATGTCGACACCTGCGCGCGGGTCTGTCACTCGGCGACCGGCTACGGGCTGAAGCACACGCTGGGCGAGTCCGCGGGCACGCAGGCCTTCACCTCGGTCACGAAGGCGGACGTGATCATGGTGATCGGCGCGAACCCGACCGACGGGCATCCGGTGTTCGCCTCGCAGCTGAAGCGCCGCCTGCGCCAGGGCGCGAAACTGATCGTCATCGACCCGCGCGTGATCGACCTGGTGCGCTCGCCCCACATCGAGGCGACCGCGCACCTGCAACTCCTGCCCGGCACGAACGTGGCGGTCATCAATGCGCTCGCCCACGTCGTCGTGACCGAAGGCCTCGCGAACGATGCCTATGCCGAGGCGCGCTGCGAAGTCGACACCTACCGGAAGTGGAAGGCCTTCGTATCACAGCCGAAGAATTCCCCGGAGGCGACCGAGGCGATCAGCGGCGTGCCGGCGGCGCTCGTCCGCAAGGCGGCGCGCATCTATGCGGCCGGCCCGAACAGCGCGATCTATTACGGCCTCGGCGTCACCGAGCACAGCCAGGGCACGACCATGGTCATGGGCATCGCGAACCTCGCGATGGCGACCGGCAATCTCGGCCGCGAGGGCGTGGGCGTCAGCCCGCTGCGCGGGCAGAACAACGTGCAGGGCTCCTGCGACATGGGATCGTTCCCGCACGAGTTCAGCGGCTATCGCCACGTGTCGGACGGCCCGACGCGGAGCCTCTTCGAGGCGGCCTGGCATGCGAAGCTTGCGAGCGAACCCGGGCTTCGCATCCCGAACATGTTCGAGGCGGCGCTCGACGGCAGCTTCCGCGCGCTCTACATCCAGGGCGAGGACTTCGTGCAGTCCGACCCGAACACGAATCACGTCGTCGCCGCGCTCTCCGCGATGGAATGCGTGGTGGTCCAGGACCTGTTCCTGATCGAGACGGCGCGCTATGCGCATGTCTTCCTGCCCGGCGCGTCATTCCTCGAGAAGGACGGCACGTTCACGAATGCGGAGCGGCGCATCTCGCGCGTGCGCAAGGTCACCGAGCCGCTCGCCGGCCTCGCGGACTGGGAAATCACGATGCAGCTCGCCCAGGCGCTCGGTTATCCGATGCATTACACGCATCCCTCCGAGATCATGGACGAGATCGCGCGCCTGACGCCGACCTTCCACGGCGTGAGCTACGAGAAGCTCGAGCGTCTCGGCAGCATCCAGTGGCCCTGCAACGATGCGGCGCCCGAGGGCACGCCGACGATGCACGTCGGGTCCTTCGTGCGCGGCAAGGGCAAGTTCTACCTGACCGAGTACGTCCCGACATCCGAGCGCAGTACGAGCCGCTTCCCGTTGTTGCTGACGACCGGCCGCGTCCTGTACCAGTACAACGTCGGAACCCAGACCCGCCGCACGTCGAATCTCGCCTGGCAGGAAGAGGACCGCCTCGACATGCACCCGGATGACGCCGAGGACCGCGGCATCAAGGACGGCGACTGGGTCGGCGTCACCAGCCGGACCGGCGACATGGTCATGCGGGCCGTCGTGTCGCGGCGCATGACCCCCGGCGTCGTGTACACGACCTTCCACTTCCCGGAATCCGGCGTCAATCTCGTGACGACGGAGAATTCGGACTGGGCGACGAATTGCCCTGAGTACAAGGTCACCGCCGTCGAGGTGGTCAAGGTCGGGCAGCCGGAGGCCTGGCAGGAGCGCATCCGTTCGGAGCGCAGCGCGCAACGCAGGCCGGCAGTGCCGGCGACCTGAAGCCGGTAGCGCACGCGTGAACGTCGAGCGACTGGTCGCGATGGCAAACGACATCGCCGCATTCTTCGCGGCCGATCCCGACCAGGAATCCGCGGCCGAGCAGGTGGCGTACCACCTCAAGAAATTCTGGGAACCGCGGATGCGCAGGGAAATCAAGCTATTCCTGGCCGAGGGTGGCGCCGGCCTGAGTCCGGTCGCGAGGCGCGGCGTCGAGCGACTTTGAGCTGTCGCGATACGGCGACGAGCCGCCGCGTGCCGCCTGCACGCACTTCTGCTCTGCTGTGACCATGCCCCTGCGCGCACGGCTGCCGCTTTATGTCGCCTTGATGCTGCTCGGCTGCGGCGGCGGAGGCGGGGACGCAAACCCGCCCCCACCACCTCCACCGCCGGACTCGGGACTCGACCTGCGCCCGAGCAACACGACCTGCGTTGCGCCCGCGCGCGGGACCGGGCTATCGACGCTTTCGACGCCGCGCGCATTCCCGAACCTGACATTCTCGTCGCCGGTCGCAATGCTGCAGGCGCCGGGCGACGCATCGCGCTGGTTCGTGCTGGAACAGGCAGGCCTGATCCGCGCCTTCGACAACAACGCCGCCGTCAGCGCGACCCAGGCATTCCTCGACATCCGCGCCCGCGTGTTCAACAGCGGCGAGGCAGGATTGCTGGGCCTGGCCTTCCATCCCGGCTTCGCGACGAATGGGCGCGCCTACGTCAACTACAGCGCATCGGTGGGCGGATCGATCCGCTCGGTCACCTCGGAATTCACGAGCCCCGACGGCGGCCTGACGCTCGATCCGAATTCCGAGCGCGTGCTGCTGACGGTCAACAAGTCCTTCAGTAACCACAATGGCGGCAATCTCGCGTTCGGGCCGGACGGTTTCCTGTACCTCGGACTGGGAGACGGGGGCGGCAGCGGCGATCCGCAGGCGAACGCGCAGAATCCGCAGCGCCTGCTCGGCAAGATGCTGCGCATCGACGTGGACCAGCAGCCGGGCGGCGCAGCCTACGGCATCCCGGGCGGCGCGACCGGCAATCCCTTTGCCGGCAATCCGCGCTGCAACGTGGACGGCACGGGCACGCAGAACTGCCCGGAGATCTACGCGCTCGGACTGCGCAATCCCTGGCGCTGGAGCTTCGATCGCCAGACCGGCGTCCTGTGGGTCGCCGATGTCGGCCAGGACCGGTTCGAGGAAATCGACATCGTCAACCGTGGCGGCAATTACGGCTGGGACACGCGCGAAGGCGCGCACTGCTTCGAACCGATGAACGGCTGCACGACTGCCGGCCTGATCGATCCCGTCGCGGAGTACGGCCGCACGATGGGCTTCTCGGTCACCGGCGGCTACGTTTATCGCGGTACGCAGGCGACGGAGCAGTTCGGGCGCTACCTCTTCGCGGATTTCGGCAGCGGCATGATCGCGTCGCTGACACCGGGCGCCGGCGGCACCTACACGCTGACGCCGCTCGTGCAGCCGGGCGCGACGCCACCCGGCGCGCCGGGGCAGCTGTCGCCGTCGGCATTCGGCGAAGCGAATGACGGCGAGCTGTTCCTGCTCGACTACTCGCGCGGGCAGATCCGCCAGCTCGTGTTCACGGGCGGCGGCGGCGGCGACAACGTGCCGCAGCAGCTTTCCGCGACCGGATGCATCAACACGACGGCTGCCGGCGCGCCTCCACTGCTGACCCTCATACCGTATGCACCCAATGCGGCGTTCTGGTCGGATGGGGCGGTCAAGGAGCGCTGGATCGGATTGCCGAACGGCCAGGACATCGCCGTGCAGGGCGATGGCGACTGGGACCCGCCGAACGGAACGGTCCTGGTGAAGCACTTCCGGCTCGGCAACCAGCTGGTCGAGACGCGCTTGTTCATGCGCCACCCGGACGGCGTCTGGGCTGGCTATACCTACGAGTGGAATCCGGCGCAGACCGAAGCCACGCGCGTGACCGGCGGCAAGACCGTCACGGTCGCCGGCCAGGACTGGACCTTCCCGAGCGAAGCGCAGTGCATGCAATGCCATACGCAGGCCGCCGGCTACAGTCTCGGCCTCGAGACGGCACAGCTGAACGGGTCGCTGACTTACGCCCAGACGGGGCGCAACGCCAACCAGATCACCACGCTGAATGCGATCAACGCCCTTTCGCCGCCGGTTGCCGCGAATCCGCCGGCCTATGCGAATCCGTCCGACACGAGTCGAACGTTGACGGAGCGGGCGCGCGCTTACCTGCACACCAATTGCGCGAACTGCCATCGCCCGCTGGGACCGACACCGGTCGCCCTCGACCTGCGCCATGACACGGCGTTTTCACAGACCGGCACCTGCGACGTGGCGCCGACGGCGGGCGATCTTGGCATCGCGAACGCACGCATCATCGCGCCAGGCGACAGCGCGGGCTCCGTGCTGCTCGCGCGCATGTCGCGCCGCGATGCCTCCGGCATGCCGCCGGTCGCGAGCAATGTCGTCGATGCCGCCGGCACGCAGCTGATCGGCGCGTGGATCGATTCGCTGACGACGGCGAGCTGCCAGTAGGCAGACGGCCTTCGGTCCCTTATGCTCCCCGCAGTTCTCCAGGCAGGGGATTGGCTATGCGTCAGCTTCTGGCGTCCGTCCTGCTCGCATGTCTTGCAGCAGTTGCCTGGCCTGCCGTCGCACAGGCCCAGACAGCAGACGACCAGCCAACGAGCCCGAAGCAGCCGGCAGTGCGGCCAGAACCCTGCGAGCCGGACGAGGAAATCCCTGCGCCATCGCTGACGGAGCCCTTCGCGATCGGCGAGGCGCTGTATGACCCAGGGCGGGTCGCCGACGCCATCGTCTCGTTACTGGAACTGATGGGCGTCGGCATCGACAAGGCGGACGGCACGCCGCTGCGCCCGGGAGCCAAAGGCGGCGGCGCGTTCCGATTGACCGAACCCGAAGTGCGCCGCCTGATCGCGATGGGGCGCGCGGATGCGACGGCAGCGGCAAAGAGAGGCCGTCCGCCCTATTCATTGCGGGACTTGCACAAGGCAGTCTCGCCTTTGCTGCCGACCCTCACGATAGAAGGTCTGGCCGCTGCGTATTCCAAGGCTTATCAGGCGAATTCCGATGCGCTGGTGCCGCAGGTGCTGATGGGCCAGCCCATCGAACCCGGCACGCGACTGATGCGCACGCAGATCTGGCTGTTGCTGGTTGATGGCTTCGTGCCACCAGGCGCGAAGAATCCGGCGCCGGCCTGGGGCAGCGCCGGGAAGCTGCTGCCGCCACTGCCGCCTCCCATTCCTGGCTGGAGCAAAGCAGACTGGCTCGACCTCGTCCCACAGTTGCCGCTGCTGGCCTGGCGGCCACCGCTGGAAATCGCTCCGCAACCAGCACGGACCCACGAGGGGCATGGAGGCCTGGGCACGCCGGTGACGCTGTCGGCCCGGATAGGGATTCTGCCGAAGCAGGGGGTTCCACCCTCGCGCGGTTTGTCCTTGCTGAAGCCAAGGACGCAGGGCTTCGGTGAGCGGCTTATCACCTGGAATGCGCCCGAGGCCGGCACGCTGCTCGAGCATGGGTCGGTCTCTCCCGCGCTCCCCTCGACGGCGACCACTGACGCGAGCGGTAGTGTGCGCGTGGTTTACACGCCCAAGGCCGAGGCCGCGAATGGGCGCGGCAGCGTGTCCAGCGAGACGCTGGAAGTTTCGGCGACGATCAGCCAGTGGGACCTGGTATCGGCGCGCTACGAAATGCCGGCGCAACTACGCGGTTTCCTGATCGGGGACGTGACGTCCTGCGGCGCCATCGAGGTCAGCTGGCATACAGGGGCCTCGCAGGGCGGCGGGTCGAAGGGTGGAGGAACCTCGGCCGGCGGGTCGCTCAAGATCAAGATCACCAACCACTACGATGTCGTGCTCGACCTTGGTCCGCTCGGCGGGGGCAAGCGCAAGGGCGAGGATGGGGTCGAGGGCACGCTCGAATTGCAGGCGGACGGAACCTTCCGCGGGATCCTCAAAGGTTACGCGAAAGGCACGCAGGAACTGCATGGCCTGGGCCGGAGTTGCGCGACTGCGACCTCCGACGGCACACAGGAGCTCCTCGCAATCGGCACGCCAGTCCCGAGCTTCGGCCCCGCGCACAAGGCCTCCGATTACGCCTGGACGAGCGGCCGGCCGGATGGCGGCTGGCTGTCATTGGAATTCTTTCCGACGACCAGGGCCCGCTATGCGCAGCGCGATCCCTGCCAGACGGAGATCCAGCAGACCGATGACCCCAACAAGCCCTGGTTCCTGCCGTTCAACGACGCGCAGTGGACGATCCAGCACGCGGGCTACGGGCTTGCGCTTCCCAAGTCCGGCAAGCTGGTCTACAAGGACAATTTCTCACAGTCAACGATGGTTGGCACGACGACCTGGGACGTCATCGTCGAGCGCAATTGAACGAGTCCGCAGCGGCAGAGCGGAACTCGCCGAACGGTCACTAAGCGGTGCCGAGCACCTTCGCGAGGGCCCCGGACCAGCTTTCACCGTGCACGAGCCGGGCCCGCGTTGCCGCGCGCAGCCGCTTCAACGGTTCCAGCCGCCGCAGCGCGAGTCGGTATCGATTGTCCGGCGTGATCTCCGCCTCGACCGCAGTCAGCGCAAGAGGCGCTCGACGGAAGTGCAGCTGCTGCAGGTCGCGATTCAGCGATTCGATATCGCCCTCGAACACGTAGGTGGCGGCCGCTGGACCCGCGAGAATCTCCATGACGACAAGCCTGCCTGCCGGCGCCAGCAGGAAGCTCGCCCAGTTCTCCGGCAGCGGCGATTTCGCCTGCAGCCCATCCTCGTCCGGATCGAGCAACTGGGCGAATCCCAGGCGCGGCTCGCCTCCGGCAATTGCCGCAAGGATCTTTTTTGCGCCTTCAAGCCGATCGGCGCTGCAGCAGCGGTCCAGCAGCGCGTCGAAACCGGAGATCCTGTCGCGCGGCATTCCGAGCCCGTCTGCAAAGCCGGCGCGATTCGTGTATTTTGCGAGCAATTGAGCCTGGGCGTTGCGTTGTGCGACGACGGAGGCGTGAAAGGCATCGCGGCGGCGCGCGAGCTGGCCGATTCCAGTGCGCCTGTCGCCTGCAATCAGCGCAACCGATGGCGGGTCGTCGACGGTCGTCACGTCCGTCATTGCGCCGAGGGGAAGCTGCCAGGGATCCGCATCGGCAGGAACGATCGTGAGGTGCGTCGAGAAGACCTGCAGCTCCACCAGGCCCGCGGTCGCCGGCGGCAGCAGTGCGCCTTCGAACACTTCTGGCATCGACGGCCCATGCGCGAGGAGGCCGGAGACGCGCGCCTGATTGCGGGCCTGGCGCAGCGCATTCGAGAAGGTCTCGAAGCGGCGTCCGAGTTCGGTGAGGACCAGGCGGCCCGCGGGCCAGAGATCGAGTTCGATGCGGTAGTCGGCAGCGCGCAAAGCATCCGCATCCAGGAAGGCCACACGCGCCGTCCCGACGCCGAGCCCCTCATCGTCAATGATCGCCTCGGATTGGCCCTGCTGGACGCGCTTTCCAGCGGCGTCCTCGAGTGCCCAGGCCGCGCGGGCCCGGCGTGGCTCGTCGGTCACTTCAGGCGCCGTACGGCTTGCCGCACTCCGGGCAGAATTTGGGAGATCCGTCGGCCACGGCGCCGCAGCCGCCACACTTCCTCTTCTGGGCGATCGTCGTGCCGCATTCGGGGCAGAACTTGCCGCCCTGCGTCCTTGCGCCGCACTTCGGGCAATTGATGGCGGCGACCTGCGCCAGGTCGCGCTGCCCGACGTAATCCACGGACCGCACTTTCTCGATGACCTGGGACTTGGCAGCCTGCGCCTGTGCCGAGGAAATTTCCTCATCGAGGTCCGGTGCGCAGCCTTCGCAAAGGCCCGCCTTCTTGTTCCAGCAAACCGGTTCGCAGACCCATTTTCCGCAGCGGCTGCACTGCTTGAAGATCGGGCGGATTTCCTCGACCGCCTCTTTCAGCGCCGCATCGTGCTGCGGGCCTGCCACCATCTGCTGCAGGGCGTCGGCCGACTGGGCCGCGCCGCCGAGGAATCCCCCGAACAGGCCCGAAAGCGCCTGCGCGGCCGACGCAGCCGTGCCGAGCGAGTTCGCCTTGAAGGTGGACATGTAGCCATTGCCGCACTTCTGGCAGAAGAACTTGAACTGGAAGCCGCGGTTGGACGACAGGTCAGTGTAATTGTCGGTAAACGGAATTGTTGCCACTGGCCGAAGCTCCTTGGACTTGCTAAGCCTACCAGACAAGACTACCGGTGATGCACACGGGCGCCGGTATCAGGCGAGATGGCACCGCAACTTCAGTGCCGGATGACAAACCGGTCGCCCTCGACGCTGAATGCGAGCGTCGTGGTCTGGTCCGGCACGATCTCAAAGGATTCCTCGAGCACCTGGCCGAGAGCATCGATCCGGATCCGGTACTTGCCGGGCTGAAGCTCGCGGCTCAGTTCGCTGGTTTGCCCGGAGACGATCAGCTTCCCTGATGGGTCGAAGATGTCGTACGGCAGGCGCTGCAGCGCCGCGAGCTTCACCGCGCGCGCGAGCTGCTCGCCATCCTGTGCGCCGTAATAGCGGCCGCCGGTTGAACCCGCAAGTGTGCCGAGCTCGTTCTCGACCGCCTTCCCCGTCAGCGTGAAGCCGACGATGTTGAGCGTGACGTTCACGCCCGACGCCTTGATCTCGCGGGCCGCCGCCTTCGCGTCACCCTTGCAGCTTTCTTCGCCATCGGTGATCAGGATCACCGATCCGCCGCCCGCGGCCTTCAGGTCGCCCACGGACTTGAGGATCGAACGGATCAGGGGCGTCTCGCCGCGCGGCTTGAGGGCAGTTGCCGCCTGCAAAATGCGCCCGCGATCGAGCGGCGCGATCGGCACGATGAGTTCGGTGTCCTGGCAGGTTTGCGCGGATTTCGAGGAGTAGCGATGGCCGTAGACGCGCAGTCCGACCTTGAGGTCTTCCGGCAGGGCATTCAGTACCTCGTCGAGCGCCGCGAGCGCCGCCTGCCAGCGATAGCCGTCGCCGAGCTTGATGTTCATCGAACCGGATACGTCGAGCACGATCTCGAGGTTGCGTGCGGCAATCTTGTCGCCCTGCTTCACGATCTGCAGCGCGCCCAGCGGTTCGGTCCCGTAAGCGCCGGCGAGTCCGATCACGGCCCACATCGTCGGGGCGAAAACAGACTTGAACTGGCTCTGCGTATGAACCGCCTTCCAGGACCCGAACTCCGCTGGCGGCTCGCTCACCTGCGACTTCAGCAGGTAATCCACGCCACGGCGGAACATCTCCGAGCGCACGCTGACGCCGGCCTGCTTGAAGGCGTAAAGGACCTGGCCCGTCGCGAAGGCATTCGACCCCTCTATGGCCGGTACTTCCTTCCAACCTCCGTCCGTCTGCTGCTCGGCCGCCAGCCACTCCACCGCTGACCAGGCCGCGCGCTTCTGCTCGGGCGTACCGTAGTGATACACGGCGACGATCTTGAAGACTGCGTCCTGGGTCGCGACGGGCTCGTTGCCCGCCATCCATGTGAGCGCGCGGTCGGCAGCCTGCCGGTACTTCGGATCCCGGGAATGCGCCGCTGCCCATTCGAAAGCCACCAGCGCGTTACCGGTCAGGATGAACTGGCCTTGCACGATCGGCGGCTCGCGATAATCCTCCGGAATCGAGCCGTCCTTGTTCTGGACATTCAGCACGTAATCGGCGGCCTTGAAGAGCGCAGGGTCGCTGGTCTTGCCGGTCGCCTCGGCGGACTCTGCGAATGCCATCGCCGCGAACCCGGCGGACGTCAATTCGTGGTTGCTGCCTAGCGTGCCTTCCGGCGTTTGCGCTTTGTGCATGAGATCCAGGAGCGCGTCCATCGCCGGCATGCTGACGCGATAGTCATTGTGAAGCGCCACGGCTTGGCCCATCAGGACCTGGGCCTGCACGTGGCAGCCGAAGCATCCACTGTGTTGTGTGCCCCAATCCGTTGCCGCCTGCTGCAGCCAGTCAAGGCCGCGCTGTGCCGCCTCGCGCGGGCTGCCTTTCCAGAGCTTGACGCCGGGTTCCCGGGTGAACAGCGGCTCGTAACCCTCGCGCACCGATTCCAGAATGCGCAACTCGGCAATCTCGACGACGCGCGCCGTAGCGCCGGACAACAGGCGCAGCTTCACGAATCGCGCTTCCGTCGCCGGAAAGGTGAAGGTCTGCTCGCCGCCCTTCGGCTCGAGCTTCGCGGCCGCGATCCGGCTGAATCCTTTCGAGACGCCATCCATCGACGTCCACACTTCAATGTCCGCGGGTGCCGTCGAAGGATCGTTCTCTACCGGCACGGTCGGCGCGTCGGGCAGGACGAAAGTCACCGCGCCCACTAGCGCCGGCTTCCGTTCGAAGAAGGAAAACACGATATCGTGCGGGTACTTCGTCCAGTAGTCCGGGTTGTACATGCCGCCGGGCCACCAGTCCGCCGGGGCTCTCCAGGTTGGCTCGGTCCGGCCGTCGATCAACCGGCGGCCGTGGTCCAGGCCGGGACCATAGAACCCCGTCACTTCTTCGATCGCGCCGCCCATGTCGGGATCGATCAGGTTGACGTCGGTGAGCATTGCGGGCGGCAGCGGAACTGGCGCTTCCGCCGCGGCCGCTGGAGCCGGCACGCTCTCGGACTTCGCGGCGGATTCATTGGCAGGTTGCGCCGCTGGACCCGGCACCTGCGTTTCCTCCCGCGAACAGGCTGCGCAGACGATGACCGCCAGCGCGACGAACAGCATTGTGCGCTTCACCGATGGCTCCTCAGCGTCGCAGCACGAACCGGTCGCCCTCGACGCCCAGCGAAATGGACGTGGTCTGGTTCGGGACGATGGTCAGCGGCTCCTCGAGCACCTGCCCGAGCGCGTCGATGCGGATGCGGTACTTACCTGGCGGCAGCTCGCGGCTCAACTCGCTGGTCTGCCCCGAGACGAGTATCTTTCCGGTTGCATCGAGGATGTCGTACGGCAGGCGATTCAACGCGGCGAGTTTCACCGCGCGTGATAGCTGCTCCCCATCCTGCGCGCTGTAGTAGCGGCCGCCCGTCGAACCGGCCAATGCTCCGAGTTCCGCCTCAACGGCTTCGCCTGTCAGCGTGAAACCGACGATGTTGAGCGTGACATTCACGCCCGAAGCCTGGATCTCGGTCGCAGCAGCTTTCGCATCGCCCTTGCAGCTCTCCTCGCCGTCGGTAATCAGGATGACCGATCCGCCGCCCGCGGCCTTCAGGTCGCCGATCGTCTGCAGGATGGAGTGGATCAGCGGCGTCTCGCCGCGCGGCTTGAGGCGCGTGGCGGCCTTCACGATGCGCTCGCGATCGAGCTTCGCGATCGGCACAATGAGTTCCGTGTCCTTGCAAGTCCGCGGGGACTTCGACGATTCGCGGTGCCCATACACGCGCATGCCGACATTCAGGTCTTCCGGCAATGCATCTACCACGTCCTTGAGCACTCCCAACGCGGTCTTCCAGCGAGTGCTGTCACCGAGCTTCGTGTTCATCGAGCCGGACACGTCGAGCACGATCTCGAGATTGCGCGACGGCGGCTTGTCGCCCTGCTGCTTGACGATCTGCAGCGCGCCCGTGGGCTCGGGCCCGTAGGCGCCAGCGAGGCCGATCACGGCCCACATGGTATGCGCGTACCCTGACGGCTTCTCGCTCGCGGTGTTCATTGCAGCCCAGGAGCCGTTGTCCAGCGACTCGGGATCATGGATCTGGTGGCTGAGCAGGAAATTCACGCCGCGCTTGAACATGTCGCCGTGGATGCTGACGCCGGCCTGCTTGAATGCGTAGAGCACCTGGCCGGTTGCAATGGCGTTCGAGCCGGTGGAGGCGGCAGTTTCCCTCCAGCCGCCGTCCGGCTGCTGTTCGGCTGCGAGCGTCTCCACGATTGACCACGCGGTACGCTTCTGGTCGGGCGTGCCGTAATGCATCAGCGCGATGATCTTGAAGATCTTGTCTTGCGTCGTCTCCGGCTCGTTCGTGGCGATCCAGGCCAGCGCGCGTTCGGCTGCCGTAGCTTCATTTGGATCCTGCGTACTTTTCGCGGACCACTCGATCGCGACCAGGTAATTGGCCGTGGTCATGAACTTGCCCTGGACGATCGGGGGATGGACCTCGTCGACCGGGAACGAACCGTCATCCAGCTGCCGGGAAAGCAGGCGATTCGTCATCTCACCGTGGAAGCCTCTGTCGGTATATGGGTACTCACGATCGCCGACCGGTCCAAGAACTTCATACGCATACGTCGTACCCATCGCACCGAAAGCCGTCGCCGAGTCCGACGGGCTCCACCAGGAGCCCCATGAGGACTCGCGCTTCATCTGGTCGAACAGCACCCTCATGGATCGCTGGTTCACGCGATAGCCCTGTTCGTTCGCCACCGCCTGTCCCATCAACACTTGTGCCTGCACGTGGCAGCCGAAGCAGCCGTGCTGCTTGATCCAGACCGGCCCGGCCTGCTGCAGCCAGTCGAGGCCGCGCTGGGCAGCGTCGCGCGGACTGCCTTTCCAGTGCTTCACCTGCGGCACGCGCGTGAAGAGCGGCGTGTAGCGAGAACCGTCGCTCTCGATCACGCGCACCTCCGCGATCTCGAGTCCCTCGGGCGCGTAGCCGGACAATATGCGGAGCTTCACGAAGCCTGCTTCGACTGTGGCGAAGGACACTTCCTGCACACCGGGCCGGGCGTTCAGGGTCCCAGCCTCGATCTTCCGGAAAGTCCCGGTCGGGCTGTCCGATGCGACCCAGATCTCGATGTCCTTGGGTGCCAGCGTCGCCGGGTTCGGCAGGGTGATCTCGACAGCGTCGATTTCCGCCGGCTCGCGCTCGAAGAAGGAGAACACGATCTCCTGCGGATAAGTGAGCTTCTGCATTTCCCCCGCGTTATAGGCAGCGTCGAGCCTCCAGGTCGGCGTCAGCACGCCATCGATCAGGCGTCTCCCGGTGAACCCGGGGCCGTAGTTGTCGGTGAGTTCCTCGACGGCGCCGCCCATGTCGGCAGCGACGAGATTGACGTCCGTCAGCGTTGCCGACGGCTGCGGCGCAGGCTCCTGTGCCACGCGTGCGTTCGCCGGCGGCGATTCGTTTTGTTTCTGCGAGCAAGCGGTTCCAAGGAGAACGGTAAGAGTAATAGTGATCAGAATCTTGGGCATCGTGCACCCGGGACTGTCAGTGTTGGATCATAAACCGGTCGCCTTCGACTCCAAGACTGGGCATCGTGGTCTGGTCCGGGACGATGGTCAACGGCTCTTCGGGCAGCTGGCCGAGGGCATCGATGCGGATCCGGTACTTGCCAGGTGGCAGCTCGCGGCTGAGCTCGCTCGTCTGCCCGGAGACGAACAGCTTGCCAGAGGCATCGAAGGTGTCGTAGGGCAGGCGATTGAGTGCCGCTAGCTTCACTGCGCGCGAGAGCTGAGCGCCGTCCTGCGCACTGTAGTAACGGCCGCCGGTCGACCCGGCGAGAGTGCCAAGCTCGGCCTCGACCGCTGCGCCGGTCAGCGTGAAGCCGACGATGTTGAGGGTGAGGTTCACGCCGGACGCCTGGATTTTGACGGCAGCCGCCTTCGCGTCACCGTGGGACCGAGGGCCGGGCAGAAGCTGTTCACGCTGCAGACGGTCCCGCCCCGGCTGCCGGGACTGGCAGGCGGCCCGAACGGCGCGGCCCGCGCGGGCGGGTTCTCATTGCATGCCGGCGTGGCCATCGCGCCGCACCAGCGCCGGATGCTTGAACGGCTGTGCCGCTACGTGAGCCGCCCGCCCGTGGCCAGGTAGCGTCTGGCGCTGACGGCGTTGGGCCAGGTGCCCTACACGCTCAAGACGCCGTAACGGGATGGCACCACGCACATCGTGCTGGAACCGCTGGACCTGATGGCGCGGCTGGCGGCGCTGGTGCCGCCGCCGCGCATGCACCTGACGCGCTTCCACGGCGTGTTCGGCATCGAGATCGACCGCTGTGCCCGCTGCGGCGGCAAGCTCAAGATCATCGCCGGCATCGAGGAGCCAGAGGTCATTGCGAAGGTCCTCTCGCACCTGCGGCACATGGCACCGGATCAGTACCAGATCGAGCTGCCGCTCGGGGCGCGGGCGCCGCCGGGGCAGTCCCAGTCTGCTTTGACTTCGAAGACAAAGCGCGGGTGCTGGCCGTTGACGCGATTGGCGTCAGCGGATATGTGCCGGGATTCAGCTCAGGGGCGGGGAAGGGCGGTTTCGGGGTGCGGGCAGGGGTATCTGCGGTCGGCTGCCGATCGGGCGGGACATGCTGGTGGCCGGGTTTGCCGGGCAAGGCCGGTCGACGGTAGGCGCGCGTTCAATAACGCCGGTCACGCGAACACGGATCGGCCTTTCCAGGTGGTTTGA
>Ga0326726_10002213_pt1 | contig 17931 bp, 17 predicted proteins | sample MHFenrmetagenome_2_FD_207603 | JGI IMG/M metagenome (GOLD analysis project Ga0326726, IMG submission 207603) | Lab enriched peat soil microbial communities from Michigan Hollow, Ithaca, NY, United States - MHF15MN | ecosystem: Environmental > Terrestrial > Soil > Wetlands > Peat | place: USA... | reverse complement strand
AGCGTGTCGTCGATGTCGAAGAGCAGGCCGCGCAGGCGTTCTGCGCCGCGCAGCTCGGCTAGCGGCTTCATGGAGGGCGCGATTCTAGCGCGCCAGCGGCAGGCGCAGGTGCACCGCCACGCCGTCGCCGGCGGGGAGATCACGCGCCTCGATCGTGCCGCCGTGATACTCGGCAATCAGCCGCGCGACGTACAGGCCCAGGCCGAGGTGCGGCGCCTGCCCCCCGCGCTCGCTGCGCAGCGACACCATCGAATCGAAGAGCCGCCCGCGCATCTCCGCCGGCAGCCGCGGGCCCTTGTTCTCCACGCGGAGCAGCGCCGCACCGTCGCGAGCTTCCAGCAGGACGCGCACCGGCTCTCCCGGGAGCGAGAATTCGACCGCGTTCTCCACCAGCTTGTCCAGGAGCTGCGCCGCCAGGTCGGCGCCGCCCGATACCTCGAGCGCGACCCCTGGAAGCTCGAGCGCGAACGGCGTGTCGCGATAGGCGCTGCGATAGCCGTCGACGCAACCGCGCACCAGCGCGGTGAGGTCGAAGCGCTCGCGCTCCGCCGAGCGCAGGCTCTGCTCCAGGCGCGTCGCCTCGCTCATGCGCTGCAGGATGGTAGTCAATCTGGCCAGGCCCTGCTCGGCCCGTTCGACGTAGGTGCGCGCCTCCTCCGGGGTTGCCGCGAGCCTCAGGTTCTCGAGCGAGGAGCGCACCACCGCAATCGGCGTGCGCAGCTCGTGCGACAGCCGGCCCGCCATGCTTTCCAGGTAGGTGTGATACTGCGCGAGCCGCGCGAGCATGCTGGAGAAGCTGCGCGACAGGTCGCCGATCTCGTCGCCCGCGTTCGAGCCTGCCGTCAGGCGCGCGATCCTGCCGCGCGCGTCGATCGCGCCTTCGGCCTCGTCGCGCAGGCGCCGGATGCGGTGCGAAAGCCACGTCGCGTAGCCGATGAGCAACGCCGCCGCGCCGAGGAACACCGTTAGCGTGAGCGCGAGCAACCGCTCTAGGGCTTCGCTGCGCAAGCTTGCGATCGGGTTGGTGGTCTCCTCCACCACCACGGCGCCCGCAACCTCGTCGCGATTCCACACCGGATGCGCCGCGGAGACGACCACCGCGCGCCCGTCTGCAGTGCGGCGCGTACGCGAGCCGGGCGTGCCCTGCAGGGCGCCGGCAATATCGCGCCCGGTGGCGAGCACGTCGTCGGGCACGGCTTCGGCGAAATCCTCGCGCGGGCGCTGGATCAGCCAGCCGGCGAAGCGCTGCCACGCCTCGCGCAGCGGCCCGCTGTCCTCGGCGGGCGGCTCGGCGCGGCGCAGGCTGCCCGCCAGCGCCAGCACCTGGTAGCGGCGGTTCACCACCCAGATGCGCGACTCGGTGCGCTGCACGCCGCGCAGGATTGCCGCGATTTCCGCCTGCGCGGCGCGCGCCGCGATTTCCGCCTCGCGCGCCAGCGCCACCGGCGCGGGATCCGCCAGGCGTCCTTCGCTCTGCGCGATGCGCTGCAACTCCAGCTCCGCCTCGCGGCGCAAGGCGTCGTCGCGCTCGGGCAGCGCCACCAGCAGTTGCGGCCGGTCGTGCAACGCCGTGGCGATGGCGCGCGCCGTGCCGATGAGGGCGCGGCGCTGCCCCTCCAGCAGGACTTGCTCCAGCTCGTTCACATAGCGCACGCCCACCCACGGCAGCGCGAGCAGGGCGAGCGCGACCAGCGCAAGCTTGGCGCGCAGGCCGAGCGCGAATCGCCGTCTCACTCCTTCCAACGGTAGCCCATGCCGTAGGCGGTCTCAATGTGGTCGAATGCGTCGTCCACCGCTTGGAACTTGCGCCGCACGCGCTTGACGTGGGATGTCACCGTGCCGTCGTCCACCACCAGGTTCGCCTCGCGCATCAGCTGCTCGCGGTTCTTGACGTGGCCGGGATGGCGCGCGAGCGCGTGCACCATCCAGAATTCGGTGAGCGTGAGCGGCACCGGCCTGCCATTCCAGTTCACGGCGAAGCGCTTCAGGTCGAGCTTCAACGCGCCGCGCTCGAGCGTCTCCTCGATTGCCTGCGGCTCGCGCGAGAGCTCCGCGCGCCGGAACAGCGCGCTGATGCGCGCGAGCAGGTGCGGCAGGCTCACGTCCTTCGTGAGGTAGTCGTCGGCGCCCAGGCGCAAGCCCGAGACGATGTCGAAGTCGCTGTCGCGCGCAGTAAGGAAGATGATCGGCAGGGTCGCCGACAGCGCGCGCAGCTCGCGGCACAGCGCGAAACCGGCGTCGGCGTCGCTGCCCAGCCCGATGTCGATGACGGCGAGATCCGGCAGGCGCGTGCGCATCGCGGCAAGCGCTTCGGTGCGCCCCGCGTAGGCGCTCACGTCAAAGCCGTGCTTGCGCAGGGCCTCGCTGTAGTTGGCACGGATGGTCGGGTCGTCCTCGACGATGGCGATGCGGCGGGACATCGCGGCCGACTATAGCCCAACGCCGCCGCGCCAGAGGCGGCTGCCATGGGATTGCCACAATTGCTCGGCATCTTTCCCGCAGCGTGCCGCGCTACCGCCGGCGCCAGGCCTTGCAATGCGAAGACCGCAAGACCGAGACGGGAGAACCCGAAATGCAAGAGCAATCGCAGCTAACCGGCACTTGGCGTATCAGCGTCGACCTCACGGCGTTCGTGCTGCTCGCGGCGATCGCGGGGATGGTGGCGGCAGTCATGCTTGCCAGCATCGCACTCGTGCTTTCCGGCGCGCTCTCTGGCGCGTCAGCCCCGACCCCGGGCGTGCCCAGCGCGATTCCGAGCGCGCCGGCAACGATCCCCGGCCCTCCAGCCGCGATGCCAGGCACACCTGCTACGGCCCCAGCGGACCCCGACGCACCAAGTCAGGTGCCGCCCGGGCATACCGTTGTAGCAGGCCTTGCAGGGCCGGCGCACTGAACCGCGGCGGCGAGCGCGGGACGCGGGGCCAGCTTCCTCCTCTGGCTGTCCTCCCCGCTCGCCTGCTTCGGCTCAGAAGTTGGCGTAGGTCTTGACCAGGACCTGCATCTTCTTGATGTCATCGGGCGCATCGATCGGGAACGCGACATCCAGGTGCAGCACGTTACCGATCGAGGAGCGGTCGCTGGTCAGGCGCAGGCCGAAGCCGAAATCTCGCAGCCAGCCCGGATTGGCCTGATTCTCGAACTCCCCGCCCCACGCGCGGCCGACGTCGTAAAACACTGCCCCGCCCAGGCGCACCAGGCGAAAGGGATACCAGTCCGTATAGACCCGCTCCTCGATCGTGAACAGCGCCCGGCGATCTCCGCTCTGGTAGCGCAGGGGGTAACCGCGCAAGCCATTGTCGCCGCCGAGCAGCAGCTGGTCCGTTGGAATGGAACTGTTGACCGCGTCAGCCTCGGCCGAAGCGTAGAACACGGTGCGCGCTCCAGTTTGTAAGAAATATCGCGCGTTGCCGAAGAGAAATTGCCGGTCGCTGCGCCCGTCGCCGTACTGCCCGGAAACCGACAGGCTGGTTTGCAGGTCGCCGCCGCGGGTGCGAAAGCCCTTGCTGAGCCCGCCCGAATAGAGCCAGAGGTCGCGTGTCGCCCCGAGCCCCGTCGAGCTGTACCCCAGCTGCGCCGACGCGTTGAATCCCCGCACAAAGTATTCGGCACGACCGATCTTGTCGCGGTTCGCGACCTTGACGTAGTCGTCCTCGATCACCTCGTAGCGCACGAACGGGTAGACGAGCGTCTGGTTGGCAGGTACGTCCGGGGGCGGAGGGAGAGCCGCTTCGACCAGGTAGACGTCGTCCTGGTAGCCCACGCCCACGGAGTAGCGCTGCACCCATCTATTGATCAGGCCTTTCGACAGTCCACCGAACACCTCGCCGGTGCGCCCCTGGTGGCGATACTGGCCCACGATGTTGCTATTGGTGTAAATCGAGTCGATACGGTCGAACTGCGCCGCCGAGCCGCCAAGCGCCCAGCGCGTATCGAGCGCGTAGAACGGTCGCACGAGAGAAATCGAGTCCGCCGAGCCGTCGCTGAAAATCGCTGTCTTGTAGTCGAAGGCCGTCCAGTTGCCGAAGACCTGCTTGTGCGAGAGCTCGAACTGCTGGCCCGAGCGGTCCACCGACGAACCTTGCGACCAGCTCACCGACGCGCCCGTCCCCAGGAAGTTCCGTTCCGTCAGGGAGAGTCCGGTGGTATTGCTGCCGCCGCCGCGGCTGTAGCTGCCGCCGGGTTCGAGCGACCAGGTGTCGCGTGTACGCACTTCGATATCGACGACGCCGTCGCGGAAAGCTATCGGCCGGATGCTGACGTCGTAAAGGAAGCGGTTGCTGCGCAGCAGGCGCTCGGTCTCCTCGATCACGCGCACTGAAACGCGCTCACCGCTGCGAAATAGCAACTGCCGCTGGATCACGCTCGGGCGCGTATTGATGTGCAGCTTGTTCAGCAACCGATACAGCCCGTAGTTCTCCCTCGGGTCGTTCTCGTCGAAGATGTCTTCCGCGTTGATGCGCACTTCGCCGATAATCGCGCCCGCGACCTCGAGCTCGGCGAAGGACGGAATCGGCCTGTCTTGCCCCACTGCGTCAGCGATTGCGGGCAGCCAATGGCAGGAGACGGCGACGAAAGCGGACAGCAGGAACCGCTTGATCGTATTCACGGCTTTCCAGCGGCAGCTCCCACGCGCCGATGCTATGCAATTCATGGGCAATCAGTGTTGCGCGAGATCAAGCCGGCGACGCGCGCGCGGGTCTCCTTTTGCCAGCGCCAGCAGCGGACCGACCGCCGCCGGGTCGGCCGCGACCGCTTGTTCGAGAATTGAAATTGCGGCGCTGCGGCCTTGAGGGAACGCACGCAGCGCTTGTTCGAGAAGACCGCGCGCTTCTCTTGGTCTGCCGTCCATGGCAAGGAGCGCGGCGCGGCGCACGAGCACGCCGTTGGCCGGCCAGTAATGCGCTACGCGTTCGCTCATCGCGAGCTTGCCGGCGAGATCGCTGCGGTCCAGCGGCGCGCCGATCACGATCCAGAGCTCGGCGACGGGACCCAGCAGGCCGCGCGTCATCGTGCGCATGGTCTCGGTATCGCGCCGCACCTGCGCGGGCGGAGCGAGCGTCAGCGCTGTTCCCGTGACGCGCGCGGTATCGAGCCGCACGTAGTCCTGCAGCAGGATCGCCAGGGCGAGCGAGATCGTCGCTACAGCAGCGACGCCAGCGATCCGCGCCGAGCCGACGAGCGCAGGAGTCCGCGACACCGGTGCCGCACTGGCGCCGACCAGAAGCGCCGTCACACCGAGGAAGTGGGCGCTGTGCAGCGGAAATTCGATCAAGGAATGGAGCAAGCCTACGCCCGCGGCTGCGGCGATCCACCAGAGCGCTGGATTGGTATCGGCGCGGCAACGCCGCACGAGCTGCAATCCCCAGAAGCCTAGGCCACCTAGCACGAGGATTACGCCGATGACCCCAGTTTCGGCGAGCAGCTGCAGCGCAAGATTATGCGGCGAGGTCCATACCTCGGCGATACGCGTAAGCGAAGGGTCGAGGCCGTCCGCGAACGCGGCGCCGGCGAATTCGCCGATTCCTGCGCCAGCGAGCGGCGCCGAAGCGAACACGCGCAGCGCGGTGGCATAGATCGCCAATCGCGGCTCGCCGTTCTCCTGCGAAGAAGTGGCCAAGCGGTCGAGGGCGCCGTCGGCCGCAGGGCCCAGATGCGAGACGCCGTTTACCCAGGGCACCGCGAAGTGCGCGAGCGCAATGGCGCCGGCCACGCAATAGGCACCGAGCTGCAGGCGCCTTGCGTCCGCGCGGTCCGGCACGCGCGCCGCAAGCGGGCCGAGCGCGGCAAACCAAAGTGCGTACAGCAGCGCGCTGCGCGAGCCGGACAGCGCGCCCCCCAGGGCAATCAGGCCGAGCGCCGCAATCGCGGCGGCGCTGCGCACCCACCTGCGTAGCCACAGATAGACGAGCGACGCCGCGCCGAGGGCAAGGTAGTTGGCGTAGAGATTGGCTTGCGCGATGTTGCCGTACGCGCGGCTGCCGCGCAGTTCGGCGATGACGTCTTCGTATAGCGCTGGCCGGCCGTAGAACTGGATCATGCCGGCGCCCGCGTTGACCAGCGCGCCGGCGAGCAGGAAAGCCGACAGCACGGCCGCCACGCGTTGGACGCCGTGTACGGCCGCAAGCTGCGCGCCGAGTTGCACCATCAACATCGCGTACAGAACGTAGAGCGAGGCAAGCAGCGACATCTGCGGGTAGGCCTGGCCGCCGCCCGCTGCACGCAGGGAAAGGAACAACGCAAAGGCGCCGAACCACAGCGCCGGCGCGGGTAGGGCTGCGTCGGCCCTGAAATCCCGCCCAGCGAGCGCGGCGAGCGCCGCGGCAGCGCCTAGGGCCGCCGCCAGCCACTCGGGAAAGAAACTGAGGACGGGTGGCTGATGGTACGGAACGAGGAAGGGCAGCAGGAACATCCCGCCCGCGAGCAACAGCGCGATTGCCGGGGCGGAGGTCGATTTCACATGGTCCCCCGCGCGCACGAAAAGCCCGAGCGCAGCGGGCCCTGGCTACTTCTTGCGCAGCTTGCGGATGGCCGCGAGCTGCGCCGCAAGCGACGCGACCTCGCTTTCCACCGCCGCAATCTCCTGCTTGTCGCGCGCCTTGGCACGCGCTTCTTCGGCTCTCTTCAACGCCTCACTCGCCTTTGCTTCGTCGAGGTCGTGGCCGCGGATCGCGGTGTCGGCGAGCACGGTGATCGCATTGGGCTGCACTTCGAGGATGCCGCCCGCGACGAAGATCATCTCCTCGGCGCCTCCGCCCGCCGGCACGATGCGCACCGCGCCCGGCTTGATACGCGTGATCAGCGGCGCGTGGCGCGGATAGATGCCGAGCTCGCCCGCTTCGCCGGGCAGCACGACGAACTCCGCCTCGCCGGAAAAGATCGACTCCTCGGCGCTGACGACATCGATGCGAATGGTGTTGGCCATTACTTCTTGTCCGCGCGCACGGCAGCCCCCTTGGCTGCAGCAGTTCCCTTAGGCGCTCCGGTCTCCTTGGACGGCGCGCTTTCCTTGGGCGCGGCTCCCTTGGCCGCGGCCGCCTCCTTTGGCGCAGATTCTGCCGCGGGCTCCAGGGTCTTAGCCTTTTCGAATGCTTCCTCGATCGTGCCTACCATGTAGAACGCCTGCTCGGGTAGCGCGTCGCATTCCCCGTTCAGGATCATCTTGAAGCCCTTGATTGTATCCTTGAGCGACACGTACTTGCCAGGCTGGCCGGTGAAGTTCTGCGCCACAGTGAAGGGCTGCGACAGGAAGCGTTGAATCTTGCGTGCGCGCGCCACCGCCAGCTTGTCCTCCGGCGCGAGCTCGTCCATGCCGAGGATGGCGATGATGTCGCGCAGCTCCTTGTAGCGCTGCAGCGTCGCCTGCACCGCGCGCGTGGTGCTGTAGTGCTCCTCGCCGATGACGTTCGGGTCTACTTGGCGCGAGGTCGAATCGAGCGGATCCACCGCCGGATAGATGCCGAGCGACGCGATGTCGCGCGACAGCACGAGGGTCGCGTCCAGGTGGCCAAAGGTCGTCGCGGGCGACGGGTCGGTCAGGTCGTCCGCAGGCACATACACGGCCTGGATCGAGGTGATAGAGCCCGTCTTGGTGGAAGTAATGCGCTCCTGCAACCGGCCCATCTCCTCGGCGAGCGTCGGCTGGTAGCCCACTGCGGAGGGCATGCGCCCGAGCAGCGCCGACACTTCGGTGCCCGCGAGCGTGAAGCGGTAGATGTTGTCGACGAAGAACAGGATGTCCTTGCCTTCGTCCCGGAAGCTCTCGGCCATGGTGAGGCCGGTGAGCGCCACGCGCAGGCGGTTGCCCGGCGGCTCGTTCATCTGGCCGAACACCATCGCCACCTTGGACTCGGACAGGTTGTCGACCTTGACTACGCCCGCTTCGATCATCTCGTGATAGAAGTCGTTGCCCTCGCGCGTGCGCTCGCCCACGCCGGCGAACACCGACAGGCCCGAGTGCTGCGTGGCGATGTTGTTGATGAGCTCCAGCATATTCACGGTCTTGCCCACCCCCGCGCCGCCGAACAGGCCGATCTTGCCGCCCTTGGCGAACGGGCAGATCAGGTCGATCACCTTGATGCCCGTCTCCAGCAGCTCCATCGAGGGCGAGAGCTCGTCGAACTTGGGCGCGGTCTGGTGGATCGAGCGCAGCTTGTCCGATTTGATCGGCCCGACCTCGTCGATAGGGCGCCCGAGCACGTCCATGATGCGCCCAAGGGTCCCAAGGCCAACCGGCACCGAGATCGGCGCGCCGGTGGAGCGCACCTTCATACCACGGCGCAGGCCGTCGGAGGACCCGAGCGCAATGCAGCGCACCACGCCATCGCCGAGCTGCTGCTCGACCTCGAAGGTCAAGCCCTTCTCGGCGAGGCCGGCGTCGCCCGTGTCCTCGAGGACCAGCGCGTCATAGATCCCGGGCATCGCATCGCGCGGAAACTCGATGTCGGTGACCGCGCCGATGCATTGGACGATGGTGCCTTGGGTAGTGCCTTGCGTCGTTGCCATGGTTCGCTTCCTTAGACGGCGGCTGCGCCGCCCACGATTTCAGAGAGTTCCTTGGTGATGCCGGCCTGGCGGTTCTTGTTATAGATCAGGGTCAGCTCGTCGATCAGGGTAGTGGCGTTGTCCGAGGCCGCCTTCATCGCCACCATGCGCGCCGACTGCTCGGAGGCCATGTTCTCGGCGATCGCCTGGAAAATGATGGTCTCGATGTAGCGCGTCATCACCTGGTCGAGCACCGCCTTCGCTTCCGGCTCGTAGATGTAGTCCCACACCGACTCCGGCGCGCCCATACGCTCGCCGGCAAGCGGCAGCAGCTGCTCCATTACCGGCTCCTGCTTCATAGTGTTGATGAAGCGCGTATAGGCGATCATCAGCCGGTCGAAGCGATCGCTCGTATAGCCGTCCAGCATGACCTTGACGGCGCCGATCAGCTTTTCCATCTGCGGCCGATCGCCCAACTGCACCGCCTGCGAGACGATGTGGCCGCCCAGGCGCTGGATGAAGCCCAGTCCCTTGTTGCCGAGGCAGCAGACGTCGACCTCCTCGCCCTCTGCCTGCCAGGTCTTGTACTGGTTGAGCACCAGGCGCAGCAGGTTGGTGTTCAACGCGCCGCACAGGCCCTTGTCGGTGGTGACCACGATCAGGCCGACGCGCTTCACGGTGTCGCGGGTGACAAGGAATGGATGCCGGTACTCTGGATTGGCGTAGCTGATGTTGGCGGCCACGTGGCGGATCTTCTCGCCGTAGGGCCGCGCCATGCGCATGCGCTCCTGCGCCTTGCGCATCTTGGAGGCGGACACCATCTCCATCGCTTTCGTGATCTTCCGGGTGTTCTGCACACTCCGGATCTTCATCCGAATTTCCTTGGTGCCCGGCATCGGTCAGCCCGCCTTGGGCTTGGTCGGGGCGGTTTCCGCCTTGGCGGGAGTCGAGGCGGCCAATTCCGGCGCGTTCTTCCTCCAGTCCTCGATCGCGGCCTTGAGCGCCTTTTCGTCCTCCGGCGAGAGGTCCTTCTTGTCCTCCATCGTCTTCACCAGCGACCCGTACTTTTCCTTTAGATGGTCGCGCATCGACCTTTCGGCGCTGAGCGCCTTTTTCACCTCGATGTCGTCGAAGTAGCCGTTGTTCACCGCGAACAGCGTCAGCGCCATCTCCCACACCTGCAGCGGCTGATACTGCGGCTGCTTCATCAGCTCCGTCACCACCTTGCCGCGCTCGAGCTGCTTGCGGGTGGCTTCATCCAGGTCGGAGGCGAATTGCGCAAACGCGGCGAGCTCGCGGTACTGCGCGAGCGCGAGGCGCACGCCGCCGCCGGTATCGCGGCGCTTCATGATCTTGGTCTGCGCGGCCCCGCCCACCCGCGATACCGAGATGCCCGCGTTGATCGCCGGGCGGATGCCGGCGTTGAACAGGTCCGTCTCCAGGAAGATCTGGCCGTCGGTGATCGAGATGACGTTGGTCGGCACGAACGCGGTCACATCGCCGGCCTGCGTTTCGATCACCGGCAGGGCGGTAAGCGATCCGGTCTTGCCCTTGACCGCTCCCTTGGTGAATTTCTCCACGTATTCCGGGTTCACGCGGGCCGCGCGCTCCAGAAGCCGCGAGTGCAGGTAGAACACGTCGCCCGGATAAGCTTCGCGCCCCGGCGGGCGGCGCAGCAGCAGCGAAACCTGGCGGTAGGCCCAGGCCTGCTTGGTCAGGTCGTCATAGATGATGAGCGCGTCCTGTCCGCGATCGCGGAAATACTCGCCCATGGTGCAGCCGGAGTAGGGCGCGATGTACTGCATCGCGGCGGACTCGGAGGCCGAGGCGGCGACGATGATGGTATAGGCCATCGCGCCGTGCTCTTCGAGCTTTCTCACCACGTTGGCGATGGTCGAGGCCTTCTGCCCGATCGCCACGTAGACGCAGAACAGGTCCTTGCCCTTCTGGTTGATGATGGTGTCCACCGCCACCGCAGTCTTGCCGGTCTGGCGGTCGCCGATGATCAGCTCGCGCTGGCCGCGGCCGATCGGCACCATCGCGTCAATGGCCTTGAGGCCCGTCTGCACCGGCTGTGACACCGATTGCCGCGCGATCACGCCCGGGGCCACCTTTTCGATGACGTCGGTCATCTTGGCGTTGATTGGTCCCTTGCCGTCGATCGGCTGGCCGAGCGAGTTCACCACGCGGCCGAGCAGCTCCGGGCCCACCGGTACGGAAAGGATCCTTCCCGTGCACTTCACGATGTCGCCTTCCGTGATGTGCTCGTAGGCGCCCAGGATCACCGAGCCGACCGAGTCGCGCTCCAGGTTCAGTGCCAGGCCGAAGGTATTCTTCGGGAACTCCAGCATCTCGCCCTGCATCACGTCCGACAGGCCGTGGATGCGGCAGATGCCGTCGGTCACCGACACCACGGTGCCCTGAGTGCGCATCTGCGCGCCGGCATCCAGGTTCTGGATCCGGTTCTTGATCAGTTCCGAAATTTCGGACGGATTGAGTTGCATGGCTGCTCCATTTGGGAACGGGAGACGAGTCTCCCGTTCATTTACGCTTTCAGTGCTGATTCGAGCGCGCTCAATTGAGCGCGCGCGGAACCGTCGATTACCTTGTCGCCGATCACCACCTTCACCCCGCCGATGAGCGACTTGTCCACGCTGACGCGGGCCATCACCTTGCGGCCGGAGCTTTTCTCCAGCCGCGCGACCAGGTCGGCGACCTGAGCTGGGGCCATCTCGAACGCGGTGTAGACCTCCGCCTCGACCGTGCCTTCGCGATCATTCTTCAACGCCTCGAAATGCGCGCGGATTTCCGTTACCACGTCCAGGCGTCCGTTCTCCGCGAGCACGCGCACGAAATTCTCCGCATCGCCGGAGAGCATCCCGGCCAGGATCGCAATGATCAGGCCGGCAATCTTTGCCGCGGACAGGCTCGGGTCGCCAATCGCCGCCCGCACACGCGCGTCGGCTGCCACGGCGGCAAGGTTCGCGAGCGCCGCCGACCATTCAGCGAGCTTGCCCTGCGCGTCGGCCAGCTTGAAGGCCGCTTCGGCGTAGGGGCGCGCGATGGTGCTGGGCTCAGCCATTACAGTTGCTTCTTGATGCCGTCGAGGAGATCCGCGTGTGCCTTGGCGTCAACCTCGCGGCGCAGAATCTTCTCGGCGCCGGCCACCGCCAGCGCGGCGACGTCGTCCCGCAACTTCTCGCGCGCGCGGGAAACTTCCTGCTGGATCTCCGCCTTCGCGGCCGCCTTCTCGCGGTCGCCCTCGGCCTTGGCCGCGACCTTCGCCTCCTCGATCACCTGCACGGCGCGCTTCTCAGCCTGCGCGATGATGTCCGACGCGCGCCCGCGCGCACCCGCGACTTCCTCGCCGGCCTGCCTGGCAGAGAGCTCGAGCGACTTGCGGCCCTGCTCTGCCGCGGCGAGGCCATCGGCGATCGTCTTTTGCCGCGCTTCGATTGCACGCAGCAGCGGCGGCCAGACGAACTTGACCGTGAACCAGATGAACAGCGCAAACGCAACGGCCTGCGCGATCAGCGTGAGGTTGAAGCTCATTGCATCCCCCTAAGGGATATCTATTTCGGGATGACCGCGAGCAGGGGATTGGCGAACGCGAACATCATCGCCAGGCCGACGCCGATGATGAACGAGGCGTCGATCAGGCCGAGCAGCAGGAACACCTTGGCCTGCAGCGAATTGGTGAGTTCGGGCTGGCGCGCGGCGGCTTCGAGGAAGCGGCTGCACATGATGCCCACGCCGATGCAGGCGCCGGCGGCGCCGACGCCGATCATGAGACCGATGCCGATGCCGGTGTAGGCCTGGATCATGGCCAGCATTTGAAGTTTTTCCATCGTATTTCCTTTCCTGAGCGAGAGACGATTGCGGTGGTTAGTGGTGTTCGTGCGCCATCGAGATGTACACGACGGTCAGCATCATGAAGATGTAGGCCTGCAGGACGACGATCAGGATGTGGAAGATCGCCCAGCCCAGGCCAAGGACGACGGCGATCAGCGAGCCGAAGATGCCGGTGGCCGCCAACAGCCAGAGCAGCAGGAAGATGATCTCGCCCGCGTACATATTGCCGAACAGCCGCAGCGCGTGCGACAGCGGCTTGGACACGTATTCGATGAGATTGAACAGCAAGTTCGCGGGCCACAGCAGCGGGTTGGAGCCGAATGGGGCGCAGAACAGCTCGTGGATCCAGCCGCCCAGGCCCTTGGCCGCGATCGAGAACCCGATCATCAGCAGCCAGACGGAGAGCGCGAGCGCAAAGGTGGTGTTGACGTCCGCCGTGGGCACCAGGCGGAATTCGTGAGCGTGGAACACGTTCTCGAGCACCCACGCCATCACGTCCACCGGCAGGAAGTCCATCGCGTTCATCAGCAGCACCCAGACGAACACCGTGAGCGCAGCAGGCGCCACGAACCGGCTGCGGTCGCCGTGCTGGAAAATTCCTTTCACCTGCTCGTCGACGAACTCGAACGCCAGTTCCACGAAAGCCTGGCGGCGATTGGGCACGCCCGAAGTCGCGCCGCGCACGATCCACCAGATCACGCCCAGGCCAAGCACGCCGAGCAGCGCCGCGGTGACCACGGAGTCGACGTTAAGCGCCCAGAAGCCGCCTTCCCCCACCGGCTTGGTGAAGAAGGTCAGGTGGTGCTGGATGTAATCCGTGGCGTTGAATTCTTTGCCGGCAGCCATCTACTGGTACTCGCGCACAAAGAACGCCATACCGAAGATCAGGACGGTCACGAGGAACGACCCGAAAAACAAGGGCGCGACAACGCCTTCGTACGTCGCCAGCACCAGCCACAGCAGGATCACGATGAGGCCGATCTTCACACCCTCGGCCATCAGCGCGCCGATCAGGACCTCCCCTGTGGTCTGCGCCTTGCCCTTCGATGCCACCACCGCGGCAACCCAGCCGGCACAGACGCTGACCGCGCCCCCCAAGGCCGCGGACAGCGCGCCGTCGGCTCCGGCCAGAATTCCCCCGACGAGCGTCAAGGCTGCGGTCGCGATCAACTGCCACCGCAAAACGGTGCGGATCGGCTTGCGCAGTCCGCCCGGATTGGCGTTCATCATCCCGGCGGCCTGCAAAGCCGCGCGATTTTAGCGGGTTGCACCGAGACCGGTCAACGCGTTGCGCTGCAACATCCTGCCTGTTTCATTCTCAAGCGAGCTTCTTCAGAAGCTGATCGAGGTGGTCGAGGCTCGAGTAATGCACGATCAGCTTGCCGCCACCCTTGCGTCGGGCGCGGATCTCGACCGTCGTGCCGAGCCGCTCGGAAACTTCCTCCTCGAGCCTCTCCAGATCACGGTCGGCCCTCTGTGGGCGCCGGGTGCCTTGGCCGCGGAGCATCTTGGCTACCAGCGCCTCGGCTTCGCGCACTGAAAATCCGCGCGCGGCGATGCGGTTCGCGGCCTCGATCTGGCGTGCCCCTTCGAGCGCCAGCACCGCCCGGGCGTGGCCCATTTCGAGCACGCCTTCCATCACCATCGCCTGCACCGGCTTGGTCAGCCGCAGCAGCCGCAGCAGGTTGGTCGTGGCCGTGCGCGAGCGCCCAACCGCGTCCGCAGCCTGCTCGTGCGTCATGCGGAACTCGTCCACCAGGCGCTGCAGGCCCGCGGCTTCCTCCATCGGATTCAGGCTCTCGCGCTGGATGTTCTCGATGAGCGACATGGCGAGCGCCGACTCGTCCGGCACCTCGCGCACCAAGGCAGGAATTTCCTGCAGCCCGGCCATCTGCGCGGCGCGCCAACGGCGCTCGCCGGCAATCAGCTCGTAGCGGTCGCGGTCCACGGGTCGCACGAGAACGGGCTGCATCAGTCCTTGCGTCTTGATGGACGCCGCGAGCTCCGCCAGCGCTTCCTGCCCCATGCGCGTACGCGGCTGGTAGCGCCCAGGGCGGATGCGCCCGACGGGCAGCGTCGCCAGCGAGTCGCGGGGTGCTTCGTTACCAGTGCCGAGCAGCGCATCCAGCCCGCGTCCCAGCCCTCTAGCCTTGGTCATGTGTTGTGCCTCATGCGGTGGTCTGCAGCGCCACGCCTTCGCGCTTCATTACTTCCTCGGCCAGCGCAAGATAGGCCTGCGCACCCTTGGATTCCGGATCCCACAGCACCGCCGGCACGCCGTAGCTCGGCGCCTCCGCCAGGCGCACGTTGCGCGGCACGACGCTGCGGTAGACCTTGTCGCCGAAATGCGCTTCGAGCTGCTGGGAGACTTGCTGCGCAAGCGTGTTGCGCGGGTCGAACATGGTGCGCAGCAGCCCCGCAATCTCCAGGTGCGGATTGAGATTCGCGCGCACGCGCTTGATCGTGCCGACGAGGTCGGAGAGCCCTTCGAGCGCGTAGTACTCGCACTGCATCGGAATCAGGACCGATTGCGCGGCCACCAGGCCGTTTAGAGTGAGGAGCGAAAGCGACGGCGGGCAATCGATGAACACGAAGTCGTATTCGGAATCGATCGGCGCCAGTGCGGCCTTGAGGCGCGACTCGCGATGCTGCAGCTCGACCAGCTCGATCTCGGCGCCGGCAAGCTCGCGGTTGGCGGGCACCAGGTCGTAGCCGGCACGTTCCGCGCGGGTGCGGATCTTCTCGATCTCGCCCAAGCCGAGCAGCACGTGATAGACGGTGCGCGTGGCGGCACGCTTGTCGACGCCACTGCCCATGGTGGCGTTGCCTTGCGGGTCGAGGTCGATAAGCAGCGTGCGCTGGCCCGCGCGCGCCAGCGCGGCAGCGAGATTCACACTCGTTGTCGTCTTGCCGACGCCACCCTTCTGGTTGACCACCGCAATCACGCGCGCCATGCGTCAGCTCTTGCACCGGCACAGAACGAGATGGCGTTCCGCGCCGAGTAGCGGCACCTGCAAGCGGCGCACGTCGCGGCAGTCTGCGTCGGCGGGCACGCGCGCCAATTCCGCGACCGGGAATACGCCTTTCATCGCCGCGAGCACGCCTCCCGGTGCGACGAGGTGGCGGCAAGCTGCGATGAATTCTGCGAGGTCGGCGAAACCGCGCGCGATAACGCAGGCGAATTTATGCGCGGGGCGCCACGCCTGCACGCGCCCGATATGCACGTCGGCATTGGCGAGGCGCAGCTCGATGACGGCCTGCTGCAGGAACGCGGCCTTCTTGTGGTTGGCGTCGTTCAGCGTCACGCGCCGACCGGGTTCAGCGATGGCGATCGCAATCCCGGGTAGCCCACCTCCCGCGCCGACGTCGGCCAGGGTGCCCTGCGGCAGATGCGGCAACACGGCGAGCGAATCGAGGAGGTGATGACTGATCATCTTGTCGGGGTCGCGTATCGCGGTCAGGTTGTAGGTCTTGTTCCACTTCGCCAGCAGCGCGAGATAGGCGAGGAGCTTCTCCAGCGCGTCTTTCCGCAGCGACAATCCAAGTTCCTCAATTCCGCCGCGCAGCGCGTCATGCTGCGACGTCATGCGCGCAACTTCTGCGGCGTCTGGATCCTCTTGAGGTGTACCAGCAGAAGGGAGATGGCAGCGGGTGTCACTCCAGAAATGCGCGCGGCCTGGCCGAGGGTTCCGGGGCGCACCCGGTCAAGCTTCTGCTGCACTTCCTTGGAAAGCCCACGCACCGCGCGGTAGTCGAGGTCCTCAGGAAGCTGCAGATCCTCCTGCCGACTGTGGCGTGCAACCTCGTCCTTTTGGCGCTCGATATAGCCTTGGTACTTCGCCTGAATCTCGACCTGCTCTGCGACCGCATCATCACTCACACCACTACCAGACATACGAAGTGTCATAAGTGAGCGATAACTAACATGAGGGCGACGCAACAGTGCCGCGTACGTATATTCGCGTTCCAGGGGCTTTCCGAGTACGCGGACCGCGTCCGCCTGAGTAACCTCAACGGGCCTTGCCCACAGGCACTCAAGGCGCTCTTGCTCGCTGGCGACCGCGTCGCGCTTTCGCGAAAACGCATCCCAACGGTCGTCGCTCACCGTGCCGAGCTTGCGCCCGATCTCCGTGAGCCGAAGATCGGCGTTGTCTTCACGAAGCATGAGGCGGTATTCGGCGCGGCTCGTGAACATGCGGTATGGCTCGGACACCCCTCGGGTCACGAGATCATCGACCAGGACACCGATATAAGCCTCATCGCGCCTCGGACACCACTGCGCGTCTCCACGCGCGTGCAAGCCGGCGTTGATCCCCGCGAGCAATCCTTGAGCAGCTGCCTCCTCGTAACCGGTCGTGCCATTGATCTGGCCCGCGAAGAACAGGCCTCGCACGGTCTTCGTTTCGAGGGAAGACTTCAGATTGCGAGGGTCGAAATAGTCGTACTCGATCGCGTATCCGGGTCTGAGGATATGGGCGCGCTCAAGGCCACGGATGGAGTGGACGAGGTCCAGCTGGACGTCGAATGGAAGGCTCGTCGAAATCCCGTTCGGATAGAACTCGTGCGTTTCCAGCCCCTCAGGCTCAAGGAATATCTGATGGCTCGCCTTGTCCGCGAAGCGGTGAATCTTGTCTTCGATTGACGGGCAATACCGTGGACCTACCCCTTGGATCACGCCGGTGTACATGGGCGAGCGATCGAGGCCCTTGCGGATGATCCCGTGGGTAGTTTCGTTCGTCTGCGCGATCCAGCAGGGAAGCTGCTGCGGATGCATGTCGCGCCGGCCCAGAAATGAAAAAACGGGCTCCGGGATATCGCCAGGCTGCTCCTCCAACGCCGAGAAGTCGATGGATCGGCCATCAATTCTCGGGGGTGTCCCAGTCTTGAGGCGGCCAGCGGGCAGTTTCATCTCGCGTAGCCGAGCAGCCAGTGCCACTGAGGCTGGATCTCCGGCGCGCCCTGCCTGGTAGTTCTGAAGGCCCACATGAACCAAGCCCGCGAGGAACGTCCCCGCAGTAAGGACGACTGTCCGGCCGTGGAACCGAACGCCTAGCTGCGTGAGGACGCCTGCCGCTCGATCGCCTTCCAGCAGGATGTCGTCAACCGCCTGCTGGAAAACGGTGAGATTGGCCTGCCGCTCGAGCCGCGTGCGAATGGCGCGCCGATAAAGGACCCGATCCGCCTGCGCGCGTGTAGCTCGCACAGCTGGACCTTTTGAGGCATTGAGAGTGCGGAACTGGATGCCCGCCTCGTCGGCGGCAAGTGCCATGGCCCCGCCCAGGGCGTCGATCTCCCTGACCAGATGCCCTTTGCCGATCCCACCGATAGACGGGTTGCACGACATCTGGCCGAGCGTCTCGATGCTGTGCGTCAGCAGCAGCGTGTGGCAGCCCATCCGTGCTGCTGCGAGCGCGGCCTCCGTACCGGCATGCCCACCGCCCACCACGATGACGTCGTACTCGATCGGGAACCGCATCTGGGGAATTTCTGAGGAGGCGGCATGATACGTGAATGTTTCACGTGAAACTAGCGCGCACCCCCGTACAGAGCATGTTCCACGTGGAACAAGAGACAGCTAGGGGGATTGCTGCGCCGCAG
>Ga0326726_10002212_pt1 | contig 17934 bp, 12 predicted proteins | sample MHFenrmetagenome_2_FD_207603 | JGI IMG/M metagenome (GOLD analysis project Ga0326726, IMG submission 207603) | Lab enriched peat soil microbial communities from Michigan Hollow, Ithaca, NY, United States - MHF15MN | ecosystem: Environmental > Terrestrial > Soil > Wetlands > Peat | place: USA... | reverse complement strand
GTGCGCCAGACCATCACGATCATGTCGACCATGCCGTCGGGGACATTCGTGTTCTGATAGTCGGCGGCGTTGGTCCAGTTGTCGTACAGCGAGAAATCAACGATGGGGTCCACGCGTTCCTGCAGGGCGCTCCAGTTCGCCCGCCCGTAGGACCCGTTGGTGTACTCCGTCCAGGAGTGAGGGCTTTCCACCCAGATCGCTTCGCCCACAACGTGAAACTGGCCGAGGGACATCTGCCGGAAGTAGTTTGTAAGATTCCACGAACCCTGTGATTGCGTGAGGGTGTCGGGATCGATGAATTGCTGCAGGAAATCCGGGGGCTGGTGAGCCGGCCAGTAGGGATGGGGCGTTTCGTCGTCCTGGAAACTCGCAAAGACAAGCAGGATCCTGAGGGTCCCCCTTGCGGTGATGTGCATCCCGCCAACCTGGTCCGGCACGCGTGAGGGAGAGGCGGCAGCAACAGTGGCACACTGCAGCGTTTCTCCCGAGGGGGGCTGCGAGGAGGCGGGGATGGTCACCAGGGTCGTCAGGACAGAACAGAGTATGGCTGCTCTCTTGCCGGGCATCGTTGCGGATTCGTCTCCATCTCAATCTACAATCTCCGGACCGCCGGAACAACCGGAAACGCCAAAAAAACGCCGCTCCAGGGAGCGGCGCGCAATGAAGACTCAATGCTGCCGGTGAAAACCGTGCGATGTCACTCAAACTTCGGTATGTGAACGCTCTCCCACCAGCTCTGGATCGGATACGACGCTGACATGAATCCAGGGTAAAACGGCGGCCTGAACGCGGGATCAGCCAGGCGATCGTCATAGCGATAGGCCTTCAGATACCCCGTTTTTACAGTCCCTCCGCTCCCGAACGTCCCAACCGCTCCACGCTTGTTCTGCACGATTGAGCCATTCAGGTAGACATGGCCGCGGGGAGACCCCGAATTGTAGTTCTCTGCTGTGAAGGACCCGTTCCGCGAGAAGACGCTGCCATCGATGTAGATGTCCGTATCATTCGCAGTGTTATCGGCAATCACGATGTTGTTCTCGCAGACCAGGCCCAGCAGATCGTTGCTTGTCGTGGTGCGATTTTCGTACAGGATGTTGTCCGGGAGATAGATCTGGTTCGTGGAAAAGATCGAGAGTTTGCCATCCAGTGTCCCCGACACGCTCACGCGCCCGCTCGACCCGATAACGCCATTGAAACTGGCATCATTGAGGTCAAGACTGTCGACCAGCGTGCCACTCGAGTAGACGAGCGCATACCCGTCATTATCCGAGGCGGTCCCTCCCTTAAGCGTAACGTCCACGTTCCCCCCATAGAGCCGCCCGCCGCTGCCGGCTGCCGCGGCCAGCTTGCTGAGATCGGTCGGGAAGTTGATTGCTGCGACGCCGGTTTCATAGCCGTTCTTGAAAATGGCATTGTTGCTCCCGGTGCCAACCGGATCATTGAAGCCCTTCACGGTCGTCAGCTTCCCCATGAACGTCGGCGACCCGTTGATATGAACCTGATCGTTGGAATGAACACGGCCCCAGATTGTGTCGCCCGTAATGAAGTAAATGGATCCTTCAATGTTGGTCATCCAGGCAAACAGGGTAAAGCTCTGGGAGATGTTTGAACCGAAGGCAACAACGACGGTATCCTGGAGAATCTCATGCGGACCGCGCACGTACGAAACACTTCGCAGTATCGGCCTTCCGCCGGCCCCGTCGAACACGGTATAGGTGAATGATCCATTGAACGACCCGGACAACGATTGCGTCTCCGTGCCGCGCCAGAGGGTATCCTGGTAGAGCCGCGCCAGGCCCACGTTCGCCCCCGTTATCGCCATGTTATGCGATTCCGCCGAGGCCGCGTACGTGCTCATATTCCCCTGCGCCCGGGTCGACACAACGCTGAGGCTCCGCACCACGAACCCAAGGATAATGCTGAAGCCGACCACGACAATCAGTGCCGCTTTTCCTCCCATCGATTCCTCCCTGAAGGTGTTAACGCCGCATATTCTGTGACGAGAGTCTCGTTTGCTGCCAGAGCGAGCTCGAATAGAGCGCGTTTCTTTCACCCGCCCTCACCGATCCTTCGGGACGTGCCATGGCATAGGGGTTTTGCACTTCCATGGTGATATCCACCGAGTAGATCTCCGACAATTGACCTGCAGCCACCGGCGTCGGAAGAACCGCACCTGCCCGGGTGAGGTACCGCAGGCGGAAGACTGTCACCGCCCCAACCATGAGGGGGTTTTCGCCGTTTACTCTCCGGTACAACGGCCGATCGAGTTCGTTCATGGTCTGAAGCATCTCGCCCGGAGTCCCCGAGAAGTACTGTACCGTATCAACGTTCCCGTCGTTATTCACATCGGACAGGAAGCCCAGCCCCGAGGTGTCAGCCCAGAGCACCGTGCGCTCCGTCTCCGGAAGCCCCACGCCCATGTTGCGCATCTCTCCCTCGAGAAGATACGCCGTCTGGGTGAGCATCTCCTGGACGACCATATCTCCGTTGTACATGGAGTAATTCTCCGCGGCTATCTCGTTCGCCGAATTCATGATGAGAAACAGTCCGGCACCGAGAATTGCAGAGAGAATGTAATCCAGAACGTATTGCATTGAACCCCCTCGTCGTCAACTTCCTTGTGCCCCTCAAACCCACTGATCTTTCACAACAAGGGGCATAGTGCTCGGTCCGGCTGCAGAGGACATCAAGTGCCATTCAAGGAACTGGTTGGAACGGTACTAGTCGTAGTGGAAGTACCCCATGCAAACGGACATCCTGAGTGTGTCTGGTGTCTCACCCTCCGTCATCAGCGGGAACGACCGCCAGGTCCGCACATCCATTCGCTTGATAAACGTCGGCACCGCAGAGATGTGCTCAACGTTGTTCATATCAACATACCAGACCCTGAAGGTCGTGGTGAAACGCTTGTTGCTTCCCGTTGCAGCCCTCTCGATCGAAAATCCGTTGAAGTCATCAAAATCGTTAAAGGCCGGAATGCTGTTCTCAGCGCTGGTGTCCCTCCCCAGCCAGCTTACCGGTGTGAGGGTGGAGGCACTCGCTACCGCGACGTGGGAAGTGTCGGTCCGCTCGTCGAACGCCAGACCCTGGGCGAGTTCAAGGTACGATGTGGTAAGCGTGGTGGCGAGAATCATATCCTGCGCATTGCCGACATCATCGCCCGCCGTTCCGAGAAGCCGGTAGAGACTCAGCAGGACGGTCGTCAGGATGAGAAATGCCCCTATCGTGAGTATAGTATGATTCGACATTCAGACTCTCCCCCACCTAATGTGCACTGCCAACCTACCGTTTCGTTACTCCGCTGCGTGTGACCGCGCTCAAACTACCGACTTTTCGTGATTGATGTCAAGCACCCCGGACCCCGCCACATCAGCGAGGGAATGGCGACGGCCTTTCCGCACCACATTCGCGATGTGGGGACAAAGGTGAAGAGCAATAGCTCCATCCACAGAGGGCTCCTGACACAAGAAACATGCCTGAGCATTCGCGAAAAAGAAACCCCGAAACACGGGTACCAGAGTCCCCTGCCCCATGTATCCAGACCATCGCCTCCGGCTCCGCGTACCCTTTTTTACGTTTCCGGCAATTTTCCTAATGAGTGGCCCACAAGCATTTCGGCCCTGACGGGGGAGGATCGAGGCCCCACAGGGACCTGCTGTTCTGGGGCCTTCAGTTTAGGGCCTGCTGTTCGCAGGAATAATTGAAATCGCAGAGGAAAATTCCTAGCTTGGCGGTGGCATCTTCCCCCCGAGACTGACATGATGGAATTCTATCGGAACCCGGTCCATCCACCCGAAGCACGAGCACGCGACCTGCTGAACAGGATGACCCTCGACGAGAAGATCGCTCAGCTCGGGTCAATAACGGCACGTGAGGTCATCGAGAAGGGAAGAGCCTTTGCGCCGGAGAAGGCAGGCCGGTTGCGGTTTGGCATCGGGCAAATTAGCCGCCCGGGCGGCGGGACACGCCTCCGTCCCATGGAAACTGCACAGATCATTGACGATCTGCAGAGGTTCCTCCGCAACGAAACACGCCTCGGCATACCGGCCCTTGTCCATGAGGAGTGTCTCGCCGGCTACCCGGCACGAGGGGCCACGATGTTTCCCCAGATCATCGGGCTGGCCGCTACGTTCGAGCCCGATCTGGCCCGGCGCATGGCAGATGTCCTCAGGATGCAGCTCCGAGCGCTCAATATTCACCAGGGCCTCGCGCCCGTCCTCGATGTCACACGCGATCCACGGTGGGGAAGAATCGAAGAAACATTCGGAGAGGACCCCTATCTCGTGGCCACGATGGGAAAGGCGTACATCGAAGGATTGCGCGGAACAGACCGGACACAGGGAGTCATGGCCACGCTCAAGCACTTCGCGGGGTACGGTGCATCCGAAGGAGGGTGCAACTGTGCACCCGCTCACATTCCGCAGCGCGAGTTTCGCGAAGTGTATCTCTTTCCCTTTGAGGCCTCAGTCCGATCGGCCGGTGCTCAGGCTGTGATGAGCGCATATCACGAGGTTGACGGGATCCCCTGCTCCGCCTCTGGCGAGCTCCTGACATCCCTGCTCCGCACCACCTGGGGCTTTGACGGCATTGTTGTCTCCGACTACGCATCTATCCCCAGGCTTATGGACCACCATCACCTGACCTCAACAAAAGAGGAGGCGGGCTGGCGTGCGCTCGAGGCCGGAATTGATATCGAACTCCCCACAACCGAATGCTTTAACGATCAATTCAAGGAGCTCTTTCGCACCGGGAAGGCAGCAATGCCAATCCTCGACCGGGCGGTGGAGAGAATCCTTACGGTCAAGTACAGATGCGGTCTCTTCGAGGAGCGACCGATTGCTGTCGGTGACGTGGAGCGGTTCTTCGACAGAGCGGAAGACCGGGCGCTTGCACGCGAGATCGCCACAAAATCAATTGTCCTCCTCAAAAACGAACACCTCCTTCCCCTTCCCAAGAGCATTTCAACCCTTGCGGTCATCGGCCCGAATTCCGATAGCTGGAGGAATATTCTTGGAGACTATTCCTATCCCTCCGCGCTGGAATACTCCAGGCATGTCGAGGAGGGTATTGAGGACTATGCAGGATTCCCGAATCCGACGGTTCCGGTTGTTACCGTCCTTGAAGGCATCAGGTCAAAAGTTTCACCGGCCACCCGAATTCTTGCGGCCCCGGGATGCGGGACAAACGATGCGTCACGCGAAGCGTTTGCCCGCGCCGAGGCAGCAGCGCGAGAGGCGGAGTGCACAATTCTTGTCGTGGGAGGGAAATCGGGCTTCACACCGGACTGCACTTGCGGCGAAGGTCGCGACCGTTCCGATCTCTCGCTCCCTGGAGTCCAGCACGAGCTGGTGCGGCGGATCCACGCGACCGGAAGGCCTGTCGTTCTGGTGCTGGTTGATGGTCGCCCCCTCTCCATCTCGTGGGAGAAAGAGCACATACCCGCGATCATCCATGCCTGGCTTCCCGGGGAAGAGGGCGGAAATGCCCTTGCAGACGTTCTCTTTGGAGATTCTTCACCCGGCGGCAGGATGCCGGTGACGGTTCCGCTTCACGTCGGTCAGATCCCTGTCTACTATGCACAGCGGCGCCCCCCGTCTCTCGCAGGCCAGTCCACTTCGTACGTCGAGGCCCCTGCACGTCCGCTCTATCCGTTTGGGCACGGCCTCACGTACTCATCATTTGAATATTCCAATCTCCGCGTTGCCCCGGCGGAGATTCCGGCAGAAGGCACGGTGACCGTCAGCTGTGAAATCCAGAACACCGGGCCACGCGTGGCGGACGAGGTTCTCCAGCTTTACGTCCGGGATCCTGTCGCAAGCGTCGCCCGACCGGGGATGGAATTAAAGGGGTTCAGGCGCATAACGGTTCAGCCAGGCGCCACGGCAACGGCGCGATTCTCGATCCCTGCAGAAACGCTTGCGTTCTTCGACGCTTCGCACCGCCTTGTCGTCGAACCCGGCCCTGTTCAGGTCCTCCTCGGGAGCTCAAGTGCTGATATCCGGCTACAGGGAGAGTTCACTATTATCGGTCCCACACGCCTCGTCTCTCGACGACGGGAATACTTCACCAGCTGTGAGTGACCGGATGAATGACCAGGCGGTCATCAGCCCTCAAGGCGCCAGGAGACGTCGCGCTTGACGACACGGGAAAGATTCCATGCCGTTTTCGACGGCCAGCCCACCGACCGCCTCCCGAACCTGGAATTCGGGTACTGGGAAGAAACTGTCACCACGTGGCACAGGGAGGGACTCCCCGCCGGGGTGACAACGGATGCCGGTGTCGAACGATACCTTGGCCTCGAAGGCGTCTCGCTCTTTCTCGAACTTCCGGTAAGCGCGTACCTCTATCCGCGATTCGAGCGAATGGTACTCCAGGATTCCGCCGACCGGCAGATCATCCGGGATGAGGAAGGGAACACCTGCGAAATCCGCCCGGGACGTTCGACTATGCCGCGGTATCTCCGGTTCGGGCTGCAGACCCCAGAGGACTGGCGGGTACTCAAGCGGCAGCGACTCGATCCGCTCACACCGGGGAGAGTGGGAAACGTGGCGGCAATCCTGCAGGAGGCTGCAACAACGGGGATGCCCGTGTTCTTCAATGCCGGCTCGCTCTACGGGTGGCTGCGAAACTGGATGGGCCTGGAGGGGCTCTCGATAGCCCTGAAGACCGACCGGGAGTGGGTCGAGGAGATGATGGATCACCTCTCCAGTCTCACTCTGGCAATGATCGATCAGCTACCAGGGGGCATCAGCATCGACATGGCCTGGTGGTGGGAAGATATGTGCTATAACAGAGGGCCCTTGATCTCCCCTACAATGTTCGAGGAGATGCTTGTTCCCCGCTATCGACGTATCACGAACCGGCTGCGTGACCACGGCGTCACGCTTAACGTGGTGGATTGCGACGGCCGCATCCATGAACTCGCGCCTGCGTGGCTTGGGGCCGGCATCAACTGCATGTTTCCCCTGGAAGCGGCGCATACCGACGCCCTTCGTCTCCGGGAGGAGTTCGGGGACCGTATTCTCCTCCTCGGGGGAGTTGACAAGAGAGCCCTGATCGCAGGCCGGGAGGGCATAGACAGGGAGATCGAACGACTTCTTCCGCTTGTGCGCCGGGGGCGCTATATCCCCTGCCTCGATCACCGCGTCCCCGCAGACGTGACGTACCCCAACTATCTCTACTATCTCGAAAAAAAGGAAATCCTGCTCCGACGCTGAATGCGTCTCCTTGCAATTCGCCTCTGCGTTGGGTAGCTTTGCTGGCAGAGGGACGATGAAGACGAAGCGAACACTCCGGCACGCCCTTATCGGGTACGCTTTCCTCCTTCCGAGCATCGTCGGCTTCCTCCTCTTTACCCTCGGCCCGATTCTCTTCTCGTTCCTGATAAGCTTTTTCGACTGGGACCTTTTCTCGCATCCGGTTTTTATCGACACCGCAAACTACGAGCGGATGTTGTCCGCCGGTTCCCGGACGTGGGACTACTTCGCCAACTCTCTCTTCTTTCTCATCATCGTCCCCTGCCAGATGGCCGTCGCCCTGGCGGTAGCATATCTCCTGAACGAAGATCTCAAGGGCTCGCTTATCTTCAAGGTGATTTTCTTCATCCCTGTGGTCCTCTCCGCTATTCCCGTCGCGATCATATGGGGGTATCTGCTGGACACCGAGAACGGGCTTCTCAACGGATTTCTCATGTCCCTCGGAGGGGGGAGGATCGCCTGGCTCTACGACTCCGCATGGATCAAGTGGGGAATCAGTCTGATGGCGGTGTGGCAGGGATCGGCATTCAGCACCGTTATCTACTACGCCGCCCTCCAGGGAATCCCGGACCAGCTCTACGAGGTTGCGACCCTTGACGGGGCAAACCGGTGGAGGCAATTCTGGGGCATCACCATGCCCCTCCTGACACCAACACACTTCTTCCTCGGCATCACCGGTGTGATCGGAGCGTTGCAGCTCTTCGCCCCAATTTACGTCATGACGCACGGGACCGCCGGCGGGGCCCATAATCTCATCTTCGAGGTCTACTGGAAGGCGTACCAGGAGTTCCAGATGGGGTATGCTTCGGCTCTCGCCTGGATCCTGTTTCTCCTGATTTTCCTTCTCTCCGCGCTCTACTGGAAATACGTCCGCAAGAGTGCGGACTACGCCTGAGACCCCGCCATGCGACGCGGACCTCTGACCACAACATTCTTCTACCTTCTGCTTCTGGTGTTCTCTGCGTGGTACATCGTCCCGTTTGTCTGGGCACTGGTGACATCCGTCAAGCACCCCGGGATGGTGTTTGATGGGCGGTGGCTTCCCTATGAACGTTCACGGTTGATGAGAATCGACGGACAGGAGCGCGACATACGCATCATCGAGGAGCGGGGTGACCGGTATCTCGTCCGCGTGACCGGGACGGAGGAGCTCCGGGAATTTCCCCGAAACGAGGTTGAACGGATTTCCCCCAACTGGAAGAACTATGCAGAGGCCTGGAATATCGTCCCCTTTGGGAGATACTTTCTCAACAGCATCCTTATCAGCCTCTGCATCACGCTCGGCCAGCTGATCACATGTTCACTGGGCGGTTATGCGTTTTCGCGGCTCCACTTCCCGGGGCGGGATGTGGTTTTCCTGGCGTACCTTGCCACCCTCATGATCCCGGCACCGGTGCTGACCGTTCCGATCTACCTTCTGCTCCGCGAATACCATCTCCTCAATACCTATCAGGGGGTCATCCTGCCGGGTCTCTTCTCTGCCTATGGCACATTCCTGCTCAGGCAATTCTTCCTGACCATTCCCCGCGACCTTGAAGACGCTGCACGCATCGACGGGGCCGGAACGTTCGGTGTGTATCTCCGCATCATTCTTCCCCTTTCCGGCCCTGCTCTCGCGGCACTGGCGACGTTCGTCTTCGTCGGATCCTGGAATGACTTCTTCTGGCCGTCGATTGTCCTCACCGACCCGGACATGCTCTCCCTGCCGGTCGGCCTGGCCCACTTCAACGATATCTATCTCTTTGAATATGGAAGGCTCATGGCAGGGAGCGTGATCAGTATCGCTCCGGCAATCCTGATGTATCTGCTTTTCCAGCGGTTCATCACCCGGGGCGTGGTAATGACTGGCCTGAAAGGCTGAGGCATGGCAGGCGAGAGAACGTCACGGACGATGTTCATTGTCTTCGGCCTGCTCTTCCTCGCGACCGCGGTGCTTTTTCTTACCCTTTCCTCCGAGACCTCCTCGCAGTTTCTGGTTTTTTCCACCTGGGGAACGGCAACCGAAGTGGAGAGCTTCCAAAAACTCATCGAACACTACAACACGACACGCAGGCCAAAGCATCGGGTCAAGCTCTCCCACGGCGAACAGAACCAGTACACCGAACGCCTGCTGGTCCAGGCCGCCGCACGAAGCCTCCCGGACGTCATTCATTTGGACAGGAAGGATCTCCCCCTTTTCGTGCGAAAAGGAATCATCCACGATCTCACCCCGATTCTTGAGCGTGATAGCGTGTTCAGCCTGGAGGGGTTTCTGCCGGCACTCCTTCCCGGCTGCCAGGACCATGGACGCTACTACGCCATCCCGCATAACTTCTCCACCATGGTTCTCTATTTCAACAAGGATCATTTTGACGCGGAGGGGATACCGTACCCGGACAGCACCTGGACCTGGGACACCCTGCTCCGGGCGGCGGGCCGGCTCACCAAGACCGACCCTCACGGAAAGATCGTCCGGTACGGCTGCCTCATGAACATCGTCCTCACCACGATGATCGCCCAGAACGGCGGGAGGGTGCTCAATGAGGCATGCGATTCGGCGGTCATCGCCTCACCGGAATCAGAAGGAGCTGTCCAGTGGGTTGTTGATCTGTCCGACCGCCATCGGACAAGCTGGAGCATTCTCGCACAGAATCTCCAGTGGGACGACATGTTTGCAGGCGGGCGCCTCTCCATGATCGCGAACGGGCGCTGGGCTGCGGCATGGTATATGCGGTCGATGGCGTCAGGATCGGTGGATGTCGCCCCTCTCCCCCGGGGCAGATATCGAAAGGGTGCAGCGGTGAGCCACATGATGGCCATCTCCGCGCAATCCTCGAAGCAGGACGAAGCGTGGGAATTCCTCAAGTTCCTGGTGAGCGAAGAAGGGCAGCGAATGGTCAACCGGGATGGAGCCAATATCCCCGCCCTGCGTTCCGTCGTGTATTCCGATGAGTTTCTCCGGCATCACACGACCCCGACCATGAACAACCGGGTCTTCCTCGACGAGCTCCCCGTCAGCGTCCCATGGCCCTTTGAGCTGGGCCCGTTTGTCACCCATTACACGCTTCAGTCTCAGTTGGACCTGGCTCTGCGGCGAATCCATCTGGGACAGGCGACGACCCACCAGTCGTTGATGATCATGCAGGAGAACATCAACGCCGCGATCCGCGCGCAGCGTCACGTACCGGCCCCGAGGCCGTTCGTGGGGAGCGTCCTCTTCATCGTCTGTGGTGTCACCCTCGCTCTAGCCCCCCTAGTCATACGATTCATCAGACGAAGGAGGCACCCCGATGCACCCTGAGGCTCTCCCCATCACGGGAACCTTCCTGGACGAGATCACCTTCGACATCCCTTCCCAGAACTGGGGGCCTGCCGAGTGGCGCGCCGATTTCGACGCGATGCGGGCCGTCGGGATCGATACCGTGATCATCATCCGGGCAGGCTTGCGCCGCGAAACCCTCTTCCCTTCGAAAGTGATTGGCACGAACCCGCCGGAGGATCTGGCCAAATTCTTTCTTGAGGAATGCGCTGCCCGGAACATGAACCTCTACTTCGGGAATTATGATTCCTGGGAGTGGGCACAAAAGGGAACCTGGAGAGAGGAAATCGCCCTCAACAAACGATTCATGCAGGAAATCCGGGAACGATACGAATCGTATCCCGCGTTCGCAGGATGGTATCTGTCCCACGAGACCAGTCATCACCGGTTCCACTTCCGTGAGATCTACGGCGAACTGAGCGAGCACGCAAAACATCTCACCCCGGAAAAACCCGTTCTGATCTCTCCGTTCTACCCAACCAGAAAAATTTACGGCGACGAAGGACTTTCACCCGGCGAATTTGCCGACACCTGGCGGCAGATGCTTCTGGGCATTACGACAATTGATTATGCCGCCTTTCAGGACGGCACCGCTTCGCTCGATGAGCTGGACGCGTACCTCGGCCAGGCAAAACTCGTGATGGATGAACTCGGCATCAAGCTCTGGAACAACGTGGAGACGTTCACACGGGACATGCCCATCAAATTCCCTCCCCTCGATTTCCGTGAACTCCGGCAGAAACTTCTCATCGCAGCCCGGCATGCAACCAAGAATATTACCTTTGAGTTTTCGCACTTCATGAGCCCCAATTCCTGCTCCCCGGCGGCCCGGAACCTCTACCAGCGCTATCGTGAATACTTTCACATGGGAGGAGGAGAACGGTGAAATCCTTCCCCTTACGGACGGATGCAGGCCGTTGCGATTCCTACCTCCGTTCGAGGACACTCCCGCCATGAATTCTCCTGACCTGGTTGCCCAATGGATCTGGTGCGGCGGCGAGGAGCGCCCACGGAACTTCTATCTCTACGTGCGAAAGACGTTTCTGCTCCCGCACGACATCCTCCGCGCAACGGTCCGAATCACCGCTGACAGCCGGTACCAGCTCTTCTGCAACGGTGCGCTCGTTGCACGCGGACCCGCCCGCTGCGACCGGCGCTGGCAATGCCTCGACCAATGGGAAATAACGGAGCAGGTACGGCCGGGCAACAATGTCCTGGCGGTCCTCGTCCACCACTACGGAGAGTGGACTTTTTCGTACATGCTCGGCCGGGGAGGATTCCTCGCTGAAATTGCCGTCGAGCTTCGCGACGGGAGCACGCTGCTTTGGGGATCTGATCCTTCATGGCGCGTCCTCCCCGCGACCGCATGGGAACAGAGCCTTCCGCGCATGAGCATCCAGCTCGGTTTTCCCGAGGTCTACGATGCCCGACGCGAGCCGACCCGCTGGAATCAACCCGGCTATGATGACGGGCAATGGGTGCCCGCAACCGTCCTGGGGCGTCCTGGCATGGAACCCTGGCCACGACTCGTTCCCCGCGATATTCCCGCGATGAAGGAACTCCCCCTCTCGCCTCTGCGGGTCATCGAGACGGGAGAAGTCGGAAGTACCCGCACAGGGCACTACGTCGATCTCCTCCGCGTCATCTGGAGCCCGTCTCATGGCGTGGCATACCTGGCGACATTCGTCTGGTCCCGGGAGGAATTGCGTGCCGCAATACATGCCGGTAGCCAGGAAGCTCTCCGGCTCTGGATCAACGGTCAGTTGCTGATCAGCAACTGTGTGACTCGCGATCCCGCCCCGGATCAGGAAATTGTTTCGGCACAGTTGCACGGGGGATGGAATACCGTCCTGGCAAAGATCATCCAGGGGGAAGGACAATGGCATTTCTACTTCCGCATCGAAGGGGAGGGGAGCGACCACCTGGTCTATGCTCCGTCGCCTGTCCAGGACCCGACGCAAAGCGATCAGAGGTCTCCCTGGTCCATTATCGGCCCCTTTGCCAGCGACGGTGTGAAGGAAGGGTTTGAGACGTTGTACCCCCCCGAGGGAGAGATCGACCTGAGCATGACCTGCCGCGGAAGGGAGGGAAAGGATGTATGTTGGATCTCCGCCGGCGTGACCATCGAATCGGCGCTGACCGCTATCGTCATGAGCAGAGAGCCGAGATTCCCGGGACGGGGCACCGCATTTCAAAATGTGGCAGGTCTGATCACGCCGGGAGCACCGGCGATCGTTCACCCCGGGGCCGAACACGGTGCGTACGCCGTTATCGATTTCGGCAAGGAGGTGACGGGACACCCGGTGATTGAGCTTGACGGAGCGTTGGGTGGCGAGATCATCGATCTGGGCTATGCCGAGGTCCTCCAGTCGCCGGAAGGCACGGTCCTCGCACCGGCCCGGGGAACCGGCGGCCTGGTAAATCCGGATCGCGCCGGGGTGCACTACGCGGACCGCTACATTTGCAGACCGGGGAAGCAGCAATTCCAGACCTTTGACAAACGGGCGTTTCGCTACCTGCAGGTCGATGTCCGTAACCTGCATCAGCCGATTCCCCTCGGACCCATCTCGCTGGTCCTCTCCACGTATCCCGTGGAAGCACGAGGGAGTTTCACTTGCTCCGACGATCTCTTGAACCGCATCTGGGAAATCGGTGCGTGGACTGTCCAGCTCAACATGGAAGATGCGTACACGGATTGCCCCTGGCGGGAACGCGGACAGTGGTGGGGAGACGCACGGGTGCAGGCATTGGTGAACTATTACGCCTTTGGCGACCTGAAACTTATCCGCCGGGGGCTCCGCCAGATCGCCCAATCTCAGACGGCCGAGGGATGGACGATGGGAGTCTATCCCACAGATTGGTCTGGCGCCATACTACCAACTTTTACATTGTTGTGGGTCATTTCGCTCCTCGACTATTATATGCATTCCGGTGACCGGGAGCTTGTCCGCGAGCTCTTCCCTGCCGTTGAACGCGCCATCGCGGCATTTGCGCGGCACCACAGTGAGCACGGCCTCCTGAGGAATGTTCCGCACTGGCCCTTTGTCGATTGGGCAGCTGTGGAAACCTCGGGAGAATCGGCATCACTCAATGCACTGTATCATGGCGCTTTGCGTGCTGCGGCAGATCTGGCCGATATTCTCGGAGATCGTCATCAGTCCACGGGATACAGGGGACTTGCGGACGACATACGCTCGGGCATGGAACGACATCTCTGGGATCCTGAGAAGAGCTGCTACCGCGAGAGCTGGAAGGAGGGGGGATGGAGCCGGAACATCAGTGAGCAGGCAAACTCCTGGGCGATTGTTTTTGACGTGGCCGGCAATCATCGTGCAAGCATCATCGAGTCACTGTTCGATCACCATCGGGCGACAATCAGCACAGGCACACCATACTTCTCCTTCTACGTATTGCAGGCCATGGCAAGAGCGGGCCGGCACGAAGAAGTGCTGGCCTACATCCGGTCGCACTGGAAGGTGATGCTCGACTGGGGGGCAACGGCCTGGTGGGAGGTTTGGGAACCGAAAGGAAGCTTTTGCCATGGATGGTCCTCAGGGCCCACGGTCGTGCTTCAGACAGAGATACTCGGCGTAACACCCGGGAAACCCGGCTGGGAGGAGGTCTTTGTCGCGCCCCACCCCGGCGATCTTGCCTGGGCGCGCGGGAAGGTCCCCACTCCCCATGGAACGATCTCGGTGGAATGGACAACAGGATTCGCTCTGCTCATCGAGACACCGGTCCCGGCGGTTGTTCGCCTCCCGTCAACGAGTCCGGAAATCATCACAGCACCCCCGGAGGCCGAACGGGTTGAAAGCGACGACGGACAGGTCGTCTACCGACTGCGGAAAGGGGGCCTCTTCCATTTCCGCTCGCGCTAGGGCCTCTCCCAATCGTCCTGCCATAAAAAATTAAAGGGGCCAGTGTTCGCACCAACATCGTTACTTCGTTAGCCTTCATAGCTTTTTGAGAGTTGGTGCGGGGTCCGGAGAGTGGGACAGAGGCATTTCGGGACGCCCAGCGTTCAACAAAGATGCGACATGCCACACGAGTATCCGGCAGGGCCATCGCGGACCTTCCCGAAATGGAAATGCAGATGCTGCGAGAGTGTCCCGCAGAAGTGCTTTGATCTCCATGGCAAGGGCGTCATGTGGGACTTCCATATCAACGTTCAGCCTCCAAAGAGGTGAATCCATGAAAAGCCTGGTGCTCTCTAACGGAACGTGTTCCCTGGAACTTTCCGACGACGGGCGCGTGAAAGGTTTCAGGAATGGGGCTCAGGTTCTTTCCGTTACCCCGGCTGCCATTTGCGAGCTACGATGGGGCACTCCGGAACGCGTGACCTCCGTAGCTTCCGCCCGGCTCCGGCAACAGACCACATCCAGGGCGCACTTTGAGGCAGCTGTCGATCTCGGCTCCCCGGTGACCCTGAAATTCACCTATGCGATTGAGGCCCCCGATCAGTATGGGACGGCAGTCACGTGCCGCGTGGCACTTCATTCCGATGTTATCCTTTCGACCGACGTACTCCTGCGGTGGTACTGGAATATCCGGCTCCCCGCGATGGAGGCCGCACTCTTCGTTCCTCTCTTCGACGGACGTGGACTTCGAACATCTCGCGCACAACACCGCGCCTGGCATTACCTGTGCGCCGGAGACCCGGGAGGAGACTCGGATGGCCGGCTGGCTCTTCCCGCTGTCGATGAGGAGACATCGCACCTTCGCATGACATATTTCGCCGACCCGTTCTTCAGCACCGGCATCTCTCTTCCGGCCGACAATACTCCCGACCACTTCCAGTGCCGGTTTCTCATGGAGGCGGGACGCCGGCAATTTGAAGAACGGACATTCGGGTGCTATCTCCACGGTGGAGACGAAGACACCGGCATCCTCGGCTTTTTCCGATACGCCATCCCGGACACTCCCCCCGGACCCGCGTGGCTTCAGAGGATCGCAATGGTCCATTACGACTACCTCAGCGAGAAGGGCGAGGGGTGGTTTTGCGACATCGACAGGCTGGGGGAACTGGTGCCCCGTGGGGATCGTGATCGCATTGCACTGACTCTTCACGGCTGGTACGATCTTCTCGGCCGGTACTGTTACGATGGAAATACCCGAAAACTCGACGCGCGATGGATTGCCATGCCCAAAGGCGACAACCTGGATATGTCTCTTCAGGAGATCCACCGGCGGATCGCATATGCCCGGGATCGTGGGTATCGGGTTCTCCTCTATTACGCCGACGGGCTGGCAATCGACGCGGGTGCGCCGAACTACAGCGAGGGTCTCATCTTCCGGGAACGCGACGGGACGTTGCGCAAACATCACTGGGCCGGTCCCGACACGATTGCACAAACGTATATCATGGACCCCCTTCATCCGCACGTCCGGGAATTCTTTCTCGGGTACACCGATGCGCTCCTTGCAGAATTCGGAACGGAGATCGACGGGTTGAACTGGGACGAGACATTCACCACGCGGGTCGGGGATATCTCCCGAGGCGAGAACGCCGGATATGCCGATCGCGCGTTCATGCTTCTCTGCCGCGATGTCCGTCAGCAGGTGAAGACGTGGAACCGCGACTGCGCGTTGCTCGCATCAGATTGTACCGGGCTCCAGTTGCCGCAGGAGGACGGGACATACTGGCGTGCTTTACCCGCGCAAAACGCCCTGGTCTTCGACGGAACATACCAGGACAGCCAGTGCCATCCCGCCGCCTGGCAATACGGGTTGTTCCCGAACTATAGAAACGTCCTCTGGTCCTGCAACTGGCAACCGGTGAAAAACTTCGAGTGGACCGCCCTCGGTGTTCAGGCATTCGGGGCGCCCGCAGCAATTTCCAATGGATGGGGGGAGAATAAAGGGATATCGCGTTATTCAGACCCGGAGACCGAGAGAATCATGGAGTTGTTTCAGGTGAAACGGACGAGACGGGACCGGGTTCGATGGATTGAATGTCGGCAAGGGTAGGTCCGCAACAGGCTGCCGCACGAGGGGGGTATCAGCAGCGCATGGCCTCCTCCCTGGCCACACGAACCCAGCGCACGGCGTTCTGAGGGTTGTTGCCGAGCGTGTGATTGTCTTTCATGATAAGCTCGACACGGCAATCTCGCGTTCGCCGGAGATTCGCCCGCAGCTCCCGTCGAATCGTCTCCTCATCCAGAACCGGCTGTGCCAGGGGGATCGGACTCGGCTTAAGCGAGCAGATGTACCGTTCACCAAGATACTCGGCCATCTTCTCCACGTCCGCCCACGGAGAGACGGAGACTCTGCGCAACCTCGGGATCGTTCTGACAAATTCCCACCGCTTCTCCAGAGGCTCACAACACCCGTAACAGTTCAGACCGAATCGCTCCAGCACCGACTTCTGATACGGGAACACGAATTCGCCGTACATCGCAGGCGACACGCCCAGCGTTTCCTGACTCTCCGCAAAACCCCACATATCCCTTGTCCGCACGTGGCCGGTCCCCTCCGCCGGGAGCTGCGATGTCCAGCCAAAGCCGCCGGACCCGACATAACATCCCCCGGTGTTCTGAAACAGGAGGCCATGGGACTCCAGGAAGTCGAGTTTCCGGTGAATGGCACGACAGAGAAAATCCATCAAGCGGTGAACCCATTCAGGATGCAGAAGCATGTCCGTCATAAGATTCTCCAACCCGCGCAGCTTGATGAAATCCCATGTCATACCGAGGGTCCACCACCAGACTCCTTTCACTCGCACGTGGAGAATCCCCCCCAAGATCTCCTCTGCGAGATTCCGAACCTGTCGCGTTCGCTCCGCATCGACAGTGATGTCAGGATACCGTAGCCGTGGAAAATCGGATTCGTAGTCCTTAATAGGGCTGTCATAGACGTACGAGCCCCTCTCCTCGGTCCGAATCAACCGTTCAGTAATCCCGTATCCGGAATCACTGTAGTGATAGGGCACGTCGAAACAGGGTTCGATCACCCTGTCGTCCTGCATCTGCTCGGCCCAGAAAATCTCTTTGCGGAGAGCCATTTCCCAGACGCGCAGAAGGGGGTCTTCACACTGGATTTCATTCTGCGGGATGATCTCATTCCAGCCGTTCTCCGGGTCGCAAAAAATCATGGGCCGGGTGGATTGCAGGTCGTTATGGAGTGTCCAGAGGGTCTTCTTTTCCTGTTCGACGGGACGCGCAGCGAGCGCAGCAACCCTTCTGGCGAGATCCTGCAAGACTGTCTTCTCACCGGGACCCACCGTCAGCGAACTCTGGATGCCCTGTGTCGTGCTGAGTCCGGCAGCCGTTTGCTCTGTGGAGGGATCTCTCATCGCCATGCGGGGCCTCCTTCACGGCAGTACCGGTCGACGGCGACAGCAAGGATCCCGAATTGATCTGTGAGAACCCCCTCATAGCCGCA